>Ga0315281_10010538_pt1 | contig 12733 bp, 10 predicted proteins | sample YL17G07_0_MG_FD_204540 | JGI IMG/M metagenome (GOLD analysis project Ga0315281, IMG submission 204540) | Sediment microbial communities from Yellowstone Lake, YNP, Wyoming, USA - YL17G07_0 | ecosystem: Environmental > Aquatic > Freshwater > Lake > Sediment | place: USA: Wyoming | collected... | reverse complement strand
CAGGATACCGCGACCACCGCGCCAATCTTTATTGGATGGGCCGTCTACTGTTTTCTGGGTTGCTGTTGCTGCGTGAACGGTTGTCATCAGACCGCGCTTGATGCCCCATGTGTCGTGCAACACTTTGGCAACAGGTGCGAGAGCGTTGGTTGTGCAAGAGGCGGCTGAAACAATTTTCTCGCCTTTGTAAGTTGAGTGATTTACGCCGTACACAAACATCGGTGTATCGTCTTTGCTTGGAGCAGATTGAACAACTTTCTTCGCACCTGCATCGATGTGGGCCTGGCAAGTTTCCTTGGTCAGGAAGAAGCCGGTACATTCAATAACGATATCAACACCTGCTTCATTCCACTTCAATTTTGAAGGATCACGTTCTGCTGTCAGGCGAATTTTCTTGCCATTAACAACCAGGTCTTTACCGGACACTTCTACTTTGCCATTGAAACGGCCATGAACTGAGTCGTAGCTCAGCATGTAGGCCAAATAGTCTGGCTCGAGCAAGTCGTTGATTGCTACAACTTCGATTTCTGGGAAATCTTTGGTTGCTGCGCGAAACACCATACGTCCGATACGTCCAAATCCATTGATACCAACTTTGATAGCCATGCTTAATATCTCCCGTTATTTAAAATGTAACCGTTTATTTACTTAAAATTTTCCTGTTTACCGCAAAACATTACAGAACGCTTTTTACAGTTTTCACCACATTCTCTGCAGTAAATCCAAAGTGTTTGAACAATTCTCCGGCCGGTGCAGATTCGCCGAAGCAATCCATACCTACAACAGCACCTTCAAGTCCTACATATTTGTGCCAGAAGCCGGTCACACCCGCTTCTACCGCCACGCGTTTTACGCCTTTGGCAAGTACGCTGTCCTTGTAAGCCTGATCCTGACGGTCGTACAGGTTGGTGCAAGGCATGGATACGACTCGAACATGCACGCCATCCTGAGCGAGAGCCTTTTGCGCATCCATTGCTATGCTGACTTCAGAACCGGTTGCGATGATGATCGCTTGTGGCTTGCCATTGGCAGCTTCGGAAAGGATATATCCGCCCTTGTTGATGTTGGCGATTTGCGCAGCATCGCGCTTCTGAAATGCCAAATTCTGGCGACTGAAGATCAGTGAGGTTGGGCCTGTCTTGCGCTCAACTGCATTAATCCAGGACGCCGCAGATTCAACCGTGTCACATGGACGCCAAACATCCATATTGGGTATAAAACGCAACGTTGTGGTTTGCTCGACTGGCTGATGTGTAGGACCATCTTCACCCAGACCGATTGAGTCGTGCGTGTAAACATAAATTACGCGCTGTTTCATCAGGGCAGACATACGCAATGCATTGCGCGCATATTCGGAGAACATCAGGAATGTCCCACCGAAAGGCAACAAACCACCGTGCAGAGCCATGCCGTTCATGATATGGGACATACCAAATTCACGTACGCCATAGCTGATGTAATTACCGGGCTTCTTGCCGGATACATGATGCGCCCCGGTCCAATTCGTCAAGTTTGAACCGGTCAGGTCGGCTGACCCACCCAGAAACTCTGGCAATACTGGAACCAAAGCATTAATAGCATTTTGTGAGGCTTTGCGGGTAGCAATGGTTTCTGCTTTTTCATTGATCTGCTTCATTACTTCTGCTGCATGCTTTTTCCAGGTAGCTGGTAAATCACCTTTCATGCGACGTTCAAATTCTGCCGCTTCTTCAGGAAATTTGCTGCGATATTCTGCAAAATTGTTATTCCACAATTTCTCCAAACCAGCGCCTTTGGTACGCGCATCCCATGCTTCATATACGTGTTTGGGGATTTCAAAAGGAGGGTAGTTCCAGCCGATGTGGGCACGAGTGGCTGCAACTTCTGCATCACCCAGCGCAGCGCCATGCACATCGTGCGTGCCTTCTTTGTTGGGTGAACCGGCGCCTATCACTGTTTTGCAGCAAATCATTGAAGGTTTGTCTGTAACTGATTTCGCTTCTTTGATGGCCGCATCAATCGCTACAGGATCATGTCCTTCTACATTTGCAATGACATGCCAGCCATAAGCTTCGAAACGCTTGGGTGTATTATCGGTAAACCAGCCACCTACATGGCCGTCGATTGAAATATCGTTGTCATCCCAGAAGCCTATCAGTTTACCCAAGCCCCAGGTACCTGCCAATGCACATGCTTCGTGGGAAATGCCTTCCATCAGGCAACCATCACCCATAAATACATAGGTGTAATGGTTAACTATTTCATGGCCTGGGCGATTGAATTCATTTGCCAGTAATTTTTCAGCCATCGCCATACCCACAGCGTTGGTGATGCCCTGGCCCAGCGGGCCGGTGGTCGTCTCTACGCCCACGGTATATCCATATTCAGGATGTCCCGGCGTTTTGGAATGCATCTGACGAAAACGCTTCAGTTCATCCATGGGCAAATCATAACCGGTGAGGTGTAACAATGCGTATATCAGCATTGAGCCATGGCCATTTGATTGTACGAAGCGGTCACGGTCTGCCCATTTAGGGTTTGCCGGATTGTGACGCAAGTGATGATTCCACAATACTTCCGCAATTTCTGCCATACCCATGGGGGCACCCGGGTGGCCAGAATTGGCTTTTTGTACTGCATCCATCGCTAAAGCGCGTATTGCACCTGTCGTGTCATTAAACTTTGGGGGTTTTACATTTCGCGCAACAGCCATTTTACTGCCTCCTGAAGAACTGCCCTTTGGGGATTAAATACGTATTTTATTGCTCCAACCTTTAATTATGCCGTACGGCTGAAATTTGGGCAACCACCCAAATCTTTCTGAAACTTGCTTGAAATGGATAACTTACTGTTTTAATGAAGAAGAATGCTGAGAAATTCAGGAAATTTCTGATAAATACATTAAATATTTCAATAAATACTTATTAAAATTATATCGTTATGTCAAATCGCGTTAAGGCAAAGTTTTATTGTTTTTTTGACATTTTTATGCCAAGTTGTTTGAGCTTTCGGTATAAATGCGTTCGTTCTATTCCCATATTTTCCGCTACCCGGCTTATATTTCCCTTTTCTTTATCCATTTGATAATTAAAATATAATTTATCAAAGCACTCTCTTGCTTCACGCAGGGATACATCGAGCGGCAGGTTATATTGTTTGTCTGCTCTTCTTTCTATAATTTCAGGTTCAATTTTTTGTTTTTCTGGCTTGATACTGTGTTGCTGCATGACTGTCGCTACTGTTTTTAGCAATTTTTGCAAGGCGATTGGTTTTTCCAGAAAATCTGCCGCCCCTATCCGAGTTGCTTCAAGGGCAGTTTCTATGGTGCCATGCCCGGACATCATGACCACCGGCATAGTCAGTAAATCTTGCGCGACCCACTCCTTGAGCAAACTCAAACCATCTGTATCGGGCATCCAGATATCAAGCAATACCAGATCAGGAACCTTACCTAATCTAAAATCCCGTGCCTGCTGTGCATTTTCAGCCAGATACACCTGATAACCTTCATCAAATAGTATCTCTGAAAGCAGCTCCCTAATTCCAACTTCATCATCTACAACCAGTATTATTTTCGTTGTCATTTTGCAATCATTTCTTCTTCCGTTAGCAACGGTAAGATAATATTAATACAGGTACCACCCGTTGTTCTCTGTTCAATTGTGATTGAACCACCGTGTTCTTCTACAATCTTCTTCACAATAGGCAAGCCTAATCCTGTTCCTTTTTCCTTGGTTGTCATATAGGGTTCAAAAGCTCTTAATACCAGGTGTTCAGGAAAACCAATGCCATTGTCCAGCACGCTCAATAAAATTGAATTTTGCTTATTTTCAGTGTGCACTACAATTTGAGGGTGGTTCACATCCTTCAGGGCATCATGGGCGTTATGAAATAAATTATGTATTACCTGGCGCAGACGAGTTGCGTCTCCACTTATTCGTGGATTTGTAGCGTTTAAACGCATAGCAATAGGGCTGCTGTTGGCTTCATATAGGCCCATTACTTCATTTAGTAACTGGTGCATATCCAGGGGTACCATCTGTATTGCAGGTGTTCTGGCGTAATCTGCAAATTCCATTACCATTTTTTTCATGGCTGCAACCTGGCTGACGATTGTTTGGGTTGCGCGCTGCAATAATTTAGCGTCATCAGGATTTAATTTCTCACTTAATTTATATTGAAGTCGTTCTGCCGAAAGCTGAATTGGCGTAAGCGGATTTTTAATCTCATGAGCGAGACGGCGCGCCACCTCACCCCACGCTGCCTGCCTTTCAGCCTGCAGTAAATGTGATATATCGTCGAACACAATTACATAACCTGTTTCTTCTATTGAAGTTAACCTTGTCCCCCTTAGCAACAGTATCTGGTTTCCATTTTTACTCTGGCGCTCAATTTGTCGCTGCCATTCATTTTCATCAGTTTCTGCAAAGGCGTCCAAGGCTGCATCAATAAACGGTCGCAATAACCGATGCTGAATGCCCAGTGCTGTTAACGGTAACCCTTGCTGCTCACGTAGTGAAATTTCCAGTATTTGCTCGGCACTGGTGTTCGCTGACCTTAATCGAAATTGCTCGTCAACAACCAGCACGCCCGACGATAGGTGGGTTAGCACACTTTCAAGATACGCTTTAGATTTGTTAACCAGACGTTGCTGGTGCTCGCTTAATTTCTGCGCATCGGACAATTGCGATGTCATTTGGTTAAATAAGCCGGTTAATGCGCCCAGCTCGTCATGACTTTGTACCGGGTAGTTACCGCTAAAATCTCCCTGGGCGACTGCACGCGTTCCTTCAGCCAAAGCGGCCAGGGGAGAACTTAATTTTGCACTCAGGAAAAAAGCTGCTGAAACTGCGCTGAGCAATACAATCAACAACGATAATGTGAGTGTTATCCCATATAACCGTTTTAAGCCCAAACGGGAAAGGGACAATTCCTGATAGTCACGATAAACAGATTGCACGGTTTCAGTATCTACAGCCAGTTGATTTGATACAAATTGGGATAGTTGCAGCACACGCTTTTCTGTAGGAGCAGATTTTGAGTGAACCGGTACAAGCACTCTTAATACCAGTGTGTTATCCAGTAGCGTGTCTATCTCATTCAGCTGGCCCTGTTTCAAAACCTGATTTATTTTTCTGATATCCGGTATATCCGGCAGCATATTGCTGCTGGTCAAATGTGCCACTAATTTGCCTTTGATCGTGAACAACGTAGCCTCTTGCGTCATTCCACCTTCAATTAATTTATTCAGGGTTGTTGCATGTCGCTCCTCCGGTTGTTCAGACAATAACAATGAAATAAATCTGCCATTTTTGGCCAGATCCTTTAATCCATTATCCAGCGCGCTTCTTCCCAGGTTTAAACCTCCCTCCAGCGCCTTTTCTACACGTACATCAAACCAAGATTCGATACTTTTTCCTAAAAATTGCACTGAGACGGCATATACCAGCAAGCCAGGCAAAATTGCAATCAGGGAGAAAAATAATGCAAGGCGCAGTGTCAGCTTGGAGCCAAATACCTGTGATTTTATTTTATCCCTAAGCTGCCATAACTGATAACCGATCAAGGCACTCAGACAAAATGCCAACAGGCCTGCCAAAGCCAGTAACAGGTAATAATTATGCGAGAACAAATCGGTATTGGCACTCGCACTGGACAATAAATACAGTATGAATGCTCCGATTAATCCACTAATAATAATGAAATATTTCACTCTTCAACTTTCCTGGCTCGAGCTATTTCTGCCGGTAAAAGTATCCAGCTATATCCGTCTGAATCCAGTTTCCATTCATCACTGGTTAAGGCATTCACCTGCAAGGGTTTGGGCAGTTGCGATACATCCAGCCTCATCCGTGTATAAGCAGTGTAATTTGAATTACTTGTTAACAATGAAGCGATATAACCGCTGCTTTTATTGATTAATTCTGCTGGAATGACATTGGATGACTGGTTACCCAATGACCTTAAGGCATCATCCAGATTTTCAAAGGTCTGGAATATGGATCCTCGCTTGATCCGGTACTGTCTTGTTAACGCGCTGTAACTCAGTTTTGTTGTTTGTTCAGTTTCGGTTGCTACCTCATTTAGCCAGTACCAACGAGATTTTGTCAGGGTAAACGTGCTTACAAAATTTAATGTGATACCGTGGGTAAGCGCTTGTTCGAGTACCAGCGTTAACTTGATATCGTAATTAGCGGTAAGTTGGTAGCCTTCCCCTGTGAGACGAATTTCGGCTTTGCGGACTGAAATACCATCGGCTAATACCCGTGCAGAATTCAACGATATACAGGCAACGCACACCAGCATGAGGTGCATCGTCTTATATTTGTTTTTGCAATAGGGCATAGAAAAAACCATCATGTTTTTCATCAGGCAGAAACTGACCTTCTTTTATGCCATTTTCTGCCAATGGTATATTGATTGCGTTAGTGTGTTCATTTAGGAATTTATTGATGTTTAACTGATTCTCCTGCTCAAAGATTGAGCAAGTCACATAAAGTAATTTTCCTCCCCCTTCGAGTAGCTCCCATAATGCGCCGAGTATCTGCAATTGTTGCTGAGCAAACGTATCGATATCTGAATCACGACGTAATAATTTAATATCAGGATGACGACGTACCACCCCTGATGCCGAGCAAGGTACATCAGCCAATATCCGCTGAAAAAGCCTGCCATCCCACCATTCATCAGGACGTGACGCATCTCCTGTTGTCAAATTTGCGCTTAGTTTAAGCCGGTTCAAATTTTCGCTGACTCTTTGCATGCGCGAACGGTCTTTGTCTACAGCAGTCAGTTCTATTTGAGCCAATTCCAGCAAGTGGGCGCTCTTCCCTCCTGGTGCAGCGCATGCATCCAGGACACGCATACCATCCTTAACGTCAAGAAAGTTTGCGGCATATTGCGCGCCAGCATCCTGTACTGAAACATAACCTTCGCTAAATCCAGGTAATATTTCAACAGGAACAGGTGTTTTTAATAAAATTGCTACAGGCCCTATGATACTTCCCTGCATATTCGCTTGCGCAAGTAATTTTTGATATTCCTCAGTAGTTGTTAACCTGGAATTTACTCTCAGGGTCATTGGAGGATGCTTGTTGCCGGATACCAGTATATCTTCAGCCAATCCTGCGTATTGTGATCTAACCCTGTTGATCCACCAACCTGGATATGAATACCTGCTTTCATCATTTCGCTCAGCTTGCGCGATCAGCGTGTTTTTATTCCGTAAGAAATTTCGCAAGACTGCATTGGCCAATCCGCTTGCTGCCGGATTGCGTTTTCGGACTGAATTAACCGCAAAATCAACTACAGCATAATGTGCTGCCTTACTATATTGAAGTTGATATAACGCAACCAGCAATAAATACCGTATGTATATATCTTCTATCGGCTTATTCAGGAGTGCATCGAGTATATGATTCAACTGGCCATAAAATCGGATCGTTCCGTAGCTTAAATCTTTTAGCGCCCCGCGTTGCTGTGCCGTCAAGTCAGGCGTATTTGCCAGTGCTTCATTTATTATCTGGTTAAGATTGCGTCCCTGCAAAACTTTGCTAATGATAAGCACAGCATTTTGTTGCACAGTGTCCATATCAAGGCGTTTTAAAACGATCTCCAATATTTAACTTAAATCCTTGTGCAAACTCATAGGAGGGTAATGATTTGCCATTTGGTTTTTGCAGATATTGCAGATTGACAGTGCCTTTACCGCAAGCAACCTGAATGCCATTTTTGTTAATTCCCGTTATGGTTCCTGGAGCGCCTTTACACTCCTCGGCCTCATTAGCCTGCCAGATTTTTATTTTTGTTGAATTTATATATGAGTAAGCCCCAGGGACAGGATTGAAGGCCCGAATAGCCCTTAGTATTTGCGCAGCATTTTGTGTCCAATCCAGCTCAGCTTCCAATTTGTTCAGCTTGGCTGCATAGGTAGCCTGTGTTTCAGCCTGTACTTCTCCTGTAAGGCTTGCCAGCTTTGAATCGCTTAGTATTTCGATAATTGCCTGTGCACCTAATTTTGCTAACTTGTCATGTAACGTTTGTGCAGTATCTAGTGTGTTTATATGGCAGGATTTTTTTAATAACATTTTCCCCGTGTCCAGACCTTCATCCATTTGCATTATCGTAATGCCAGTTTCTTCATCACCTGCCAAAATAGCTCTTTGTATCGGTGCTGCACCTCGCCAACGTGGTAGCAGCGAGGCATGGATATTCAGGCATCCATATTTTGGTATGTGCAATACAGATAGTGGCAAAATAAGTCCATACGCTGCAACTACCATTACGTCTGCATTAAATTCTGCAAGTTGTAGCTGAACCTCCAGACTTTTTAGCGTTGGTGGTTGCATAATGAATAATTTGTTCGCTAGGGCTAATTGTTTTACCGGACTTGGAGCAAGTTGCATCCCCCTGCCAGAAGGGCGGTCTGGCTGAGTTAACACTGCTACTACTTCATGATCTGTTTCCAGCAAGGCCTCCAATGCACTGACTGCAAATTGAGGCGTACCAGCAAATATTATTTTCAATTGTTTTCCAGCTACATTGTTTCGCGCAGGCGTTTTTTCAATTTTGAGCGAATTCGCGTTTGCTTCAGCTGTGACAGGTATTCAACGAATACTTTACCCAGTAAATGATCCATTTCATGCTGAATGCACACTGATAATAAACCTGAAGCTTCCAAAGTAAACTCTTCTCCTTTTATGTTTTGCGCTTTTACCGATATATGCTCAAAACGACGAACTCTTTCATAAATACCCGGAACAGACAGACAACCCTCTTCACAGTCACTGATCCCACTTGTACTGATCAATTCTGGATTAATGAAAACCTGTAAATTGTTACTGGTTTCTGATATATCCACGACAATAATACGCTGATGCACATCAACCTGGGTTGCTGCCAAACCAACGCCAGGAGCTGCATACATGGTTTCAGCCATGTCGGCGATCAATTTTCGTGTACTGCCTGTAACTGTATTTACCTTGTCTGCTACTCTATGCAGGCGCTCATCAGGGTACTGAAGAATTTTAAGGATTGACATAATAGCTTGCTAATTTAATAGACTAGATGCAAAATTTAAACAGTTGTGCGAACATTGCACTGCATTTCATTACTTTAGCTGGAGTTTTCATGCGTAAGATTATATCGCTGATTTGTATTGTTTTGCCTATTCTCACTTATGCGGATGAAGTCGTGCTGCGTGAAAATGCTCCTGATCGCTATGTTGTCGTCAAAGGCGACACACTTTGGGATATATCAAATAAATTTTTTAGAGACCCATGGAAATGGCCTCAAATTTGGGGACTAAACAAAGACACCATTAAAGATCCGCACTGGATTTATCCTGGCAATGTGGTGTACCTCGATCCCTCCAGCAAGACTTTACACTTTGGTGAAGCCCCAAAATTTGCTGCTTCACCCAGCGTAGAAACCGCTTTGATTCCTGCCCTTCCACCCAGTTCAGAATCGGTTGCTGAAACTGCGCCTGACTCAACTCCTGCCCCTGATTCAAAGATACAAAAATTATCCCCAAAAATAAGGGTGCTAAGTGGTGATCATGATGCTTTACCGAGCATTCCAGCCAGTATTATTGGTGCCTTTCTTAACAAGCCACTTGTAATTGAAACGGAGGAGCTTGAAGGTGCCCCAACTATAATTGGTTCTGTTGAACAGAGAGCATTACTCAGTTTTGGTGATACCGCTTTTGCCAAAGATGTTCCAAATAACAAGGGTTCTAGTTGGCAATTGTATCGACCAGGCAAAGCCTTGATTGACCCTGATACAAATCAGACCTTGGGGTATGAGGCTATCTATTTGGGTGACACAACTGTGCTGAAACACAGCGATATCACTACGTTAAAAATTACTAAATCTGTTTTGGATATACAGAAAGGTGATAATTTAATCCAGTCAGCTGTCGGTTTGCCCAACAATTACATTCCACGCTCACCCAGTAGCAGTATCAAAGGAAAGGTTATTTCAATATATGGCGGAGTTGACCAGGGCGGACAGAATTCCATTATCACGATTAACCGTGGTAGTCGCGATGGTATTGAAAATGGTCATGTTCTTGCTTTATACAAAGAAAGCGAAGTTTCAAAGTTCAAGGGAGAAAAATATAAATTACCTGCCTTGCGTTATGGCTTGATTTTTGTATTCCGTACCTTTGATAAAGTTTCTTATGCGCTAGTTATGGAAGTACAACGTACTGTTCAATTATTAGATAGCATAGAGACACCCTGATATTATGTCTCTGGACGCGAATCTTGCGTCATGGCTTGCTTTAAGCCAAATTCCCGGCCTGGGCAATGAAAGCTTCCGTCGTCTGTTGCAAACTTTTGGTATCCCAGAGTTAATTATTGCAACGCCGATTTCTTCGTTAAAGGAAGTTGTCAAACCTGCAATCGCAAAGGCCATCGTCAATGGTATTGATGAACAGGTCCTGACTGCCGTTTCAATATGGCTTGAGGATACTGCCAATCACATCGTAACACTGGCTGATACCGAGTATCCACGGATGTTACTCAATATTCCTGATCCACCCTTGTTGTTGTACGCAAAGGGACGTCTTGATCTGTTAAACCATTCTTCAATTGCCGTCGTTGGCAGCCGCAATGCTTCAGCCCAGGGTATCCGCAATGCAGAAGCCTTTTCTCAAGCTATTAGTGAAGCTGATCTGTGTATTATCAGCGGGATGGCTCATGGAATTGATGCAGCAGCGCATCAGGGTGGGCTGCGTGGCCGTGGTTCAAGTATTGCTGTTGTCGGCACTGGTTTGGACAAGATATATCCGTCAGCAAATCGTGACTTGGCACATTTGCTGGCGCAACAGGGTACTTTAATCTCTGAATTTCCACTCGGAACTCCGCCACTCGCGAGCAATTTTCCCAGGCGAAACCGGATAATTAGCGGGCTAAGCTTGGGTTGTCTGGTAGTAGAAGCTTCCCTGAGAAGCGGATCTCTTATCACTGCCCGAATGGCATTGGAGCAGGGCCGAGAAGTATTTGCAATTCCAGGATCAATTCATACGCCACAGTCTAAAGGGTGTCATGAGTTAATCAAACAGGGTGCAAAGTTGGTCGAGACACCCCGCGATATTCTGGATGAATTTGGATGGTACTCAGTACCCGTAAAACAGGCTTCATTTGTTCAACATTCAGAACAATTGTTTGATCATCTGGGATTCGATCCAGTTGATATTGACACATTAAGTCAGCTCAGCGGCTTGACGATTGAGGCGCTATCCGCCATCCTATTGCAATTAGAGCTCGATGGTCAGGTAACAATCTTAGCCGGAGGCATGTACCAACGTATAGTTTAGAGGCTCCCTTTAAACCCTGTTTATCTTGAGGCGCCATGTTTGATATTCTAGTTTTCTTGTTTGAAAGTTATTTTAATGCAGGTAGTTACCCTGATCCTGACAAGCTATCTGTAAAATTAAGTGCTGCTGGTTTTGAAGATGATGATATTAGCCGCGCACTAACCTGGTTATCCGGCTTAACTCAACTATCAGCGACTGACTATCCCGTAATTATCAATCAAAGCGGTTTACGTAGTTACGCTTCTCTTGAAATTCAATGTATAAGCATTGAAGGTTTACAATTTATTTCATTTTGGGAACATAATAAATTGATTACTCCTGTCGAGCGCGAAATGATAATTGATCGTGCAGTCGCTTTCGACCGTGATTGTTTACCTCTGGATAAAGTTAAACTGATCACTTTAATGGTACTCTGGAACCAACATGAGGAATTAGATCCATTATTGGTTGAAGACCTTCTTACCCCTGTCAATTCGTCACAAATACACTAACTCGTCCGACGGAACAATTTAATGGCATCCAACCTACTTATCGTCGAATCTCCAGCCAAGGCAAAAACTTTAAATAAATATCTTGGGAAAGATTTTGAGGTTCTCGCTACCTTTGGGCATGTACGTGACTTGATTCCTAAAACAGGCGCAATTGATACTGAACACGATTTTGCAATGCAATATGAAACAATTGCACGCAATTCCAAACATGTTGATGCGATTGCAAAGGCTGCCGCAACTGCAAAAAATATATATCTTGCAACCGACCCTGACAGAGAAGGTGAGGCCATCGCCTGGCATGTTGCCGAGCTTCTTAAATCCAAACGCAGTATCAAGAATAAAATCATGCAACGGGTTGTATTTTATGAAATTACACAGAATGCTGTGCGTGAAGCTGTAGCCAATCCCAGGGAAATATTAATACCGCTGGTAAATGCTCAGCAGGCCCGACGTGCCCTTGATTATTTGGTAGGTTTTAATTTATCCCCATTATTATGGAGAAAAATCAGACCTGGACTTTCTGCTGGTCGCGTGCAAAGCCCCGCATTAAGACTAATCGTTGAGCGCGAACAAGAAATTGAAGCTTTTCGATCCAGGGAATATTGGTCTGTTCATTTGGATAGTCAAAAAAATAAAATTCCATTTATTGCCAAGCTTTTTCAATATCAGGGTAAAAAAATTGAGCAGTTGAGTATTGATAGTGAGGCAGAGTACAAGAAAATTCATGATAATTTAATTTCTGCAAAATTACCCCCACGCGTAGTTCGCGTAGATAAAAAGGGTAAACAGCGTCATCCTGCCGCTCCATTCACTACTTCAACTTTACAGCAGGAAGGTGTGCGCAAATTAGGGATGTCGGCTGACAGAATTATGCGCATCGCTCAACAGCTTTATGAAGGTATAGACCTGGGCGGTCAGGCCACTGGCTTAATCAGTTATATGC
>Ga0315281_10010537_pt1 | contig 12733 bp, 19 predicted proteins | sample YL17G07_0_MG_FD_204540 | JGI IMG/M metagenome (GOLD analysis project Ga0315281, IMG submission 204540) | Sediment microbial communities from Yellowstone Lake, YNP, Wyoming, USA - YL17G07_0 | ecosystem: Environmental > Aquatic > Freshwater > Lake > Sediment | place: USA: Wyoming | collected... | reverse complement strand
CCTTCTCCTTTGAGACTGGTGGATAACGCTTCCAGTCTGGCACTTCGATGCCGATTAGGTGAGGAGGGGTCCATCCCATTGCTATTGCTAAAAACGATAAATCATTCTTGGCGCACGATGCTAGTTGAGGCGCCCCTGTACCTTCTTGAAGGCCGTGTCGACGCAGGCCGCATCTAGCGGGCCGCCGGGAGCGCCACTCACGCCGATGCCGCCGATGACTTCGTTGCCGACCTTGATCGGAAACCCGCCGAGCAGCGATGTGAAGTTCGGCGTATTGGTGATCGACGCCGGCGTCACGCCCTTGCCGATGTTCTCGGCAAGGATGCGGGTTTCGTAGCCGACCATCGCCGCGGTATGCGCCTTGCGGGTGGCGATGTCGATGGCATGCGGCCGCGCGTTGTCGGCACGGAGCAGCGCCTTGACATTGCCGGCACGGTCAACCACAACCGCCACCGTGTTGTAGCCCTTCGAGGAGCAGTCTTCGACCGCGGCGGCGGCCATGTCGACGGCGAGTTTCAAGCTGACCGTCTTCTCCGACGACACGTCCTGCGCCTGTGCAAGTCCTGCGAACATGACGGTGATACTGCATGCAAATGCCTTTTTCATTCGATATTCCCTCCTCTATTTCGCCGGCCATACTTTTGACTGCCGCCGGATTGGCATTTGCTGGTTTTAGTCGATGATCGGATTGGAAAGCGCGCTGGCACCCTCGATGTACCCGTGCCGAGCGCCTTATTGCGAACCTACGAGGCCGAGGGATTTCACCACGGCGCTCCATTTGTTTCGCTCGGCGCGCATGTATTGCTGGATTCCTTCGCTTGAAGGTGTTTCGATGGCAAGCAAGCCAAGGGTGGCGATGCGTTGCTGCATGTCCGGTGCCGCGAGAATGCGCTTCATTTCCTGCTGCAAGCGGCTAACGATCTCAGCCGGCGTACCCGCGGGCGCCAACAACACGTGCCAAGACACTGCCTCGAAGTCGGGCAAGCTAGCGGCTTCGGCGATTGGCGGCATGTCCGGCAAGGTCGGCAGGCGGCCGAGGGAGGATACCGCCAGTGCGCGCAGCTTGCCGTCACGGATCTGCGGCAGGGACAGTCCGGCCTCGGCAAACGCCATGCTCACGTGCCCGGCCATGATGTCCGTCACCGACTGCACGCTGTTCTTGTAGGGTACGTGGGTGATGTTGAGTCCGAATTTCTGTTTCATGAACTCGACAGCCAGATGCTGAACGGTTCCTGTCCCCGACGTGCTATAGCTGAGAGGCTCTTTGCTTTCCCTAGCGAGCTTGATCAATTCCGGCACGTTATGCGCGGCAAGCGCGGGATTAATAACCAGGATGAACGGCGATTTGACGTAAAGCGCAATCGGCACGAAATCCTTTTCGACGTCGTAGGCGACCTGTTTGTACAGCGTCGGATTGATCGCCATGGCGGGCGCCGTTGCCACCCCCAGTGTGTGACCGTCCGGCGCCGCTTTGGCTAGCACGCTGACGCCCAGCATCAATGCCGCACCGGGCCGGTTGTCCACGATCACCGGTTTGCCGAGGGCTTGCGACAGACGTTCTGCGTACAGCCGCACCAGGGTGTCCATGCCCGTACCCGCGGCGAGCGGCACGATGATGGTGATGTTTTTTGCCGGCCAGGTCTGGGCCCAGGCCGGATTGGCGATAAAGGCCAAGGACGCCGCAATGCCCGCACCCAATATGGTGCGAAACAGGCTCGCCCATCTAGATCGATAAATCGCCTTCATCTTCCCTCTCGCCGTCAATTTAACACGGAGGGCCACGGATACATGGCATCGCCCCGGTTTCCCGGACACTACCCTAAGCTTGGTCTAGCTTTTTCATACGGATCCGGGCTCACCAGACCGAGTGTCGAATGCCGACGCCGTGGATTGTAGAACCGCTCGATGTAATCAAACACGTCTGCACGGGCTTGGTCCCTGGTGGCGTAGTCCTTTCGGTCCAGGCGTGCGCGTTTGACTCTGGGTTAAGCTCTAGTGAAGCGCTGGACCTGTTGCAAGCTGGACGAGTCGGGGCTCTGAGGTAGCGCAGGAATAGCGCTAAAAAACAAAGGCCACGGGGATTGTGGCCTAAGTTGTTAAATTATTGGCGCGCCCGGCGGGATGAAGCTGGGCACTGGCACGAAGTCGTTGCGATCGGGAACTGGTAAATCGCGATTTCCCTGGTCGACTCACCACCACGGCGACCACTTGGACGCTCGCATCGTGCGAGATCGATTCGCCGATCGCTTCGCCCTCAGGTCAGGGAATCGGCCCAAATGGTGCGGGCCCAGTTCCAGGCGAAGCTCGCCTCGGCCTCGCTGCGCGCAGCCGAGACGCCACCCGATCCCTTGACCGCGATGAGCGTTCCCTGGCCCTGATCCCAGGTGTGGACCGACGAGACCCGGATCGCCTCCTTCTGCGACACGAAGCTGTAGCAGGTGTTGATGATCTTCGGGTCGGGACCGGCGCCGCGGCCGCCCAGCGCGCCGACGATCGCAGCCGCAGCGATCTTGGCGTGGTTGTTGGCCATGCTCCCGGACTTCGGCATGCCGGGCGCAGACAGCGTCGCGTCGCCGAGCACGTGAACGCCGGGAACCTTCTTCGACTCCATGCTGCGCCAGTCGACATCGCACCAGCGGTTGTTGTGGGTGATCAGGCCGGCCTTCATCGCGAGATCACCGGCGCGCTGCGGCGGCACCACGTTGAGCACATCGCCTTTCACGTCCTCCACCTCCAACTTCACCGTTTTCGTCCCGCCGTCGATGCCGACCGCCTTGGCGTTGCCGCGGTACTCGAGAATGCCGGCGTAGAGGTCCTTCCAGGCCGCCTTGAACAGGCCGCCCTTGGAGGTGACGTCCGGGTTCGCGTCCAGCACCAGCAGCTTGGAGCGCGGCTTGGCCTGCTTCAGGTAGGCCGCGATCATGCTGGCGCGCTCGTAGGGTCCCGGCGGGCAGCGGTATGGCGCGAGCGGGATGGAAAGGACAACCACCCCGCCGTCGCGCATCTGCTCCAGCTGGCGGCGAAGGTCGATGGTTTGCTGCCCTGCCTTCCAGGCGTGCAGCACGCGGCCCTCATTCATCGCCGTCTCGTAACCCTGAATCTCGCCGAAATTGAAGTCAATGCCCGGTGACATCACCAGGCGCTCGTAGGCGATGTCGCCGCCGCGCGCCAGGCGCACCGTCTTCTTCGATGCGTCGATCGCCACCGCCTCGTCCTGCACCACCTGCACGCCGTGCCGGCGCAGGCCGTCGTAGCCACGGCTGATATCCTGCATGCTCGAAAACCCACCCAGCACCAGGTTGGAAATCGGGCAGGATGTAAAAACGCTTTCGCGTTCGACCAGCACGACATCAATGGAGGGGTCCCACAGGCGGATGTACTTCGCCGCCGTGGCGCCACCGAAGCCCCCGCCCACCACCACCACCCGAGCCTTCGAGGGCGTGGTGGCGCAGCCTGCCAAGCCTGCCAGCGAGCCGGCCGCAGTGGCGGCGCCGGCGATCTTGAGGAAGTCTCTGCGTTTCATCGTCGCCACCTCAACGTTTCTGCGCGGCGAACCAAACCGCCATCGCGTCGATCTGCGGATCGGTGTAGCCCTTGGCGATCTGGTGCATCACGGTCGCCGGGCGCTTGCCGTCGCGGAAGGCGCGCATCTGCGTCGCGATGTGGTCGCGCGGCAGTCCGGCGAGCGGGATCAGCGGGCTTTCGCCCGGGACGCTGCGTCCTTCCGTACCGTGGCAGATGGCGCAGGACGACGCAAGATTGCGGCCCGCTACATCCTGCGCGGCGACGGGCGCGGCGACAAGCGCGGCTGCGGCAAGAACGAGACTGATTCGCATTGGTGATTCCTCCCAGGCATACGTAAAAGATGACGACCTCTGCGGCTCGCCGCAACCTGAAACCCAAGCGCGCAGTACGATTGCGCGTTCAGGCGCTGCGCCCGGATGGGCGCAGTGCGATTCGCGCTTAACGCGGCAGCTCTTCGAAGACGTTGGTCCACACGTTGAGCACCTGCGAGGCTCCCGCAGCCTTGCCGGTCGGTATCTCTTTGACGACCTGCAGGGTCTGCATGTCGATCTTGTGCAGGTTTCCATCCCCCGCGTTCGAGACGTACGCATAACGGCCGTCGCGGGTGAACGCGACGTGCCCCATCCGTCCTTTACCGATCTGCAGGTCCTTGACCGATGCGAGCGTCTTCGCATCGACGATGCTCACGACGTTGTTCCCGTAGTTCGTGATCACGGCATGCCGGCCGTCAGGCGTGTTGTAGGCGTGGCCGATCCCGGTGCTCTTCGTCTCTGCCCGCGCCACCAGTTTCTTCGTCGCCGAATCGAACGCGACCACTTCCGTGCCGGTCATATTGCTGCCCGGACCGCGGTTGAGCATGAGGAACTGGCGGCCGTCCTGCGTAAAACTGCCGTGGTGGCCCTCGAGCACGCCCTGATTGGCGAGCGGCATGTCCACGCGCCCGATCACACGCATACCAGGCTGTGTCAGGTCGAATACCAACGCGCCCGGACGATTCTCCGCGCGATCCCTGCCCTCGACCACCAGCCACAATTCCTTGCCGTCAGGGCTCGGCACAGGATAGTGCGGCGCCGAAGGCGTCTTGATCTTCTGCACCGACCAGTCGCGCGTATCGATCGCAACCAGGTGATTGTCCACGCGGTCCACGGTGTAGGCGTAGCGCGAATCCCAGCTCCAGCTGTTGTGCATCGAAGTGACGCCGGCGATTCCGGGGTCACGCGACACCTCGAGCTCGATGTTCTTCGCCACGCTGTTGGTGGCGGTGTCGATGAAGCTCACGCGGAGCTTGCCGCCGTCGAGCCCCCAGTGATTGACGATCACCCATTTTCCGTCCGGGCTGACCTGGGGGTGCTTGGGCCGGGCGCCGGTCCTGATCCGCGCCGCAACGGCCTTTTTCTCCAAGTCGATCACCGTCACGGAGTCTCCCGTCGGTGCCTCCGAACCCACGTACACCAGTTTGCCGTCGGGCGTCGTGCTCCCAAGCCCCGCCCCTGGCGCGGTCGGCAACTCCGCCACGATCGCGTCGGTCCTGGTATCGACCAGGTAAGCCTTTCCCTGCACGCCGTGCAGATGCACGACAAGCTCCGGCCAGACCACGCCGGTGCGCGCGGTTTGCGAAGGCGAAACACAGCCGGCGGCAAGTAACGCTGCCCCGAGCGAAACGGCGATCCGCGATTTCATCTTCATCCCCCTTGGATTCGACCTCCGATCCTGCAAATCTTAGCGGGTCCGTGGTCCTTGCGGTAGTAGCTATTGCCAACAGCCGCGCGAGCGAATGCCGTTCACCTGCGCTCGCGGCTCGCGTAATAGGCGATCAGCGCGCCGATCTCCAGGTCGCCGAACGGATTGCGGTGCGCGGTGGAGGCGTCGCCGCGCACGCCGTTCAGCAGGCGCGCCGCGAATTCCTCGATCGGCATGCTCCTCACCTGCCTGAACAGGTCGTGCGCGGGCAGTCGCGAGTCGGACGCAGGATTGTCGTGGCAGCCGGCACAGGCCTGGAGATGGATCGTCTCGCCGACCCGGAGCCGTTCCGGCATAGGGGTCGCCGGTAGGATGCCTGCGAGATCGAGCGGGTAACGCCGTCGCAAGGCACCTAACCCGGCATCGAGCGCTTTCCAGTCGCCGCCGTCCAAGGCGATGCGCAAGGCCGCAATCTCCCCGGCGCCGTTGGCGGCGCCCGCCTGCCGGATGAGGAGGGAAAGCGACGAAAGCGCGCCCGCGAGCCGCGCGCGCAGTCCATCCAGCTGGAGCGGCGGCTCCGCGGCGGCTGACAGCCGCCGCAGGTCCCCGCTCATCACGACGAGCTCGGCCGCAAGCCGGCGGGTGTGCTCGCCTTGCGCGCCCGCCGCGGCGCCAACAAAGGCCGCGGCGGCGAGCGCGATCAGACGAAGCGCGAGGGCGCTTATTGCAGCTTGACCTTCTGCACGAGCGGGCCGCCTTGCAGCATCGTCCACTCGGCCATCGAGCCGTCGTAGAGCTTGGCCTGCTTGTTGCCAAGCAACTCGTGCGACACGAACCAGCCCAGGCTGCTGAGGTGCGCGGTATTGCAGAAGTAGATCTGCTCGCCGCTCGCCGCGACGCCGGCATGCTTGAACAGCTGCTCGAGCTGGCTGCGGTTGCGCAGCTCGCCCCCGTTGTTCACGGTGAGCCAGCTCGTCGGGATGTTGCGCGCACCAGGCAGCGTGCCGGTCTGCTTGGTCTTGGGGCTTTGCGTAATGCCGACGAAAAGGTCTTCCGATCGGTTATCCACCAGGGTCGACTTCCCGCCTGCCACGGCCTTCTTGACGTCCTCTATCGTGGCGAGCATTTCCTTGCGCAGGCTCGCTTTGAACGTCTTCGGCGACGGCGTGACCGGCCCGGTGTCCAGGCGGTTCGCCTTGTCCTTCGTATAGGCCTTCATCCCGCCGTCGAGCAGCGACACATTGTCATGGCCTAGCACCTTGAACGTCCAGTAGATGCGCGTTCCGTGCGCCATGTTCGGCGAGGCCGCCCCGGTCGTGACGATGACCACGTGCGTGTTGTTGTCGATGCCGTGCCTGCCGATCGCCTGCGCGACCTTGTCCGGGCTGTCCACCGGGAGCATCTCCGGGACCTTGTCGGCGCGTTCCTCCAGCCAGCCGCCCTTGTAGTAGTCGGTGTTGACCGCCCCCGGAATGTGCCCGCGCAGGTAATCGGCGGCGGGCTGAAGGTCGATGAACGCGACCCCCGGCTTGCCGATGTTCGCCTTCACCCAATCCACGCTGACCAGCGGATCGGCCGCGAGCGCCGCGCGCGCTACGGAGAAGAAAAGCGCGAGAGCCAACGCGGCGCCCCCGTATAGCCTGGATGCAGTTCGTCCTTGCCTCATGTCACCCTCCTTTGGCCATATCGGCCGTTACGTAACGACGATCAAATCGGAGGCAAGGATCGCGGCAAGCGCCCGGTCCCATGCCTCCTCCTCCAACCCCGAAAGCGAAACGTCGATGCGCGAAATTCCGTGCTCCGGCACCAGCCGGCACAGCGCGGCCGCGACCGCCTTCGCGTCCGGAAACAAGCCGGTTCGGAGCTCCAGGATCTTCATCGCGCAATTCAGACGTTGACCACGACATCGGTCGCGCTCATGGCCGCGGCCAGCGCGTCGGTATCGAGATACGGCAACTCCGGGCCCATCGCCACCACCGTGGTCTCGGGAGCGATGCCGGAGAGCTCCAGCAGTTCCGCCATGGCGGCGTTGTGCTCGGTTTGCGCCACGGGTCTGCTCACGAACACGAGCCGCACGCGGTGACCGAAGATGGTCAGCCCCGCGGCAACGCGCATCGCCTCGCCGTGGTCGCGCCGGGCCAGCACCAGGATCTTCTTCTGCGCGTTCGGCATTCAGAGGCTCACGACCCTGGCGCCCTCGCCCATCAGGGCGCTGCTTACCGTCTGGCTTCCCAGTTCCACGGGGCAGGCAACGCCTTCGCAATACCGCTGCCACGACTCCTCGCAGGCGACCAGCCGCGCTGCATCGCCGAGCGCAACAAGCAACTCGCCGCGCTGCAATCCGAGCACGCCGTCGTTCGTGAAGAAACACGCGTAGCGCCGCCGCGCCCGCGCGCACGCACGGGCGAGCGGCATCAGGACGCGCGCCGCGTCGGCAGTGGCGACATGAAACAGGATGTCCATCAGGCGGTCCGCCGGCGTGCCGTCATCCTGCCGGCCGCGAATGCGACGCCCGCCAGACCCAGGGCAACACCGAGCCATGCCGACCAGAGCGGGGCCCGATTGCCTTCCGGCGCAAGCGCAACGGCCCGCGCGCCGCGCTCGGGATGGCTGACGGCGTCGGCCAGCAACGCACCGTCCGCGGCCCATTCCGCCCAGCCGCCGGGATAGACGCGCGCATCGACACCATGGCCGGCGCGCAGCAGCGCGAAGTAGGCGATCCCCTCCAGCGGGTCGTGGCCGTAGGCGACGGGCGAGCCGCCGGGCAGCAGCGGGCGCGCGCCTTGGGCTGGCGCGCGCAGGCGATCGGCAGGCAGGCTCTGGGCGCCGGGAAGATGGCCGCCGCGGCCCGCGCGCACGTCCTCTCCCCAATACTCGCCTTCGCTGCGGCCGTCCAGCAAGAACGGCGCCGGTTGCGAAGCGCGCAGTTCATGCCCGAGCACCACCAGCTCGTCGCGCATGGGCGCTTCGAAAACGACGGTGCGCGCGAACGCGCGCTGCACGCCAGGCCCTGCCGCGACCCCTTGCCCGAGAAGCTGCGACACGGGCTCAGCGGACACCAGGACCCGGCGCGCGCCCGCAAGATAGAGCAAGCCGGCGACGAAATCGCGCTCCGCGGGCGCCGCGCCGGCGACGAGAACCGTTTCATCGCCCTTCAGGCCGGCCGTTCCAAGCAGCCAGAGGATGTCTCGCCAGGAAGCAAGACGGCGATGCGGTCCGACAAAATCCGCCGCCGGAAGGCAGCGAGCGCCCGCGATGCTTCGTTCGAGACACGCCTCGAGCGGTCGCGCATCGACAGGAATGGCGCCCGCGGCGAGCGCCGTTCGGGCGTCGCGCACAAAAGAAAAATCTGCGTTCTGCGTCGCCGCCGATGCTGCAACGACCCAGCCGAGCGCTGGCAGGAGAGCCTTGAAGAGCGGCATCAGCACCCCCGGAACCGCTTCACCGCGGGCACCGTCCCGTCGGCGGGCGCGGGCGGGTTCTCGATATAGTAGCCGACCAGCTCGACAACGGAGACCTTTCCGAACCCGCCACCCACGGTGACGTCCGGGAGCGCCTGCGCCGGCACCGCGGCGCGGGCCGCATTGAGCGTCTCCTTCGGCATCGCCGCAAGCTGGAACCCCGCGGCGCAAAGCACCAGGCTCGCCGCCAGTGCAGCAGCGCAAAAGATCAGGCTTTTTCTGTTCATCCTCGCTCCTACATCGAATCGCTCAGGAAGCTCAAATACATCGCGCCGAACGCGATGGCGAACATCGCGAGCTGTACCGTCGTCTCGAAGTCCAGGTTCATCGCCGTTCCCCCTTGAAGTGCCGCACCAGTTCCTCCAGCGAGAGCGCCTCGCCGGTCAGCGGATGCGCGACCGGCGGCGCCTGGTGCGGGACGCCGTTACGCGTTACCCGCATGCTCTCCGGCGGCATGACGTACACATACGCGATTCCGCCGGCGCTCACGGTCGCCGCAATTGCGACGAACAGCCTCATCAGCACACGTTGCATCATCGGTCAGTTCTTCCGGATGTAGACGCGCCAGCACCGATCCGCCTTGACGGTCTCGAGATGGCTGGCGTCGAGCGGCGGGCACATCGGCGGCAGCGCTTCGACCGAGGACGGATTGTCGACGAGCACCTCGATCACCTCGGAACGGTTGATCTCCCCCAGCGCCTTCTTGGTCATCAGTTGCGGCCGCGGGCAGGAGTCCCCTCTGCAATCGATGCGCCGCGCGACGCGGTAGGTCGCGCCATCGCCGAGCGTCACGGCACCAGCCGGCGCGTCCCGGTCTTGCCTCGCCTTTTTCGGTCCGAACAAACCCATCGAATCAACCCCTCTCAATTGCGTGTAACTCCTGAACCGCCGCCGGCTCCTCGCCGGGCGCCTCGCGCTCCCGCTCCTTGCGCCGGATCGCGCGATAGATCGCGTAGAGCACCAGCGTCTGCGCGAGCCCGAACACGATCGCCGGAACGCCCACCTTCTGCTGCAGGGTCGCGGCATTGGCGAATCCGAGCTGAAGCGCCGGGAGGTTGGGCTCCCCCGTCATGCTGGCGGGCGCGGGCGGCCAGTAGTTCCACGACCAGGCGAGTGAGAACAGGAACATGCCTATGAACGTGAAGAGCAGCGCCCAGAGCGCGCCGATGTTCCCCTCGGCGGTCTTGACCCAGGTGGACACCGTGCAGGCGCCGGCCAGCACCATGCCGATGCCAAACAGGAACAGCCCGATGAAGGTGTTCAGCCCGACGTCGAAATCCATCGGGTGGCCCACCCCCACCGACATCAATCCGGTGAACGCCATCGTCAGGATCATCATCGCCACCAGCAGCGCCTTGGTGTTGCGGTAGCTCTTGAACATGATCGCGTCGCGCAGGGCGGCGGTATTGCAGAAGCGCGAGCGCTGGACGAGCAGCCCGACCGCCGATCCGAAAACGAACGCGATCAGGCATTCCGTGACGGGAGACATGGCGCTACCCCTCGAGCATTTTCTTGTAGATCAGGGACCCGACCCAGGCCCCGGCGACGATGCCGGAGATGGCGAGGTACCCGCCCAGGTTCATTTCCGGCGTCATGCCGAAAAAGGTCGAGACATTGCAGATGAAAGCGAGCCGGATGCCGACACCCATGAGCAAGCCGCCCACGGTGATCAGCGCCCATTCGGAGACGCGCCGCGGCATGCGCAGGTAGAACTCCTTGGAGAGCACCGCCCCGACGAACGCGCCGAAAAGCATCCCCAGGCTGATGTAGATCTTCCAGTAGTCGCCGCGCGGCGGAAAGACCAGGTTCCAGAACGGGAGCCGCTTCAGGTCGTCGCCGAGCACGAGCTGCGCCGCGAGGCCGGTCATCATGGTCTCGCCGCCGCCGACGGTCCAGGCACCGATGAGCAGAAAAAGGCCGATCTCCAGCACCGCGATCGCGGACAGCGCGATCACCGGATCGAGCGTCTTGCGGAAAAACTGCATGCGCTGCATCCTCCTTCTCGCGGCCAATCCCCCCAACGGCCAGCCTATCCTAGGCCGGTGCCATCGCCCCGTGGTGGTAGGCATTGCCAACAGGCGGCCTTGCCGTCGCCCGCCGGCGGGGGTTTAATGCGGATGCCGACGGCAGAAGGCCACGCTTATGAGACTTTACATCGAAGTCAACGACGTCCTGGACCACATGTTCAACGCCTGCACGACCTCGCAGATCAGCGAGTTCGTGCCGGAGAAACGCGGCTTCCGCATTCACGGGCACAGCACCACGGTCTGCCTGGAACGGGCGTTCTGGAGCGCGCTGGAGGACATGGCGCGCGAGTGCGGGCTCAGCCTGCCGCGGCTGATCGAGCGCGTGCACGACGGCTGCCTGGTCGCGAACGACAAGAACATCGCCTCCTGCCTGAGGGTGATCTGCCTTAAGTACCTGAACGTCTACAACAGTGGCGCCCCCGCGGCGCGCGCCGAACTGACGCGGGCGGCCTGAACCGGCCAATCAACGTCTGGCGAGCGTGCTTCCCGTCGCCGAGGCGGCAATTTTCACCGAGCGCGTCAACTCGCGCATCGGGCGATCTTCAAGCGCCCACTGTTTGCGGTCGGCCATCGGCTTGTAGGTCCAGCGATAAACCAGCTTCGCCTTCACGCTCACCGCGCCGGCCTGGCCTGCGGGAAGCGCGAAACGGAATTCCGCGACATCGGGCTGTCCCGGCTTGAGGGTGCTGTCGAAGGCGATTCCGTCGGCGACGAAGCCGGGTACGCCCATGCCCATCTGGCCGGTCTTGGGATTGACGCCCTTCAGCACCTTGGAGTAGAAGCGGCCCGGCATGCCGGCCCAGTCCTGCGCGTCGCGCTGTTTGGTCTGCGGGTTGCCCATCCCGGCCAGCGGCGGCAGCAGGAGCTTCTCGTCGCCGACGAACTTCAGCGGCTGGCCGACGGCGTCGAGCGCGTCGATCTTGAGAATGACGTTGCGGATCGGCCCGGAACCGGGCACCGGATGCGCGGCGCCGATGTTCACGGCGCGCGTCTTCACCACCAGCACGCCGTTCTCGATACGCGTTTCCATCTTGAGATCGACCGCTTTTCTCAGCATCTCCGGGTCGCGCGCGCCGACGAAGGTGTGGGCACGCACCCGCTCGCGCGGAGGGAATCCGGCGGCAACTTCCTGCTTTCCTGGCAGCAACGGCATGTGGCAGGTCTGGCACGTGTCGGTGGTCTTTCCCGCGTCTTTCAGCGCCTTCCAGTCCTCGTAGGTGGAAATGGCCAGCACCTTCTCCTCCTCGTTCAGGTGGCAGGCGCCGCAGAGCTTCGAATCCTTGATCAGCGCCGACTGAATCGTCGCGTGTACCGGGGACTTGGGGCCTTTCGGAATGCCGGCGCGCGGACCGTACTTGGTTTCACCGTTTTCCAGCGTCACTTTCTCATAGATGCGATTCCGGTATTTTCCGTCGCCCTCCTTGACAAGATGCACGTCGGTCACCGTGTGGCAGAACTGGCAGGAGATCCCGTGGTCGCTCTTCTGATCCATTGCCTTGGCCAGATCGACATCGCCGCGGCCGGCCTTGTGCTCGTTGATGACCAGGGTCGGCACATGACAATCGGCGCAATCGCCGTTCTTGCCGGGGAAAATACCCTGATAGCCGAATCCATCCGGTTGACCCTTGCCGTTGAGCCCGACATAGAGCTGTTTGACGATGGGGTTGTGCAGGTCCTGACCCATCGGCGAAGCCTTCCACTCCTTGAAGATGCGCTGGTGGCAACTGCCGCAGTATTCGGGGCTCTTCTGCGGGTCGTTGTCGGCCCAGGCCAGCGGAATGGCGAGACAGGCCGGCAGCAGCCATGCAATGCGACGCAGGCGGGCGGAGATGCGGAGCGGGTTCATCGGGCTTCCGTCGGTTTCATCGAAGGAATGAAACTGACAGTCGGCGACCCATCGCGCCATGATTGCAATCAGTGTGCAGCGCAGCAACCGGGTTGCTCAGCGCACGCGCAACATCGTTCCTTCACCCTCGATGCGATCTTGCTCGCGCAAGCGGGCCAGTGCGCGATAGAGGCTCTCAGGTTGCAGCCCAAGTT
>Ga0315281_10010536_pt1 | contig 12733 bp, 17 predicted proteins | sample YL17G07_0_MG_FD_204540 | JGI IMG/M metagenome (GOLD analysis project Ga0315281, IMG submission 204540) | Sediment microbial communities from Yellowstone Lake, YNP, Wyoming, USA - YL17G07_0 | ecosystem: Environmental > Aquatic > Freshwater > Lake > Sediment | place: USA: Wyoming | collected... | reverse complement strand
CGGTAGGTTTCTTGCCAAAAAAACTATACCAGATGCGGTTGGAATTCGATGCTCTTCTCTTACTCCCCTATCTTCCTGTCTTTGCTTTATCCCCTTACGGTCAGTTCAACTTTTTTACGAAAGAACCTAAATTTCTTTGCTGATTTGACCCGCTTGCCTTCTTTTGCTCTAATGGTTCTAACATATTCAGCGCTGTCTTTAACCTGCATATATGAGGACCCCTCTTTTTTTGCCTTGAGAAAACGGGCAAAATCCAATACCTCCCTGACTTCCGTATCAGGTAAATCCTTGGTTATAGTCATCAACTCTTTCTTATAATCCACTACAACACTCATATAGCCCCCTGTTTATTTGCCGGTTTTTAAAACCGCTGTCTCTTCATAAAATTCAGACGCCTCACTCTTACCCGCTGCCTTGTCCTTAATCTTAACACTTATTGTCTTATCTCCAATATCCTTTGCCTTTGTATTAACCTGATAAATACCGCCCTCTGTCTTCAAACTAAATTCTCCAAGCGGTGCTGTGCTTGCGTACAAAGTATATCTTCTTCACCGGGATGTTATATTTTCCCTCATCTTCGAAATGCACCCCTTTGAGAAATATGGACAAGTTTACTGGATTAGCAGTTGGCGATGCAAGCTGAAATTACCAAGCAATGTGTGCCGATCCCATATGTGCGTGCCTTGCCCATAATGAGTGAACATTCTATCCTTGCGCATGCGACAACCTCTGACAGTAGATACTCCGGTCAAATTGACAAAAGACCGTTTTAATATCTATACTTTGTAATATTTTTCAAGGAGGTTTTTATGGCGGAAGGAATAACCGAACTTAATGTAAGCACTTGGGATGCTGAGGTTACGCAGTCCAAGGGTCTCGTAATGGTTGATTTCTGGGCTGTCTGGTGCGGCCCTTGCAGGATGATTGCCCCCACCGTTGAGGAACTCGCGAAAGAATACGTCGGAAAGCTTAAGGTCGGAAAACTGAACACGGATGAAAACCCCGATATCGCAAGCAGATACAAGATAATGGGCATCCCCACGATCATCTTCTTTAAAGACGGAGAAAAGGCCGACCAGATTGTCGGCGCAGTGCCGAAACCGCAACTCAAGGCAAAGATAGACGCCCTGCTCGGGAGTTAATTCGGACGGTGTTTGAGTCGTTAAGCGACAAGCTTGAGTCCGTATTCAAGAGACTGAAGAGCAGGGGTCTCCTCAAGGAAGAAGATGTTGACGCGGCCTTAAAAGAGATACGGCTGGCGCTCCTTGAGGCTGACGTCAATTTTAAGGTTGTCAAGGACTTCATACTGCGCGTCAGAGAAAGGGCCGTCGGCAAGGAAGTGCTGGAAAGCCTGTCTCCGGGCCAACAGGTAGTGAAGATCGTAAACGACGTCCTTTGCGAACTGCTTGGCAGCACCGCTTCCAAGATACAACTTTCCCCCAATCCTCCCACAGTGATTATGATGATCGGCTTGCAGGGCTCCGGCAAGACCACCACCTCGGCAAAACTCGCGCGCATATTTAAAAAGGAAGGCAGGCGACCCATGCTGGTTGCCGCCGATCTCCAGCGACCCGCGGCTATAGACCAATTGGTTACACTCGGAAAGCAACTGGACATCCCGGTATTTTTCTCCAAAGAGGCCAAGGACCCTGTGGCCTTATGCAGCGAGGCGGTGAAGCACTCGAGGCTCGACGGCCGGGACATAGTCATACTGGACACGGCCGGCAGATTGCATATCGACGAAGAGCTCATGGGCCAGCTAAAACGCATCAAGGCAGAGACAAACCCGAAAGAAGTGCTTCTCGTGGCCGACGCCATGACAGGGCAGGACGCGGTGAACATGGCCGGGAGTTTTAATGAACAGATCGGCATAGACGGCGTCATACTGACCAAGATGGATGGCGACGCAAGAGGCGGCGCCGCTCTCTCCATACGCAGCGTCACCCAAAAACCCATAAAGTATATCGGTGTCGGCGAAAAGATCGATATGCTCGAGCCTTTTCACCCTGACAGGATAGCAGGCAGGATACTGGGCATGGGCGACGTGCTCACCTTTATCGAAAACGCCCAGATGTCCTTTGATAAACAGGAAGCCGACAAACTCCAGAAAAAGATTATGGAGGAGAGTTTTTCCTTCGAGGACCTGCGTGACCAGTTAAAAAAACTCAGGAGCATGGGCCCCCTCGAGAACCTCCTTGGTATGATACCGGGCATGGGCAAGGCGTTAAAAGACGTGAAGGTGGACGAGAGGGAGTTCGTCAGGATAGAGGCGATAATAAACTCCATGACGCACAAGGAGAGGAATAATCACAACCTGCTGAACGGCAGCAGAAAAAAGCGGATTGCGATAGGTAGCGGGACCGCTGTTTCCGATGTCAACCGCCTGATAAAACAGTATCTCGATATGAAAAAGATGATGAAGATGTTCAAGGGCGGCAAAGGTTTCAGAATGCCCAAGGGCATGCCTTTTTGAACTTCAGTTGCATAATTTGCATGAAATAGATTAAAATTCTTCTTCTTAGATTACACACAGGAGGTGTTTGTTGGTTAAGATCAGGTTGACAAGGATGGGTTCTCACAAGAAACCCTTTTACAGGATAATAGTGGCTGACTCCAGGACAAGGAGAGACGGCCCTTTCATAGAAATTCTGGGAACGTACGACCCCAAGCTGGAACCTTCCGAGATCAAGGTTGACTCCGAACGGGCCAATCATTGGATAGCCAAGGGCGCGCAACCGACCGATACGGTAAAACGACTGCTCCAAAAGGCCGTCGCGCACTAACTTCAGTCCCGGGTATAAGCGGGGCCAATGTGACTTTCCAGGGGCGTTTGCTTAAAACGCCCCTTATTATTGACTTGAACGTCTGCATTGACTACGGAACGGCCTGCGCTTCAGGGCGAATTATTTTGCAACCTGCAATTTGAGATGACAAAGCGCCATGATAGAACAGGTAGCCCGAAAACCGGCTTGCAAAAGCCGGACAGCACTGAAAGTGCCGTGAATCCATCAGACGGAGAGCGTCTTTCTGAAAATAAGGATGAACCGCTGATTACGATTGGACGCGTAATCAAGGAATGGGGGCTTCAGGGAGAGCTCCTTGTCGAACCGCTGACATTTAATCCCGACAGATTTCTGGAACTTAAAGAGGCGACCTTTTCCAGTGGCGGTCGGCGGGACAGTGAAAAAACAATTACGCGCCGAATTTTCAAATCCGTAAGGCGCCATGGGAAACTACTGGTTTTGGGCCTTGAAGGGGTCGGCAAGCCTGAAGAGGCCCGACAATATCGGGGTTTTCAGATTCAGGTCAGGCGTTCGGAATCTCCGGAGTTACCGGAAGATGTGTATTATCATTATGATATTATCGGTCTCAGGGTCAGCACTGCGGACGGCATGGAACTCGGTACAATAAGCTCGATACTTGAAACCGGAAGCAACGACATCTACGTGGTGCGGGGCGCTGATAAAGAACACCTGCTGCCTGCAACTAAAAAAGTGGTCCGGAATATTGACCTCAAGGCCCGGGAAATGATGGTGACGCTGTCGGACATCATGGAAGAGTAAATGGCGGCAGGCTTTGACATAATAACCATTTTCCCCGAGATATGCCATGCCTATCTCGGGGAAAGTATCCTGAAAAGGGCTATACAGAAAGGTCTGCTTGATGTAAAGGTATATAACCTCCGAGATTATACAGACGATAAACACCGGACCGTAGACGACACCTCTTACGGGGGCGGGGCGGGCATGGTTATGAAGATTGGGCCCCTTTATAAGGCGGTGAAGGCCGTAAAAGCGGATGGAGAAAAAAGGCTTACCGTGATGGTAAGCCCGCAGGGCGGCACATTTAACCAGGCCAGGGCAGAGGCCCTCGCTGAGGACGAACGACGCATCCTCTTTATTTGCGGAAGATATGAAGGTATAGATGAGCGGGTGCGGGAATCCCTCGTGGATGAGGAAATTTCCATAGGGGATTATGTATTGACTGGAGGAGAATTGCCCGCTTTGGTTATAATAGACAGCGTTACGAGACTGATGCCGGGAGTGTTGGGGGATGAGACGTCGGCAGTGGAAGAGTCATTTTCATGGGGCTTGCTGGACTACCCACATTACACCAGGCCGGCTGAATTCATGGGAATGGAGGTCCCTGATGTATTGCTTTCCGGCAATCACGCTGAGATAGCAAGATGGCGGCGCGATAAGGCTATTGAAAGGACACTGGCAGTAAGACCGGACCTTATTGAAAAGGCGGCGCTTGACACGAGAGATTGCGAATTATTAGGTAGGCTTTGCCGGCAAAATGAAATAAATCCGTCGGAGGAAGGACATGAATCTGATACACGCGATTGAGGAAGGCATGAAAAGGGAATTGCCCGCTTTTAACGTAGGCGACACCCTGAGGATCTTTGTAAAGGTTGTAGAAGGTGACAAAGAAAGGCTCCAGCCGTACGAAGGCACTGTTATAGCCCGTAAGGGAAGCGGGTCAAGGGAGACCTTCATGGTCAGAAAGATATCCTTTGGCGTAGGGGTTGAGAGGATTTTCCCTGTGCATTCACCGTCCATTGACAGGATAGAAATTCTGAAGAGGGGAGATGTCAGGAGGGCCAAGCTTTATCATCTCAGGGGCAAAAAAGGTAAACACGCCAAGGTAAAAGAAAAGGCACGCGAGATGAAGCCTAAGACAGTAGCCGTGAGCGCTGAAGCCCAACCCGATACTGTTGCTGAAGACGTATAGAAACGGCTAGCCCCTGATGGACCTCTTCGGGTACGATGAATCCGTAAGAAAGGCACATGGGGGTATTGGGACTTTGCTGATTGCCGGAGTAGACGAGGCAGGCAGGGGACCGCTTGCAGGACCGGTAGTTGCAGCAGCGATCATCTTTCCTGAAGACATACGCATAGACGGTGTAAGAGACTCCAAGAAAGTACCTCAACGGCAAAGGGAGCAACTCTTCCGCGAGATCGAGGCCAGGGCTTCCGCTGTTGGAGTCGGGATTGTGGAGGCCGACGAGATAGACAGGATAAACATCCTGGTTGCAACCAGACTGGCCATGCGCAAGGCAATCTCGGCGTTGGCCGTAACCCCGGACTTGATTCTTATTGACGCCCTCACACTTCCTGATGTACCCTGCAGACAGTCACCGATCATCAAGGGCGACGCCAAAAGCGCCTGCATTGCCGCCGCATCAATCATAGCCAAAGTAACGCGAGACAGGATCATGATGGGTTATCACATTCAATATCCGGAATACGGTTTTGACAGGCACAAGGGATATGGGACCAGATTACACATCGCCAGGATAAATGAATTGGGACCATGTCCGATACACAGGATGACTTTTCAGAAGGTCATGTCCGTGCCTATTCCCTTTTGTTTTCCAGACTCTGAAAAAGCGTTTGGTAGGCCAACTAATCCTGGGATTGGCCAACCAGTTGAGAAAGCACCCTGAAAAATTCATCGAGCATCTCTTTCCGAAGGGCTATTACATCGTGGAAAAGGGCGATGAACTCCCTGTATGGCCTTGCCGGGCCGTTTTCGATATGCGCCAGCAAGGGATTGCAGAAATACCAGTTGCACCTGAAGGGCCTAAGAGGTCTTGCAATCGTACATCCTGTCCCGGCAATAAACTGGCATGGGTCGGTATCCTTTATTCCTTCGCGGTAAACAGGCCCTCGGAGGCCGAGGGCGTAAATGTAGATAAGGTCCTGGTAGTCGTAATAACCGTGTGTGTTGATGCAGCATATGTTAAGGCATTGCGGGCAGATCTCCGCAGTGTTGGTTTGAATAAAGGCGTCCATCTCGCCGATCTTCTCCCTGACTGCCTGTGCCCCTTCCATTACCGGAACAAGGTCGCATACGCGCTCTCTGAAAAAGCGTTCAAGGAGTTCAACGGCCCTGTCCCAGTCCTTCCTGTTGTGCCGCGTCAGTTTGTCATTGAGCAAATTCAACAGTTCCATTTTTGTATGGTATATTAACCTATCTGCCGTTTGAACAAACATCAGGGAGCAAAACCATTTCACACATCATAATAGACGGCTATAACGTCATCGGCATCTTCCATAAAGACATGGAAAAGGCCAGGGAAGAATTTATCTCCTTACTTATCCGGTACAGGAAAATAAGCCTGCACGATATAACGGTAGTTTTCGATGGTCATAAAGGCGGCTCAGGGGTCGAACAATCGGAGGTGCGAGGCGGAGTAAAAGCAATCTATTCAAGGCTTGCAGAGAGGGCGGACGATGTCATCAAAAGAATGCTTTCAAGCGAAAACCGTGAGTGGATAATGGTGAGTTCCGACAGGGACATAGCGAACCATGCCTGGGCCGTGAACTCTATACCAATCCACTCGGACAGGTTTCTGGACATCGTATCGCGGCGGGTCGGGAAAGCCTTAAACGGAAATGAGACCACACTCCCGTCGGAATCTGAAAACGAGGACGAAGACTACGACAACCGGAGGGGAAACCCCAGGCGGATGTCGAAAAAAGACAAGGCCGTCATACGAGCGCTGGGCAAGCTTTGAACCGCTGGTAATCAGGGGCCTTCCCGAGAAACCACCCTGTCCCAAAAAGAGTTCATCCATTTCCTTTTTTCCTCAAGGGTCAGCCTGAGCGCTTCTTCCGTCATACCCAGGACTCCTGCTTGCCGCCGCAACACCGATCCGCCCGATCTCAGGTCAGCCCCACCCTGCAGCCTGAGCAGCGTTTCCACCGTCCTGAACAAAATATATATTTCCGTCAGCATTTCGGCGTCGGCGGCATTTAGCGCGCCTGCCTTACACAAGGCCCTTACGGCCTCCGGCGTCCCCTGGACAAACACTCCCGACCTGCACGTGCGGCACATGAGCTGTAAATACTGGATCGAAAACTCAAGTTCCACGATACCTCCGGAGCCGAATTTCAGGTCCGATTCGGCAGAACCCTTAGATATCTCCTTTTCCATCCTTTCCCTCATTCTCTTCATATCTTCAGGGCTTACCTCCCCAATTCCACGCCTCAGCGCCATGGAGCGCATTGACCGAAACCAGCCGATCCATTCTGAATCGGACGTTATGACCCGTGCCTTCAGTAACGCCTGCAGTTCCCACGGATGGGCATTGTTTATGTAGTATTCCGACAGGCCCTCTCTGGAGACGACCAGAGGACCCTTGTTGCCTTCGGGACGCAGCCTGGTGTCCATGTGATAGGCGGCGCCGTCCTTTGTGTAGGACATTAATAGCTTGAGCAGGTTTTCCGCAGACCTGATATCGTCCGGCGATGGCCCATCACGGGTTACAAATATAACGTCCAGATCGGACTTGAAGGTTATCTCCCTGCCGCCCAACTTGCCCAGTGCTATCACGGTCAGGTTCGGCGCCAGGGAGGCGGCCGCAACTGAAAGGACCGCCTCCGCTGTCTTGCTCAGCGCCCTGAACAACTCCCTTATGCCGATTACACGATCCATGAAAAGCACGCCCAGGCGTATCTCCTCCTGCTTTCTGAAAAACCTCACAGCCGCAGAAAGGCCCTGCGTTTCAATCATATGGGAAAGCTCCATCTTCATCTCCGGCAGGGACTTCTTGGCGCCGTCACCTCCCACAACCGCTTCCAGATGGGCAGGGCTTCCCATTATCAGCTTTGAAAGATATACACTGTGAGAAAAGATGAAGTTAAGCGCCGAAATCTGTTGACGCCTTTGTGATATGGCTTCGAGATAGGCCTCCCTTGCGGACAGGACGTCGGAAAAATCCACGAGCTGAAGCAGCGCAGCGTCAGGATCGTCACCCCTCAGGGCCTCGTCCACGAACAGCGGAATTATGTCTTCCAGCAAACGTCTGCCCTTTATCGTGCGAAAAGAATATATGTTGTTTCTTATCTTCACGAGGCAACGTATCGCCTTGCCGGTGTCCGTTATGCCGGTCCTCGAAAGCTCTTCGGCAAGCAGATACTCCACGGGGGTTTCCATGTCCCAGAAGACCCGGCTCAACACCCCGACGTCCCTTTCTTCGCCGGACTTCCCGGTTTCAAGAAGTGAATCATATATCTCCCTGGTCTCACGTCTGCGGGCGTTGAGTTCGGCAAGAAAAGAGGCGCTGTCCGGAAAAGACATCCTGCGGCCAAGATGTTCCAACTCACCAGTCCCCGATGGCAATGAGTGCGTTTGGAGATCGTTCATCTGCTGAAGCCTGTGTTCGAGCGTCCTTAGAAATATATAATTGTCAGATAGTCGCCTGTAGTCGTCATGCCCTATCAGTCCCTTTTGCTGAAGCCTGTGCAGTGCCTTGAAGGTGCTCCTCTCCCTTACAAGAGTATCCCTGCCGCCGTATATAAGCTGAAATATCTGTATGAAAAACTCAATCTCCCGTATGCCGCCGTATCCCCTCTTTATGTCTCTGCCGAGCGTACCGGATTTCAACTGCTCAACCTGCGACTTCATGCGCCGTATTTCTTCGATAGTGTCCTCATCCAGGTATTTCCTGAAGACAAAACGCCTGATCATCCCCAGGAAGTCTTCTCCCAGTTTCATGTCCCCGGCCGAGGGCCTGGCCCTCAGAAAAGCGGCCCTTTCCCACAACTGGCCCCAGGATTCGTAGTACTCCTCATGGCTGTCAAGTGACATGGCGAGACCCCCGCGTTGTCCCTGCGGCCTCAATCTGAGGTCAACACGGTATGCAAACCCGTCCTCCGTGTTGGCCGACAAGAAACGTGTGTATTCCTCAACGAGTTTGGTGTAGTATTCAAAGGCCGTGACCCTGTTCATGAGAGCGCCCTGAATTGCCGGCACGCCGGTTGTCTCCCCTTCCTTCCTGTAGACGAAGATAATGTCGACGTCCGAACTGTAATTTAACTCCTCTGCGCCGAGCTTGCCCAGGCTGATGACGACCAGCGAGTTATCCTCCGGCGCCCCGTAGCGCTGCCTGAGAAAGGGTTCAATAAAATCCAGCGACTCCGAGAGGACCGCATCGGCAAGCGCGCTCATCTCCAGCAGCGTTTCCTGGAGTGAGGCCTTTTTCAGGACATCCTTTAATGTGATAATGAGCGTTTTTTTCTTTTTGAAAAGACGGACCGCCCTCATGCCCTCAGAAACAGAGTTGCATGTGACAAATATTTCTCTCAATTCCTCAATGAGTCTTTTTTGAACAAGTGGGATATGAAGTGCGTCCAGGGCCCTGAACAGTTCTTCCGGTTGCCGTATACAGTAATTTGCAAGAAACTGGCTGTATGAAAAAAGGAGCGCCGCCTGGTCCCTATACCGTGAGAGCGCTTCAGCATAATCCGGGTTTGCATCAAGGAAAGAGTCGAGGTTATTCCCGGCCCTCTCAGGCTCGGGACAAAAGGAAAGGTTATCTCTCACTGTTCCAAAGCCTGGGATCGAGGGCGTCTCTCAGACCTTCACCGACCAGGTTGTAACTAAGGACAGTAATAAGAATAGCGAAGCCGGGAAAAAGGGACAGCCACCATGCAACGGTAATATTGTCCTTCCCGGACGTTAGAATATTCCCCCAGCTTGGATCGGGAGGCTGCACGCCGAGCCCGAGAAATGAGAGCCCTGATTCGGTCAAAATAGCTCCTGCTATGCCGAATGTGGCTGCAACGAACACAGGAGAAAGCGCGTTGGGAATGATGTGCCTGAATATTATCCTGAAATCGCGCGCGCCCACGGCCCTCGCGGCGGTTATGAAGTCGCGCTCCTTCAGCGTCAGGATTTCAGCCCTGACAAGCCTGGCCACATCCATCCAGCCCGTAAGGCCGATGACAATCATGATGGTGGATATGCTGGGTTCAAGTATTGATATGACGGCAAGGATCAGGAAGAATGTCGGAAAGGCCAGCATGACATCCACGAACCTCATGAGAACAGCGTCAGTCCTGCCTCCGTAAAACCCTGCGATAGAGCCGATGGCCATACCTATAAAAATAGCAATACCGACTGCAATGAAGCCGACTTTGAGGGATACGCGTCCGCCCCATATCATTCTTGTGAGGACATCCCTTCCCAGTTCGTCCGTGCCGAACAGGTGAGAACCGTCCGGGGGAGAGAGCACGTTATAAACGTCTATGGCGGTTGGTGAATGAGGAGATATGAGTGGAGCGGCAAGGGCTACGGCGGCAAGAATAATGATCACCGACAGTCCGGCAACGGACAAAGGGTTTTTACGGAACCTTTTCCAGATAATCTTAAACATTGTTGTTGTTTCTCCAGTCCCTTAGTACAAGGCCTGACACGGGTGCGCCATAGACCCTGCATCCGCAAAAGCCGCATAATTTCTAAATGTCAATTTTGATGTCTGACCCCACAAATTGACTTATTCTTTTTTTTCATGAACTCACTCTCAGCCTTTGCTCCCATACTTCAATCATCGGTTGCCAGTTTAGTTTATCTCCTTCTGAAAGCGCAAACAAGTAGTCCTCTTTCTGTTTTTCATTAGGCACCAACTCTACAGGCGGCAAGTCCAGTCGGTAACATAAGACAAAGAGAAGCATTCTCGCCACACGACCGTTAAAATCAAGGAACGGATGGACGCTTAGAAACCTGCCCTCGGCAAAGGCAAGGGTTTCAAGAAGAATGTTAGCTATTGGAGGAGCGGCACCCAGCACCGCGAGACGAGCTTCAAGGTCTTCGCAGTATTGGCGTACCAGGTGCGGCATTTCATAATACGGCGGGGGCGTATGCTTGCGGACAGTGACGTTTCTGTCCCTGTATTGTCCGGCCCAGGCCGGGAAAAGCCCTTCAAAAGCATCCTTATGGAGTGCGCAGATAAACTCGGGCGTAATCAGCAGGTCAACAGCGCTTTTGTTCAGGAGTGAGGCCATTACGCGCTCAACACCCTTAGCAAGAAGCGGCGCAAGTTCGGAGTAAGATTTAATGCCGAGGCTGGATTCTATGAACCGTGTTGTAGAGGAGTATTCTTCAGACTCTTCAGATACTCTTTCAGCATCTTGAGACTTACCGGTTCGCCTTCGAACGCCATTGAGGCGTGTACCTGTTTCGGGATGCTTTCCAGATACCGTTGCTTTCGCTCCTCCAGCGTGAGGCTTGTCCGCCAGTGTTCGACTATGTTTTGAGGTGTTTTCGTCTTTTTCATTATCGCCCTTAGTTGATATATTTATCATAGCACAGTCGACCTCACTTTCTATTTCTTAGCTTCGAATGTCAATTTTTGTGTCTGACCCCACAGACCACTTGTTGATTTTCGGGGTTATGGTAAATTTTGGGTTAAACGGCATTGTCGGCCTCTCAAGTCTTTTTTCTCTTCTTTAGAGCTTCAATAAATCCGGTAATCGGCATCTATTCGCCAAATGTCAATTTTGGTGTCTGACCCCATAGATTGACTCCACGAGCGGAGCGAGTGGGGAACAAGTTGATAGCAATCCAATGTGCTCATAAGATTTTTATTTATAGGCACGGTCATGATGTTCAAAGTCGAGGAATATCACTCTTTTGTTCTTTTCGTCAACTTCATAGAGCAACACAAAATGACCGACATGCGTCCGTCTCCTGCCTTTAAGGACATTCCGCAGAGGTTTTCCCATTTCAGGATTCTCGGCTATCTGCAAAATCTTTTTAACCACAGATTGATAATGCCTCTTATCCTTCTGGGCGAGCTTCTGCAAGGATTTTTCAAGCTCTTCTTTGATTTCAAATGAATACACTGCTATTCCCCTATGCTATTAAGATGGGTTGCAAGTTCTTTCTTCGTCCTGAATATTTTGCCTTTACTATTCGCCGCTTTCTCCACACGCCTGACAAAATCCTCCCTGAATGCGTCCTCAGGGGGATAAAGCTGCTCCTCCAGCGCCGATATGAGGCTCCCTATAACGTCAGCCCTAATTCTTTCCTCGATCTTCGGGAGCAGTTTTTCGATAAGCGCGTTTTCATCTATCACCTGACTTTTTGCTTTCATAATCAGACCTCCTGTTCTATGGTTTCATCTGCTGTTTCCATATTCAATAATAACAGCATTCGGCACGGCGTTGTCCTTGCTGCTCCTCTTGAACAATAACTTTGCCCATATACCAATAAGCATTGATAATTTTAGATGCCCCTGCCTTTTTCATATGGGGAAAGTGACTTCCCGGCCTCAGTAAACAGTGAATCATCAATCCGGCTGCCCTTCCATATCCCTCTTAAGGAAGACCTTTTGCCTGTCTTTCTTGCGCCTGCCGTAATCTCCCCGGTCAACAAATGGATAATTTTGTAAATATTCCCCAACTTGTCATCAGGGATTCTTTCGATTTCCTGCAAAATTCTCTCCTTATAGCTCTTCTGGATATCAACCTCCTCTTAGATATATAATTATCTCATAATTCTTTATAGAAAGCCTTATCAAGAACTTCCCTGCCGTCCAAGGAAACGACCTCTGCGAGTAGTTTCCCCCCGGCGTGAGGGGAAGCAAAATGATTACCTGATTTAGGTTTCTTGGGCATCGCAAATAAAGCGTCTGCTTCAGATTGAGTGAGCATTGTTCCTTTTTCGCCTCCTCCCACAACGCAATGCGGTTTTCTATCAAAGGTGCGACCGCATTAGGGTTCTAAGCTAAAGGCCATTTATAACCTCCATGCCTAAACGCTGAATAGTCTCTAAAGCTGACGAGTCAAGCTTTTCTAAGCACGCGACGCATAGGAGTGAGGTCTTGTCAATAGGTGTGTAAATATCATTTAGGCGGCCATCCTTTCCATTACCTTTGATTCCTGCTTCATGACTCCATCGATAAACTCTCTCCCAGCATATACATCAGACAATAACCAATACC
>Ga0315281_10010535_pt1 | contig 12735 bp, 15 predicted proteins | sample YL17G07_0_MG_FD_204540 | JGI IMG/M metagenome (GOLD analysis project Ga0315281, IMG submission 204540) | Sediment microbial communities from Yellowstone Lake, YNP, Wyoming, USA - YL17G07_0 | ecosystem: Environmental > Aquatic > Freshwater > Lake > Sediment | place: USA: Wyoming | collected... | reverse complement strand
GTGAAGTTGGCGCGGAGTATGCGGACGCGCGGTATTTAGAGTTGCCGCCTGTTGAAATTGTGGATTTGCGTGCGGAGTTGAAAGCAGGCAATCGTTCGATGTTCTCGCGCGCGCTGCAACGCGAGATGGCGCGCGTGTTAGCGGCGCACGAGCAAGTCATTCTGTTTTTGAATCGGCGCGGTACGGCGACGTTCATTCTGTGCCGCGATTGCGGACACGTTTTCAAGTGTCGGCGTTGCGACAATCCGATGACGTATCACGGCGCGGGTGATCAATTGATTTGCCATCACTGCAATCGCCGTGACCGTGTGCCGACGAAATGTCCGCAATGTGGCAGCGCGCGCATTCGCTATTTCGGCGTCGGCACGGAAAAAGTGGAAGCGGAAATTCAAGCGCTGTTTCCCAAGGCGCGCACGTTGCGGTGGGATTGGGACGTGACGCGCGGCAAAGAATCGCACGAAGCGATCCTCGAAAAATTCATCACACGCCAGGCGGACATTTTGATCGGGACGCAAATGATCGCCAAGGGACTCGATCTGCCGTTCGTCACGCTCGTCGGCGTCGTCAGCGCGGACACATCGCTCAACTTGCCCGATTTTCGCGCAGGCGAGCGGACATTTCAGTTGCTGACCCAGGTCGCGGGGCGCGCGGGGCGCAGTATTCTCGGCGGGAAAGTGATCCTGCAAACATACAATCCCGATCATTACGCGATTGTCGCCGCGTCCGCGCACGACTATCGCGCGTTTTACGAACGCGAGATCGCGTTTCGGCGCGAGCAGAACTATCCGCCGTACAGTCGTTTGATCCGATTGCTCTACTCGCACGCGAACGAAAAACGTGCGCAGGAAGAGTCGGCGCGAATGTACCGCGCGCTGACGACGCGGATTGCGCAACGCGGTTTACCATCGCTCGACCTGATCGGACCCGCGCCTGCGTTCTTTCATCGCGTTCGCGGCGGATATCGTCATCAAATCATTTTGCGTGGAGCAGACCCACACGCGCTCATCGCCGATCTCGCGCTGCCGCTGGGGTGGCGCGTGGATGTGGATCCGGTCAGTGTGCTGTGAGGTCAGTAAACAGTAAACAGCAAACAGAAATCAGTATTCAGTCTGGTCACTGAATACTGATTTCTGAACACTGACTCCGGCGCGCGTCAGAAATCCGGTCCGAAATCTTTCTCGAACGCTTGCGCCAAATTGGCGCTCCAGTTATCGAGGGCTCGCAATCGTCCGAAGAAGAACCGCAGGACCTTTGGCTCCTCGACGAATTTCAGTCCCTTGATCAAATCGCGATGCTGATACAACCAGGTTAGCCGATCAACGACATATTCGATGTGCGACATCGTGTACACCCGGCGTGGAATCGCGAGCCGCGCCAATTCTAAGTCGGCGTACACCTCGTTGCCATCCAGATCACGATCGTTCGAGATCGTCCCGCGCTCCATGCTGCGGACACCTGACGCGATGTAGATGGCTGCCGCGAGCGCGCCGGCGGGGTACTCGGCCTGCGGCAAGTGGGGCACAAAACGTTTGGCATCCACGTGGCACGCCAAGCCCCCGGCGGGAGTCACCACCGGCACACCGTTTTCGACCAGACGATTGACAAAGTACTGAATGAACTCCGGCGACGCGGCCGCCACGTTCGTATCAGTCATTTCCCTGAGACCGACAGCCATTGCCTCGATTTCCTTGGTGGACATTCCGCCATAAGTGGCAAACCCTTCGTAGACCGGCAACCAAGCCAGGATCTCGTCATAGTATTTCTTGCTGTTGGTTGCCATCAAGCCGCCGCGCACCGAAGTACTCTTGCGCCCGGAAAGATACAGAATATCCACCTGGCTCATCATCTCCTGGAGAATTTCCTGGATGGATTTGCTCTCGTATCCCTTCTCGCGCTGTTTGATAAAGTACGCATTCTCCGAGATCAGACTGCCGTCGAAGACGAGGGGGATGTTGTACGACGATGCGAGTTTTTTCACATCGCGCAGGTTCTGCAGCGAGAAGGGCTGACCGCCCACGAGGTTGGTGGTCGCTTCCATGCGGATGAAGGGAACTTTGGCGGCGCCGTACTTTCGGATCGCGTCCTCGACCTTCTTCAAATCCATGTTGCCCTTGAACAGGTTGGTGCTCTGCGTGTTGAGCACCTCATCGGTGCAGAGTTCCAGGACCGTCGCGCCCGCGAGTACAAAATGCGCTTTGGTCGTGGTGAAGTGATAGTTCATGATCACCACGTCGCCCGGCTTGACGAAAACTTTCGCCAAGAGATGTTCCGCCGCGCGTCCCTGGTGCACCGGGATCGTATAACCAAAGCCCAGAACTTCTTTAACGGCATCCGCCAGTTTGTAAAAACTCTCGCACCCGGCGTATGCGTCATCGGCAACCATCATCGCGGCTAACTGATTGTCGCTCATCGCGTTGGTCCCGCTATCGGTGAGCATGTCCAGGAAAATATCGCGGGTCCGCAGCAAAAAGGTGTTGTAGCCCGCTTCCTCCATCGCCGTGAGCCGTCGCGCGATGGGTGGCAAACTAGTCTTTTGCACAATCCTGACTTTGTGCATCTCCATGGGAATCACTTTGCCGTTGGATAGCCTGATGTTCATCGTCGAATTCTCTCCTTTGAAAATGGGTGGCATCCTGAGTGCCGCCGTAAACGATTGGCATACGATACAAGCAATCTAGGTTATGCGGACTGATTGTGCGTGGCAACCACGTTCTGGCCTGGGAGGAATCACCATTCAACGGTCTGCGAGCGTTTGATCAGAAAGGCAGGGGAAAATGGAGTTCCTCTTGCGACGCGGCTGCTGACTCGATTTGAGCACCTCCTTTGGGGGCAAGGCATCTCCGAATCGGAGGAGGCGTGCCATCCCTCAGCATTATTATAGGTGACCTTGACCGGTCTGTCAACGAAAAGTTTCTGAGCGCACTTGGGATCTGTGCCTTGTTCTCTGCTCAAACACTGGAGCGTGCCGCCGACAGTTCTGCGATGTACCCCTTCTGAAACCTTCGCGTTGCGAATAATTCCGCACTGAGTACAATGGCTCAGGACTTCTCGCTTCGCTTGGAGCGCAAGTGTGCGATGGTTTCTCAAAAGTCGCTTGACAAGTTATGAAAAAGACCTTCTTCCAAGCATGCTGGGAGTTGCGGAACCACCATCAAATTGGAGGAAGGCCGCATGGAGTGTATCACACCCACTTTTGATGTCAACTTAGATCCGAACGGCTTGGTCGTTGATCTGGACGGCCTCTACGCTTGGCTCGCCCGCTTGCGCGATAAAGGGCATACGCGCGGCGTGCTCTATGCCCCAGTCACAGTCTTGCTCTTTATGGTCCTCGCCAAATTGGCAGGGCCGGATCGGCTCTATGGTATCTCCCAGTGGTTGCGGTATCGGAAGGAACCCCTCGCGCAAGCCTTTCACTCAAAAAAGCCCCGCGCCCCTTGTGCGAACACCTGTCGGAGTATCTTGGGTCGGGTCATTGACATTGCAGAATTCGAGCAGGTGGGGCGAGAGTTCTTCGCCAGCCAACCCAACGCTGGGCAGAGCATCGTCATCGCCTTGGATGGCAAAACCTTGCACGGCACGATCAGCGCAGGGCAAACGCGCGGGCAACATCTGCTCGCCGCCGATTTGCCTGCGGAACGGGGTGCTATTCCAGATCGAAGTGGATAGGAAAGAGAACGAAATCACGGCGGCGCCCCGTGTGCTGAAATGCCTGGATTCACGAGGCAAGATCGTGACCGGCGATGCGATGTTTGCCCAACGGGAGCTGTCTCTACAAATCATTGAAGCTGGTGGCAACTATATCTGGGTGGTGAAAGACAACCAATCCACGCTACGCCAAGACATCGAATTGCTCTTTCAACCGGAAAAAACGGTCAAAGGGTTCAGCCAGGGCACGCAGGATTTTCGAACCACTGAAACGGTGGAGAAAGAACATGGGCGGCTTGAACACCGCACCCTGACAGTGAGCACCGAGTTGAAAGGGTATCTGGATTGGCCCGGTGCGGAGCAAGTTTTCAAACTCGAACGACATTTCACCCGCTTGGTGGAATGGGCATGTGACCGATGAAGTGGTGTATGAGATCACCAGTTTGACGGCCAAGGCAGCGCATCCCAAGCACCTGTTGCGATTGATTCGCAGTCATTGGGGCATTGAGAATGGGTTGCACTATCGACGCGACGAAACCTTGCGCGAAGATTGGTGCCACCTGAAACGCGGTCAAGCCCCGCGTGCGATGGCAGTGATCAATAACCTGATCGTGGGACTCGTGTTGCGACTCGGCTGGACGAATCTCGCGGCAGCGCGGCGTTACTTCGATGCCTATCCGCACGAAGCGCACCGGCTTGTCTTTCAGCAGGTGTCTGACTTTTGAGAAGCCCTGTATCACCAGTGAGTACTAGTTGACAAATATGCGTACTTGGATATACTGAATGCGCACATACTCCGCTTTTTGCAAGAGCTGAAAGCGCAACGTAATCAACGAATCCAGTAGCGCTTTACGCGCGGTATCGGTCCCGCTCAGACACTCTGCGATGGCTGACTTGAAGGTGGCGAAGTCGGGATAGTACCGGGAATACAAACACTGTTTTTTTCCAAATCTCTACACCCGCTCAATCAGATTCAAATTGGGTGAGTACGCCGGTAGGAAACAGAGCTCGATGTGCAAACGGGAGGCCGTCTCCTGCGCCAGAGCACATTTCTGATAGTGGGCATTATCCAGGAACAGGGTGATGAGGACTCCCAACTGGAGCGCCGTCACTTTCTGCAGGAGTTCGCAGACACTCTCAGCCGTAATGTAGGTATCATTCGTGACCGTGATCAGTTCATGGGTCAGGGCATTCAAGGCACCCAAGACATTGAAGCGTTGTCGTCCGGCCGGCGCTTGGATGAAAACCCGCACCATGGACCAGAGAAAACCGAGAAAGGGCGCCAAGACGAAATGCGCCACATCGACAAAGAAGACGGCCCGTTTTCCCGCTTGCGCTTCGGCTAAACGCGGCTCGATTTCCTGTGCCAGATAGGCGGCCTGTTGATCTGGATCTGCCTTCGCCGGGATCATGCCGACTTTGCGGCAACGGAGAGGGAGTTTTTTTTTAGAAACTCGGCGACTTGGGTTTCACTCCGTCGGATCCTCGCCAAGGTTTCAATTTCGCTCTAGGCTTCTTTGAGCGTGGCGCGTGGATTCTCACAGAAGTACGCTTCCAATGAGATCGTATGTTTGACCAGTATACTCGCGGGACGGTAAAAATCCACTTCCTTCAGTTTTTCGACGCTGCCTTCCAGATACAACTGAAAGTATTCACGCAGAGTATTTTCTGAGAGGCCAGCCAATTTTGCGATCAACGCGTGCGGGAGGTCGTGGCTTTTCAACCAGAGCACTTCTATCCGCCGTTGCCCAAGTGGAACCGGATGGTTGAATCGTTCGCAGTTCAGTGTCTTGCGAATCTCGCGTGTAAATTCAAGTCGAGTGGTCATATCTGCCATCATACCAGACCGTGCGAAAGTGTCAAGCGAAAACCGCAGTGAGTGCCCGCGGGCAGTATAGTTGGATTGACTTCGATTGGTGCCGGCAATCTAGTCATGCTTTTCTTGGTTGTTCTGTACGCATTGCCAGCCAAGCAACTGGTCGGAACGGATCTCTTCTATGCGGCAATCTTGGTGAGCATTGCCGCGTTAGGTCACCTGCTTGTGGGAAATGTAAGTCTGCCGGTGGCAGGCATGTTACTTTCAGGTTCGATTGCCGGCGCGTTCTTATTGGAAGCCAAATCAGCGTGTGGCCTGATCGTCTGTTGCGTTTTGGGATCGCGGTGATGCTGATTATTTCCGGGATTCGGCTCATCGGCGCTTAGACAACCAGTATCTTTTTTTTGAAGGTGGCATCGTGGTAGTCATTCAAAGAGAAACTTTCGTCGGTGAAATTGCGCCGCACGGCGGCGTGTTAATTGATCGAATCTTGCGTGGCGCGGAACGCGAGGGCGCCATCGAACGCGCTGCGCGCGCAAAGAAAATCGCGCTGAACGCCGTGAATCTTGCTGATCTCGAATTGCTCGCGGTCGGCGCACTCTCGCCGCTCGCTGGTTTTATGGGCAGGCGCGATTACGAATCGACCGTCGAATCGATGCGCCTCGCAAATGGACTCGTTTGGAGCATTCCGATCACGCTCTCAGTCACGCGCGAGATCGCAGACGCGTTGCAGATTGACGAAGAGGTCGCGCTGACTGAACCGGATGGACATTTGCTCGCCATGATGACGGTCTCGGAGAAATTCGAGTATGAGAAGACACACGAGGCTCAGATGGTCTACCGCACGACTGAAGACAAACACCCGGGCGTCGCGCGGCTGTACAACCAAGGTGCTATCTACCTGGGAGGCGAAATCTCGGTAGTCGATCTGCCCAACAACCTAGAATTCCTGGAGTTTCGGCACAAACCGTGAGACGCGCAAAATGTTTGCGTCGCGCGGGTGGAAGCGCGTCGTCGCATTTCAAACACGCAACCCTATTCACCGCGCGCACGAGTACATTCAGAAGACTGCGCTTGAAATCTGCGACGGGTTGTTTTTGCATCCCCTCGTCGGCGAAACCAAGGCGGATGATATTCCTGCCGATGTGCGTATGCGTTCGTATCAGGAACTTTTGCGTGACTACTATCCTCCGGAACGAGTAATCCTCGGCGTCTTTCCGGCGGCAATGCGCTACGCCGGTCCGCGCGAAGCGATCTTCCACGCGCTCTGCCGTAAGAATTACGGCTGCACGCATATCGTCATCGGCCGCGATCATGCCGGCGTGGGTAGATATTATGGCACGTACGACGCGCAGAAGATTTTTGATGAGTTCAAACCGGAAGAGATCGGCATCACGCCACTCTTTTTTGAGCACACCTTTTACTGCCGCAAGTGCGGCGCGATTGTTTCGTCCAAGACCTGCCCGCACGGAGACGAAGACCATTTGATTTTGAGCGGGACGCAGGTGCGCGAAATGCTGGCACGCGGCGAGATGCTGCCCGCTGAATTCACGCGACCGGAAGTGGCGAAGGTGTTGATGGAAGGAGTGCGCGGCAAGTCAGCGGATAGCATATCGTCTATAGCCAATAGCCAATCGCAAATGGCGAAAAGCGATCAGCCATCTGCCATTCGCCATCAGTCATCAGCCAAAAAGCGCGTTCTCATCATCGGTCTCGACTGCGCCGAGCCCTCCCTCATCTTCAAACAGTACCGCGATGAGATGCCGAACCTGAAGCGACTCGCGGCGCAAGGTGTTTGGGGTGAACTCGAATCAGTCACGCCGCCGATCACGGTGCCGGCATGGGCGTGTGGGATGACATCAAAAGACCCGGGACAGTTGGGTGTCTACGGTTTTCGCAATCGCGCAGACCACTCTTACGAAAAGATGACGATTGCGAACGCGCGCTCGATTACCGAGCCCGCGGTGTGGGACTATCTCGGACGCATGGGCAAGCAATCACTTTTGCTGGGCGTGCCACCGTCGTTTCCGCCCAAGCAAATCAATGGTGCGAGCGTCGGCTGTTTTCTCTCGCCCACGACCCAATCAAAATACACTTTTCCAGAAACTTTGCGTGAGGAAATCGCACAGATCGAGCCGAACTATATGGTGGACGTTCCGAATTTTCGGACCGAGGACAAGCAATGGCTACTTGGCAAAATCTACGAAATGACGGAAGGCCATTACAAAGTGATCCGTCACATGATGAAGACCAAGCCCTGGGATTTCCTGATGTCGGTCGAGATTGGCGTAGATCGTGTGCATCACGGTTTTTGGAAATACCACGACCCGACGCATCTCAAGCACGAGCCCGGCAACTCACTCCTCAACTCGATCCACGATTACTATATCTGGTTGGATAAGCAAATCGGCGGCGTGCTCGAGTTGATTGACGACAACACCAGCGTCATCGTGATGAGCGATCACGGTGCGAAAAAAATGGACGGCGGCATCACGGTGAACGAATGGCTAATCAACGAGGGCTATCTCGTGCTCGAAGAGAAACCAACCGGGGTTGTGCCATTGGAGAAAGTGAAAGTAAATTGGGCAAAAACGCGCGCGTGGGGCAGCGGCGGCTACTACGGTCGTTTGTTCCTCAACGTGCAGGGACGCGAGCCGCAAGGCATCATTCCGCCCGGTGAATATGAAAAAGTGCGTGATCAGTTGGTCGCCAAACTTTCTGCGATTCCTGATCATCTTGGGAAACCACTGGCGACGCGCGTGCACAAGCCGCAGGAGATTTATCGGGCGACAAAAAATGTTGCGCCTGACCTCATCATCATTTTTGGCGATTTGTCTTGGCGCGCAGTCGGCTCGATTGGCTTGAACACACTGCACACATTTGAGAACGACACCGGACCAGACGATGCGAACCACGCGCAGCAGGGGATGTTCATTTACTACGACCCGAAGCGCAATTTGGGCGGGCGCGAACTCAAGGGCCTGCGTTTGATTGATGTCGCGCCGACGGTGTTGACTGAATTCGGTCAGCCGGTGCCAGCCGATATGATTGGAAAGGCGATTCAAGTAGAGAACTAGCGAATTAGAGAATGATTTGGCCAGGGGCTTTACGATTTGGTTTACGGGTTTGAGCGGCGCGGGGAAGACAACAGTCTCCCATCTGGTCGCAAAAGAACTGCAGGCGCGGGGTTACGAGGTTGAAGTGCGGGACGGCGACGTGGTGCGTGAGAATTTGTCGAAAGGACTTGGCTTTAGCAAAGCAGATCGGGATACCAATATCCGCCGCATTGGTTTTGTGTGCGAACTGCTGACGCGCCACAATGTGGTTGCGATTGCCGCGGTGATTTCGCCGTATCGCGCGATCCGCGACGAGAACCGCGCACGCGTCGGTGGACGCTTTGTCGAAGTCTATGCCAAGTGCCCGATCAATGTGTTGGCAGAGCGCGATGCGAAGGGATTGTACAAAAAAGGCGCCGCGTGGCAAAGTCAACAACTTTACGGGCATTGATGACCCGTACGAACCGCCGCTGAATTCTAAAGTGAACATCGAGACCGACAAAGAAACACCAGAGCAAAGCGCGGCAAAGGTAATCGCCAGGTTGGAAAGACTTGGATTTGTTGCAAGGCCAATTTAGAGAGAGAATGGGGAAATCCGGCTTGGCGCACTTGGAATTTGGCTGTATCCCACCTATGCGCGCCCGAACGAAATATTGTTGTAATCCAACTTGAGAGAAGAACGATATGCTCTTGGGAGAGTCAGTGCGAAATTCCGAATCGAGTGAATTCGCGGGCAAGGTTGTAGTCGTTACCGGCGGATCGCGGGGAATTGGAAAGGGAATCGTTTTGGCAGCGGTTGCCCGCGGCGCGCGCGTTGCTTTTTGCGCGCGTCACCTAGGAGACCGTGCCCGCGAGGTTTTGGGGGAAGCAGAGCGGCTCTCTGGGCCCGGCAATGTGATCGCGGTGCAGGCAGATGTTTCGCATGAGGACGATGTCGCAGCGTTCTTTGATCGCACGCTCGAGGTTTTCGGCAAAGTGGACGTCGTCATTAATAACGCGGGCTTGTACAACGTGGAAGGAGGGGCGAGCGCGAGTGGTCTTTTGCTCCAGATTCCGAGGTGGGAGCTGGATACGATCCTGTCCACAAATCTGACCGGAGCATTCCTCGTTTCGCGACAGGCTATCAAAGAGTTCCTTGCCCAAGGAACCCATGGTTCGATCATCAGCATCGGCTCGGTTGCTCAAGATGGGGGTACCGGATTGAGTTGCTATGCCATCAGCAAGGCGGGGCTGTTGGGTCTGACCGATTCGATCGCGAGAGAGTATGGCGACAAGGGGATTCGGGCACATGTCATGGCGGTCGGGTTTCTCAAAACAGATCTTAATAAAGATACCCCAGAAAAGTACCTTCAGCAGCTAATTGACTGGGGTCCGCAAAAGCGTGCGGGGTTAGTTGAGGAAATCGCATCGGTCGCGCTCTTTCTCGCCTCGCCCCGTTCGGCTCTCTTCAATGCGTCGCAGATTTTTGTTTCCGGTGGAGCCAAAGAGGTCCCTGCCTACTTGGTGAAGATCAATCAATGATGGGCGATTCGAATCTACCATTCCCAAAGCTGAATGTACTCATCACCGGCGGCACGCTAGGTCTCGGCAAGGCGATCGGGTTAGAATTCGCATCCCTAGGTGCAACCACCTATCTCACGCACCGCTGGGGAAGTGCGGATGAAGACGAACTGCGCGCCGAGTTCACAGCGCGGGGCGCCACGAAGCCGCACATTATCGAATCGGATGTGAGCGATCCCGATGCCACACGTGAACTCATGAAGCAGATCAAAGGCGAGGCCGGTCATCTGGATGTAATCGTGAGCAACGTCGCCTTCGCCAAGGTAGTAACTGACGTTTCGGATCTCAAAAAAAGCGCGCTTGATTTATCACTCAGTTATTCCGTTTGGCCGCTGGTAGAATTGATACAGGCAGCGCATGATGTTTTCGGTAGCTACCCGCGTTACGTGGTTGCTATTTCAAGCAGTGGAGGCGAAGTTTGTTACGAGGGATACGATCTCGTGGGAGTATCGAAAGCAATGCTCGAGACGCTTTGCCGTTACCTCGCCGTGCGGCTCAAGCGCTATGGCGTTCGCGTGAACGCGCTGCGACCGGGGCTTTTTGACACGGCTAGCACGCGCGCCACCTTTGGAGACGAAGTTATAGATTCAATTCAAAAACAGATGGCGGAATTGTTCCTGGCTCCTGAATCGGCAGCGAAAGCGTGTGTTGCCTTGTGTTCGGGCTTGCTCGACTCGGTGACTGGACAAGTGATCACCGTTGACGAGGGATGGTCGCTCGTCAGCCCGATCACTTACATCACCGGGCGCGGATTACCAGGCGCGTTTCCGAAGAGCAAGGAAAATGACCTATGAGCCAGAACCTGTCGGATGAGGTCGAGCAATTATTGCGCGAGGGAGGAAAGACGTTTTTCCTGCCGGAACTTGACGGATCACACTCTGTGTTCGGGCGGGATGAGATTGAGCGATACCTGCAGCATCGCGACCCCTTTCTCTTTCTTGACGAGATTCTATGGCTCGATCTCGAAGCGGGGTTGATCGCTGCCAGGTACGACCTCGCCCGCGGAAAGTCTATCCTTTCAGGACATTTCCCCAACAATCCGGTCTGGCCGGGAGTCTTAATGGTGGAAGCCGTGGCGCAGTCGGGCGGTTTCTTCTACAATTATCAAGCGGGTCTGGCCGGGGGACCCGGAGTGATGACTAGTATCCTCGGGGCGCGGTTCGTCCACCCGGTTACGCCGGGCGCAGACTTGCAGATTGTCTCACGTGTAATACAGACTGGATTCTTAACGGAAGCAGTTGGGCAGTGTTTACAGAATGGAAAAATTTGTGCCGTAGCGGCAATAAATGTCATTCCCTTGGAGGAGGATTGATAATGAACCGAGAAGTAATTTTTGAAGCCATCAAGTCGAATATGCACATGATCATCCCCGGCGCGGACGGGCATGAGATCCTCGAGACCAATAGCATGCGCGACTTTGGAGCCGATTCGCTCGAGATGGTCGAAGTCGTCTCCCGTTCCATGAAGCAGCTAAAGATCAAGGTGCCGCGCGCCAAGCTACTTCCCGTCAAGAACTTGAAAGAGCTCGTTGACGTGTTCGAGGAATCAGCGCCTAAACAGCAAGTCGCCTAATGGCTGACCAATACGCCTGCTACATCGCGTTCGCGCCGGATAGCGGCGTGCCTACCCCAGCCCTGTTGGCAAGGCTATCCTCTCTCGAACGGGATCTGGTGATGCACCTACCGACCGAGCAACAACGCCGCCAGTCGACGCTCGCGCGCCTGGCAGGCAAATCTGCCATCGAACGACCGTTGGGTCGCCGCGCGTCGCGCAGTTCAAGGGTCGAGATATTGAAAGCCGCGAACGGTGAGCCGGTCGCTTTAGTAGATGGAAACGCAGGAGTTGCTTCCGTCTCTCTGGCGCACTCGAGTCGCCTTGCGGTTGCATGTGCTTGGACGAATCTTCCGCGCAACGGATACGGCGCAGGTGTCGATTTAGAACGAGTCCGCCACAGCGAGGTCGCATCCAGTCCGTACGCTTTTTCGAGGCGCGAGCGCAGGTTGATTTCGGCTGCCTCGCAAGGCACAAGCTGGATTGGTTTGGCGGCGTGGACTGCAAAGGAAGCAACGTGGAAGGCGATGCGCCCTGAAGTGGAATGTGGTCCGGAAACTATCGAAATATGTGAGCTCGATCTGCGACAGGGTCGCGCCGCGCTCAGACCACGCGGCAAACTCGTGGCTCGTTTCCACCAAGCCACGTTTCGGGCGCGCCTCAACGTCATTCCGGGACCAGATGGTATGTACCTTCTTACCATCGCGGAAGTTGTGTCGCGTTCAAGGGGATGAGTGTTGAAATGACGTTGACCAATGCTGAAAGGCGCGTCGTTGTGACCGGCATGGGGATCATCTCGCCAATCGGGGAGACCCTTCCAGAATATTTGGATTCCCTCAAATCGGGGCGTTCAGGCATCACTCGTTGGAAACAGATGGACGAACGAATCATGTCCAAGATCGGCGGGGACATGAGTGACTTTACAGCGGCTGACCATTTTGAGCGTGTGGGCAAATCTTATCCTCGTGAGTTTATCGAGCGCGCGAACAAGATACTGCAATTCACGCCGCTGGCGGGGCACTTGACCGTTGCGGCTGCACTGCAAGCGTTTCTGAATGCAGGGCTCGACTCCAAAAATGAGCCCGAGCGGTTTGGCCACGTGCTTGG
>Ga0315281_10010534_pt1 | contig 12735 bp, 12 predicted proteins | sample YL17G07_0_MG_FD_204540 | JGI IMG/M metagenome (GOLD analysis project Ga0315281, IMG submission 204540) | Sediment microbial communities from Yellowstone Lake, YNP, Wyoming, USA - YL17G07_0 | ecosystem: Environmental > Aquatic > Freshwater > Lake > Sediment | place: USA: Wyoming | collected... | reverse complement strand
CTGCCTGACGGCGTTCGAGATGCCGCCGGCGGTCGGCGACTCGGTACGGGCGACAGTCGGCCGCCCAGGCTGGGTCCACTACCTGGGCTACGACGGCGAGACGCCGGTCAGCACGGCCGCCATGCGCGTGGCCGAGGGTGTCGCCTGGCTGGGCTACGGTGGAACGCTGGAGAGCCATCGGGGCCGCGGCTGGCAGACGGCGATGTTCCTGCGCCGCCTCGCGGATGCGCGGGAGATGGGCTGCCGGCTGGCGATCACCGAGACCGGCGAGGAGACCGAGAAGAACCCGGTCAACCACTCCTACCGGAACATGCTCCGCACCGGGTTCCAGCTCGCCTACGCCCGCCAGAACTGGGTCCGACTGCCGGCGTCCGGCAGCTGACTCCTCAATCCCACGAGGCCGTGCGTTCCATGAAGCTCTACTACGCTGGCCCGCTCTTCACGAATGCGGAGCGGGAGTGGAACATCCGCCTGGCTCGCGCCCTCGAGGCTGCCGGTCACGAGGTCTTCCTGCCCCAGACGCAGGAGCCCGGCAAGACGGCGGCGGCCATCTTCCGGACCGACGTGGAAGCGATCGACTGGGCCGATGCCCTCGTCGCCGTCATGGACGGCTCGGACCCGGACTCCGGGACGGCCTGGGAATGCGGCTACGCGTATGGGAAGAAGCCGGTGATCCTCCTCCGGACCGACTTCCGGGCGTGGTCGATGGAGGGTGCCTCCACCTACAACCCGATGCTGACCGAATCGGCCACGATCGCGCTCGAGCTCCCATATGCCGCGATGGACGAGGTGGTCGACGCCGTGCTGGGCGCGCTCTCGCGGATCTGACGGGTCGCCGCGGGAACGGTCGGCCGACCGCGCGTACCATCCATCGCATGGCTCATCCGATCGTCGATCAGCTCCGCTTCGCCCGCTCCGAATTCGCCCGCGGATTGCGCGGCGTCCCCGAGGAGGATGGCGTTCGTCGTTTCGAGCCGATGAACTCGATCGGCTGGAGCGTCGCCCACATGGCGTGGCACGAGCAGCGCTACTGGCTGAGCCGTCTCGCGGGCGTCACGCCCCATCCGGAACTGGACGAGATTGCCGCGAACGGCGGCCCGGCGACCACGCCGCCTCTCGATGCCATGATCGAGGCGTGGCGGACGGTGACCGCCGCGGCGGATCCGCATCTCGACGCACTCGATGAATCGACGATGCCCGGTCAACTCGTCGGCACGCCGCCCCGCGGGATGGGCTCGGCGGTCCTCCGCGTGACCTATCACTACTGGTTTCACATGGGCGAGATTCTTGCCATCCGGCAGCTCCTCGGACACCCGGATCGCCCGGAGTTCGTCGGCGAGATCGATCGGGAGGCGCCCTACCGTTCGGTTGACAACCGGTGACCAGGACCTACATCCCGCAGCCGATTCTCGACCTCGCCCATGCACGGTCGGCGGCGCGCGCCGCCCGGGACTGGGCGGAGGCGGATCGCCTCAGGGGAGAGATCGAGGTCGCGGGCTGGAAGGTGATCGACTCCGGGACCGATTTCCGCCTGGAGCCGGCGGCAGCCCCGGTGGTCGAACTCGATGGCCTGGTCCGATACGGGCGGAGCGACGCGGTGCCGAGCCGTCTGGACGAACCGGCGACGGGGCCTGCGACGGTGATCCTCGCGGCGACCGGCCGACCCGCCGAGCTCGAGCGGGCGTTCACGGCGCTGGCCGCGACCTCGCCGGCCGGGATCCAGATCGTCGTCGTCACCGATGCGCCGTCGGCCGAACGGATTCGCCAACTCGTGGCTGACCGGGGCACCGCGGGCGGGGTTCACGACGTCGAGATCCTGGAGACGAGCGGACCGCTGAACCCGGGCGTCGCGCAGAACATGGGCCTGCGCCGAGCCGGAGGGGCCATCGTTGCCCTCATGGATGTCTCGCTGGAGCCGACCGGGGACATCGTCACGCCGCTCATCGACGCTCTCGATGACCCGACCGTCGCCGCTGTGGGCGCTTCCGGCGTCTACTCGGCGGACCTGCGCCGGTTCGAAGATGTCGCCGCCGGTGACGCCGCCGCCATCACGGACGATCTGCTGGCGGTCCGGCGCGCGGATGCCGTCGAGCGTGGTCCGCTCGACGAGGGGTTTCGGTCGCTCCGTCACCTGGTGCTCTGGTGGAGCCTCGTCCTGCGGGATGGCGGGCAGGGGGAGCGGCACCGCCGTGCGGTCGTGCTGCCGAACCTCGCCGTCCATCGCCACGAGCCGGTCGGTGAGCCACCCCGGCCCGGTGCGGAGGAGCAACGACTGGCGAAACGCAGCCTCTACCGCCTCAACGATTGGTTCCGTTCCCGGCGGGACCTGGGGGTCCAGCCGAGCTCATCCGCGGCGACGGAGGCCGTGCTGCACCGCGGCAACACCTGACCCTAACGAACCCGGGACACCCTCGTTTCTTCGGCAAGAGACCTCGGAGCAGAGCATCGTTCCCCCGGCGGTGCAGCACGAGGTCTCTCTCTTCTCCGGCGGTGATCGGTCCGCGGTGACCCCGAACCGGATCCAGCGAGGCCGCCCCTATACTCCCGCCATGCGCCGGCTGGTCTGCGTGGCCCTCCTCCTCGCCGTGGTCGGACTGGCCGTCGGCAGGCACGTCGCGCCCGTGGCGCAGGCGGCAGCCCGGGACGCCGTCTCGATCCTGGTCGGCCCGCCAACATCCCTCGACCCGGCCGTCGAGAGTGACGTCGGTTCGGCGTTCTTCTCGTCGCAGCTCTTCGAGCCGCTGACCGCCTTCGACCTCAGCCTGACCCTTCGACCGGCGCTCGCGCGAAGCTGGGATATCGCGGGGGACGGGCGTCGGATCATCTTCCACCTCCGGGCCGGCCTCGTCTTCTCCGACGGTTCGTCGCTCACCGGGGCCGATGTCGTGGGGAGCTGGCTCCGGGTCATCAATCCCAGGGCGCCATCCCAGCTCGCGTCGCTCTTCATGGACGTGCATGGCGCAGCGGACTACATGGCGGGCAGGACGACTGATCCGGCGAACGTGGGCCTGTCGGCGACCGGCCTCGACGTGACGGTGGACCTGGATCGGCCTGGTGCCGACTTTCCGTCCATCGTCGCTTCGCCGACCTTCGGCATCGTTCCGCCCGCCGTCTGGCGGGATGGGGCTACCGTTGGCCTGGGAACGGTCGCGAGCAGCGGTGGCTACACGGTTGCCGGCTCGAGCGCGACCGAGATCACCCTGAAGGCCAACAGCCACTATTGGGCGGGAACGCCCGCCATCGGGACCGCGCGCCTGGTCCTCTCGATCGCGGGCCGCAGCCCGGTGGCCGCATTCGAGGCAGGCGACGTCGACTACACGGACATCTCATCGGCGGACGCCGGCTGGATCGCCTACGACCCGGTCCTCGGGCCGCAGCTTCGACGGGTCCAGGCCCTGGCACTCTCCTACCTCGGCTTCACGACCGATCGCCCGCCGTTCAATGACGTCCGCGTGCGGCAAGCCTTCGGGGCCGCGGTGGACTGGACGCGGATCAGTACCCTCGCGGCGGGGTCGGACCAGGTTCCGGCCGAGGGCATGGTCCCGCCGGGGATCCCGGGGGCCGGTGACGGCAACTTCCTCCCGACGCACGACCCGGACCTCGCGCGACGCCTGCTCGCGGAGGCGGGCTACCCGGGCGGTGTCGGCCTGCCGCCGATCCAGTTCGCTGCCGGAGGTCTCGGTCCAGCCGAGGCGATCGCCGCGGACCTGGAGCGTGAGCTCGGAGTGACCATCAAGCTCGAGGAGTACGACGATCACTTCGGGCACCTCCAGACGGATCCGGCCCCGATGTGGTCGTTGACCTGGATTGCCGATTACCCGGGTGCCAATGACTTCCTCGGGGTCCTGCTCGGAACGGGCAGCACCAACAACTACGGGCACTGGTCCTCGCCGGCCTTTGATTCCGCCATCACGGATGCCCTCGCGACGCGCGATCCGGCGGCGGCGGAGGGGTTCACGCGGGCATTGAAGGCCGTGCGCGACGATGTGCCGGTCGTGCCGCTCCTCAACGGCGGCGGCTGGGCACTCTCGCACGGGACCCTCCTCGGCGCCGATGAGAACGGCCTCGGGATCCTCCGCCTGGCGGGCCTGGCATGGAAATGACGCGGGGCCGCCGACGGTTCCTTGCGCTCGGGTTCGCGGCCGTGGCCGCCGTGCTCATGAGCGTCTCCCCGACGCTCGCGGCGTCGCCGGTGGTCGGTGCGCCGAACGCCTCGGTGAAATTCCTCTCCGCGGTCACCTTCACGGGGACCGCGACGCTGACGTCCGACGTCGCCCGGGTTGAGCTCGTCCTCGACCTCGAAGGTTCGACCCGGTCGGTGGTCGCCGACGTGAACGTCGCTCTGAAGCCCGGACCGGCCGACCTCTCGTATGTCCTCGAGTCGCCGAGCGGGGCGCTGGTTCCCGGTACCGCGATCTCCGCCTCGTTCCGGCTCGTGCTCAAGGATGGATCGACCGTCGCCGGTCCCGTCACGACCGTCCACTACACGGATACCCGCTACCTGTGGCAGACGGTCTCCGGGGAGTTCGTGCGGGTTTATTACACCGAGGGTGGTGCGGCCTTCGGGCGCCGAGCCGCCACGATCGGGGACGACGCCATCCGCCAGGTCAGTGCGCTGCTCGGGGTGACCGAGACCGCCCCGATCAAGTTCTATATCTACGCCGACCGGACCGCGTTCTACGACGTGCTCGGACCGGCGGCCCGCGAGAACGTCGGTGGCGAGGCGCATCCGGAGATCCGGACACTCTTCGCCAACATCGGGCCGGACGCCATCAACGACCCCTGGGTGGGGGTCGTCATCCCGCACGAGCTGACCCACCTCGTCTTCGATACGGCCGTGAAGAACCCGTACCACTACCCACCGCGCTGGCTGAACGAGGGGATCGCGGTTTACCTCTCCGAGAGCTACGGCAACTCCGACCGATCGGCGATGGCCGATGCAGCCCGGAAGGGGACGCTCATGCCGCTCGAGGCGCTCACGGGTGAATTCCCGACCGCCCGCGATGGGTTCCTTCTCGCCTACTCGGAGAGCGTCTCGGCCGTCTCGTTCCTGGTGGATCACTACGGGCGGGGCGCGATGGCTGCGCTCGCACGGGCGTATGCGGGGGGCGTCACTGATGACGAGGCCTTCAAGGCAGCGCTCGGGACGGGCCTCGTCGGGTTCGAGGATGCCTGGCTGAAGGCGAATGGCGCGACCGTGCTTCCCCCTTATGGGCCCGAGAACGCCCCGGCCGGCCCGGCCCCATCCGACTGGGCCGGTGCACCCCTGCGGCCGGGCATGATCCCGGCCGAGCGTAGTTCGATCAGTCCGGCCGGCACGAACGACGACGGCACCGGTAATGGCGACCGGGATACCACAGGATTGATTCCCGGGATCCTCGCGGTCATCGTGGTCGGCGTCGCGGGCGGGCTCCTGGCGCGCCGGTTGCGGAGGGCGAGGTCATGAGCGGCCTTCTCGCGCGGGTCAGACGGCTGCCGAGCTGGCAGATCACGCTCACCGCGGCCCTGCTGGTGCTCGGCTTCCTCATCGCGGCGCAGTTGAGCGCCGAGGGCCCGCGCATCCGGTACACGAGCCAGGAGCGGGCGCCGCTCGTGGAGACTGTGATCGGGCTCCAGGACCAGCAGAATGCCCTGAAGGACCGGATCCGGCAGCTGCGCGCGCAGATCGGTGACCTGGAGGCCCAGCTTCCCGGGTCGGCGGCGCTCGAGAAGACCCTGGCTGCCGATATCGAGCGTGCGCGGATCGCCGGTGGACTCGTCCAGCTCACGGGTCCCGGCATCGCGTTCCGTCTCGAGGACGCGGACGTCGCCGGCAACGCGAGCCGCAGCGACGGCCTGGTGACCGCCCGCGATGTCCGGACCCTCGTCGAGGAACTCTGGCTCGCCGGAGCCGAGGCGGTCTCCGTCAACGGCGAGCGGATGGTCACGACCAGCGCGATCCTCGATATCGGCAACTCGATCCTCGTCAACAACGCCTATCTCGCGCCGCCGTACGAGATCAAGGCGATCGGACCGGCCGACCTCTACGACCGCCTGACCGGGGCCGCCTCCTTCACGGAATTCGTGGGGACACGCATCGACCCGGCCGGGCTGCGGCTCACGTTCGCGGAGCTCGACGCCGTCACCGTCCCCGCGTTCGCGGGATCGGTGAGCGGACGCTACATCCGGCCGACCGTCACGACCGGGACGCAGCCATGAGTCGGATGCGCAACCGGCTGACGATCACCGCGGTGGCGATCCTGCTCGGCTTCCTCGTGGTCGCGCAGCTCCGTGGGGTCGGCGTCAACACCGGGCTGGCGCAGCAGTCGGCCCAGGACCTGACGCTCCTCGTGGCCAACCTCAACACCGAGAACGAGCAGTTGCGCGCCGAGATCTCCGGCCTCGACAAGCAGTTCTCGGACCTCTCGGCGTCGCGATCGCGCGGCGAGGGGGCGGCCGGTCAGTTGCGCGCCGATCTCGACCGGATCCAGGGCTGGGCCGGGCTGCGATCCGTGGACGGGCCCGGGGTCTTGATCCAGATCTCGGGCGCCATCTCCGGCGATGGCGTGCAGGACCTGCTGAACGAGCTGCGCAACGCCGGGGCGGAGGCGATCGCGGTCGAGGCCGTGCGGATGGTGCCGGGAACCGTGGTCGCCGGACCGCCTGACGGACTGTCGGTGGAGAACACGCCGCTGGGCGGGTCGTTCGAGGTCCGGGCCATCGGGAGCCCGCAGATCCTGACCGGATCGCTGACGCGCGCAGGCGGGATCATCGCCCAGCTCAGCGTCACCTTCCACGACGCGACGATCTCGGTGACGCCGCTCGACGCAGTCAGCATCCCCGCCACTGCCCGCGATCTCGCTCCGGTCCACGGTCGGCCAAGCCTCTGATACCCTCGCCGCGATGCAGAACCGCCCTGTGCTCGAGCTGCTGCTCGGCGATGTCGTCCGCCTCCGCCGCGCGCACCCATGTGGCGGTTCGGCGTGGCTCGTGGACCGCCTCGGCGCGGATATCGGCCTCCGCTGTCGGACCTGTGGCCGGCACGTCCTGGTCGGGCGTCGCGTGCTCGAGTCGCGGCTCGACGGCTTCCTGGAGCGCGGCGACCCCGTGCTGACCGCGGCCGCACGACCCGAGCCGGCGTCGCCCGCGTGAGCCTGGAGCCGCCGGAAGTGACCGGCGCGACGGGCACCGCGGCCGTCCTTCGAAACCGTTCCTTCCTGCTCCTCTGGCTCTCCCAGCTGGCGACCCAGGTCGGGTCGAACATGGTCCTGTACGGGCTCACGGTCGTCGTCCTCGACGCGACGAACCTGAGCTCAGCGGTGAGCCTGCTCTTCCTGACCTTCCTCGTTCCGGCGGTTCTCTTCTCCGCCGTCGCCGGTGTCTACGTGGACCGGCTCGATCGGCGCCTGGTCCTCGTCGTCACGAACGTGGGGCGCGCCGTCCTGATGGTCGCGATCTGGCTCGTCGGTCGCGATGTCACCCTGATCCTGATTCTCAACGTGGCGGTCTCGTCCATGACGGTCTTCTTCGCGCCGGCGGAGGCGGCGATGATCCCGTACGTGGTGCCGCGCCACCAGCTGATCAGCGCGAACGGCCTCTTCACGCTCACCCTCAACGGGGCCTTCGCGCTCGGGTTTGCCCTCCTCGGTCCGCTCATCGTCAAGATCTCGGGCGGGCCGGCGCCCGTCCTGCTCGTCGTCGCCGTCCTCTACGGGATCGCGGCAATCTTCTGCTTCACCCTGCCGGCCAACACGCCGGCCCCGAACGGGGATCGGCGCGATCCCGTCCAGGAGGCCGGGGAGGCCGTCCAGGGGACGCTCTCCGAGCTTCGTGAAGGCGCGGCCTACATCCGCGGCAACCTGGCGATCGGCTGGTCGCTCGTCTACCTCGGCATCGCCGCATCGCTCGTCGGGGTGATCGGCGTCCTGGGACCCAAGTTCGCCCAGCAGACGCTCGGGCTCGGGACCCAGGACCTCTACCTCGTCGTCCTCCCACTCGGCACCGGGATCGTGATGGGCGTGCTCCTCCTCAATTCCTATGGGCGACTGCTCCCGCGGCGCCGCGCCATCGAGCTCGGCCTGATCGCGCTGGGCGTGCTGCTGGCGGCGCTGACGATCGCCGGCCCCGTCAGCCGGCTCCTGGCCGGCGTCGAGAACCTGGCCGGGAACCTCCCGGCCGTGACCTCGCTGGTCGCCGTCGTCATCGTGATCGCCTTCTTCGCCGGTGTCGCCTACGGGATCGTGGCGATCTCGAGCCAGACCCAGTTGCAGGAGGACCTGCCCGAGGAGGTCCGAGGACGGGTCTTCGGGGTCCTGAACATGCTCGTCTCGGTCGGCAGCTTCCTGCCGATCATCGTGGTCGGCCCGATCTCCGACCTGGTCGGAACGACCGGGGTCATCCTCGTCGTGGCGGGGGCGGTCTTCCTGTCGGGCGTTGTCTCGATCATCCGCCGGGGAGCGCTCGCGCCCGCGGAAGAGCTGGCGAGCGCCGGCGTGATGGTCCCGGGAACCGCGGTCGACCCGATCGGCGTCGCGATCCGCACGACACCGGGCAAGGTCGCGTCCGCCGGTCGCCCGTCGGCGGGCTCCGATACCGCGGCAGATCGAACAGAGGACCGCTGAGGTGGGCGATCCCTCGACGCCGGCCGTCGCCGGGACGCCGGCTGCCTGGCGCGCCGCGGCGCTCGGGATCCTCGTCGGCGGCATCGCGATCGGCGCGGCCGCGGCGAGTGGCGGCGGCGCCTGGTGGTTCGTCCTGGTCTCGGTGGTGGTGGTCGTGGCGGGTCTCGTGCCGGCGCTCGTCGCGAGCCGGCGTCCACTCGTCGGGCCCGACCCGGCGCCGCCCGCCGGGGTGGCGCTGCCAACGGTCAGCGTGGTCGTGGCCGGCCGCGACGAGGCGACCGTCCTCCCGAACCTGGTCGCCGACCTGGCCCGGCAGGACCACCGTGATCCCGAAGGTCGTCCGCGGTTCGAGGTGATCGTGGTGGACGACCGTTCGACCGACGGGACCTCCGAAGCCGTGCGGGAGGCCGCGACGCGTCATGGATTCGTCGGGGACGAGGTCCGCGTCATCCGTCGTGAAGGCGTGGGCCTGTCGGACGGCAAGGGCGCGGCGCTCACGGCCGCTCCGCCCGAGAGCTGTCGGGGCGACGTCATCGTCGTGCTCGATGCCGACGCGCGGATCGGGCCGGAGTACGTGGGCCTGGTTGCCCGGTACGTCGCCTGTGGCGTCCCGGCGCTGACGGCGCGCCGACGGATCCTCGACGCCGGCTCGTCACACCTGGCCGGCGCCCAGGCGGATGAGCAGAACCAGGACGGCGAGCTCCAGCGGGGCCGATGGGCCTCGGGCGGCTGCTCGGAGTTCCGCGGCAACGGGTTCGCCGTCCGCCGCGATCTCCTCGCGTCGGTTGGCGGCTGGCGGGCAGAGGCACTGACGGAGGACCTCGATCTCTCGAGCCGCGTGGCGGCCGCCTCGGGCGCAACCGTGGCGTGGGTCCTCGACCTGGAGGTCTGGGAGGAGCCGGTCCGTGCATGGGGCGCACTCTGGCGGCAGCGGCTCCGGTGGAGCGAAGGCGCCGTCCGGCGGCTCTTCGAGCATGGCCCGCGAGTGATGGCGAGCGACCGGTTGGGCCTGCGTGCGAGGTGGGACTTCGCGGCCTACGGTACCCAGCTCCTCGCTCCGCCGCTGATCATCGGGGCGATCACGGGGGCCGTCGTCACCGGGTCGGCCCTCGCGGCCCTCGCACTCGTCGGGACCTACCTGGCGGCCGGCGGTGTCCTGGCCTTCGACGCCCTGCGCTGGGAGCTCGACGCGCGGGGTCTGCCGCCGCCGTTTCCGGCTCGCCTCGGCCGGTCGGTTCGAGCCGCGGTCTTCAGCGGGATCTGGCTCGGGGCGCTGCCCACTGCCCTCTGGCGGCTCGCGAGTCGACGCGGTGCGGTGCGCTACGACAAGATGACGCACGGCCCGGTCGTGGGGTCGGCCGCTGAGGTGCCGGGCCCGTCGGGAGTCCTCGGGAGATGAAGCGCGTGGCGGTGATCTTCACCGGCGGGACCATCAGCATGCAGGTCGACCGGGTCGCCGGCGGCAACGTCCCGGTGCTGGACGGCGCCGGAATCCTCGCCCGGGTGCCGGGCATCGAGGAGATCGCCGAGCTCAGGATCGTGGATCTCGGGCGCACCCCGGCCAGCCACTTCAGCTTCGATCAACTCTTTGCGATCGTCGATGCGATCCGGGCTGCGCTCGCCGGCCCGGGGATTGCCGGTGTCGTCGTGGTGCAAGGGACCGATGTCCTCGAGGAGACCGCGTTCTTCTGGGACCTCCTCATCGACGACCCTCGGCCGGTGGTCGTCACCGGTGCCATGCGCTCGGCATCGCAGGCCGACGACGATGGCCCGCAGAACCTCCGCGACGCCGTCCGTTGCGCGGTGGCCGCCGACCTCCGCGGCGCCGGTGTCCTCGTCTGCCTGGCAGGCACGGTTCACGCCGCCGACGACGTGACCAAGACGCACGCCAGTGCGCTCGATACCTTCCAGAGCCTCAACGCTGGACCGGTCGCGCGGATCGAGGGTGACCGGGTCCGCCTGCTCCGGCGCCGCGGCCGTCGTCGCCACGTGGTGGCCCGACGAGCCGCCGAGCGCGTCCGCCTCGTCACGGCGGCGGTGGCCATGGACGGGTCGGTCATCGACGCCCTCCGCAGCGTCGGGATCGACGGTCTTGTGGTCGAGGCGACGGGCGCGGGAAACACAGACTCGCGGATCCTCGCGGCCGCCGAGCGGGTGATGGCGTCGGGGGCGCCGGTCGTCCTGGCGACGCGTTGCGCCGCCGGAGCCGCCGGCACGGGCTACGCCTTCCCCGGGGGCGGCGCCACCTGGGTTCGCGCCGGAGCCCTCCTGCCGGGCCACCTGTCAGGACCAAAGGCGCGGATCGCGCTGGCACTCGGGATCGGGGCCGGGCTGGACCGGGATGGATTGGCGGCACTTCTTGCGGACCCGGCGGAGGCCGCCTGATGCCCCTCGACGCGCTCGTCATCGGTCGGGTCGCTACCTTCGCCGGGGCGGACGGTTACGGGTGGGTCGAGGCGGTCGGTATCCGCGACGGCCGGGTCGCCTTCGCCGGCAGTGCGGTCGACCTGGAAACGCGTGCCGACCCGCACACCCTGCGGATCGAGCTGGAGCCCGGCGAGATTGCCATCCCGGGCCTGACCGACGCCCACCTGCACTACTTCGACGCGGCGCTTGCCACGGAGCAGGTCGACCTGACCACGGCGTCGACGATGGAGGAAGGCCTGGGCCGTCTTCGCCTGATCGACCGGGCGCTGCCACCCGGCGTCTGGCTCGAGGGTGGGGGCTGGGACCAGCGGCGCTGGGGCGGCTGGCCGACGGCCGCGGCGCTCGACGCCGCGATCCCGGGCCGGCCCGTCGCCCTCTGGTCGTTCGATCATCATGCCGTCTGGGCGAGCTCGGCGTCGTTCGCGATCGCGGGGATCGCGCCGGGCTCCCCTGACCCCGCCGGCGGGATCATCCGCCGGTTGCCCGATGGGACCCCCGAGGGCGTCGTCCTCGAGAACGCCTGCCCGTTGATCATGGGCTGCATCCCGCCGCCGCCGGAGGCGACCATCCGGCGCACCGTCGCCAACCTGGGGCAGCAGCTGCTCGCGCTTGGGATCGTGGCCGTCCACGACCCGGGCAATGTCTCGCCGGATATCCAGCTGCTTGCCTTCGATTCGTACGCGGCGATGGCGGACGCCGGAGAGCTGCCACTCCGGATCCACGCGAGCATGCGACCGGAGAGCCTGGACCGGGCGATCGAGCGGGGCCTGCGGAGCGGGGCCGAGCTTGGCTCGGTCGGGGATGGTCGCGCCCGGGTCGGCTGGCTGAAGCTGTTTGCCGACGGAACGCTCGGGGCGGGAACGGCGGCCATGCTTGAACCGCGCGAGGGTGCCAGCGATCTCGGGGTCTTCCGGCAGGGCCCCGAGGAGCTCGCCGCGTTCGCGGCTCGTGCGGCCGGGGCCGGGATCGCCAGCCAGATCCACGCGATCGGGGACGCCGCGGTGCGCGCGGCCCTGGATGCGCTCGCGCCGTCGGCAGCAAAGGTGCCCCTCATGCCCCGCCTCGAGCACGTGCAACTCGTCCACCCGGCAGATCGCGCGCGGTTCGCGGCGCTCGGTGTCGCGGCATCGGTGCAGCCCGTCCATCTCCGCGAGGATGCCGAGACGGCACGTCGCGACTGGGGTCCCCGCGCGGAATCGTGGGGCTACACCTGGCGCACGCTGCTCGACGAAGGGGCGGTCCTGGCGTTCGGAACGGACGCCCCGGTGGAGCCGATCGACCCCTGGCCGGGGATCGCCATGGCCGTCCTCCGCCTGGACCCGAGCTGGGGCCCGGAGGCGCTTCCGTACGGGCCGCACGAGGCACTCGACCTCGGAACCGCGCTGCGGGCCGCCACGGTCGGCCCGGCGCTGACGACGCGTGAGCTCGACCGCGGCCGGCTCGTGCCGGGTTGCCGCGCCGATCTCATCGTGCTTCCGGCGGCGCCACGGGAACGCGGCGCGGGTGAATCCGCCGGCTACGCGACCGTCCGGCCGCGGCTCGTGATGCTTGACGGCGAGGTCGTGATCGAAAGCTGATCCGGCGGAAGCGGGCCGGGCGCCGGTCGCACGGTCAGGCTGGCGGGTTGGCCGCGGCTGCCTCCGCGAACAGCCCGTTGAGGATTCTCGACGTGGACGGAAACGCGTGGATGGTGTCCGCGAGCACGTCG
>Ga0315281_10010533_pt1 | contig 12735 bp, 17 predicted proteins | sample YL17G07_0_MG_FD_204540 | JGI IMG/M metagenome (GOLD analysis project Ga0315281, IMG submission 204540) | Sediment microbial communities from Yellowstone Lake, YNP, Wyoming, USA - YL17G07_0 | ecosystem: Environmental > Aquatic > Freshwater > Lake > Sediment | place: USA: Wyoming | collected... | reverse complement strand
CCGCGCACATGCAGAAGTTCGCCGCGGCCAAGGCGGAAAGACAGATTGCGAAACAGCGGCCGGTCGCCGCGCGCGCAGGCAAGATTGACGACTTCCAGCAAACTGAGTCTCCCGCTGACCCGACAGGGTCTGTTGCAAAGGCTGGTGCCCCGAACACGAATCGAACGTGCGACCTGCCGCTTAGGAGTCGGCTCGGGGCCCTTTTTTAGATCAATAGCTTACAGCAGAGGGTGCTGTTCCATCAATTACTTACGTTGACTCTGGAATACTCTGAGATACTCAATTTGACTCTGCGTTTACGCCAAATTTACGCCCAGAATTTTTGCGGAGGCTTGGCCTCGGCGTTCGGCAAGCCGAGTGTCTTTCATTTGACGTGTACGGCAATATGCCGTACGCTTCAATAAGCGGAAACAGGAGGTCAACCATGTTGACGACAGAGTTGAACACGGTGGGGAAGACTCCCCGGTCAGAACGGCTTGAGGCGCGGGTCAGCAAGGCGCAGAAGAATCTCTTTTTGCGGGCGGCGGAACTGCAGGGGCGGTCGCTGACAGATTTTCTGATTGCGAGCGTGCAGGAAGCCGCGGAGAGAATATTGCGTGCGCAGGACGTACTGACGCTGAGCGAGCGTGACCGCAAGAACTTTGTGGCGGCGCTGTTGGCGCCAGCCGCACCTGGGAAGGTGTTGCGGCAGGCTGCGAAACGCTACAAGGAACGGGCGGGGAATTAATTGCCAGGAAAAAAGGAAGAGCCGCGCTATCGGGTTGAGGCCCTCGGCAAACAGCACGACCGCTCGCAGTTTTCTTGCGGCAGCGAGCTGCTCGATCAATACCTGCGGGCACAGGCGGGGCAGGACGCGCGTAAGCACGTCGCCGCTCCGTTTGTGCTGTGTGAAGGTGAGGGCAACACGGTTCTCGGTTACTACACGCTTTCGGGCATCAGCGTCGATATCGGCGCGTGGCCGGAGAATGTGGTGAAGAAACTCCCCAGGTATCCGGTTCTCCCGGCAACGCTTCTTGGACGCCTGGCTATCGACAGGCAGCTTCAGGGGAAGGGCGCAGGGGAATATCTTCTGATGGATGCCCTGCACCGCAGCTTGCAGGCGGCGCACCAGGTTGCCGCGCTCGCCGTCATCGTCGATGCGAAGGACGCGCGCGCTGTTGCATTTTACAGGCACTATGAGTTCACGCCTCTCGCGGATCAGCCGGCCAAGCTGTTCCTACCAATGGGTGTTATTGAGAAGTTGTTTCCCTAAAATAGGCCGAAAGCAGCACCCCTCCGTAAGTTACTCTCGTGGGTCTGAACTAGGAATGCGATGCTCGCTGAACTTAGGAACCACAACCAGCGCTGACCACATCAACTGCGCGTCGTTCTGTTTCTGTGAGTGACAAACCCCAATCCCGCTTGATCTTCACCCATTCCTTCACGTAGTCGCAGCGGAATGCGGAATCGGGCGGCATGTACCCATCCGGACCCTTGGCTCCTTTCTTCCGGTTCTCAGACCCTTGGACGGCAAGCAGGTGGCGACTGTCTTTGAGTCGGCTCGGGGCCTTTTTCAGATCAACAGCTTACAGGAGTGGGTGCTGTTCCATCAATTACTTACGGTGACTCTGGGAAACTCAGAATTATTCACTTTGACTCTGTGTTTACGCCAGATTTACGCCCGATGCCCGTTTGAAAAACCCTCTCAAATCAGGATTTCGACTAATGCACTTGTAGACTGCGGATTCCGTGTATTCACCCTTGAGCAGCTTTGCAGCCTCTATTTGACTGAGGGCGGGGTTGTCTTTAGCGAGCTCAGCAATTCTGGGCCTAAGGGGAGATCGTGGTTGTCTTCTTTTGTCGACCAACATCAATTCATTTCCCGCAATTTTTTCCGCATTCCTCGCCTGGAGCTTGGCTTCCCAAAGTTTAAAATCTTCACTTATGCAATAACCGTCATTCAGGACATACTTTGTCCGGAGCATTCTGACCACGTCTGCCCAAGATGTTAACTCAGTGAGCGCCTTCGGGAGCCACGGGTAAAGATTCTCCCAAACGGAAACACGGGTTCTCCAATCCAAGGGTGGCTGCGGTTGATACAGGCCAGAAATGTCCCCCCAGCTCTCGTAATCCACGATGGTAGAGACTTTAGCGCAGGCGGTGTTCTCATGCCAAATTGCCACCTCGGCACTACTCAGCATTGCATCCCATGGTTCCGACGGACCCCTACTTGAGTCGATAAAATACATGATCTCTTCATCGTAGGCGCTCTCCAGCAGCATCCGTCGCTTCTGAAACTGATCGCGTGTCTTCTGCCAATTGGAATTTGCAGACGCTCTCGAATGTTCTTTGCAATATGCAGATCTCCACCAATCTCGATGGCGGAAGCAAACCTTGCAAACACGGCTGCCAAGCTTAGCGAGCACCTTTGCGTATGGCAGGAATTGTCCAATCAATAAGTACCCGAGCAATCGATCTTCGTCTCCGCCGTCAATCAGGTTTCTGGCATGGCACATGAGGATGCGAAGACTATCTACACCATTTGCGCTACACCAATCGCCACCACATGTGAATTGATAAATTGGTAGCGTCAATCCGGCTGCTTCGAACAACCCGCGATCAGATAGCCGAGCGCTAACTCTTTCTAAGACATCATTTGTGACATCGTCGATATTCCACCCAAGTTCTATGTAGTGCTCTGCAAGTTCGTGTTGATTTAGAGCGTTTGCTTCAAAATTCTTGGCAAAGAAGAATCCTTTTTTTCCGGCCCATGCCAAATAGAGCAATTTGGCATGATCGTGTTGCTTCAACAGAAGTTTATGACCGCATGCCATGCATGATTCGCATGGGCTCTTTTCATCAGCGCGTTTGGACATAAATTCTTCCCTCGGTTCCTATTGATCCTAGCGAACAGAGGCAGACAAAATCAAGTCACTCAACAACTCGTGTTTGCACTGACATGAAGATCTACACCGTCGATGAACTTGCAGAGTTGCTTCACGTCAACAAGGCGACCATCGCCCGCGCTGTGAGGCGTGGCCAGCTCCCACCACCACAGCGTGTGGGTCGCGGGCTTCGCTGGCACGAGGAAGTTATCAGCGCGTGGCTCAAGGGGCCGGTGGAGGAGCCGCCACCTGGGCTTCCCCGGCGTGGCCGGCCGCGCGTGGCCTGATCTGTCTCAGGCAGGGCGAACATCAAATGTGCAGGGAATGACGATTAACTTTCAGGAGGTCCAATGACGATCCGCATGTTGTTTCTGTTTTGCTTCACTCTCTTCGTGGGTGGATGTGGTGGCAGCAGCAGTTCTACTCCGTCACCCGTTCCGACCACGACTGTTAGCGGGGTGACTTTCGATGCGCCCATACAGAATGGCTTGGTGAAAATCTATTCCTTCGCGAGTGGTCTGCCTGGTGCCGTCTTGGGGACTGGCGCCACCGATCCGCAAGGGAAGTTCAGTATTTCAATCCAGTCGGAGAATCAGCCGATTCTGGTTGCGGTAACAGGCGGGAGCTACATCGAGGAAGCTTCAGGAAAGATTGTGCAGCTACAAGATGGCCAGGCGCTTTACGCCGTGCAGAATTTTGTGATGTCTCAATCTGTAAGTGTTGCGGTGTCGTACTACACGACTTTGGCGACCGGATATGCGGAATACCTTGTTGGCAAGGGCACTTCGGTGAGCGTTGCGGTTGACCAGGCCAATGCCCAGTTCTCCAATTTTCTGGCCTTCGATGTGCTGACTACTCAGCCTCTGGATATCACGGACGTGGCGAACGCCACGCCATGGCTGACTGCGGGCCATGAGTATGGTTTCAGCCTTGCCGCGTTGTCCGGGTGGACTCTGTCTGCGAGCAGGACGAATGGCGTTGTCGATCATGAGCTCTACAACTCGATCCGGTTTATCCAGGCTGCCTACGGCGACATCCGTGCGGATGGGTTGCTCGACGGCAAGGGGTCACAAGGCCCGCTCTCAATGGGTGTCGTCCCACTAACAACGCGGGCTTATCGGCACGAGCTTGCAATTCAGGCTCTCGGCATTGCCAACAGCTCCGCAAATCACACAACCCTTTCGGCAACACAGCTTGTGGATACGGCTAAGCGTCTCAACGACTCCACGGCCGCAGTTTTTGGCAGCGATCCTGTGGTACCGCTCGATGAGGGTGGACCCGTGATTTCAAATCTCTCGATCGCCAATGGCGCGTCAGTGTCGGGAGTGATTGTTTTTAGCGCCCAGATATCGAGCGTTGTTCCTCTGACGACGGTGGCAGTGGTTGTCGATTCCGGAACCGCAGTGCCGGGTGACGTAGCCGTACCGAGTTTCACCATCGACACGCATACGTTGCCAGACGGTGTCCATACGCTGGCCATCCTGGCTACCGACGTAACCGGTGTTTCAGCGAACTCCTCGATTCAGGTCTTGGTGGATAACGCGAAACCCAAGGTTTACTACCAGACCCTACCAGGCTCTGTGACTTGGTATGGCGTCTACACGGATTCTGGATCAGGTATCGACACAATCTGGTTCACGTGGAGCGACGGGGTGGTTACAAACGCGACCTTAACGCCTACGAGCGCAACGGGAGGAAATTGGGTAATTCCGCGCAGGGCAGGCAATCCATCGTGGACACTGCAAGGAAGAGACCGCGCTGGAAACTACTGCACTCCTAGTGGGGCAAGCACTGATTACAACTGTCTTTAAGCAACAAGGGATTGCCAGTTGCTGCTCGCAAATGTATGGGGCAACCCGCATGCGGTTGAACGACTTTCAGAGGCGTATGGGGTATGAGTTTGAACGCAAGGCACGCATATGCAGGTTGAGCGGGGCAGAGGACATTTACAACATATTGGGTGAAATGTGCGCCATCGGCTAACACAACTCTTGGATCGGCCAATTGCCTACCATCGCGCCCTTGTGCCGTTGGTGGGGTCGGTTGCCGGCGCGGTGATGTTGTCGCAGGCAATTTATTGGCAACACCGAGCGAAGGAACCCGATGGCTGGTGGTGGCACACCCAGGAAGATTGGGCGGAGGAAACCGGCCTCGGTCGTCATGAACAAGACACGGTGCGCCGCGAGCTGCGCCGACGTTCCTGGTGGGAGGAAGTACGTCGGGGAGTGCCGGCACGTATGCACTACCGGTTGAACCTCGACGCCTTATACGCCGACCTGATATCCAGTTTGCCGGAATCCGGCAAACTGGATTGCCAGGAAACGGCAAACTTGTCTGCTGGTTCGCGGAGTTCCAGTTTGCCGGATTCCGGCAAACTTATTAAGGGAACAGAGACTACAACAGAGATTACCACCACCACTACCACAACGCCGGTGGTGGTGGGTGTGGAGATGGAGTGGCCAACCCTGCCACCGGAGCAGCGCAAGCTTGCTGTGGGCATTCTGATCCGGTGTCCGATGGAGCTTCAACAGCCGGTACTGGATGAGTGGGCGGCGGCGATCAAGGACGGGAAGATCCAACGCAGTTCGCCACTGCCGTACCTCCGGAGTCTCGTAACGCGGGCCGTGGCGGGTACGTTCACGCTGGATGCCGGGGTTGCTGTTGCCGCGCGACGGAAGACCGTCAGCGGCGATGATGAGCACCAGAAGCGGCTTGCGGCGAGCAAGCTGGCATTTGAGCGACAGATGACGGTGCCTGGTGCGGGCAAGGGTGCTCCAGGATGAGGTTGTCCGGTACAGATTCAGCGCTGCGTGGGGCTCGGCCAGGCTGTCACCGTGGCCGATTCTGGGAATGTGCACGCGTGCACATTCCCTCCGGCACGGGGTGTCGCAGCAGGAGTCGGCGGGCTGATCGGGGTCGTTGCCGAACCCCAATCGGGCGACAAACGGCAAATGTGCACGCGTGCACATTCTTCGACAGAGCCACCATCCGCATCACGAAAATCGATCCTTGAGGAGGGAACACCAATGCCGAAATTGATTGCCGTTACCAACCCGAAGGGCGGGACCGGGAAGTCCACCACCACCGCAGCACTTGCCTCGCTCGCTGCCCGTGACGGATTCCGAACTCTGCTTATCGATCTTGACCCACAGCAGACTGTGAGCTTCCTGTCGCGCGGCGAGTGGGAGACCGACGCCGATACGGCGGCGGCGATGTTTCTCCAGAGCAACGCAGCCATGCCGAGCTCGCTGGCTAGGCCCACCAGCTACGGCTACGATCTGATACCGGCGGGCGCCGTGCTTGCCGACGCAGAAGATCAGCTTCGTTTGGACCCCTTCGGTTCGACCCGGTTGCGCAAGCTCTTCAAGCGCGATGAAGCGCTCAGCCGTTACGACGTGGTGTTCATCGACACCAGCGCCAACAAGACCCGGATGCTGACGAGCGCGCTCATGGCGGCGACTCACATCCTGATTCCGATGCAGGCATCGAACGTGACCATGAGGGACCTGAGTGAGTTATTGCCGATCATTGACGGCATCAACGAGCAGCGCAGTGATTTCGGCGAGCCGCCGCTTGTGAACTATGGGATTCTGTTCACGATGGTCAAGGACGGCACTCGCGCCAATGAAACCGTGATTGCGGCGCTCAGCGAACAATTGCGCGGACTCCCCGGAGTTCCGGTAAGTCCCATCCGGATTCCCCATTCCGTTGCGGTTGAAGATGCCGCCCTGGCGCGTGCTCCGGTCACGGTGGTGCGGCCCGGTGAGAATGTGGCGAAACGCTATGTCCAATTCTGGGACAGCATTTCGGGGCGCGCGGTCGCGGCGCGGGCGGTGGCCGTATGAGCAAGACGATCGGTACTCCCGTTGATCTCTTCAAGCCACGGCCGGCATCGAGGGCGGCGGGGACTGGCGAGGCTGTAACGCCGGGGCTCACAAGCCAGGCGGATGTCATGCTTCGAAATGCCCAGGAACTTGCTACCGATCCAGACAGCGTGATTCTCTCGGTCGATCAGATTGAAGTGCATGAGCAGGTGCGTGAGCACTTCGACGAAGAAAGCCTCAAGGCACTTGCCGCCGACATCGCCGCACATGGTCTGCATCAGCCGATTGTTGTCACGCACCTTCGAGGTTCGCGTTTTCTGCTTGAGGCCGGCGAACGCCGCTTGCGCGCCATCCGCGACGTGCTCAAGCAAGACACGATCCGCGCGACGATTCGCCGTACACAGAACAATGAGGCCGAGTACACGCGCGATCTGGTTCAGTTGGCCGAGAATGAGCAGCGTGAGAACCTGACCAAACTCGAAGTGGCACGTGCGATTGAAAGGCTCCAGAGCAAAACCGGCTGGACCGATGCCGAGATCGCCGAGCGCATGCACCGCTCGCGAAGCTGGGTCACTCGTGTTCGAGGCCTCCTGGAGGCACCCCAGGCCGTACAGCAGGCGATTGAGAGCGGTGAGATCAGTTGGCACACATGGGCCACTGACCGCGATGCGATTCTAGCCGCCGCGGACGCGGTGGGTGCAGATGCTACAGCCAGCCAACTTCGTGCCGCCTACCAGCCTCAGAGCAGCGCAGCGTCGTCTGGCGACGCTGGTGCGGGCAAGAAAGCTAAGGGTAGCGACCATGAGCAGACGGTGTCTTTGCCGTTGTCTGCGGCCCAGGCGATTCTGCGTACCTTCCAGAAGCTCGCCGTGGTGCACAGCCTCGAGATCGAAACACCGAAGAAGCCCAACCGGAAGCAACTCGCGGAGCTGCTCAACACCTACAACAAGAAAATCGGGAAAGTTCTTTGATGCTCGCAGCCCTGTTTGCTGCTCACGACGACCGTGTTCCAGGTCGATTCGATAAATGTGCACGCGTGCACACTGGTAAGGATCATCTGGTGATCCGGCACATCTGTAACAAATTCCGGTGTTCGACCAGGCGCGTGGCAAATGCCAGTACTGCAGCGTGTGACAACGGCTACAAATTCTGGCTCTATCTGTAACAGATTCCGGCTATGAGAAGGCGCGCCCTTAGATCACAAGAAAACGCCCTGCGGGCACGCTACGCGGTTTCTTGTTGCCGTATTCCTCCGGAATGATCGGTTATTCCGGAGGAATAATTCAGTGCAAACGACGTATGGTCGTTGAAGGCGGTAGTGAAGTCGAAATTTATGGAACGTCCTGTTCCATAAATTCATTTAGGAGGAATAACTTGCAGGAATGATCGCGGAACTCGGGCTAGGAATGGGTTGCTGACGCAACGTGCTTCGCACACCATCCCTAGCGCTTCGTGCAGTGGCTTAGCTCCGCTAAGCTCACGCACTCCGCACCTCGTTCCGCTGCGCTGCATAGTGGTTGCTGCCGCGTCCTTGCGGCAGATGATTTGTAATAAACAGGCAACACCAACGGCATGTGTGCACGCGTGCACACTCTGAGGATTCCGCAAATGGCACAACACGAAAAGGAAGATCGCACCGCACGCGCCATACGCGAGCGGCGCGAGCGTGCAGGAATGACACAGCAGCCCGCCACGGTGCCCACTGCGGCCCCCGTCATTCCCCCAGTTCCGGTATTGGGGCAACAGATTCCGGCGCCCGTGCCTACGCCCACACGGTCACGGCTGAGTGAGGACAAGAAGGCAGAAATCAGACGCGAGATCGAAAGTCTCAAGGATCGACCCGTGATCCGGGCGCGTAAACTTGCCTACTACCACTCCAGTGGTATCAGTCAGGAAGAGATTGCAGTCGCGCTTGGTGTGGGGCAGCCGTGGGTGTCAAAGCGCATTGCCTTGACCCAGGCACCGCCAGAGGTTCTGCAGCAAATTGAGATGGGCGCACTGACCGAGACCGGCTATTACAACAAACGAGGCGAAATGGAGACCCGTCTGACAGGTACAACGCGGTCATCCAGACGCAGAAGGCCCGTCACAATGCCCATCACAATCGACGCAGCACGTGCCGTGGTTGAGATTCTTGAGCATGTGGCACGCAAACACAACGCCCCGTCAATCGATACGGATTCACTGGACGATAGCAGACTGCTTTCAGTGATTATCGATATGCGTGCTGGTGAATTGCGCGATGCCATGATGAAAAAATGAGTCACCGCCAATTGCCGCGCAGACATGCCCTGAATCGCTCACAAGAGCGAGCGTTGCAGACACTTGCTCGGGTGCAATTTGTGACCGCAGCACAGCTTACTGTCTGGTGCGGAATATCGTTACGAGCGGTCTGCACAAGTCTGGAAGCACTGTATGAAATGAATCTTGTTGATATGGGGGCCGACACCAAGCCGCAAATCTGGCTGCTGACACATGCCGGCGCAGCACTGATGCAGGTACCCATGCCTTCCGGCCGGCGGCACAGCTCATGGTCAGTAATGCAAAACGCCGTACACCGGAACGTCGCGGAGATTCAACTGGCGAAGGTGTTTCCCGGCTTTCACTTTCTGACACGGCATCAGCTCTATAAGAAGGGTTTTAATCCTTCACACGGTGAGTACGCCGGCGTCGATGAGGAAGGGACTACCTGGCTCGTGCTGATCGATGACTACATGATGGAAAGCCGGGTAATTGAGAAGCACTGGACGCGGATTCATCGCCCTCCACGAAAATATTGGCCGGACATTGGACGGCAGTGGCAAAATATCGCCAATAAATATACGGTCTATACGACTAGCACCGAACACCAACAACGGCACGTTGATTTCGTAAACTCGACGACGTTGCCGGTCGATGTGCATTACCTCAAGCCAGTGTGGTGATTAGCAGACATGAATTTAAAGATGCACCAGTAGGCGGCAACCCAACCGGAGTGGTCCGCACGGAGGTGCGCCCAAATCACCCCAACGAGACGAGCGTTAGAGTTGACGATAAATGGCGGTCAAGATCACGACCACCTCCGCGAAGATTGCGCCTCCGAGCCATGTCATAAGTTTATCGGGAAGTGCAAGTATTCCGAATCCGTTTAGAAAAATGAGCGTAAAAGTGATGACGATGACACCAGTTAGCAGTTGAAGAGAAAAGGGCAGGCGGATTGGCATGGCCACGTCGGTCATGATCGGCAGTCTGCACCGCTCTTTGCTGACCAATTAAATCCCCACGATCTCGCGCACCAGGCGCTTGTTCCTTTTATTGATGATGCCGAAAGTCTGGCCTCGAACCTTGGCCTCGTTGGCGATCACCATTAAAGCGATGGCCTTCCGAAATACACCGCTCAGAGTGCTACCGGATGTGTTCGCAAGATTCTCAAGAGTTTCGAACAGTTCTGGCGATACTTCGATATCCATGTGGACCGTGTCAGACATGGCGCATGTCTCCTGCGTATGGTGATTTGATGGAAAGAGTGTGCGCATCCACGCGCACCCGATGGCTGACTGGGGCGGATTGGTGTCGGAGTTTTTCATGCATCGTTTGAACCGGATGGATCATGTTCAGGAATGAATTGGTGGGTTACATGCGCCATGGCCTTTATAAAGATCGTTCCGCCAAGTTCCTCGCCGTATTTACCTTCAAAATGACGGAGAATGCGGAAATGCCAATCTGGTACTGTGATCTTCACATTTTCAAGTTTCTCAATGTCGCCCTCGTATGATTCCACGAGACGGAGGCCTTCCGGTGATTTCGCGGACTCATCGGCAATGATTGCAAAGGCATCGTTGATGTCCTCATGCATGGTGCCCCAAGGCGTCATGAGTTCATTGCAATAGGCAAGGAAATCACGTTCCCGTAATGCATCCAGTTTCTTTCGATTCAGCGTCATTTGCTATCTCCGTGTGCCAGAGCGTGCAGCCAACGCTACCGATCGGTAGCACGTGCAAGTGTGTCGGGTTTGCAGATCTTACTTACTCCGAATATCAGAAGAAAGGAACCGCCCGAAGACCAGAATAAAACCGGCCGATTGGATGGCTACGGCTAGGATCATTCCGACAATCACGTTTTCAGTGATGGTTCGTTGATCGGGCGTAATGACATGGTCTGCAATCCGTTGCGCGTCGAGTTCCATGGCCGAGTAAATGAGATGTGCAACAGCGGCGTTGAGAAGAATAGCCAAAACCGCTACGACGATAAGTACGATGGCATGGAATTGACGTTCTTTGTTCATGAGACGAGAGCCTGGAATGTGACCTTGGAAATATTAGTAGCCCGCATTGGTTTTGTCATCACTGAGAGCGTCACGTGTAGCACGACGCTCCTTGCGGTTCATCCGTCTCTTATCATGTGCGCACATTCGCCAGTGCGGGAAACAGAGCAGCCGGCGCCAACAGAACTGGCCCCACTCCTCTGAACAACCAAACCCGGTCCGATAAGTGTATCCCTGTCGGTGTGGTTAAGCGGCCTTGGGCTGAGGCTGCCGATTGAAGTAGAACTGCTCCGGGGTCATCCGGTCAAGACTCGAGTGCGGCCGGCGGCGGTTGTAGAACTCGAAGTACTTGCCGATCGAGGTTCTGGCCTCCGAGGCCGTGTTATACGCCTTGAGATAAACTACCTCGTACTTCACCGATTTCCACAACCGCTCGACGAACACGTTGTCGCGCCAGGCGCCCTTGCCGTCCATGCTGATGCGGATGTTGTGGTTCTTGAGCAGTCCGGTGAACGCTTCGCTCGTGAACTGGCTGCCTTGGTCGGTGTTGAAGATGTCGGGTGTGCCGTGGCGCTGGAGGGCTTCCTCGACCGCCTCGATGCAGAAGTCGGTCTCCATCGTGATGGACACACGCCACGACAACACCCGGCGGGAGTACCAGTCGACCACGGCGGCCAGATACACGTTGCCGCGCGCCATCGGGATGTAGGTGATGTCCATGGCCCAAACCTGATTGGGACGGGTGACGGCGAGATGGCGCAGCAGATAGGGATAGATCGGATGCCCGGGGTGTTTGCGGCTGGTGTTGGGTCTTCGGTACAGCGCCTCGATGCCCATTTTGCGCATGAGGGTGGCCACGTGCTTGCGTCCGACGTGGACACTTTCCTGGCGCAGCAGATCGCGCAGCATGCGGGCGCCGGCGAACGGGCACTCCAGATGCAGCTCGTCGATCCTTCGCATCAACTTGAGATCGGCTTCGCTGATGGGCTTCGGCAGGTAGTACACCGAACCGCGGCTGATATGGAGGAGTTCGCTCTGGCGGGTAACCGGCAATGGGTGGGCGCGATCGATCATCGCTTTGCGCTCAACAAACCCGCCTTGTTGAGCGCGCCTTCCAAAAAATCGTTCTCCAGGGCCAGTTGCCCAATCTTGGCGTGCAGGGCCTTGAGGTCGACCGGCGGCTCGGTGGTCCGAGAATCCCCATCGAAGACCTCGGCGGCGCGCTCCAGCAATTGCGCCTTCCACTGGGTGATCTGGGTGGGGTGCACATCAAAGTGCGTGGCCAGTTCTGAAAGCGTCTTGTCGCCCTTGAAGGCGGCCAGTGCAACCTTGGCGCGGAAGGCCGGTGAATGGTTACGGCGGGATCGTCTGCTCAGGTGGTTCTCCATGTTGCCGGGGCGTATCATGCCCCGATTAAACAGGAAATCCACTTATCGGGTTGTTCAGATTGGTGGGGCCAGCTCTATCCTTGGCGGACTGATATCCCTGCAACACAAGCGTCTGATCGAAGATCACCCCCGTGGATCGGGCCACGGGGTGCGAGTAGCGACGCTGCGCGTCCATGTTGCGCTTCGCGCGGGTGACAAAGAAGCTCCCTGCCTGATGCAACCGATACAAGCGTTGGAAGTCGATGTAGCCGCGATCCATGACGTAGAAGGATCCGGCTTCGGGAATCAACTGGTCGAGGATGTTGACGTCGTGCAGCTTGCCATCGTTGATATGAATAAAACTCGGGATATTGCCGCGCAAATCGAGCAGCGTGTGCAGCTTCACGGCCGCCTTGGTGGTTCGAAATGGCGCCCAC
>Ga0315281_10010532_pt1 | contig 12736 bp, 10 predicted proteins | sample YL17G07_0_MG_FD_204540 | JGI IMG/M metagenome (GOLD analysis project Ga0315281, IMG submission 204540) | Sediment microbial communities from Yellowstone Lake, YNP, Wyoming, USA - YL17G07_0 | ecosystem: Environmental > Aquatic > Freshwater > Lake > Sediment | place: USA: Wyoming | collected... | reverse complement strand
CGCCACCGTCCGCAAATCTGGGGCGCTTGGTCCGGGCATGGTGCTGATCGATCCGTTCAGCCAACCGCGACACCTGTACGGCGACCTGTTGTCGCCGGAGCAGGCAGCCATGTGCCTGGACAAGGACGGCCTGGTGCTCGCCGGCGCCTACTACGCTGGGGACGGCCAGGACGTGGCGCAGGAGATCGGCGCGGCACTGTCGGGCGTGTCGGATGAGGCGGTGCGCGCCACGCGCCACCTCGACATCGGGGTGTGGCGTTCCATCGTGTTCGAGACGGAGGCAGCGGTGGTCGCGCTGATGCCCGCGCCGGCGTCGGCGGCCAGTGAAGGGGGTCTCGTTGTAGTGGCGGCGGTGCCGGACACACCACTCGGCTTGCTGCGCCGCGTTGCGGAACGATGCTCGACGCGAACCGCCGACTGGCTCGGGCGGGTGGCAGGATGAGCACGCAATTTACTGCTGTGCTCGACGCGCTCACGCGCCAGCGAGGGGTTCGTGCCAGCATGATCGTGGACGCCGTGGACGGCATCGCGATCGACTCGAACCTCCAGTTCGGTCAGGACGGCAATCGTGTGGCCGCGCTTGCGGGATCGCTCTATCGCAAGGCGCGCCAATCAGCGCAGGCGGCCGGACTCGGCGGCACCGGCTTCATGCAGCTCGAGGCGGACGCGGGGCGGCTGTGTATCCTTGGCGGCGACACGCTCGTGCTGGTGGTGGTGGCCGAGCGCGACGCCAACGTGGGACTCATCCGGATGGAAATGCGCCGCGCCGCGGAATCGCTCGCGTGATCTCGGCGTCGGTCGAAGCCTGGGTCGACGAACCCATGACGCGATTCGTGCGAGACGCCGGCGTGCGTCTTGCGCTGTTGCTATTGCCGAGCGGCCAGGTGCTGGCGCAGTTCGGATTTACGCGTGCGATGGACGTCATGTCCGCGTGCGCGTTGGCCGCGGCGATTCATGCGTCCAGCGCCGAGCTCGGCCGGATGCTCGACGGCAAGCCGTTTTCCGGACTCCATGCCGGACGAGTGCGGCAATTGTTTCTCGCGGAGGCACAAACCGCGCGCGGCCCCTACATTTTTCTCACAGTGTTCGACGAAGGCAGCTCGCTCGGACTCGTGCGGCTGTACTGCGAAGAGCTGAAGGCGAATCTTGCCGCTGCGGCGCCGCCGCCGGCGATTCAGGAACCCGTGTTGGACTCGAACTTTGAGGGCGAGTTGAACAAGAACCTTGCGGTCCTCTTCGGTCGCGCCTGAGATGTCTCTCGTTAATTACCAAACGCGCGAAATCACGTGCAAGATCGTGTACTATGGCCCCGGCCGGTCGGGGAAGACCACGAATTTGCATTTCATTTACGGGCAGGTGCCGGACGACCGGAAGGGCAAGATGGTGTCGCTCGCCACGCAGACTGACCGCACGCTGTTCTTCGACTTCCTGCCGTTGGATCTCGGTACCATTTCCGGTTTCACCACGCGATTCCAGCTCTATACCGTGCCGGGCCAGGTCTACTACCAGGCCACGCGGAAGCTCGTGCTGCAAGGCGCAGACGGCGTGGTGTTTGTGGCAGACAGCCAGGCGCGCCAGCTCCAGGAAAACATCGAGAGTTTCCAGGATCTGCATCAGAACCTGTCGGAACAGGATGTCGACCCGCGCTCGATCCCGCTCGTGATTCAGTACAACAAGCAGGACTTGCCAACGAATCTCATCCTCAACACCGAAGAGCTGGCCGACGCCGTGAATTTTCGTGGCGTGCCGGACTATCCGGCCGACGCCTTGCACGGGCCCGGTGTCTTCGAGACGCTGCGTGGCATCTCTGAGATCGTGCTCAAGCGGCTCAGCGCCGGCGCGGCGCGGTAGCGACCCCCATGCACGTCGACGCGCGGCACCGGTTCGAAAACTTTGTGACCGGCTCGGCGAATCGCCTCGCCGTGGCCGCGGCGCACGGTGTGGCAGAGCAGCCCGGCCTGACGTATAACCCGCTGTTCATCTATGGCGGATCGGGACTGGGCAAGTCGCACCTCATGGGCGCGATCGGAAACCTTGTGTCGCAGAAGGAACCAACCCTCAGCGTCGAGTACGTCACGCTCGAGGATTTTGTGGAGCAGCACCACGCTGCCATCGCCAGCAACGAGGGCGATCGGTTCAAGCAGCGATGGGGTCGGGTGGACGTGCTGCTCATCGATGACGTGCAGTTCCTCACCGGACGGCGCGAAACCCAGTCCGAACTGCTGCGACTGCTCAACGCGCTGCAAGGCACGGGCCGCCAGGTGGTGATGACCTGCGATCGTCCGCCCTCGGAGATTCCGGACGTGGACGAGCGCCTGGTCACGCGATTGTCGGGCGGGCTCATCGTGGACATCGGGCCACCGGACTACGAGACCCGCATCGCCATCCTGCGGGGACGTTGTGAGGAACGCGGTGTGCGTTTCCAGGCCGGCGTCATCGAGGAGGTGGCAAACCTTGAATTTCGCAATGTGCGTGAGCTTCAGGGTGCGCTCAATAAGTTGATCGCCACGCAGGCGCTCGGCGGTGACCAGATCAAGCCGGACCAAGTGCGCGCGATGTTCGGCGGCGACCAGGCACCGCGCTCGTCGGCGGCCATGGGCAGGCTCGCGGCGCCGGTCGTGCGCGCGTCGGGCGGGCGGCCGAAGATGGACTTTCAGGGTTTCGTCACCGACATCGCGAGTGCCGTCGCGCAGCACGTGGACCCGTGGAAGATCAAGGTTGCCGAGGCGGTCGCGTTCTGGCATGGCGAGGGATACCGCACTGGCCAGCTTGAGCGTCTGCTCCAGGAGGGTGGCCCGACCGCAGACTTCGAAGGCGCATTGCGTGAGTTCTTCGCCGCCGTCGAGCGCTTGCGTCAGCTGGAGGCTCAGGCCACCGCGGTGGACCACGCCATTGGCGGGAACGCAGTGTTTCGCGACCCCGAACGCATCGCCGACGCGGAGGCGTTGGCCACCAAAGCGCAGGCGGGAACGACGCCGCCGCCCGGACCGTCCGCGGCGTTCACGCGGGCCGGTTTCGAGGTGGGGCCCAGCAATCAACTGGCGGTGCGTGCGGCCGACGCCGTGATCGAGGTGCCGGGGAAGCGATACAATCCGTTGTTTATCCACGGCCCGAGCGGTGTGGGCAAGACGCACCTCGTGAACGCCATCGGCAATGAGATGGTCAATGCGAGCGGCGGCGCGTCGGTGGTCGCGTGCGTCAGTGCGCAGAGCTTCATGGACGAGTTGATCGAGGCGCTCCAGGACGGCAGTGTGGATCGCTGGCGCTCGCGTTACCGCGGTGCGGATGCGCTCGTGATCGACGACGTGCAGTTCGTGGCCGGGAAGGAGCGGACACAGGAAGAGCTCTTCCACGTGTTCAATGCACTACATACGGAAGGGAAGCAGCTCGTTTTTGCAAGTGACCGTCCACCACGCCAACTCGACGGACTCGAGGACCGGCTGCGCTCGCGCTTCGAGGGCGGGCTGGTCGTGGAAATGCAGGCACCGGACCGGTCGCTGCGCGAGAAGCTGTACGCGCACTTCCTGAATGACGTGGAGACCCCCGACCGCGAAGCGCTGGTGTCATTTCTCGCGGACCGCGCCGCGGCCAGCGTGCGGGAAGTCATCGGCGTCGTGAACCGACTCGTGGCAGCGGCGGACCTGGCGGGCATGCCGCTGATTCTGAACATCGCGAAGATGGAACTGGATGCCGGCGCGGCCGCGCCCTCGGCGCCCGACGTTCGGGCGAACGACGCGTTCTTTCTGGATGGTGAGAAAATCGTGTGGCACCTGCCCGATCTGACCACGCGCATCATCGAGGATCTGCGCTAGATGGCGATCAAAGGCTCCCTTCGCGAAGCGTCGCTGCCGGACGTGCTTCAGTTGCTCTCGATGGGCAAGAAAACAGGCTGCCTGGCGGTCACGCACCGGAACAACTTCGGCTACATCTATTTCGACAAGGGCCGGATTTCTTACGCGTCGATCGTGAATCGGCGCGACCGCATCGGCGACCTGCTCGTGAAGGCGGGCTCAATCACGGCGGAGCAGTTGCAGAAGGCGATTGATGCGCAGGGCAAGCAGCGTGAGAAGCGGGTCGGCGACCTCCTCGTGGATCTGGGTTCCATCACGCGCGACGCGCTCCACGAACACGTGCGCGTTCAGATCGAGGAAGCCGTGTACCTGTTGTTCACGTGGAACGAGGGCACGTTCAACTTTGAGGCCGAGGTCCATCCGGAACGACAGGATTTGCTCGTCTCCATCAATCCCGAGTCGCTGTTGCTGGAGGGCGCGCGCCGCGTCGACGAATGGAGCCTGATCGAGAAGAAGATCCCCAGCTTCGACATGGTGTTCGACGCCGACTGGCGAAAACTGGCGGCGTCCGACCTGCCGCTGACGACCGAGCAGCAGACCGTGCTCCAGCACGTTGACGGCCGTCGCGACGTCACCGCGATCATCGAATCGTCGGGGCTCGTGGAGTTCGACGTCGGCAAGGCGCTGTACGGGCTGGTGACCGCGGGGCTGGTGCATCGCTTGGGCCGCACCAGTCGCATGAATCTCCAGGCCATTCCGGAAGGGAAGGCGGACGAACATCGCAACCTCGGTCTCGCGCTCTATCGCACGGGCATGCTGGACGACGCGCAACGTGAGTTCAAGAACCTGCTCGATCTCAACAAAGATGACGCGATTGCGCGCTTTTATATCGGACTGGCGCAGTTGCGTCAGGGCAAATGGGGCGAGTCGATCGAAGCGTTGCAGGAAGCGGCCCATCGCCCGGGCGCCAGGGCCGCGACCTTCCATAATCTTGCGATCGCGCTGGAACGCGTCGGCAAATACGGCGAAGCGCTCTCAGCGCTGCAGGACGCGAACAAGCGCGGTGGCAGCAAGGACCCGCAGATCCAGACGTCGATCGGCATCGTTTCGCTGATGACCGGCGACCTGCTGGAGGCGGACCGAGCCCTTGCTGCTTCCAAGGCCCTCTGGGGCACGAAGGCATCCGCCGCGTGGTACCACTACGCCTCCCTTGCGGCGGCGCTGTTGGGCGACCTGCCGCGGGCGCAGGGCTTGTTGGAAGAGGGAATCGTGCTCCACCCGCGCGGCGCTGCGGCACTGCACAACAACCTCGCCGCCCTGCTCGAGCGGCGGGGCATGTACGACGAAGCGCTCGCAGAGGCCGAGCGCGGCCTCACAGACGATCCCTCGCTGCCCCAGCTGCACAAGAACATCGGCGACCTGTACTATCGCGCGAACCGCCACGACGAGGCGTTCGCCGCTTTCGATCGCGCCGTCAAAGCGGAGCCCGACCTCGGTGACGACGTGTGGGTCAAACTCGGCAACATCCAGATGGGGCGGCACGACAAAGTCGAGGCCGCGAAGTGTTGGGCGCGTGCACTGCAACTCGACTCAGACAACGCCGCAGCCAAAGCCAGCCTCGACGCGCTCAAACATTCGCGCTGAACGAACGAATCACGCACATTAGGCGCTCATGTCGACGAACATTGCCACGCACCGCAGCACTCTCAAGACCCTCGACGGCAAAATCGAGGCGCCAGGAGTGGATTTCGACGCCCTCAAGGGCGATATCATCAGCTTTTACCGCACGATCGAGCTGGAAGTGGCGGAGCTGACGGCGTTGAAGGACGACGTGAAGCAAATGGTGGAGAAGTGGAAGACGCTACAGGCCGGCCAGTCGCTCGCGCCGCAATTCAGCGGTGACGCGCCCGTCGTGCACTCGGACCACATCGGCGCGTCGACCTTCATCGAAAAAGGATGGAGCAGGCTGTCCCTCGGCGATTACGACGCCGCCGAGCAGGCGCTCAAAAGAGCGATCGAGCTTTCGCCCAATGATCCGCAGTCCGAAGCCCTGCTCGGCTGGGCGTTGATGCTGCAGGAAAAATATGACGACGCGCTCACCTGGTTCCAGAAGGTGCTCACGCGCGAGCCGCAGAACGCGTTGGCGCGCATCAACGTCGGATACATCTGCCTCAAGAAGAAAGTCTTCAGCGAAGCGATCGAGCATCTGTCGCGCGCTATCCGGATGGATAACGACAAGAAAGCGACCCTGTATGCGCACTTCTATCTTGGGCTCGTCTATCTCGAGCGCGACATGTTCGAGGATGCACAGACTTTTTTCCAGAAGACCATCGCGCTCGGTCCGAACTTGATCGAGGCGTATTACGAACTGGGGAAGGCGTTCTGGTTCAACGGGCAGCAGGCCGAAGGAATGCAAACATGGAAGGACGGCTTCGCCGCCAACAAATTCAATCCGTGGGGCAAGAAGTGTTTGGCGGCCCTCAAGACGGCAGAGGAGGGAGGAGAGCCCTGATCGAAAGCGGAGGAAGGAGGAAGGAGGAAGGAGACAAACGAGGAATTCGCTGCTGCCTCCTTCTCGTTCTCCCGTTGCTCGGCCTCCTTCCTCCTTCCTCCTTCCTGCTGGCTCAAGAGCGCTTGGACCGCGGTCGGTTCGCCTTCACTTTCGCGCCCCGCGACCGTCAGCTCGCGATGTCTCTCGCGGCGCAAGCCACCGCAGCAGACACGTTTCCCGGCCTGCCGCGGCCCACGCAGCGCGTGTTCATCACGATTGCAGCCGACCGGCGCCGTTTTCGCGATCTGGTCGGCGAGTCGACGCCGGACTGGGGCAGCGCGGTGGCGTTCCCCGATGCGCGTCGCGTAGTGCTGCAAGGGCAGGGTGCCGGTGCGGAAGCCGGTGATCCGGCGGAAGTGTTGCGGCACGAATTGGCGCACCTCGCGCTGCATGAAGCCTTGGGCAACCTCGCTCCGCGCTGGTTCGACGAGGGCTACGCGAGTTTCGCCGCCGGCGAATGGGGCCGGCAGGACGTTCTTGCGACGAACGTCGCCTTGGCGCTGGGCGGCATGCCGACGCTGGAGGAACTCGACGACTCGTTCGGTGGCGGTGCGACCGCGGCACAATCGGCGTACGCCTTGGCGTACAGCGCCGTCGCGGAACTCGCGAGTATCGATGGAACGCGCGGCCTGCACTTGTTCTTCACGTACTGGCGCGAGTCTGGGAAACTGGAAGGGGCGATGCGACGGGCCTTCGGCATGACCGTGCCCGACTTCGAAAAACGCTGGCGTCAGCGAACGCGGCGGCAGTACGGCGCCCTCGCACTGGTGAGCAATGTGGCGCTCGCCGGCTTGCTGTTGCTGTTCGTGCTGACGCCGTTCTACCTGTCCCGGCGCCGGCGCGATCGCCGCCGGCTGGAGAAAATGCGAGAAGCGGACGCCGCCGCGGAGAGGGCCGAGGCAAGCGCGATTGACGATCTTGTCGGAGGTCCGTAGCCCAATCCTAACTTCCGATGCCGGACCACGTTGACACTGTTTTCGGCCGCGGGTATTGTACCTCTTCCCCACATGACAGAAGCCCAGGTTTCGAGCCGGTCCCGCGCACTCCGTTGGTGGGGCATTGCCATTCTCGTGATTGTTGCTGGATATGCGGACCTCGCCCGCGGCGGCGAGACCATCGCACCGGTTCTGCTTGTCGCCGGCTACATAGTGTTGGTGCCGCTCGCCATTCTGCGATCGTAGTCACCGGGTGGTTCCTGCATTGGGGCGAATAGCTCAGTTGGTTAGAGCGCCTGCCTTACACGCAGGAAGTCGGGGGTTCGAGTCCCTCTTCGCCCACTCGGTGGCTGACGCGGATCCCGGCCGATGACGCCGGGTATGACTGACTGCTGATGGAGGACTGAAATTGTGATGCTGATTCAGCGACGTGCAATGATTGCGGCGGTCGCGCTGGCCCTCGGATATGTGAGCGCGCCCTCGATGGCCGATGCGCAGGCGAGACGCGACGCGCCCGGCCCCGACACGCCACGGCTGCTCGTCGTCGTCTTCCAAGCGACGGAGCGGTTGGTGGGAATGCAGGTCGCCGATGCGGTGCGCAGCCGGATGACCACTGTGTCTAATCCCAGACGGCTCTACGTCATCGCGAAAGAACAGATGGTCGGCTTTCTCGAGTCGTCCGGCTACAAGGCGGATTCGGCGCTCGGACTGACGGACCTCAAGGAACTCGCCAAGGGACTGCGGGCCGACGAAATCCTGGCAGGATCGATATCACGCGCTTCGAGCGGCTACACGGTTCAGCCGCGGTTGATGCTCGCCGCGGATCCTGCTTTGGGTCAGCCACTGCCGGTTGTGGAGAGCGGCAGCCTGAGTGATGCCGCGCGGCAGATCGAGAAATCCGCTAGTGAGGCTCGCAAGCAAATTCCTGATCACAAGGCGTGCCAGAACTACATTCGTGAGGGCACCAACGACAAGGCGATCGTCGCGGCCAACGCTGGCATCGCCAAGTATCCCAACGCGACGATCGCACGGAACTGTCTCGCGAATGCGTTTCAGGCGAGCAAGATGTCGGATTCCGTCATCAAGGTGACCGAAGAAATTCGGCGCCTCGATCCGAAGAACTCGTTTGCGACGCGCATGACGTTCCTTGCCTACAAGGACAAAGCCGATCAGGAGAAGGACTCGACGAAGCAGGGGCAGTACCGTGAGGCGGAGGTGCGGGCGCTGGTGGCGTTGCTGGCGACCGATCCCACCAACCCGACGCTTACGAATACCGTTGTGACTGAACTGGCCAAGCTCGGTAAGCCGTCGATTGCGCTCCCCGTGATCGACACGCTGTTAATCGCGAATCCGGGTGACGGGCAACTCATACGGCAGCGATGGCTCCTGCGGCTCGCGGCTGCGTCAGCCTCTGATAGTGCGTCCCGGTCGTCGCGATTTGCCAGTGCGGTCATGGCCGGCGAAGAAATGGTCAAGGCCGACACGACGCTTGCGGACAGTGTGTACTACGCGCGCCAGGTGGCCGCGGCCATGGCGGTGTCGCCGCAACGTGGCGCTGAATACGCGGCGAAGGGCGTGCAGAAGTTTCCGAAAAACCAGGACTTTTGGTGGTACAAGGCGAACTCCGAGCGTCGCTCCGGCCAGCTTCAGGCCGCGCAACTGACCACCGGCCGCCTCCTGGCGCTGAACCCCAAGTACCCTAACGCCACCGTCATGTTGGGGCAGCTGTTCCTCGAGCAGAACATGACGGACAGCGCGATCGCGCTTGCTCGGCGGGCGGTGACCGCTGGCGAGGATTCGAAGACATGGGGGAGTTTCCTCCTGAGGCCCGCGCAGGATGCGGTGAAGAAGGCCCAGGCGAGCGAGGCGGAGGCCAAGAAGGACAGCACGAACAAGGAGAAGGCCGCGCAGGCCGTGACGGACTGGGAGGCCGCGCTCGCGCTTTCGCAGGAGGCGGACAAGCTGGGCCCGTCGGCGACGTCGAAGTACTTCATCGGCATAGCGTCATTCTACGTCGGATACGCGGCCCTGCAGGGCGCACAAAAGCCCAAGAGCTGTGTGCTCGCCAAGAAAGCGCAGGACATGTTCCTCCTCACGCAGGTCAACATGCCGGCGGGTGGCGCGATCGATCCCGCCACGGCCAAGCAAATCCTCGGCGCCGTCTCGCAGTTGGCGTCGCCAACCGACCAAATGGTCAAGCTGTTCTGCAAGTAGCGCATCAGCCGCCGCATTGAGAACGGCCCGCGGACTGCCCGCGGGCCGTTCTGCGTTCGGTGCTTTGGCTTGCGCACCTAGATAGAATTGAGGCAGATGCCGGCCACCGCCGCGTACCACACTCCCGTCCTCGTCACCGAGGTCGTGGAGCAGTTGCGTGGTAAATCCCGCGTCCTCGACGGAACCCTCGGCGGCGGTGGACACTCCGAAGCGTTGCTCGAGTCCGATGTGGCGCACGTGGTCGGTGTGGACCGCGACCCGCGGGCCGTTGCCGCCGCGTCCGTGCGGCTCGACGATTTCATCCGCGCCGGCCGGTTCTTGGGCGTCGTCGCCAACTTTGCGGACATTGCCGGCTCGGGCCTGGCTGGCGACCCGTTCGACGGCGTCCTGCTCGACCTGGGTGTGTCGTCGCATCAGTTCGACGACAGGGAACGCGGCTTCACGTTTCGCGAGGGAGCGCCGCTGGACATGCGCATGGGTGACGCCGCGCAGTCCGCGGCAGACCTCCTCAACTCGGCCGACGAGGGCGATCTCGTCGCCATTTTCAGAGCCTATGGCGACGAGCGGCGCGCCACCCGGCTCGCCAGCACGATCGTGCATCGTCGCGCGAAGGCGCCGTTCGCAACGGCCGACGATCTCGTGAATGCGATTCGAGGCGCGCTGGGCCCGCGCTCCGGCCCGCCTGACTTCGCCCGCCTGTTCCAGGCGGTGCGGATCGCGGTCAACGACGAGATCGGCAGCCTGCAACGCGCGCTTCCTGCGATACGGGACCGTCTCACACCCGGCGGCGTGATCGCCGTGATCACGTATCATTCTGGTGAAGACCGGGTGGTGAAGCACGCGTTCCGCGAATGGAGCGCGGACTGCATCTGCCCGCCGCGTCAACCGCAATGCTCCTGCCGCGGCCACGCACTCGGCGCAACCATCACTCGCCGGGCGGTGGTGCCGTCCGGCGCCGAGGTTGAGCGGAATACGCGCGCGCGCAGCGCCAAATTGCGGGCATGGCGAGCGGCATGAAGCAGGGTCGCGGAGGCGCGGGCGCGACCGGCGTTGTCACGCGCGGCCGCGTCGTGCTTGTTCTGCTCGGTTTCGTCGTCGTGGCCATAGGCGTCATTGCACGGAGAACGTTTGGCATCAACCAGGCCACTGACCTGCGCACCCTTGAGTCGAAGCGTGATGGCGCGATCGCGTCACGGGCGAAGCTGGAGACAGAAATCCGCGATGCGTCGAGCCGCTCGCGGCTGGTGCCGATCGCGGAGAAGCGTCTTCATATGTACGTGCCGTCCGACAGCCAAGTGATCATCCTGCCGCGGCCGCCCCGGTGAACCGCATGCGCCGGATTGGCCTCGTGCATGCGGCACTTGCCCTCCTTGGGGTGGCGGTGGTCGCCAAGGCTGCCCACGTCCAACTCGTGCAAGGACGAACGTGGGGCAACATGGCGCGTCGCCAGCAATTCGCCGCGCACGAGATTCCCGCGCCGCGAGGCGCGATCATGGACGCCGGCGGTCACACGCTGGTTTCCACGCGCGACGTGGTGCGCCTTGAAGTCGCGCCGCGTGAAGTGCGCGACCGGGTTGCGCTGCGAAAGGCGCTGGTGGCTGCGAAGGTGGAGTCGGAGTGGGCCGCGCGGGCCGTTGACCGGGACCGGGCATGGGTCGTGATTCCGGGACGATACCTCGCGGAAGACGTTGCCCGGATCACGGCCATGCGTGGTGTCTATACCACGCCCTTGTCAGATCGCGCGTACGCCATGTCCGCCGGTCTTCAGCCGCTCCTGGGTCGTGTCCAGGACGGCATCGGGGTGGACGGGCTGGAGTTCACGTTGGACTCACTGCTGCGCGGCACCAGCGGTGAGGCGCAGGTGGTGCGGGATGTGCGCGGACGCAGTTTCGCGTCCGCCAACGCGCCCGGTCAGGTCGCGACGCCGGGTCACTCCGTCACGCTGACGATCAATCAGGAACTTCAGGAGATTGCAGAGCGCACGCTGGCCGACGCCGTCGCGCGGCTCGATGCGGAGGGAGGTGACATTGTCATTCTCGATCCACGGAGCGGGGAACTGCTCGCCTTGGCGGGTCAGCGGCATGGCGTGGCGGCGCCGTCGGCGACCGCCCTGACGGAACCGTTCGAACCCGGTTCGACCATCAAACCGCTGGTCGCCGCCGCGTTGTTGGAACGTGGGCTTGTTCGACCACAGGACGTGGTCCCGACGCGCGGTGGGTCGTACACCCTGCACGGCCGCACCATTCACGACGAGCCGCATGAGGGGCCCACGCCGGCATGGTTGTCACTCGCGGACGTCATTCGATTCTCGAGCAACGTCGGCATCGCGCAGTTCGCGGACCGGTTGTCGCCGCGGCAAGAGTTCGAGACGTTGCGCGACTTTGGACTTGGCACGGCCACGGGCATCCCGTACTCGTCGGAGGCGGCTGGCACGCTGCGTCCGCCGGTGGTGTGGTCCAAGCAGTCCCAGGCGTCGCTTGCGATGGGTTATGAGGTGGCGACCACGCCACTGCAGTTGGCGTTGGCGTACGCCGCGATCGCGAACGGCGGTGAGTTGCTGGAGCCCGCGGTCGTCAAGGAGATTCGCGCGCCGAACGGCGAAGTACGGTACCGCCACATGCGGCGCGTGGTGCGACGCGTTCTGGATCCCGGCGTGGCGCGTTCGGTGCTCACGCTGCTGACGGGCGTTGTGGCGCGCGGCACCGCGGTGGACGCCGACCTGACCACGTTCGCGCTGGCCGGCAAGACCGGGACGCCGCGGCGCACCGTGGGTGGCAAGTACGCGCCCAAGCAGTACAACCCGAATTTCGTGGGTGTATTCCCCGCGGACGCGCCGCAACTTGTGATCGTTGTGAAGCTCGTGAATCCGAAGACGGACATCTACGGTGGTCGCACGGCGGCGCCGATGACCAAGACGATTCTCCAGGCCGCGCTCGCGGCGCGCGACGCCGCACTCAATCGCTCGGAGCTTGCCGGTACGGCCCGTCCGGCGGCGCTCGGAGACGGTGGTGAACGTCGCGCCGCGGTGGCGACAGCGAGCCCGGTGACAACGAAGGGCGGGGGTCGGGCCTCCGTCGAACCGGCCGCGCCAAGCGTTGTGCTGGATCTGCCGGCGCAACCCGCAGCAAAACGCGCGGCCAGGCCGGCGCGGGCGGTACCCGATGTGCGCGGCCTCACCTTGCGCGAAGCCGTGCGGTCGTTGCACGAGGCCGGCTTTCGTGTGCAGCTCGCGCGCGCCGGCGCTT
>Ga0315281_10010531_pt1 | contig 12738 bp, 16 predicted proteins | sample YL17G07_0_MG_FD_204540 | JGI IMG/M metagenome (GOLD analysis project Ga0315281, IMG submission 204540) | Sediment microbial communities from Yellowstone Lake, YNP, Wyoming, USA - YL17G07_0 | ecosystem: Environmental > Aquatic > Freshwater > Lake > Sediment | place: USA: Wyoming | collected... | reverse complement strand
GGAATTACATTAACCTATCGAACGGGATGCCAATTAAAATTATGAACCGCACCGTTCAGGGACCGGGCCGGCACATCCGCCTTCACCTTCACGGAGCTGGCGGCAGATCCCGCAGATCCGTTCAATGACATTGACCTGTTTTTTGTCAATCAGGTCCTGTGCCAGCAGGGCAATGGACTTTTTCACTTCGTCTTCAAATTCGATCCTGTACCCGCGTTTGCCGGAAAGGTACTGTGAAACTGCTGACGGGGCAATCTCAAGCATCCGCGATGCCTCTACCTGGGAGACCCCGCACCTGACGAGCTCTACTGCTATCGCCGCCCGGATTGCCGGCAGCACATCCCAGACTATTTTCTGACAGGGTGCTTCCATGGTATCACAACGTTTAAGTTATCACAGTTGTCACATAATAGATTGCATTCACAATTGTGATTTAAGTCGGGGAACCCTAATAATCTTTGTGCCCGTGTCAAATCCCCACCGTTTTTTTAAAACCCGAAAGTGGTTTGGGGTAAGAATGGTTGGGAAAGAATAATCTCACCATCAGCGAACATATTCAGGTACGAGAGGAGGCATGGAAGCTCTCGAACAAGGCAGTTGGCGAGGCGCTGGATGGGCTGCCCCCCATCAAGATGCACTGCCCGGACCTCGCCGAGGAAGGGATCCACAAAGCGATCAATGATTACCGCGTGAAAAAGGGGCTTGAACAGTGGGTGGAAAAGAACCCCCACTCGCATGAACATGATGATATGACCTGCCAGCACTAGGGGAAAAGACCTTTACTGACGGGGATAATGGTGAACAATGTTTTCTGAACGGGAACTCGAACGGTACAAGCGGCAGATGATGCTCTTTGGCGAGGAAGGGCAGGAGCGGCTGAAAAAGGCGCACATCTTTATTGCCGGCGCCGGAGGACTGGGCTCACCGGCCTCCATATACCTTGCTGTTGCCGGCGTGGGAACGATAACCATTGTCGATATGGATGTGGTTGACGAGACGAACTTAAACCGCCAGATTCTTCACTTCGACCGGGATATCGGGAAGAAGAAGACTGCATCTGCTGAAGAGAAGTTGCAGGAACTCAATCCGGATATCACGGTCAACGCGATTGATGCAAGGATCGATGCATCGAACGCGGTAAAACTTATCGGAAGAGCTGACGGGATTGTGGATGCCATGGACAACTACCCGACGCGGTACCTGCTCAACGACATTGCGATAGCAAAAGAGATCCCGCTCTTCCATGGCGGTATCCGTGGATTCTACGGGCAGGCAACTACGATCATTCCCGGAACAACCCCGTGCCTGAAATGTATCTTCCCCAAGGCACCACCCAAGGAAGTATTCCCGGTTGTCGGTGTAACCCCGGGCATCATTGGTACGATCCAGGCAAATGAAGTGATCAAGTACCTGACAGGCAGCGGTGAACTGCTGACGAACCGGCTCTTCATCTGGGATGGGATGCAGGCGCACGCAGAGGAGATCTGCGTGGAACGTAACCCCACCTGCGAAGCATGCAGCGGTATGACAACAACAAAAACACCAGCGAGGAAGATCAAGTGACCGTTAAGATCCGGTTTTTTGCACGGTTCCGCGAACTGCTCGGAACGGATATCACGACAGAGATAGCAACGGGGACGATGTTTACCGCTCTGATAACGACCGTAGCCCGGAAAAATCCCGCGGGATATGCCGCTATCTTTGATGAGAACGGCGCTTTTCACGAGTTTGTAATCTTAATGAAGAATGGCAGACGGGTCGAGATCGCGGATGCGGCAAAGACGCCGGTCGTTGACGGTGACGAGATCGCGGTCTTCCCACCGGTTGCGGGGGGATAATTGAGGTGAACCATGATCGCAATTCAGACTGATGATGTCGATATCGGTGCTCTCATCGCAGCGGCAAAGATGCAGGGAACAGGTGCAGTCGTAGTCTTTGATGGCGTTGTCCGGGATGACGGAATCACCGAGATGGAGCTCGAAGCCTATGAGGAAGTGGCGGTACAGGAGCTTGAAAAGATTGCAGCTGATGCAACCCGGCAATTCAAGCTCCTGCATGTCGACATCGTTCATCGCATCGGAAGGCTCGTGGTGGGCGAGAATATCCTGATTATTGTCGTGAGTGCCGGGCACCGCCCCGAGGCGTATGCCGGCTCCCGATATATCATCGAGGAGATCAAGAAAGGTGTCCCGATCTGGAAGAAGGAACTGACCAAAGAAGGCGGGCGGTGGGTGCCGGGCGATCACGGGCATGGCAGCGGTAAACCCCGGTAATTTATCCCCTGTCCGGTTTAAAGGGATTGAACACAGGCAGGGTCCGTTCTCCCCTTCCGTGGATTGTGGCTTATATTCGTCGCGCAATGACCTCCAGTGCATCGAGAACCGTCCCGGCCTTTGGTTTCATGATGGCCACCGGCACATCGACAATCTTTTCGATCATCGATGCCAGGATGGGGGCACAGATGATCCCGGCCGCCCCGTCTTTTTCTGACATAACGGCAGCAATGATGCATTCTTCGATAGAGTTTGCCGTATATCCCCGCAGGGAATATGTCTGGCCTTTTATGCAGATTTCCTGTCCTTCAATCTCATCGAGAAGAAATTTTGCCGCAATGACAGCAATGAAGACCGGCAACTTCGGTTCGAGTACCTGGACGATCTTTTTGACCGTGGAGAGGCGGACATCTCCTTCACCTGATGTGATCTTGTAGAGCGTGGCCGCAGGGATCCCGGCCTTGTCGGCAAGCTCCTTAATGGTAATGTTCCTGCGGGAGAGCTCCTCTTCCAGCGCAGTCCGGAAATCTACTTCAAATACCTTTTTTGAAAACATTATACTATCATAGTAGTAATAAAAATTAAAATGTTTCCTTTAAAGGTTAAAAAATCTAAAATATGGGCAAACCTATTTTTAGCCGCGGTTCCTTCTGCTTGTCATGAGCTCCGGAGCCATCAGCGATATTACCATACTTCCCGGCCGCGACAAACACGGGAACCCGGAATCCTTTGACCGCATCGTGATCCGCCCCGGAGATACGCTGTCCATTGTCGGTCCCACCGGCTCGGGAAAGACCGCGTTCATCAACGATATCGAGGTATTTGCCTGCAATGATACCGCAACCGGAAGAACTGTGCTGGTGAACGGGGAGATCCCTGCCGAAGAGTTTATCCGTGACCCTTCAAAAAAACCTATTGCGCTCATCACCCAGAACACCAAGTGCCTGGCCGATATGTCAGTTGAAGCATTTCTTGCCATGCATGTCCGGGCACGGAAGATGAGCGGTTCAGCGATCGTTGCCGAGACCATCGAGCTGGCCAACCAGTTTACCGGGGAGCAGATCCAACCGGGTTGCAGGATCACGGCCCTTTCCGGTGGCCAGACCCGCTCGCTCATGGTGGCCGATGCCATCCTGATCAGCAATGCCCCCCTCATCCTGCTTGACGAAGTGGAAAATGCAGGAATTTTCCGGGAGAAGGTGATCGAGGTCTTAAAAAAACACTGCAAATCGGTGATCTTTGTTACCCATGATCCGCTGGTCTCGCTGTTATCCGACCGCCGGCTGGTTATGCGGCACGGCGGTGTTGAAAAGATCCTCCAGCCGGATGGCCGGGAATTGCATATACGGGAGATGGTGGCCCGAATGGACCTCACGCTCTGTCGCTTCCGTGAGCGTATCCGTGCCGGGGAACTCCTTACCGAGAAGGGGTTTACGGTATGAAACTCATCATCATTGCCGGACCCCCGAGTGCCGGCAAGACCGCCGTAACCCGCCAGATCATCCGGCATTTCCTCGGAAAGAAGAAGTGCGCTTTTTTAAAGATCGATGTGGTCCGGGCATTTGAGGACGAGGAACTCCGGGAGGAGTTCCATATTCCCGCCCGCAAGATCTATTCCGGCGATCTCTGCCCGGACCACACGGGAGTCATGGTCTTAAAAGATGCCATTGAGTGGGCCGATGGTCTCGGGACGGATATTTTTATCGTGGAAAGTGCCGGGCTCTGCCTCCGCTGCTCACCGTATGTCACCCAGTCCCTCGGGATCGTGGTCCTCTCTGCAGTCAGCGGCATGAACTCTCCGTTGAAGATGGGTCCCATGATCTCGCTTGCCGATGTTGCGGTGATCACCAAAACGGATCTTGTCTCCCAGTCGGAAAAGGAAGTATTCCGCGAGAAGACCAAGGAAGTTGCCCCTGCGATTGATATCATTGAGACCAACGCGATACAGGGAACCGGGCTCCGCTTCCTGATGCGGGCCATAGACCAGCAGGCAGAGATTGCTGATCCCGCCACGATCCTGCTACGGGGCATACCCCCGCTTGGGGTCTGCACCATCTGCGTGGGTAAACGGGAGATCGGCTGGCAGAATCATTTCGGTGTGGTCAGGAAACTGGACGGGGCTGACGACATTTTCCGGGGTGACTGAGGAATGGACAACTGGCAGCCGCCCGGGAAAGACTGCGGTGCGTGCGGTGCGAGATGCTGCGGGGATTTCATTGTCCTGGTGGAGCAGGGAACAAAGGCCCGGACAGACTGCCCGTTTTATGGTACCTCAAAGCCAACTGTTGCCGTTGATAAACCAGTTCCTCCCGCGACTGACGTGTGCGGGAGAGCCTATGATTTCATCATCGGGCCTCTTCCCGGTGAGCCTTCCGCACGGAAAATCATCCTCCCGTTCCGGGCTGACCTGGTTGAACGCTGGAATATTGTACCGGGGGACATCGTTATCGGCCGACCCATGGGACAGGGCTGCCCGGTGCAGCACGTGCTCCGCGTGATCGAGGCAAACCCGGTAACGGGGGTCCTCACGTGTCACACGGTCGGCCCCCATGAGGCACGGAAGAACGGGGGGAAAGATGTGCAGGCCTACCATGTCATCGGGTTCGAGGGCATAGCAAAGGTAGTGAGACGCCCCCCGGAGTTCGGGTTCCGGCAGTTCTTCCTCCCCTCGTTCTGCATGATGCAGGTTGCCCATACCGGTGTTGTGAACCAGGTGCTCGGGAAGTCCACGGGCCTGCAGGTGAGGGTTGAGGATATCAGGATCCTCTAGGAGTGCAGGGATGAAGACGATTGATGAGATAAACCGGAAGATTGCCGGGGGAAATGCCGTTGTCTGCACTGCCGCGGAACTGAAACAGCGCATTGCGGAAGATGAGAAGATCACCGCAGCCGATGTGGATGTGGTGACCACCGGGACGTTTGGCGTGATGTCCGGCACGCTTGCCGTCCTGCACCTTCCGGTAACTGCTCCCGGCACCTTCCGCCATGCAGAAAATGTCTGGCTGAACGGCGTGCCGGCCATTCCCGGGCCCTGCCCGAACGAAGGGCTCGGGTCGGTCGATCTCGTGGTGTACGGGACAGCCCGGGCAAGCGCAACGTACGGCGGGGGGCATCTCTTCCGCGATATTGTAGCAGGACATGAGGTGACCGTTGAAGTGGAATCATCGCACGAACGGTTTTCCCGCACCGTAACACTGGCCGATATGGGCCATGCCCGCCTCATCACCACGCGAAGCGCATTCAGGAATTACCTTGCTGTCCTCAACACAAAACCCGACACCGTTCAGACCATCTTCTCTGCGAAAGGATTGACCGGGCCCTATACCGAGGCCTCTGTGAGCGGGTGCGGGGATATCAACCCGCTCCAGAACGATCCGGGTTTTCGCGTGATCGGTCCCGGAACAAGGATCCTCCTCAACGGGGGGACCGGGTACGTTATGGGTACGGGCACCCGGAGCAGCCGGGAAAAACCCAACATTGCGGCCTACGGGGATATGCACGCGATGATCCCCGAGATGATGGGCGGTTTTGTCACATCACTGGGGCCCGAGTGCAACACATCGGTTGCCATTCCCATTCCCGTGCTTGACGATGCGGTCCTTGCCGGTCTTCGCATCACCAATGACCACATCCCGCTGCCTGTTGCCGATGTGCGGGACCGGGTCCCTTTTGCCACCGCCCGCTACTCGGATGTGTGGGATGGCACTGATCTGGTTATCACCTTTTCGCACGGCGCCTGTGTGCAATGCGATACCTGCACCGCTGCACAGAGTTGTCCTACGGGAGCGATCACGCCACAGGCAGGAATCGATACTTTGCTCTGCGTGAACTGCGGCACCTGTGTCCGCGAATGCCCCGGGGGAGCATTCATCGGAAACCTCGGGTCGTTACCGGTGGGCACAAAGAACGTCCCGATCTCTCTCCGCCAGTCGGACCATGCCCGGGCACTGCGGCTGTGCACGCATCTCAAAGACCTGATCCTTGACCGGAAGTTCAGCCTCACCGGCAAGGTGGAGGACCTCTTATGAGCACCTACACACTCCGCTGTGTCCACTGCGGCGAAGAGGTGCCGGAGCATTATACCCTGTCCTGCCCCCGGGGCCATCCCTCTCTCCTGCGGGCCGATTATGCTGAACAACAACTTAATCTAAAAAATGCTCCCGGGATCTTCCGCTTCGGCAGCTGGCTCCCGATCCATGGTACGCTGCCAATCGATGCAGGCCCGGTCTGTTACAAGAGCGAAGCGCTGGCACGCGAACTGGGCCTCCGCAACTTATACATCGGTTTCAACGGCTACTGGCCGGAACGGGGCGGGAAGATAACCACCTGCTCGTTCAAGGAGCTCGAAGCCCTCCCGACCATGGTCAGGGCACAGGAAACCACGACAAAAACCCTCGTCATTGCCTCTGCTGGTAATACAGCCCGGGCATTTCTCCAGGTCTCGGCCCTGACCGGTGTTCCGGTCGTGGTCGTGGTACCGGAAAAAGCCCTGCCCCGGCTCTGGACAACTGTTCCGGCTGAGAAGGCCTGCGTGATTGCGGTACGGGGAGACTACACCGATGCGATCCGATTCAGCCGCGAGGTCTGCTCCCTTCCCGGTTATATCGAAGAAGGTGGTGCGCGGAATGTTGCACGGCGGGACGGCATGGGGACGGTCATGCTCGATGCGGCCGTGACCATCGACCGCATGCCGGACTACTACTTCCAGGCGATTGGCAGCGGCACCGGGGGGATTGCGGCATGGGAAGCAGCGGTCCGCCTCCAGGCAGACGGGCGCTTCGGGACGATCCTTCCCTCCCTCAACCTCAGCCAGAACCTCCCGTTCGTCCCCATGGTCTCGGCATGGAATGACCGGCGGAGAAATCTCATCGCGGAAACGGATATGCCGGATGCATCGACAGCCATATCGCAGGTCTATTCGGACGTGCTGACCAACCGGGAACCTCCCTATGCGGTTCCCGGCGGGGTGTTCGATGCAATGTCGGCAACTGACGGCAGGATGTACGCGGTTTCCAATGAAGAGGCCCGTGCTGCCGGGGCCCTGTTCAATGGACTCGAAGGCATCGATCTCGACCCGGCTGCTGCAGTATGCACAGCGTCACTCATCCGGGCGTGCGAAAGTGGCAGCATCGACAAGAGCCGGACCGTGCTCCTGAATATCACCGGCGGGGGATACGAGCGGGTGCGGGAAGACTACCCGCTTGTCCCGGTCCAGGCCGCGTTCTGCGTGCCAGCCGGTGCAACTGCCGGAGACGTGAAAAAGGAACTCTCGGAGATGGTGAACCATGTATGAAAATCTCGTTATCGATATCTTAAAAGAGCACGGCATTAGCCATATCGCCTCTATCCCGTGCGACAAGGCAAAAGATCTCTGTTTCATGCTGCCCGACCATTTTGATCACACCTGCCTTACCCGGGAAGAGGACGGGATCGGCGTCTGTGCCGGACTGGCTCTTGCCGGACAGCGGCCGGCAATGGTCATCCAGAGTTCGGGGCTGGGCAACTCGCTCAACGCGATCATGTCCCTGACAAAGACATACGACCTCCCACTCCCCATCATCGCGAGCTGGCGCGGGGTGCAGGACGAGATAATTCCTGCACAGGTGCCCTTCAATGCTGCTATCCCAAAAATCCTTGACGCGACTGAAATCCCGTATACCATTATCCGTACGAACGAAGAGTTCGGGAAGATTGGCGATGTGATTGACGATGCATTCCTTCACTCACGGCCTCATGTGGCTCTCGTGCTTCCCGCAGCATGGGAAGGGGCAGGATCCTGCCGGAACGAATGCCCTCCGCCGTCCCGTGCCCGGCGGGTTGCTGTTTCCTACGAGCGGACCATCACCGAACCCGTAATGACCCGGTTCGATGCGATCCGCGTCATCGCCCGGCATCTCAATGAGCAGACCGTAGTCTCGAACATAGGAGTGCCCGGCAAGGAACTCTATGCCGCAAACGACCGGCCCCTGAACTTCTACATGCTCGGGAGCTACACGCAGGCCTCACCATTGGGGCTCGGGCTCGCGGCCGGCAGCGGGCGCGATGTCTGGGTGATTGACGGTGATGGCAGTATCCTTGGGACCGGTATCCTGCCCGTTATCGGTGCACAACAGCGAGAGAACCTCACGATCTTCTGTCTTGATAATGGCGCGTTCGGCAGTACCGGTAACCAGCTCACCCCGGCATACCTGGATACGGACCTCGAGCTGCTCGCGATAGCGGCGGGTTTCCGGTACACTGTAAAAGCCCAGTCGGAAGGAGAACTGGCAGCGGTTATCGGTGGACTTGATCGGGGCCCGAATTTTGTTCACGTGCTGCTGAAACCCGGTAATTCTGTGGTAAATAACATCCCCCTTACCCCGCACGAGATCCGGGACCGGTTCTTGGCAGCGATGAAGACTCCCCGGTAAACAGAATGATTAAAAAAAATAATTTTTGTATTTTGGATTACCCCAGATCGAGTGTCTCCAGGCGCCGGCAAGCCTCGACCAGCGTCTCATCCTTTTTCGAGAAGGTGAACCGGAGTTTCGTCTCTCCCCCTTCATGATAGAACGAACTGCCCGGTACTGCCGCAACCCCGGCCTTTTCCACGAGATAGCGGGCAAACTCCGTATCTTTCATGCCAAACCCGGCAATATCCGTGAAGATATAGTATGCTCCTTCCGGCAGCTGGCAGGCGAATCCTGCGTTCCTGAGCCCCTCAAAGAGGATCCGCCGCTTTCGATCATATTCCATGGCAAGTTCCCTGTAGTAGGATTCCGGCAGCCGGAGTGCCGCGACGCAGGCATGCTGCAGCGGGGCGGGTGCACCCACTGTTAAGAAATCGTGGATCTTGCGGAGGCGTGCCGTGATCTCCTTTCCTGCAAGCGCATACCCGACACGCCAGCCGGTAACACTGTAGGTCTTGGAGAAACTTCCGATGGTAATCGTCCGGTCCTGCATGCCGTCCAGTGCGCCTATCGAGATGTGTTTCCTGCCGTCATACAGGATGTGCTCGTAGATCTCGTCTGTGATCGCGATCACGTTGTGGTCGATACAGAGGTCAGCAATGAACGCGAGTTCTTTTCTTGAGAAGACCTTGCCGGTCGGGTTGTTGGGGGTGTTTAAGATGATCGCCCGGGTTTTTTCATTGAACGCGGATTTCCAGGCCTCTTCATCGATGGAGAAGTCATCCCTGAGCTGGACATACCGCGGCACAGCGCCCGAGATCTGGGCATCGGGCCCGTAATTCTCGTAGAACGGTTCGGGCACGATCACTTCATCGCTGGGCTGGATGATGGCGAGCATCGATGCCATCATCGCCTCGGTCGAGCCGCATGTGACCGTGATCTCCGCTTGAGGGTCGAAGGTCATGCCGTTGAACTGTTCTACCCGGGCCGCCAGTGCCTCGCGGAGATCCTGTGCTCCCCACGTGATCGCGTACTGGTTGTAGTCCTCGTTGACCGCTTCGCAGGCCGCGACTTTTAGTTCCTTCTGGCAGGGAAAATCCGGGAAGCCCTGGGCCAGGTTGATCGCATTATGCTTCAGGGCCAGGCGGGTCATCTCCCGGATCACCGATTCCGAGAAATTATCAGCCCGGGAGGGGTGGGTGAAGAAAAACCGGGCCATGGTGGTGTTCCGTGATAGCGGAGGGGTACCGGGCGTTGCAGGCTTCATATGCTATAGGGTTGGCGCTGAGGGAAATAAGCTATCAGGTTTGCGGTGAAAGGTGCCGGACACTTATGGAAAATGCCGGACCGGTTGTGGTATGGGATACCATTTGATTGGATTTGCCCGTTCGTGATCAGATCGTTAGTGCTTTTTTGCCCGATACTTTTTTGGGTGTATTTGAGCAGTGAATACCGGCAAATTGCCCGGAACGCAAGATTTTTTATGACCCCAGTCTTATAAGAATCACAATTGTGAAACGCTGGGGGCTGTCCTCACGGAATACCCCCTCATGGTGAAAAAAATGCATGTCAATTCATCAACTCTTCCCTCTATCCGGGCATACCTGCCGCTTGTGCTGGCAGGCATACTCATCGTAACCCTCCTGATGGCCGGATGCACCTCGCAACCGGTATCTGCAGGAACAATCTCTGATGAGGTATTGCCCGGCAGCGTTTCTCTAGGCGAGATAGTAAAATTACCCTTAGCTTATGATGGCAAAGAGGTCGTGGTGAAAGGAAAGATCTCAAGTGAATGCGGATCCGGTTGCTGGTTCATGCTGGATGACGGGACCGGCATATTGTACGTGGACCTTGCACCGAATAACTTCGCGATTCCCCAGATGCAGGGTTCGACGGTTGAGGTGAAAGGTATCATCCATGTTGCGAAAGGAGACCCCACGCTCTATGCGACAAACATAACAACTGATTCCCGGTCCTATCCATGAATCTCTTCACGCTCGCGGTAAAAAATCTCCAGCGGCGAAAAGGAAGGACCATCCTCACGGTTGCCGGTGTTGCTATCGCTGTTGCCATCCTCTTCTCCCTCCTCTCTTTTTCGGCAGGGTACGAGCGTGAACTGACAAAAGAGATGGACAGCCTCGGGTTCCATCTCCTAGCGGTTCCCAAGGGTTGCCCCTATGAAGCAACGACCCTCATCCTTCACGGGGGTGTGATCCCGAAGTATCTCACGAACGAGGATCTGGTCCGTGCACGGGCAACCGATGGCGTGGTGATCGCTGCTCCGCTGCTGCTCCAGCAGTTCGTCAAAGACGGAACGCCTCACATCGTGTACGGGATCGAGCCGGACGTCATGCTCCCGCTCAAGCCGGCCTGGAAAGTGGACGGCCGGTTTTTCACGGTAAACGAGACGCACGTGATGGTGATCGGGAGCACACTGGCGGAGAAGGAGAACCTTGCGCCCGGCAGTGTAATCCCGTTCGGGCCGTTACAGGAACCATTCACGATCATCGGCGTGCTCAAACCGACCGGCAGCGAAGATGACAACTTCCATTTCCTTCCCCTGGCAGATGCCCAGCGGGTGTTCAAAAAAGAGGGTTTCATCACGGCGATTGCCGTCCGGGCTGATGACGTGAAGCACATCCACGACATATCTGTGGAACTGGAGAAGGTGCCCGACATCCAGGTTGTGACCATGGCGCAGGTGACCGGCACGATCATGAATCTCGTGGGTTCAGCCCGCTCGCTCCTCTTCTCGGTCATCGTAATCGCGATTGTCATCAGCGCTGCGGGGATCACCAACACGCTCCTGATGTCGGTGAACGAACGTACCCGGGAGATTGGGATGATGAAGGCTATCGGGGCTTCGGGATATCACATCGGCGTTTTACTCATCACGGAGACCCTGCTCATTACGACAATCGGAGGGATTATCGGCATCATTACCGCACTGGCAGGTTCCGGGCTGATCGAGATGTTCGTCCGGGGGCTGGTCCCGTACGCTCCCACGGGGAGTTTTGTCTCTTTCGACCTGTACCTGATCGCAGGCTGTCTGTTATTCTCTATCGGGCTGGGGCTCCTCTGTGGCATCTACCCGGCCTGGAAGTCCGCCCGGTTATCGCCCATGGAAGCGATACGGGGTGAGTGGGAATGAGCATCATTGAAGCAACCGGCATCTGCAAGACCTACCCGAGGGGCCGGGAGGAGGTCTGTGCCCTTCGCGGCGTGGATCTCACGATCGAAAAAGGCGAGTTCGTCTCCATTGTCGGGCCTTCCGGAGCGGGAAAGACGGCCCTGATGAATATCCTCGGCTGCCTTGACACGCCCAGCTGCGGTACGCTCACGATCGATGGGGTTCAGGTGACGGGGAAAGGAGAAGCGGAACTGGTGAGGATCCGCAGGGAGCACATTGGTTTTGTCTTCCAGCAGTTCTTCCTCATCCCGACCCTGACCGTTGCGGAGAACATTGGCCTGCCTCTCCTCTTCTCAGGCACACCTTACGACCCGGCAAAGATCGAGATTCTGCTGGAAAAAGTCGGGCTCTCGCACCGGGCGGATCACCTGCCCGGCCAGCTCAGTGGCGGCGAGATGCAGCGGGTGGCGATCGCCCGGGCACTCGTGAACGATCCCCGGATCCTGCTTGCTGATGAGCCTACGGGAAATCTCGACTCGGTCACCGCTTACGGGATCTACCATCTCTTTGAGGAGCTCCACCAACAGGGAATTACGATCATTGTGGTCACCCACAACCATGAACTGGCACAACGGGCCGGACGGGTTATTACGATCCGGGATGGGTTGGTTGACGGGGGTGTCATGGGAGCACGGGCACCTATTCCGGAACAGGAATGAAAATGACTGAATCAACTGAAAAACCCGGCAACGTCTGCAAAGCGCTGCTCCTGCTGGGGTGTCCTGAAGCACCGGCACAGCAGGCAATCGCCCTGTACATAGCCCACCATCTGCGCACGCATGGTGCGGATCTCCTCATCACCGGCAATCCTTCAGTGCTGAACCTGCTCAGGGTATCTGACCCGGAGAAGCACTATATCGGGCCGATGATGGTGCTCGAAAAGTGC
>Ga0315281_10010530_pt1 | contig 12738 bp, 5 predicted proteins | sample YL17G07_0_MG_FD_204540 | JGI IMG/M metagenome (GOLD analysis project Ga0315281, IMG submission 204540) | Sediment microbial communities from Yellowstone Lake, YNP, Wyoming, USA - YL17G07_0 | ecosystem: Environmental > Aquatic > Freshwater > Lake > Sediment | place: USA: Wyoming | collected... | reverse complement strand
TTGATGGTAGTAAGAACGCCGTAGCCCTTGCCGCTTGCGTAGGTTTGCAGCGTTGCCGCGTCCATCTGCGGTGTGTAGAACTGCCAGCCGAACGTGCTGACATCCCACTTCCACACCGAGGTCACGCTGGCCGGATCGCCGTAGAGCGAAACCACGGAAAGCACCTGGTCGAGGCTGTTCCCGAGCAGGTTCCAGCCCTGCGGCAACGACAGGCCGTAGCTCAACGGCGGCCCCGGTACGATGCAACTCGCCGCCGCACCGGTCGCGTTCGGATCGGGGATGGTCGCGACCACGCGCATCGTCCCCATGGCGATCATCTGATCCGCACTGGTGCCGTAGCCCACGCAGAACTGCGCGCCTGTGAGGTTTGCCGTGCCGGCGTTGCTGAGGATAGTCTGTGCGGCGAGCTGATCGCCGAGCACGCCGCTGGCGTAGGGAATGAGTTGCCCATTCACCACCTGCTGCCAGCCCGACGCGGTGAGTTGAATCAGCACGAATGCGCTCGCGGCGGTGACGGCGTTCGAATTCGCCCCGGATACGCCGAGCGCACTCATGCTGCTTGTCGCCGGAATCAGGGAACCGGGAGGGACCGCAGCGGTGATGTACACATCGCCCGGCTTGCCCGCAGTGGCCGCATTGAACCTGGTCGTGGTGCTGAGGGAAGCGCTGGTAGCGGTGATGCCTCCGGACGCGATGACGAAGAACGGCGGAGCCAGGCCCGGCGGAGGATCAATAGCGGTGCCGGCAATCAGATTGAGAAAACCGTCCACGCCGGGGTTCACCACCAGCACGGGGGAGTGGCGTTGCGCGAAGGTTCCGTCACCGTCCCCACCGAGATCGTTCTCGCCCCACGCGAGAACGCTGCCGTCGGACTTGACGGCGAGGGTGCGCTTCACGCCTCCCCCCACCGCCACCGCACCGGCGAGCCCCGGCACTTGCACCGGCGAGCTACGATCCGTCCGCGCACCATCGCCAAGTTCGCCGGAATCGCCTTTTCCCCAGACCCAGACGCTTCCGTCGGTTTTGAGCGCGATCGAGTGCGTATAACCGGCGGCCACCCTCGCCACACCATCTAGCCCGGGCACCTGCACCGGCGAATAACGGTTGGTTCTCGTGCCGTCGCCGAGCTGGCCGGAGTCGTTCGCGCCCCAGGTCCAGACGCTGCCATCCAATTTGGCGGCAATCGATTGCGCATAGCCTGCGGACACCGCCGCCACGCCGCCGAGCCCCTGCACCTGTATCGGCGAGGAACGATTCACCGTGGTGCCATCGCCGAGCTGGCCGGAGTCGTTCGCGCCCCACGCCCACAGGCTGCCGTCCGACTTGAGCGCGATGGAGTGCGCATAGCCTGCCGCCACCGCCACCACGTCGGTGAGCCCGGGCACCTGCGCCGGCGAGATGCGGCTGGTCTGCGTGCCGTCGCCTAGCTGGCCCTCTTTGTTCTCACCCCACGCCCAGACGCTGCCGTCGGACTTCACGGCCATGGAGTGGGCATTTCCTGCCGCCACCGCCACTGCGCCGCTCAGCCCCGGCACCTGCATCGGCGGAGAACGGTTTGCCGTCGTTGCAAAGCCGAGCTGGCCGGAGCCGTTCCTGCCCCATGCCCAGACCGTGCCGTCCGACAGGAGGGCGAGCGTGTGGCGATCCCCCGCCGCAATCGCAGTCACGCCGGTGAGTCCCGGCATCTGCACCGTCGTCGAGCGATTCGTCGTCGAGTCATCGCCGAGTTCGCCCTCACTGTTTCCGCCCCACACATAGATTCTGCCGTCGGAACCCAATCCGACGGAAAAGTCATGGCCCGACGCCACCTGCGGTGCGGCCGCGCTGGCGACCCCGGTGCAAGCAAACAGCAGAGCGAGCGCGAGCGCGACCGCAAACACCCGGTTTGTCTCGCTGCGCACAACCACTGGCTCTCCGTTTGCCATCATCAATCCGGATCCGTGCATGCGGATTCGCATCCTTCAAATTCGTGACATTACGCCTGTTCTCAGCGGTTTATCCAGAATCCCGCGTCGTTGCCCGTCCCGTACCAGAAGGGGCGATCGCGGATCACAAGCCAAACGAAGACATCTTGGATGCCACTCGAACAGACCGCGGAAACATTCTCTCGGCGTTCTCGTCGAATGCCAGATGCGGAAGCTTGACGCGCACCAATTCCGCGACCGCTATCGCCTGCGCGCGATCCCGGCGCTGCTTCGCCGGATCACGATCGGGCTGTTGGCTCAGCCAGATTTTGTACGTCGCGAAAGCTCTTGGGTCAGGCGATACCATGGGGGCGGGCAGTCCGTCTTGGCCAATTACAACGGAATGAAACTTCTCGCTCGATAAAAGCCACTTGATGTTTGGAAGCCAGGAAGGGCTCAGGTCTTCGGAAGCAATTTTTTCAGGCTCGTCTTTTTTCCAGGGAGGATCGGGCGCCTGCATTAGCAGATCAACATAGAAACCCGTTTTGTTGACTGCCCGAAACTCGCTGTTCGACACGCGCTCGAAAGACTTGTCCACTTTCTTGAGGACTGCCAAAACGCCCGACTCGGCAACGTCGCCATCAAACAGCGCGAGTTTGAGAGATGCACGGGCGTCCCACAGGAAATCGACATCGGTGGTTGCCAATAGACCTGCATCGAACATGACCCCGGCAGACGACTCGTAGCCGTACATGGCATTTGTCCCGATCACCATCAGGTTTTTCCCGAGCAGGCCAAATTCATCCATTTTGCGCAAGGTTGCCGTTACTACGGCCGGCGTACGGTTGATGCCTACGCCACGGCTCATGCCGGCAAATTCGCCGAGCGATTTGGCCAGAGCAGCTTCGCGCTCTTTCGCTCTTGCCTTTCCCGCGACGAACTCGGCAAATATCTTCTCCGTCTCAGGCGATCGTGGACCGAGACTCTTGTTGCCTCCTTTTCGGTTAAATACCTTTATCAGGTATTCGCGCCCTTTAACCAGCTTCCACGATAAGCCGAAGGCGTACTGCCGTGAAATGTTCCTGGCTTCTCGATAGGCGTCATAAGTTTGTCGGGCGTCCACCGCAACCCTAATCTGGTTGGCCGACAATTCGCTAAAATGCATTGTTTTCCTTTCGTTTCTACGTTTTTTGTATTATGAAAGGAAAATCATTAACAATCAATGCCTAAAGATATGCAAGACTCGAGCGAGATCTAAGCTCATTGCCAGACACGCGGAGAGCGCCGTCCCGCCTTGCGTTTCGAGCAATGGCGCACAAGAACACCACCGCGATGTGGGATTGCCTCAGGCAATGCCCATTTAAAACCGCGCAATCAAATTCACCCCCAGCAAATTCGACGTATTGCGCTTGATCAGATTCGCCGCATAGCCTTCCACGGTCCAGCGCTTGCTTTCGGATTCCCAGTGCAGCTTGAGCGTCATGTCCCAGCCGGAATCGAGCGGAATCAGGTTCGCTTCGTCGGCGTAGCGCTCGGAGCGCCACACGGCCTGCGCGCTTACGAGCAGGCGCTGGTCGCCGGCCCAGGTGAGACCCATGGTCGCGCGGTGCCGCGGCAGGTAGGGGATCGCTTTTCCGTCGAACGCCGCGCTCGTGTTTCTAGAAAGCGTGCGGGTGTAGCCGAAGTAGCTGGCGAGGGTGCGCGACAGGACGTGGTTGACGGTGAAGCCGCCGCTGGTCGCGGTGCCGCGCGAAAACACCGGCGACGCTTCGAGCTGGTCGGGCGCGGCGAGGTTGGCGACGCTCTTCTGCCGCACGCGATCGAGGTTGGCGACGTCCGCGCGCGTGTTGAGCACGCCATCTAGCGGGGAACTCAGGTTGTCCACGCTGCGGCGGTCGGCGAAGGCGTTCACGAACCACGCCGGGGACAGCTCCCAGTCGAGCTGGCCGCGGTAGCGCGAGAGCTGGCCGCCCGCATACACGAGCGAGTCGTCGATCGGAATGCCGGCGGTGGCGACCGGCTCGAGCGAGTTGTAGGAAGCGGGCCGCAGCCATTTCTGGTAGGCGCCGCGCAGCGTCGCGCCGCCGCCCAAGGCGTAGGATGCGCCGAGCCGCGGCGCGATCAGGGACCGGTCGTAGGATTCGGGAAAGGTCTGGGTCACGGGCGGCACGCGGTCGCGATAGATGTTGATGTCGCGCGTCTTGGTGTAATGCTGCCGCGCGAGGTCGGCTTGCAGGATCAGCTTGTCGGTCGCGCGAAAGCGGTCCGACAGCCACAGCTCGCGCGAGCGATCCTCGTCGCGCTGATCGAGCCGGTCCGAGGGCACGACCCCGGCGCCGAGGTGGAAAAAATTCTCCCGCACCAGCGTGTTGTGCTTCTCCATGCGCCCGAGTTCCGCGCCCCAGGAGAGCTCGTGGCGCTCGCTTGCGGCGAAGGTGTGGCGAAGCTGCAGGTCGCGCTGCTCGGGTTGGGTACGGAACTCCGATGCGTTGACGGCGAGGCCGATGGGGGTCGCAAGCGAGGTCACCTGATTGACCGTCGAGGTTTCATTGCCTTTGCCGATTTTCAGCCAGGCCTGCGACTGCGGGCCGAAGCGGTAATGCGCGCCGACATCGAAGCGCTCGTTGCGCCCGTTGACGCGCTGCTCGATCGCGCTCACGGGATTGAGCTTGATGTCGGCGTCGAAGGCGTTGGCATAGGCGAACAGGCCGAGTTCGTGGGTCGGACGGGCGCCGAGCGCAAGCGTGTAGGTCCTGGCCCCGGCGTCGAAGGCGACGCGATCGGGCTGCGTGTCGGTGCGGATGCCTTCGACGAAATAGGCAAAAGGCATGCTTGAATTGGCGTAGCCGCTGGCGGTGAGGGTCGGTTCGAACAGCCGGAAATCCTGGCTGTAGTTATAGCGCGCGCCGACGTTCCAGTAGGCGCCGGGCCGCGCGATCAACGTCGAGAACCGGTTGGAGGCGCCGAACACCGTGGGGTCGGCGAGAAAGCCCTGGAACAGTTCCGATTTCTTGTTGAAATCCCCGCTGTAGCGGTCGGCGAGAAACAGGTGGCTGCCGGCCCAGAACGGGTAATACGAGTCCTGCGCATAGCTCCTCGCCCAATCCTCCAGGCCGAACGCGGCGAGCGCGCTGCCGAGGTTCGCGCCCCCCTTCTGGTCGTTCGCGACCTGGTTGAGCGATTTGAGGTAGGGCAGCAGGGACAAGGCCCGGCGTGCCGAGGCCAGCGCATCGCCCGGCTGCAGATGGTCGTTGCGGATCACGCTTTCGAACAAATCGGGGAGCGGGTCTTTCGGATCGAGTTCGCGCGCGCGGCCGAAGGCGAACAGCGCATCGCGCGTGCGTCCCTGCTGGTAATAGGCGACGGCCAGATAGGTCTGCGCGCGCGCATAGCGCGGCTCGATCAGGGTCGCGGCGAGCAGGCGCGTCACGGCCTCGTCGGTATTGCCCGATTTGAGTTCCACCAAGCCGAGTCCGGTCAGGGCCACGTAATCGTCGGCGCGATCCTCGATCGCCTGCGCGAACGCGGCGCGCGCCGCGGCGAGATTGTCGGCAAAAGCTTCGAGCGTTCCGAGTTCGCCACGAAAGCCCGTGCCCTGCGGATCGAGCGCGAGCGCGCGGTTGAGGCTCGCGCGCGCCGGCGCCACGTCTTCGCGTTCGGTTTGCACCGCGCCGAGGCCGTGCCAGGCGCGGGCCTGGGTGGCCGGAACGTCAGCCGGCGCCGCGTCGATCGCCGAGCGGTAAGCCTCGGTGGCGGCGCGCGCGTTGCCTTCGAAGCGTTCGAGTTCGCCTTCGGCGAGCATCGTTTCGGCCGAGCGCGGATTGCGCGCGCGGGCGGCCGCGAGCGCGCTGCGCGCCTCCGCGATCTCGTCCCGGAACAGGTGCAGCCTGGCTCTCCAGACCTCGAAACGCTCGTCGGCCGGGAACTGCCTCGCGCCTCCACGCAGGGTGGCGATCGCCGCTTCGATCTCGCCCTCCAGCACCTGGAAATCGGCGAGCAGCAGCAGCGCCGTGCCGCTGTCGGGCCGCTGCGCGACGAGGCGTCCGACGGCGCCGCGCGCGGCGGCGAGATCGCCCGCGCGGAGCTGGGCGCCGATCGCCTGCAGCGCCGGGTCAGCGTTTTTCTCGATCTCGGGATAACGCCGCGGATCGACGCTGAAGCTCGTCACCCACTGTACGCGCTCGCGCGGATTGGCGAGCACGCGCTTCACCGGCGCCACGCCTTTTTGCGCCCGCGCCTGTTCACCTGCGCCTATGTTCACGCTGCCCTGCTCGTTGGAGAGCAGCACTTCGCCGGAGAGCACGGTCAGGGTCGAGCTGCCGTCCTCGTCCACAACCAGTTCCCAGTCGGTGCCGCGAATCGCCGCCAGGGCGGACGGGGTTTCGACCGTGAGCCGGTTCGGAACGTTTTTCGACTGGGTCCACGAGCGGCCAGCACTCTGATTGAGCACGGTGGTGCGATCGCGGTTGTCGCCCACCTGCTTGATCTGCAGCATGCTGTTCGCAGCGAGGCGGATCTGCGTCTGGTCGTGGAGCAGCACGCCCATGCGGCTCGAATCGCCGGTGCGAACGAAATTGCCCTGGCCCAGTTGCTGGCGCACGGCGGCGTTGCGCCAGCGCGTCTCCGCCGGCTCCCGGTATTCGCCCTTGCCCTGAAGGCTCACGATCTCGGCGCCCCCGTCCGGCGGCGCCGCGATCGCCGTCCAGGCCTGCAGCGCAAGTGCGAGCGTGATCAACAGGCGCGCGCCGAAGCCGATGCCATTTTTTTTCCCGTGCATATTGCCACCCCCCGATGACGCACCGCGCCTCTGCCCCGCAGCGATGTGTTGAACCATTCTACTCGTTTCCGCAGGGTGCGATCCGGCTGCGCATCCGGATTTTCCCTACGGAAGACTGAATGCGAAATCGGCGATTGACTGCGGCCGCCGAATTCGGGGATACTGCCGCCGCCGGCGAATTGCTTGTTCATTGTCTCGGGATAACGTCATCGGCGCCCTGGACGGTCAACCCTGCTCCGCCGATAGCCGAGGAGAAAAAATGAACTTTCCGCCCCGCTCGTTCCGCGCATTGCACAGTCTTCCGGCAAGACTTCTGGCGTTCGTGATTCTGGCTGGCGCCGCCTCCGCCGCCGCGGCCCTGGACTCGACGCGCTACGCTCCGCTCAGAACCGGCTACCAGTGGTCTTACAAGAACGCGAGCACGAGCACGGGTTTTTCCAACACGTCGACTGTCGGCAACCAGGTCAGGCTGGCCACCGGTGTTCTGGCATTTGCCGTGGAAAATGTCACAGACGATCCCGACGGCTACCCCTCTACGAGTTATCAAACCAGCGACCAATACGGCGGGCGGTCGCACCAAGTTGGTACGGGCGATACTGCGATCACCTGGTCGCCGCCGAACACTTATCTGCCTCCCAACCCTGTGGTCGGCAACACCTATACATACAACTCAACCGTCAACGGCATCTCATCCAGTATAACGACGAGCATATCCAGCAATATTCAAATCGCAGGCTTTGAAACGATCGCCAACTACAATGGGACCCAGTCCTGGTCGGCATTGAAAGTCATCTACACCACTACGGGCACAAGTGTAATTCAGATCCCGGGATCCACCCCCTTGACTACGACCAGTACCAGTGTAAGCACCAACTGGTATGTCGATGGAATCGGTGTTGTCCGATACGCATATCCCAATGCCTCCGGGGTCGTCGAAACCTGGAAGCTCACTTCGACCAATGTCGTTCCCTTCGTCGTCGCCGTCACGGCGACGATCACCGCGACCAGCGCATCGGTCGCAACCAAGATCACGTTCAAACCGGCCGAAGTGGGCAAGACCGGCGCGGTGTATGTCACGGCGGTGGTTCCATCGGGGTCCTTGGTCCCGGCATCAGCCGGGATGAATGCAGTGGGCGCCTCGAGCGCCGCGACGGCTGCAACTGCGTACGTACTGATTCAGTTGACGCCAACCGGCTGGCAATTGGTGGTGAACGGGCAACTCTTTCCCTACTCGAGCGGCTTGCTGGGGGACCTGCTCGCCGCGCAGACCATCCTCAGCAACGCCGACGCGACGGCCCTCAAGGGTGCGCAGTTCTGTCTCGGCTACGGCGCCAGTGCCGAGGAGATGGCGGCGGCGGGGCGGATGCAATACGTTGCGACCATTCCCGACCCGAACGCGACGACCTCGACCCCGGCGAGCTGTCTCATCGGGCTCCCCCTGGCCCTCGCCCAGGGATGGAATCTCATCGGCAACAGCGCGGGGGCGGCGCTCGACGTGGCCGCGGCTTTCGGCGATACGACCAAGGTGGCGAGCGTCTGGAAATGGCTACCGGCCACCGGCAAGTGGGCGTTCTATACGCCGTCGCTCGCCGGCCAAGCCTTGACCGACTATGCCAGCGGCAAGGGCTACGAGGTGCTTTCCGCCGCCTATGCCGGCGAAGGCGTCTGGGTCAACGCCAAGAGCGCATTCGGTTCGTCCTTGTCTCCGGGGGCGCCGGTAACGGCGGTGTCCTTCCAGAGCATGGGCACCGGATGGAATTTGATAGCGGTGGGGGAGGGCCCGAGCCCGAGCCTGTTCAACAAGGCGCTCAGTACGACGGCGCTCGCCACGGGGGAGATACCGCTGAACCTGGCGACGCTGTGGGCCTGGAATGCCGCGACCTCGGCGTGGTATTTCTACGCCCCCAGCCTGGAGAAGAGCGGCACCCTCGCGAGCTACATCACGTCCAAGAGCTACCTTGACTTCGGCACCAAGCTGCTCGACCCGTCGATGGGATTCTGGGTGAACAAGCAGTAGCGGCGATTGACCTGCGCCCTTGCGCTAGCCTCTCTTTTCCTGCGTCAGTTCCAGAAACCGCTGGTCGGCGTGGCGGATGCGATCGACCATGATGCGGATAAAGGCGCGGCTGAATGCCGCCTGAAGCTCGGTGCTGCCGCTGCGCAGGCCGGCCGCGGAAATCTCGATCAGCACCAGCGGCGAGAACGCGCGGACGGTGGCCGAGCGCGCATGCGTCTGCTCGTCCAAAAATGCGATTTCCCCGATGCACTCGCCCTCGCCCAGGCGGTTGAGCGTGGCGCCGCTGCGTGTCACCACGGCTTCGCCGCGGGCGATCACGTACACGCTGTCGCCTGCGATGCCCTCCTCGAACACCGTTTCCCCTTCGCGAAAGTCCAGCCAGTCGCTGAGGTGTATCGTCTCCCATAGCTGCGTGTCCGCAAAACCGCCGAAGAACGGAAGCCGCCTCAGGGTGTCGAAGCGCGCGGTGTCGAACAGTACTTCGTTGGGCCGGTCGAGCTGGGGCAGCGCATCGCGCAGGTCATCGCAGAACTTCTGCCACGAATCGTAGCGAACGCCGGGGTCGGGATGCATTGCGCGATGGACCACGAAGCGCAGCGCGCTCGGCACGTCCTTGCGCCGCTCTTCCATCGACACGTATTCGCCGGCGAGCTTCTGGCTCAGCATGCTGTCAAAAGTAGTCGCGGTAAAGGGCAGGGTCCCCGTCAGAAGCTGGTAGGCGAGCACGCCGACCGCGTAGATGTCCAGCTGGACGTTCGGCGGCCAGTCGCGGAAATGCTCCGGCGGCATGTACGGCAGGGTGCCGACGTCGAACACCTGCGTCTCGTCCGATTTCGAAAAATAGGCGGTGCCGAAATCCGCCACTTTGACCACGTGGTCGCTCGTGACCATGATGTTCGTCGGCTTGATGTCCCGGTGCAGCAGGCCGAGCTTGTTGCCGTAGTCCAGCGCGTTGCAGGTCTTGTATACGTCCTCGATGACCTGCTCGACCGGCAGCAGCGCATCGGGCCGCGCATACTGTTTGAGCGTCCCGCCCGAGACGTACTCCATCACGAGGTAGCCGAACTCGTCGGTGGTGCCGGCCTCGAACACTTCGACGATATGCGGATGCCTGAGTTTGCCCGCAAGCCGCGTCTCGTTCATCCACATCTTGCGCATGCGGTCGCCGACCTCGGGATCGTCGAGCAGCTTCAGGTTGGCCAGCTTGATCGCGACTTCCCGCTGCAGAAAGGCGTCGTAGGCGAGGTGCACCTCGCCCATGCCGCCTTCGCCGAGCCGGCCGCGGATTTCGAAGCGGGAGCTGAAAAGGTCCCGGGCGGCCGTCATGGCGCCGGCTTCGTCCCGGTTGCTGCACGCGCGTCCACCGCGCTGCTGCGTCCCGCCGGCGCCGACGCCGGATGCATGCGGAACTGTTCTGCCCTGCGCTTCATATGGGCCATAATAGCAGCAGCAAATAACACTGGCATTGCATTCTTGCACACTACGCTGACGGTTCGCGGCACGGCGCGCACGGGAACAACCGGTGCGACGCCGCGCGCGCATTCCGCTTTGATGCTACCTTCCGCTACCGCCGCGGCGCGCTCGAGACAGCGATGACAGTTCCCGCACTCAGTCGAGACAGCTCCAGCAGCCCCCTCATGGTGGTGGCGGCGTTTGCCCTGCTGTGGTGGGTGATTGCGGCGCTGGTGTCGCTGACAGCCGGATGGAAACAGGTCGAACTCACACTGCTCGACAGGATGATGGTCGCGTCTGCACCGAACAAGTCGATGTTTCCGATCACCCTTGTCGGCATCGACGAAGCCTCGTTTTCCGAATTGGCATTACGATGGCCCTGGCCGCGGAAACTGCACGCCGACCTCATCGACCGGCTCGTCGCCGCCGGCGCGGCGGTCATCGTCTTGGACATCACGTTTTCCGAGCCTTCGGACAAGGAAGATGATCAGCGCCTTGCGGATGCGATCCGCCGCGCCGGCAATGTCGTGCTCGCCGCCAATAAGGTGTACCACGAATCGTCTTCCGTACGCCAGTGGATCCGCCAGGATCCGGTCCAGGTGCTCACGGACGCGGGCGCACAGGTGGGTCTCGCCACGGTGGCGCTCGACCGCGATCTGGTGGTGCGCCAGATCCCGGAATCGTCCGATGCGCTGTGGCGCACCGTCGTCCTGCGCCTGATCCGGGAGCACCCCGATATCACGCCGAACATCGGCATCGCAGCGGGATCGCTGATCCGCTATGTCGGCGGCGATCACACTTTCCCCTACGTTTCCTATCACGAGGTCGTGAAGCCGACGGGTTCGTATCCGGCGGATTTTTTCAAGGACCAGGTCGTAATCGTCGGGTTCGACGTCAAGGCCACCCCGGACGTGGAAAGCGCGCAGGCCGATCTGTTCGCCACGCCGTTCCTGGCAAGCAGCGGCGGGCTCACGCCCGGGGCGGAGGTGCATGCGAACATCCTCGAGACCGCGCTCGGCAGAAACGCCATCACGCGCCTGCCTGACGGCGCCGTTGCGGCCCTGCTCGCGCTCGTGGTCGCGGCGGGCGCGTTTGCGATGCGCCGCTGGCGGCCGCTCTGGAGCGCGCTCTTCGGCGCGGCGATCGCCGGTGCGATAGCCGCGGCGGTGTGGGGGGTGTTCGTGCAATGGAACCTGTGGGTGCCGGCGGCATCCTCGCTCGCCGTCATCCCGCTGCTGTACGTGAGTCTTGGCGGCCGGTCGTATTTCGCGGAGCAGCTGCGGCGCAGGGAGATCACGCGCGTGTTCTCGCTCTACGTCACGCCGCAGGTGGTGGACTACATGATCGCGCATCCGGAGCGCGTCAATCTCGGCGGCGAACGGCGCGAGATCACGCTCATGTTCACCGACCTCAAGGGCTTCACCACCATTTCGGAGCAGCACACGCCCGAGCAGGTGACCCATCTGGTCAACCGCCATTTCACCGCGATGACCGATATCGTGCTGGAGCACGAAGGCACGGTGGTGCAGTTCATCGGCGACGCGATCATGGCCTTCTGGGGAGCGCCGCTGGACGACGCCGATCACGCGTATCGCGCGACCGCGGCGGCGGTAGCGATGCAGAAGGGGATGGCGGTGCTGCGCGCGGAATTCGCCAAGGAGGGTCTGCCGCCGATATACATGCGCATCGGCATCCATACCGGGTCGGTGCTGGTCGGCAATCTCGGCTCGGCGAAGCGATTCGGCTACACCGCCGTCGGCGACGACGTCAATCTTGCCGCGCGGCTCGAAGGCATCAACAAGCTCTACGGCACCGGCATCATGGTGAGCGGCGACACGGCGCGGCGCATAGAGGGGCGCGTCGCGCTGCGCCCCGTCGACCGGGTCATCGTGAAGGGCAGGAGCCGGGCGATCGAGGTGTTCACGCCGTGCGACGACGCGAAAGTCGTCGAACTCACGCAGCAGGCCATCGGCCTGTTCCGCCGCCAGGAATGGGACGCGGCGGAATCGCGCTTTCGCGAATTACTTGCACTCGTGCCCGAAGACGGCGTCGCACGACTCTATCTCGAGCGCATCGTCGAGCTGCGCGCCACGCCGCCGGAGCCCCAATGGGATGGCGCAGTGGCACTGGACAAACTGTAGGCCGCGGCAGGGAGCGGGCGGGAGACAGGGCCGCCCCGACGGCCGTTCCCGAAAATGGTGCCGCTTGTCTGGATTGAACAGACGACCTATCGCTTACAAGGCGATTGCTCTACCACTGAGCTAAAGCGGCGTCTCTTGGTGGCTGTCACGGCGAGCCGTGGCGACCGTCCATTGCCCGCAGCGGATCAGCTTGCCCGCGTCGGTTTGATTTGTCCAGCGTTCTGCCGCGCCTTCAGGATTACTTTACCCGCCGCAGCGACGGTTTGCCCGGGGGGCGCGGCGGCTCGGGGCGGGATTCATCGCCTTTGCCGGCCTCGTCCGCTTCTGCCGGCGCAGGCGCATCCGCCGCCGCAACCTCGAACGACAGACCCTGGCCGTTCTCGCGCGCATAGATCGCGGCCACCGCCCCGACCGGACTCGAAATTTCCCGCCCGGCGCCGTTGAAGC
>Ga0315281_10010529_pt1 | contig 12739 bp, 10 predicted proteins | sample YL17G07_0_MG_FD_204540 | JGI IMG/M metagenome (GOLD analysis project Ga0315281, IMG submission 204540) | Sediment microbial communities from Yellowstone Lake, YNP, Wyoming, USA - YL17G07_0 | ecosystem: Environmental > Aquatic > Freshwater > Lake > Sediment | place: USA: Wyoming | collected... | reverse complement strand
CGACTTCCAGTCCGGATCGGCGCCGTCCGACATCCTCCGCCAGGCGCGCCAGCGGCAGGTCACGGTCTACTGCAACCTGCTGCCATCGGCGTCGCAGGCCGCGGTCCAGAACGCGATGCTCGAGGAATTCGCGAAGTTGAACACCGGGGGCGAGTACCGGGGCGTGCTCGTCGGGCGATCGCGAGAGCTCGGCCGCGCCGCGCAGAACTTCGTTCTCGCGTTCCTGCTCTCGCTCGTCTTCATGTATCTCATCCTCGCGGCGCAGTTCGAGTCGTGGCTGCATCCCATCACGATCCTGCTGTCGCTGCCGCTGACGCTGCCCTTCGCGCTGCTGTCGATCATCATCTTCCGCCAGTCGCTGAACATCTTCTCGGCCCTCGGGCTGCTCGTGCTCTTTGGCGTCGTGAAGAAGAACTCGATCCTGCAGATCGACCACGCAAATCAGCTGAAGGCCGCGGGACTGTCGACGCGCGACGCCGTCATCCAGGCGAGCCGCAACCGCCTGCGGCCGATTCTGATGACGACGTTTGCCTTCGTCGCCGGCATGATCCCGCTCATCGTCTCGCGCGGCATCGGCGCCGGCACGAATCACGCGATCGGTTTCGTCATCTTCGGCGGCCAGTCGCTCGCGCTGCTGCTGACCCTGGTCGTCACGCCCGTGGCGTATTCCCTCTTCGACGACGCGTCGAAGGTGCGGCTGTTCCGGCGCGCACCGGCCGTCGAACGCGGCCCTGAAAGGGCCGCGCTCCAGGTCCCCTAGTCTCGGTGGGCGGGTCCCGTCGGACCCGCCGATTTCAGGTGTCATCATGCGCACAACATTCTTCCTGACTGCTCTCGCGGCGACCCTCGCGACCTCCGCCGCCGCGCAAACGGCCCCGCCGGCGCCCGCCACGCTCCGCCTGACCGTCGACGCCGCCGTGGCGATGGCGCTCGACCAGAACGTGGACCTGAAGGTGGACCGCCTCGATCCGCAGATCAGCGATACGCGGGTCGCGGCCGCGGCGGCCGCGTACCGGCCGACGGTCAGTTCCACGATCAACTCGAACAATCAACTGCTGCCGCCGTCCAACCTGCTGTCCCCGATTCCCACGCAGACGGACCTGGTCAGCACGAACGCCGGACTCAGCCAGAAGCTGCCGTGGTTCGGAGGGTCGTACACCGTCGGGTGGACGACGGCGCACACCACGAGCAACAGCTTTCTCAACAGCTACGACCCGCTGGTCCAGTCGGGACTCTCGCTCACCCTGTCGCAGCCGCTGCTCAAGGATCTCCACATCGATCAGGCGCGGCAGCAACTGGCGACGAGCCGGACCAATCGCGACATCGCCGGCACGCGCCTGCGCGAGAGCCTCGTGCGCACGACGGCGAGCGTGAAGGCCGCCTATTGGAATCTGGTGTCGGCGGGCGCCACCGTCGACGCGCGCCGGTCGGCGCTCGACCTCTCGCAGGAACTGGCGCGTGTGAACAAGGCCAAGGTGGACGTCGGGGCGTCGCCGCCGCTCGATCTCGTGTCCGCGCAGGCGGAGGTCATGGCAAATCAGGAGCAGCTGATCATCGCCGAGACGACCGTGAAGCAGGCCGAAGACCGGCTGCGCCTGCTCATTTTCGACGGTACCGTCCGCGAGAACTGGAACATCAAGATCGACGCCGTCGACTCTCCGCCGATCGCCACACAGACGATCGACCTCGAAGCGGCGGTCACCAAGGCGCTTGCCGAACGCAGCGACCTCACCCGCGGCCAGAAGGACATCGACAACTCGCAGACCGCGCTGCAGTACGCGGACAACCTGCGGCTGCCCGACGTCCGCCTGAACGCCAGCTATCAGGCGAGCGGGCTCGGCGGGACCCAGGTGCTCCGCACGGGCGGCTTCCCCGGAACGATTGTCGGACCAGGTGCGGTCACGGACTTCGGATCCGTCATCGGCCAGCTCTTCGGCCACGACTACCCGACGTGGGCGGTCGGCGTCAGCGTCAACTACCCGCTCGGCGAGAGCGTGGATCGCGCCGGCTTCGCCCGTGCGAAGCTCGAACGATCGCAGGCGGCGGAACGGTTGAAGAGCAGCGAAGCGAAAGCCATCCAGCAGGTGCGCGACGCGGCGTGGAAGATTGAAATGAACGCCAGGCGGATCGAGACCACGCGCGCGGCGCACGGGCTGGCCGAACAGCGGCTCGACGCCGAGCGCAAGCGGTTCGAGGTCGGGATGTCGACCAGCTTCCTCGTCATTCAGGCGCAGCGCGATCTGGCGCAGGCCAAGAACAACGAGCTCGGCGCGGTGCTCGCCTACGACCTGTCGCTCGTGGATTTCGAGGCGCTCCAGCAGGCGCCGCCCGCGTCCGCCGGCGGCTCCGCCGCCCCTGCTGGACGATGACCGATCGCGTGTGGCGCGTGCGCAAGCATCACGCCTGGATGGACGCGCGGATTCACGAGGGTGACGGCCCCCTGAGTGTCGTCCTCCACTGCTATTACGACGGCCAGCCGATCTACGCGAGGCGATGGCCCACGCGGGAACTGGCGCTCGACGACGCCGACGCACGGCTGAAAGATCTGCTGCGCGCAGGTTGGGCCACTCACTGGTAAAGTGAAAAGTGAAAAGTGAAAACTGAAAAGCAAGAGACGCCGCAGTCTTCCCTTTTCTGTTTTCACTTTTCTCTTTTCAGTTTCAAGGCATAATCAGCGGCGCGATGTCGCGCCCATCCGCGTCCGACACCCTCGCCGGCCGCTTCGTCCGCACCGCCAAGACCCGATGGTCGCAGTTCTGCATGGCCGACTCGACCGGCCGCGAACTCACCTACGGCCGCGCGCTCGTCGGCGGCCTGCTTCTGGCCCGCGCGATCCGGCGCCGCGCACCACGCCAGCGCCACATCGGCCTGCTGCTGCCCTCCTCGGTCGGCGGCGCGCTCGCGAACATCGCCGCATCGATCGCCGGCACGGTCCCCGTCAATCTGAACTTCACTGCCGGGCGCGAGGCGATGGACACGGCCGTCGCGCGTTGTGAGATTGCGACCATCCTCACGTCACGGACGTTTCTCGCCAAAGCCGGCCTGCAGCCCATGGACGGCATGGTCTTCCTCGAGGACGTGCTGAAGGAGACTTCCGCCGTCGCGAAACTCCTGATGCTCGTCGCGGCGTACGCGCTGCCCGCGGCGCTCGTCGAATCGTTCTTCCTCGCCGCGCCCGACGCGGGCGGACTCGCGACCGTCATCTTTTCGAGCGGCAGCACCGGCGTTCCCAAAGGCGTGATGCTCTCGCACCAGAACATCCTGGCGAACATCGACTCCGCGGACCGGGCGATTCACCTGACGAGCGCGGACGTCATGCTGGGCGTGCTGCCGTTCTTCCACGCGTTCGGCTACACGGGGACGCTCTGGCTGCCGCTCATCGTGGGATTCGGCGTCGCCTACCATCCCAACCCGACCGACGCGAAGACGATCGGCGAGATGGCGGAACGGTACCGCGCGACGCTGCTCATCAGCACGCCGACCTTCTGCGGCACCTACACCAGAGTCTGCCGCCCTGAACAGTTCGCGACCCTGCGCTTCGCCATCGTCGGCGCGGAGAAACTCCGCCAGGCGACCGCCACCGCGTTCAAGGAGCGGTTCGGCCACGATCTCGTCGAGGGCTACGGCTGCACGGAACTGGCGCCCATCGTCGCCGTGAACGTGCCGGAGAAGGGCACGGTATCGACGGCCGGCCTCCCCCGCGGATCCGTCGGCCGCCCGCTCCCCGGCATCGAGACGAAAGTCGTCGACATCGTCACGGGCGAGGGTCCGCTGGTCGGCGTCGAAGGGCTGCTGCTCGCGCGAGGATTGAACGTGATGGTGGGCTATCTTGGCGAGCCGGATCGCACGCAGGCGGCGTTCCGCGACGGCTGGTACGTGACCGGCGACATCGCGACGATGGACGCCGACGGGTTCATCCGCATCACGGATCGCCTGTCGCGCTTCAGCAAGATCGCCGGCGAGATGGTGCCGCACCTGAAGATCGAGGAGCAGCTGCAGTCGCTCCTGCCCGATTCGTGCAGTTGCGTCGTCACGTCCGTGCCGGACAGCGAGCGCGGCGAGCGACTCGTCGCCTTCTTCACCGACCCGGCGGTCACGCCCGCTGAACTCTGGAAGAAGCTCGGGCGCACGACGCTGCCGAAGCTGTGGGTGCCCAAGCGCGAGGACCTGCGGTTCGTCGACGCGATCCCCACGCTTGGCACCGGAAAGACCGATCTGCGCGCCGTGCGGGATCTCGCCGCGACGTTCTCTGAAGAGTCGGAGCCCGTTTAGCGCGGAGGGCTGGTTTCGGCGTTTTCGTCGACAGGTGCGGCATCCGTCGGCCGCACCATGTCGCACAGCGCTTCCAGGTCCGCGCGGGTGGCGGCATCGTCAGGCGCGGCGACCGCACGTCGGACCGCCGCATACAGACGCCTCAACGACGCGACCGTCGACGCCCGGGCCGAGGCGACCTCATTCAACTTCCCCGTCGCCGCGTGGGAAGCGATCTTCAATTGGCGAAGAGCCTCGACCGTCGCGATCACCTCGGGTGACGGATCCACAACGTCACGAAGCGACGCGAGTCTCTTTTCAATTCGTTTCACCTCGATCGCGTCGGCGGCCAACTGCAGCCCGAGCCGCGCCCGCTCGCAGGCCTGCGCGTCGTCCGCGAGACGCGCAGCCAAGGTCCCCACGCGCGCGGCGACGGCGGGGTTCAAGAGGCGTCGTGCGAGGTCAGACAGCGCCGCGCGGTAGTCCTCCGGGTTCGACGGGCTGGGCGTCGACGCGGCGCCGGCGGGTGCGGGCGTGCGGGACGCCGGCGCTCGACCGGGCCGCGTCCGGCGTAACAGTGCACCCCACCATGAGTCGCCGGTCGACGACAGCGCGGCGGCGAACTCGAGCGCATCGCGCCAGCGCGCCGACGCCTCCTTTGCGAGGCATCGTCGGACGGCTTCTTCGATCGCCGGAGGGATTCCTGGAACATGTTCCCGCATCCGCGGGACATCGCGCGTGAGGTGCTGGCGCATGATCTCGGACGCGCTTCGCCCCTCGAACGGAGGCCGTCCCGTAAATAGCGTGAAGGCAAGCGCACCCAACGAATAGATGTCGGTCCGCGCATCGACGTCCACTCGTCCCGACGCCTGCTCGGGTGACATGTAGAGCGGCGTGCCGATCACCACGCCCTCGGCCGTGAGCGAAGCCACAGAGTCCCGCTTGGCGACGCCGAAGTCGGTGAGCCGGACGATGTCGTTCGGCAGTTCGAGCAGCACGTTGTCCGGCTTGACATCGCGGTGAACCACCGCTCGGCTGTGAGCGTACGACAGGGCCTGGGCGAGTTCCGTCAGGATGCGCACCGCCTGGGCCACTTCCAGCCGGCCGTCGCGCCGCAGGCGCGTCGACAACGTCTCGCCTTCGACGTAACCCATGACGAAGTAGACGAAGCCGTCGTCTTCTCCGAACGAGAGCAGGGGCACGATGTTCGGATGCGAGAGCTGCGCGGCGGTCCGCGCCTCACGGCGGAAACGCTCGCGCAATTCCGGGGACTGCGCGCGGTCGGGCGGCAGTACCTTGATCGCGACCAGCCGGTCGAGCGCGGGCTCGCGCGCCAGATACACCGCTCCCATGCCGCCCCGGCCGAGCAATCGCTCGATGGTGAATGTGCCCTCCACCGCGGATTGCAGGCGGTGCCGCAGCGCATCGGCCGCCGTGCCCTCCAGACGAATCGGGGCGCCGCACGAGGGACAGAAGCGTCCGCCCGAGAGGATGGATGCCGCGCAGGCTGGACAAATCACGGGTGGGGCTTCCGAACCAGCGCTGAGTGTAGGAGCCGCCCGTTCGGGCCGTCAAGGACGCCACGGCGACGCGATATCGAACCCGTTGCGCGCCCACTTCGTAGTGTGTTAGTGTATCGATACACTAACTCATCATCATGGCGTCAATGAAGACCGACCCTTGGATCGTCCGCATTCCGGTGCGCCCGGCGGATCCGAGGCCCATCTGGAGCCAGATCGAGGAAGGGATGAGACGCCTGCTCGCCTCGGGCGCGCTTGCTGCCGGCGACCCGGCGCCATCGGTCCGGGAACTCGCGACCGAGTTGCGCATCAATCCAGCCACGGTCTCGAGGGCCTATCAGACGCTCGTCGGCGCCGGCCTGCTCGAGGTCCGGCGCGGCGAGGGCACGTTCGTGTCGGCCGCGCCGCCGTCGATGCGCAAGTCTGAGCAGGCGCGTCTGATTCGACATGCAGCGACGACGTTCGCGTCGTTCGCCATCACCCACGGCGCGGATCGCCGCTCCGCACACGAGGCGGTGGATCACGCCTGGGATGAACTGGACGAGGAGTAGGACCAACATGAGCGCGACTGTGGAGTCCACGATGACCGACGGCGCAATGGTCCGCGTCCACAATCTTTCCGTGCAGTACGGAAAGCGACGCGTCCTCGACGGCATCTCGTTCGAAGTCGCGCGCGGCTCGGTCTACGCCGTGCTCGGGCGCAACGGCGCGGGAAAATCATCGCTCATCCGTTGCCTGCTTGGGTTGCAGAAGCCCTCAGCCGGACACGTGTTGGTGCAGGGCGCAGACGCGTGGACGCATCGGGGGCGTGTCCTTTCCAGCGTCGGCTACGTGCCCGAAACCTCGGATGCGCCCGGCGCGCTCCGCGTCCGCGACATCGTCGCGTTCCACGAATCCATGTATTCCAGGTGGAACCGGAGCGCGGTCGCCGACCGCTTGAAGCGGTTCGGCATTCCCGAGCGCGCGGGCGTCTCGACGCTGTCGAAAGGACAGAAGGCGCTCCTGACGCTGGCACTCGCGCTCGGCAATGAGCCCGCGCTCCTGATCCTCGACGACCCGACACTCGGGCTCGACGTCGTCGCCCGCAACGACTTCTTCTCCGACTTCGTGGGCGAGCTCGCCGATCACGGAACCACGGTCATTCTGACGACGCACGACCTTCTGGGCGTCGAAGGCATCGCAGACCGGGTCGGGATCCTGCAAGGAGGGAGACTGGCGCTCGACGAGGAGCTCGCGCGCGTGAAGCTCGACCGCAGTCAGTCACTCGAGCAGATCTTCATGGACGTCACCGGCCGTTCCGGAGGGCTCTCATGAGAAAAGCACTGGCAGTGGCCACGCTGGATCTCCGCCGCCAGTGGATGGCGGCCGGCGCGTTCGGCGTCGCGGCCGGGCTGATCCCCGCGCTCGCGCGGTATATCGCGGCGCGAGTCGAGCCGACAAACGCCGTCTCGTTCGCGCTCGGCGTGGCCGCGCTGATCGCTGGAGCGACGTTCGGATCGGACTTCGCCGAGGGAAAGTCGTCGTTCTTCTTCGCAAGACCCGTCTCGACGCCGTCGATCGTCGCCGGACGGATTGCCGCCCTGTGCGGCCTGTGCGCGACGGCCGTCCTCGGGTTTACGGCCGCCTCCTGGTTGAGCGGCCATCAAGGGCTGGTGACATCGCTCGTCCCGATCACCACTCGACACCTCCAGATCGTGGCCGCCGTCTGGATCGTCTCGCTGTTCTTCTCACTGGCAATCGCGGCGAACACCCGGCAGGCGCGCCGTAAGGAGTTTGCCGAGTTCCTCATCGGCGGCGCAAGAGTCGCGGTGGCCGTCGCGATCACGGCCCTGATGCTCGGCCTGTTCGTGGACCTGACCATGCGCGCCTATGCGGTTCCGACGCCGGTGAAACTGCTCACCTGGTCGTACGCGGCAGCCGCGTTTCTGGCGTCATTGGCGGCAATCGAGTTGGGCCGCACCGATCGGCTCCGCATCGGGCGGGTCCTGAACGTCGGCATGTACTGCCACGGTGCGCTCGCCTGCGCGGTCGTTGCGATCGCCTGGGCGTACGTGCTCCACCCTGGTGCCGGCGCGATCACCGGCCTCGCCAACGCCTTCAGCGCGCCTGATGGACGCGTGGCCTACGTCTACACTCACGTGGACCGCGGGGACCCAACGGTCTTCGCACCGGCGTTCAGCGTCGACCTCGGGTCAGGCGAGGCGCAGCGCGTCATGGCCGACGGGGGGTTCAGTGGCTTGGACACGCCGCGAATCTGGCACTCGCGCGACGGCAACATCCGCGTTTGGAACGAGCGGACGCCCCTGCTGTTTCGCTATGCGCGCAGGATCGTCACGAGTGCGTCCACGTTCCGAATCCGCACGTCCTTCGGGGACGCGACGCCGTTCGCGATGCCGGAGGACGCCGACTTCGACTGGAATACATTCGAGTTCAGGAATCTCGACATCCTCCCGGCATCGGCGGGCGATCTCTTCGCCGTGCGCTGGAGCGACAGGGCGACTGGCCAACACGTGGCGTTCGTATCGCCGTCCCGAGGCGAGCTCTCCCGCCTCAGGCTGCCCACCGCGCAATTCATCCGCACGTGGGCCTTTCTCGAATCGACGCGGCTGAGGGTCGTGGCCCAACGCGCGGGAGCGGGGGGGTTGGAATTCATCGACATCGACACGTTAACCGGAAGCACCAGGACCGTCGCCACAACGGACCGTGGCGCGTTTTATCGGAGCGTGACGCTCGACGCGTCAGCCCAACGGGCCCTGCTGCTTTCGATTCCGTACCCCTCGGGGCCTTCAGACGCCACGGTGTCCGTCCTGCAGCTCGACGCACCGCAACCGAAGCCGATGGCGCTGTATTCAGGAAAGGCCAACAACGCCGATGCATCCTTCCTCGCGGACGGGCGCATCGCGGTGCTCGTTCGACAGCCACCGACGGCGGACTTGAGAGTCTTCTCCCCAGACGGCAAGGTCGCACTCACCAGGCCGTTGGGTGAGGGTTTCAGCAACCTCGGGGGCGAGCCGTTCGCCAACGTTTTCTGGGTCTCGACCCTCGTCCGGGGTATTTGGAACGTCGCGCTCATCGATGCGCGCAGCGGAGAGATGCTGCGACGCCTGAGCGGGTTTCGGACGCTCGACAACTGGGACCGCGGAGTGCCGCCGCCCCCAGGCTCACCCGGCGCGCACCTCCTCATGTCGACCGACAGGAAGCTCTACCTTCTGCCGAGCGTCACCGACGATCCGCGCCCGCTTCTCCTCCACTGACCACGCTGGGGCGCGATGCGCCGGAACGCCGTGTGCTCAGCCGGGAAACGCGCCGAAATGCTCGGCGTAACGCGACGAGAACTCCGCCCACGTGTACGCGTGGCTGAGGCCGCCGAGGTGTTCGAGCGCGTACGTCGCGGCGACGCTGCCCATCCGGGCGGCGACCGAGTACGGCAGACCGAGCGCCATCCCCTTCATCAGCCCGCCGCGGAACGCATCGCCCACACCAGTCGGATCGACGATGCGGTGCGGTGTGACCGCCGGCACATCGACCCATTCGTCTTTCGTCACGATCGACGATCCCTTTTCGCCGCGCGTGATGATGAGCGTTTCCGTCTCTCGAAGGATTTCCGGCTCGCTCAGCCCCGTCTTCTGGCGCAGGAGTTCGAGCTCGTAGTCGTTGACGATGACCATCGTCGCGCCGGTCAGGCCGTCGCGCAGCTCGTCGCCGGACATGCGCGCGCACTGCTGGCCGGGATCGAAGATGAACTTGATGCCGAGCGTCCGGCATTCCTCGGCGTATTGCGTCATGGCGCCGGGATCGTTCGGCGAGATGATCGCGAGGCCGCAGTCAGTCACCGTCCGAAACGAGAGCTGCCCGGCGTCGGCCATCGCGCCCGTGTAGAACGAGGCGATCTGGTTGTTGTGCTGGTCGGTGCTGCAGAAGAACGACGCGCAGAACTTGCCTGGAATCTGCGTTGCGAGCGACGTGTCGATGCCGGCCGCCTCGAGCCATTGCCGGTACTCGCCGAAGTCCTCGCCCGCCGTCGCCATCAGCAGCGGCCTCTCACCGAGCAGCGCGAGCGTGTAGGCGATGTTCGGCGCGCAGCCGCCGCGGCGCTTGTCCATCGTGTCCACGAGAAAGCTCAGGCTGACGCGCTCCATATGCTCGGGCAGGAAGTGTTCGGTGAACCTGCCGGGGAACGACATCAGGTAATCGAACGCGATGGAGCCGGTCACGACAATTTTCATTGCATGTACTTTCCGATGATCGGCGCCAGGTCCTTCTTGGTGTGCGCCGGGACGTGTTCGGGCCTGGTGATCATGGCCGTCGCCAGCGCGTCCTTGCAGCCGCAGGTACGCGGGCCGGCCAGGCGGCCGACGGCCTCGGCGATCGTCTTCTGCGCCGTGACCGCGTTCTGCATCAGGTTCGCGATGATCAGATCGACGGTCACCGAGTCGTGATCGGGATGCCAGCAGTCGTAGTCGGTGACGAGCGCCAGCGTCGCGTAGCACATCTCCGCTTCGCGCGCGAGCTTGGCCTCCTGCAGGTTCGTCATGCCGATGACGTCCATGCCCCACGACCGGTACAGCTTCGATTCGGCCATGGTCGAGAACTGCGGACCTTCCATGTTCACGTAGGTCCCGCCGCGGTGCACGGTCGCGCCAACGGCGGCGGCTGAATCTGCCGCGACCTTCGACAGATCGCCGCACAGGGGATGCGCGAACGCGACGTGCGCCACCAGTCCCCGGCCGAAGAACGTGCTGATGCGCCCCTTCGTGCGATCGTAGAACTGATCGGGGACCAGGATGTCCTGCGGCTTGTACTCCAGCTTCAGGCTGCCGACGGCGCTCGCCGAGAGGATCCGCTCGACGCCCAGGACCTTGAACCCGTAGATGTTCGCGCGGAAGTTGAGCTCCGACGGCAGGATGCGATGCCCGATCCCGTGACGCGGCAGGAACGCGACGCGCTTCCCGCGCAACGTCCCGATGACGTACGCGCCGGACGGATCGCCGAACGGCGTCACGAGCGTGCGCTCTTCACGGTCGGCGAGCTCGGCCATCTCGTAGAGGCCGCTGCCTCCAATTATTCCAATCTCTACGCTCATGGAATCTCCACGCTTCGTTTACCGTGCGCTTCGCGAATGTATCCCGCCGCAACGACGGGATCGTGTTCGAAGAACACCAACGTCTGCTTCGCGATCGCTTCCTGCACGAACTGCTGCTTCGCCGCCAGCGTGTCCATCGGATACAGGTCGTACCCCATGATCCAGGCGTCCGGCACGTGCGACGTGAACGGCATCAGGTCGGCGACGAATGCGGCGGTCTTGCCGCCGGACTCGATCATCACGATCTGATGATGCATCGTGTGCCCGCCCGTCCGGCGCACCTTCACGCCCGGCATGATCGTCTGGTCGTCATCCACCAACTGAAGAACGCCCGCGTCGGCCAGCGGCACGTAATTATCGCGCAGATAGCTCGCGCGATTCCTGGCGTGCGGATGCGTCGCGTCCTCCCACTCGCCGCGCCTGACGATGTACTGGGCCCGCGGGAACGTCGGGCGCACGCGGCCGTCCGCCTCGCGCACCGTGAAGCCGCCCGCATGATCGAAGTGCAGGTGGCTGGCCAGCACGATGTCGACGTCCTCGACCTTCAGGCCGGCCTCCGCCAGCGTGCGGTCCAGATTGCGCGATCGATCCACGCCGTAGATGTCGTGGAACTTCGCGTCGTCCTTGTCGCCCAGGCCGGCGTCGACGAGCATCGTGCGCGCGCCACGGATGATGAGCGGCCGCATGGCGAGCGTGACGCGGTTGCGGTCGTCGGGCTGCTGCTGCTTCGACCACAGCGCCTTCGGCACCGTCCCGAACATCGCGCCGCCGTCAAAGCGAATGAACCCGTCGCAGAGGGAAATCAGTTCAAGTTCGCCCAGCGAATAGCGCTTCACTTGCGATTCAGGGCTGACCGCTGACCGCTGAGCTGCCTGCTTCAACTCGACGAGGACGCCATGGGTCGCTTGCGGATGCACGAAGGCGATCGTGGAGCCCTCCGCGCCGGGACGCGGCGTCTCGTCGATCATGCGCACGCCGCGCGCCTTCAACTGCTCCACCGCCGCGTGGACATCGTCCACACGCAGCGTGATGTGATGCAGTCCCGGCCCCTTCTTGTCGACGTACTTCGCAATCGGCGAATCCGGCGCGGTCGCCTCGAGCAGTTCCAGACTCGAGGCGCCCACCGGAATGAAATGCGCGCGTACGCGTTGCGACGCGACGTCCTCAGGCGCCTCGACGTCCAGCCCGAGCGCGTCGCGATAAAACGCAAGCGCGGCCGGCAGGTCCTTGACGGCGATTCCGACGTGATCGAGAACGGCTTTCATCGGCTACGTGTACTCAACTCTTCCTTGTGTTCTTTGTGTTCTTCGTGTTCTTTGTGGTTCACGTCTTCTTGTTCTTCTTCGTTCTTCTTCGTGCCTTCGTGGCTACGGGCACTTCCCGTCAGCAATGACGCGCCACATCAGGTCGTCCGCGGCCGTGTACGGATCCAGTTCGCGCGCCGCGATCCGGTCGATGATCGACGCGAGCTCGCCCGGCTTGAGAATGGCGTGCTCGAGGCGGTGCATGAACCGGTGCGACACGAGTTCGCGCAGCCGGTACTCGCTGCGCGTCTTGCGCCGGGCCGCCTGCGCGGACTGGCCGTGCGCGCGAAAGCGCCAGATGGCGTCCACCAATTCGGCCACGCCGTTGCCGCTCGTCGCGACCGTCTTCAGAATCGGCGGCCGCCACTCGCCCGGCTGATACACCTGCAGCGACAGGTTCGCCTCCACCGCCGACGCCAGCCGGTCGGCGCCTTCCCGGTCGGCCTTGTTGATCACGAACAGGTCCGCGATCTCCATGATGCCGGCCTTCAGCGCCTGGACCTCGTCTCCCGTTCCCGGCACCAGTGTGACGATGGACACATCGGCGGTGCGGATGATGTCCACCTCGTCCTGGCCGACGC
>Ga0315281_10010527_pt1 | contig 12739 bp, 14 predicted proteins | sample YL17G07_0_MG_FD_204540 | JGI IMG/M metagenome (GOLD analysis project Ga0315281, IMG submission 204540) | Sediment microbial communities from Yellowstone Lake, YNP, Wyoming, USA - YL17G07_0 | ecosystem: Environmental > Aquatic > Freshwater > Lake > Sediment | place: USA: Wyoming | collected... | reverse complement strand
AAGGGCTCTTTCAGACTCAGATGGAGCAGGAAATTATTGGTCAGGTTGTTCGGGAATATCCGGATGGAGGTATTGAAGACTTCGACCGCCTTGTTATAGCGGGTCCGTGCGACATTGATTCTGTTCTCCGTTCCCTCCAGCTGGTGCTGAAGGTCCTGAAAATTCTGGTTCGCCTTGAGATCAGGATAGCGCTCGACAACGACCATTAATCGCGAAAGCGCACTGCTCATCCCGGCCTGGGCTTCCTGAAATTGTGAGAAGGCCTTGGGATCATCAATGATATTTTTCGGCACCTGCATCGCTCCGACCTTTGCCCTTGCTTCCGTGACAGCGGTGAGGGTTTCCTTTTCATGCTTGGCATAGGCTTTCACGACCTCGACGAGATTGGGAATGAGGTCATTTCTTCTCTGATAAGCTGCTTCAACGTCCCCCCATGCCGCCTTAACCGCCTCTTCATTTTGCTGCATCGTGTTATAGCCGCAGCCGGAGAGTGCAGCAAGGATAAAAGCGGACAGAACGAACTTTATAAATAGCGATCCTTTTCTCATCTTTTCCTCCTGATCGGAATTTGGGGAACTCATCCCCTCACCCCCCTCTCCCTGCTGGGGAGAGGGGGGTGAGGGGGGACAAAATGTTAGGAGAAAATTCCCAGACATAAACATGGTAGAATTTATAGTAGTATAATAAGAATTTCGTTTCAAGTCTTCAACAGTGAAAGTGGGGAGATCAAGAAAGGTGCTTTATACCATCGAGCCCCGGGATGATGATCTATTGTTTCTTGTTCCCGAAAGCGGCAGCAAACGGATTATTTGCAAAAGTGCTTTTCTCTTTCTGCCTCTTTTCCTGCCTCCTCTCTTCCTTCTTTCTCTCCTCCCCTTTTGAAACCGCATCGGGTTGGGGCCGGCTGTCCTTCATGGAAAGGGAAATCCGTCCTCTTTCGAGGTCCACATCCAGCACGGTTACCAATACCTTTTGATGAACCTTCACCACATCTCCAGGATTTTTCACAAAACGGTTGGAAACTTCACTGATATGCACCAGCCCGTCTTGATGGACGCCAATGTCGACAAAAACACCAAACGCGGTGATATTGGTTACAATTCCAGGGAGCTTCATCCCGGGCTTTACATCCTCTATCTTCTCAACCCCTTCTGCAAATCGGAAGGTTTCAAACTGTTCACGGGGATCGCGGCCGGGCTTGGAGAGTTCCGACAGGATATCCTCCAACGTAGGGAGGCCCACCTTTTCCGAGACGTATTGCTTCAGATCGATTCTCTTCCGGAGCTTCTCGTCGCCCATCAGATCCAGTACCGGGCAGCCCAGGTCCCTTGCCATGGCATCGACAATGGAATAGCTCTCCGGATGGACCGCACTTCCGTCCAGCGGGTTTTCTCCATCTCTGATCCGTAAAAAACCTGCCGCCTGCTCAAAAGCTTTTGGTCCCAGGCGGGGTACCTGCCTCAGTCCTTCTCTCGACCGAAAAGGACCGTGTTCATTCCGGTACTCCACGATTCCCTTTGCAAGCTGGGGTCCTAAACCTGAGACATAGGTAAGAAGTTGCTTGCTTGCCGTATTGACTTCCATGCCCACATGGTTAACGCAGCTCACGACCACATCATCGAGGCTGTTCTTCAACGCTCCCTGGTCCACATCGTGCTGGTATTGGCCAACCCCGATCGACTTGGGATCGATCTTCACCAACTCTGCCAGAGGGTCCATCAGCCTCCGCCCGATAGATACAGATCCCCGCACGGTCACATCCTGATCAGGAAACTCCTCCCGTGCCACCTCGGATGCCGAATAAACCGATGCGCCACTCTCGTTGACCATCACCAACTGAATCTTCTTTGAGAGATCGAGGCTCCGGATGAAAGTCTCTGTCTCCCTCCCCGCTGTGCCGTTCCCGACGGCAATGGCCTCTATGCGGAACCGCTCACACATCTCAAGGATCTTTGAGCCTGCATCGGCTGCTCCCTTTTCGGACTGTAGCGGATAAATGGTTTCGGTATGTAACAGTTTTCCTTGACGGTCGAGGCAGACCACTTTACAACCGGTCCGAAAACCAGGATCAATGGCCAGGACATTTTTCTGGCCAAGGGGCGGAGCAAGAAGAAGTTGACGGAGGTTCTCGACAAAGACCTGTATCGCCTCCTCATCTGCCCGCTTTTTTGTTGCCAGGCGGATCTCAGTCTCCATGGAAGGAGAGAGAAGTCTCTTATAGCTATCGTACACGGACATCCTGACCTGCTGGGATGCAGGCCCTTCCCCTTTGACAAAAAGGCCATCGAGGATACTCAGAGCATCATCTTCAGGAGGTAAGACCCGCAGAGTGAGAAAACCCTCCTTTTCCCCTCGCCTCATGGCAAGAATCCTGTGGGATGGCGCTGTGCTCACGGGCTCTTCCCAGTCAAAGTAATCCTTGTACTTGATTCCTTCAGTCTCCTTCTCCGGAATGACCTTCGACTTAAAAACAGCCTTCGATGAATAGAAATCACGCATCCTTGCCCGGGCCGTCTGATCTTCATTGACCCATTCTGCAATGATATCACGGGCCCCTGCAAGGGCGTCTTCTGTGGAATCAACTCCCTTTTCGGGATCGACGAAGCCAGTTGCTTCGGCCAACACATCCATGTCCTCCTGTGCAAAAAGACGCTGGGCCAACGGTTCCAGCCCCTTTTCTTTGGCAATCGTTGCCCGGGTCCTACGTTTGGGCCGATAAGGCAGATAGATATCTTCCAGAACAACCATGGTCTCGGCCGCAAGGATCTTCTCCTTTAACTCGTCTGTGAGCTGTCCCCGTTCCTCTAACGATTTGAGGATGGCCTCACGGCGCTTGTCCAGTTCCATGAGCTGATTGAGCCGGTCGCGAACTGCTGTGATGGCAACCTCATCCAGAGTACCTGTGGCTTCTTTTCGGTATCGGGCAATAAAGGGAACCGTAGCCCCTTCATCCAACAGGTCAGCCGTGGCCTGGACCTGTTTTGGGATGAGACCCAGTTCTTGTGCAATCTTCGGAATATGTCTTTGGTTCATAACTTCCCTCAATAAAATGAGAAAGAAAATGGCCGATCATCTATGAGCATCAGGGAGACAACCCTTAAGAGCCTTTGGAAGGAGTAATGATAAAATAATTTAAAGAGGATTAAAAGGGCGATCACGAAATGGAAGGCTTTTAACCATTAGATTGAATAAATTGCAGGTGAGCTTGCCCCGAGCCTGTCGAGGCGCTTGTCCTCCTTCGCTTTGCTCTGGACAAGTTCACTTCGTGAAGGAAGTTTTGCCCTATGAGCCATATTGAAAAGGCTCGATTGAAGGACCGGGCTTTTATCATTTTTGAAAAGGAAACCAACCTTGTTTGCTGAAGGAGGAATGATTATAATTTAATTAGAGATATTTAAATGAATTGGATATCCTTCAAAGGGAGGTGTGAAAAATGGAAAAAAGACTCGGTTGTCGGGATGTAGGTGTAGATTGTGATTTTGTCGCCTGTGGTAAAACAGAGGAAGAAATTTTCCAAAAAGCTGCTGAACATGCCAAAACAGACCATAATATGAACGAGATACCGAAAGAACTCTATGACAAGGCACGCTCAGCAATTCGCGATGTAGAAAGGTGTTAACCTCGAAGGAAGCCACCTGGAATCATCTTGGGTGGCTTCTTTGCATAGACTTAGTCGCTTTAGCAAGATTAACGGTTGATGGTTTTAAGACCTTGGTGATACAACATTGTCCCGTCACGGGTCAGACCCAAGAAATATTCGACTTGGTGATGACTCCTAATAATTAGAGATAAAGGGGAAGCTTTTATTTATTAATTTTTGTTGGTTTTCCTCCTCTATCCCTAAGGCTCTTCACTCTGAACTTTGCTTCCATGTCCGCATCTCCCCGTCTGCCAATCCTTCTTTCATTCATTTACTCCCAAGGAATCAGTCCCTTTTCAATCGCAAAGGCAGTCAAGGCTTGAACATTATGAAGGTTCAATTTCTCCATGAGGTTAGCCCGGTGCTTTTCAACTGTTTTTACGCTGATACAAAGATCATCTGCAATCTCTTTATTCTTGTATCCTTCGGCAATCAACTTTAGGATTTCTCGCTCACGTTGGGTGAGAGTTTCCCAGGAGGTACGAATTTTTAAGGTCTTTCTCCCTTCCAGATACCCCTCTATCACCTTCTCTGAAATTCCAGGGCTGATATAATGCTTGCCGCTGAGGACATTCTTCACAGCTATCATGAGCTCGGCATGGGTTGAATCCTTCAAAATATATCCATTGGCGCCAGCCTTAAGAGTTGCAAGGATGTATTCCTCGGTCTTGTGAACGGTCAAGACCAGAATCTTTGTCCTGGGCGATTGTTTCTTGATCTCCCTAATGGCCTCCATACCATTCATCCTCGGCATAGAGAGATCGGTCAGGATGAGGTCGGGTTTAAATTTCTCGGCACACCGGATGGCTTCCCGGCCGTCTCCTGCTTCCCCTACAACCTCAAAATTTGGATTTGAGGAGAGGAGTAACCGCAATCCCTCCCTGAGAATCGTATGATCTTCAGCAATAACGATTCGAACTTTTTGGCTCATGATCTAGATTCCTCCCATCCCTAATTGCCTGGAGGCAACCCGTCTTTTCCCCAAAAATACATTATGAAAAGGGTCGAAATACATGACATACCCCATTTATCATTTTGGGAAGAATTAGTAAAGTGGAAAATATCGAGGATATGAAGAGAGCATAATGGAAGGATCTCAAAGGGATAAAGCCAAGATGCTGAAAACATTGATCGTTGAGGATAGTGCCATTTTCCGGGTATTGCTCAAAGAAACCTTGCAATCTCGATTCCCGTTCATGGAAATTTCTGAAGCGACGAGTGGGCATGAGGCCTTACAAAAAGTGGAGGCCCTCTCACCGGACCTCATCTTTATGGACATCAAATTGCCTGAAGAAAGTGGACTTGAGTTAACTACAAAAATAAAAACTGAACACCCTAACATCACCGTCATCATGCTTACAAGTTATGATACTCCAGAATATCGGGAAGCGGCATCACAAGCCAGAGCGGACTTTTTCCTTGCAAAGGGGTCATCCACCAAAACCGGTATTTTAGAATTGGTTGAATCGATTGTATCCGCCCAATAATTCTTTCCCCTTTCCCTTAGCGAAAGGGGGGATCTAATTAAAGAATACAGTATCTTAATCCATAAAATACAGGCTCTACCTGATTCACTTTTTACACGATTTTACATAAAGAATATTCAATGCTTCTAAACTCCTTTTCATGAGGAGGCAACCCGTTGAGGGATTACAAAATCTTGTTAGTGGATGGGGGTTCCCAAAACCTCCAAGAGTTGGGTCGGTTTCTTAATGAAAGAGGCTATCAGGTCACCAAAGTATTCAACACGAATGCTGACGGAGAGATGCTTCGTCAGAAGGCTTTCGATTCCACCTCCGAACTGCAGAAATTTACACCCACTGATAACATTCTGACCATGTTAAAGACGATGTCGCTAGATATCCAAGGACCCCTCGTTTCCATATTGGCAACCCTGAAGCTACTGAACCGTGGATATTACGGGAAAATGGATGAAGAGGTGGCCAACAAGATAAAGAAACTTCTCTCAAATGCCACCCTCCTAATCGGAATAACGGAAGAATTTTTAGGAAGCGCTGCGGCGGCGAATGAAGAATTTGAGATCGAAGCCGAGCCACTTCATTCATTTCAGGAGATTATCAATCCGGTCGGAGCATTGAAGCAGCAAAATAAAAAGAACAGGGAAATAACATGATCTTACAACCCATTCATCATCAGCTGACCCCGAATAACTGCGCCGTAATCCTGGTGGATTATCAATCGCAACTTGCCTTGACCATCGGTTCCACCGATGAAGAAACCCTTATCCACAATGCTATCAACCTGGCAAAGATCGCCAAGACATTTAACATCCCCACTGTCCTAACGACCATTGGGGAAACGAGTTTTGGTGGCCCTATCTTTTCAAAACTTCAGGAAATCTTCCCTGACCAGAAGCCCCTTGGCCGCACCACCCTTAGCGTTTTTGAGGACACCAAGATTCTCACCACCCTGGAGAAGATAGGACGAAATAAGCTTTTGATCGCTGGCTTATGGACGGATTTCGGTGTCGCTGCCTCCATTCGACAGGCACGAAAGTTAGGATATGAAATCTTCATGGTCACCGATGCCTGCGGGGATGTAAGTTTAAGAACCCACAACATTGCCATTCAGCACCTCCTCCAGGAAGGAGCAGTGCCAGTGACTTGGCTGCAAGTGCTTTTGGCGTTACATCGTGACTGGGCTCCTCCAGACACTTATGAAGTATTACTCAACATTGTTAAGGACCACGCCAGTGCTTATGGGCTGGAAATACGATATGCACAGACTGGCTTAGGTGAAGGACAAACCGAATGGGTAACTATCAAACCAAAAGAAAGGTGGTGGCGAAAATGTTCCATGGTTCCGATCCGATCCCTAAAAAGATTTCAAAAAAGGCCTTGACCAAACATCATCCTCGAAATCGTCTGGAAGACCTCATGAAAGGGGAATTTTTTAATTGCGCATTTAAGAAAAGTCTACTGCTCTCTCACGAAGGCCCGACCAGAGAACAGCTATTCCCCTTGATCACTGGTTGAACAACCTGTGGAGGGGCTGCAATCCGGGATAGCCCATAATCGAAGGAGGGTATGCCTGATGATCACCAAGGTGGGGGATAAGGTCAAAAATAATTTGACCGGGAAGGTGTATGAGGTGAAGATGGTGAGGGATGAATGGGTTCTTCTGGAGGAAGAAAGCCGAATAAGTCAGGTTTTGACAGAAATAGAAAATATAAAATTCTTGTACGGAAAGGTGAATTATTCTGAGCATTAAAAATATTACCAAGAAAGGTAACATAGGCCGTATTAGGAAAAGAACGGAAATTGAATATTCATTGATCCGTTCGGCGGCGCCAAGCCCCGCCTTTAAAGGCGGGGTAAAGAAGCGCCGCTCAGGGTCAACCCTGAGCAAGCCCCGACCTTCAGGTCGGGGAGTCGAAGGGTTGACTTGCTCTTTAAACTTCTCATAAGACGGTGTGCTGGGAAAGGTCTGAAAAAGGATTTGACTATCTCTTCCAAATTGCCTACATCAAGTTTAGCCACATATCAGACAACATATAATTCTACCAAAAGAAGAGGTGTTAAGATGACCAGTATCTTCCTTTATTTGCTCTTGGGTTTAGCCTCTGGAGTTATCAGTGGTCTCATTGGTATAGGAGGAGGGACGATTATTGTCCCGGTGTTGGTCTTTTTATTCGGACTATCTCAACATCAAGCTCAGGGTACAACGTTGGCCTTGTTGGTCCCTCCCATCGGTTTCCTGGCTGCGTGGACCTACTATAAAGACGGGTATGTGGACCTGAAAATAGCCTCCCTCATCTGTGTGGGTTTCTTTTTCGGTGGTCTGATAGGGGCCAAGCTGGCTACGAGATTGTCCGGCATCGTTTTGGAGAGGGTATTTGGTATAGCCTTGCTTCTCATTTCGCTCAAGATGATCTTTGCGAAATAAGAAAAGCTTGAAATCAATCCTTGGCAAATCTCAGATATCGTACAAGAATCGCACCCCCGAGAAGTATTCCCCCTAAAATGAGAAACCCCATCGAAAATGATCTCGCCTGTCCAATGAGTCCAATCATGGCTGGGATCGCTCCACCTCCAAGAAGAAAACTCACTGGCATGGTCAGAGAGACGGCAATATTCTTAAACTTAGGACCTCCTATTCGAGAGAGCGCGGCAAAACCTGGCGGGAAGAAGGAGGAAGCCAACATGGGTTGAAGAAAAATGAGAAGGACAATCCACGACCCGGACGCCAGACCAAGGAGCATGACAACAATCCCATTGGCCAGAAAGATTACCTTCAGGGCTCGCTTGGGTCCCAGGCGATCGGTGACCCATCCGGATAGAATGGTTACTCCTATGGGAGAGACCCGGGAAAGCCCCACCAATGTATTGGCCCAGGCATGATCCATCCCTTTCTCTGATACCAGGTAAAGAGGAAACATGGCAAATATTCCCAAATTGCCACCGATACCCAGGCTGAAAAGGGCTATCATGATCCAGAAAGAAGGCTCCTTCAGGATGATTCGGAAGGTGCTGATATTTAGAGACTCCCCACAAGATCTCCCTCCCCTGCCAAAAAGGGAGAAAAGAATGCCAGTGAGGATGGAGAAAATCCCAAACAATGTAAAAATCCCTTGCCAGGAAAACCACCTTAAAAGCATTTCCACGATAAGGGGAGCCACTACGAAACTTAAGTTAGGTGCTAATTCATGAATCGAAATAGCCTTTCCCCAATCCCTCGGGTTTACCAATTCGGTGATGGTAGCAATTCCAGATGGGAGATAGAGTCCTGCGGCCATTCCCAGCGTGAAGAGTCCTAAACGAACCATCCAAAGCTGATGGCTAAGGCCAACCAATACAAGAGCCCCACCTACGGCTACGGTAGAGAGGATGATCGTTTTCCGATGATTGAGGTGAGAAGAGACAAAACTCGACCCTAGAAGCATGACACAATACCCAAAAGATATTATGAAAAAAAAGGATCCCGCCTCTTCATGCCCAATTTTTAGATCTTTCTCAACGGTGGGCAACAGGGGTGACAGCACAACCCGAGAAATGAAGTTCAAGAAGAAGATCCCTACGAGAAAGAGAAGGGGCGCCATATGGGAACGAAAAGATGAGGGCTCTCTTTCTGTATTTCCCAAATCTTGGACTCTTGGTGTTTTCATCTGTTTAGTCTTTTATCCCTAAACCTCAATACTGATTCGATCATCCTCACAAACATTTACATCTAAAAGGAAAGCATACCAATGTATGTATCTCTAATGAAAGAAAGGCATTCGAAAGACCAGAAAGAAGCCGTTGAGTGAAGAGAGGGTTCCCAGGCAGGCACTGACAATGGAAAAATAAAAAACTGGACGGGATCCTGAAAGAATGGAGACGGAGGCCATCACAATGGCAATCTGAAGCAGGACTTCTCCATAGTCGAAGTAAGGGTCTTTGTCTCGATTCACATCCCGTTCGTGTTCGAGTTTTTTTGCCTCTTTCTCAATCTCTTTCTTCTCGGCGTTATACCGGGTTTCTTCATCGGTCAGTTTTTTGAGCATCGCCTCAACCCGTTCCTTCACCTCCGGCTTCATCCCGCTTCCGCGTTCCATCAGGTCTATCTCCAGGCGCAACTTCTGCCCCCGATAAAGATGCTCACGTAAAACTTTGGCCTGGTAGAAAGCCCACTGATCAGAGGACCGCTGCTGAGCAAGAAGCATCTCCTTCATTGCGTTATTCCCGCCCAATGAAGTAATGGCCAGGATGACTGCGAAGATCGCAGTGGTGAGTGCCACACGCTTCGTAAATCTCTTTCCCCTTATTTCCTCAAGCTCTTCTGTATTCGGAAGTTCAACTTCTGCCATAGTCGTTTTTCCTCCCGCCTCTTATTAGTTAGCCCGCCTTTCCAAACAAAAGTTGCAATAGGAAGACAGGTATGCTGGGCGGCCACGTTGCCCTGTCATGTCTTAGACAGGGCAGGGCACAATATCAACTGATATAACATTTAGCCGGGAAGCTTCTTCTTTTTGAGAAGAGCTTCCAAAAGTTTTATAGCGATAACAAATAAACGTTTAACGACTACACCCCAAATCTATTACCAAAATTCACTTTTATGACAACAATTGTTTCCCATAAATATATCAAAAATTGCTTTATAAAGCTTGCGGAAGGCATACCTGCCTTCCGCAAGCCAGCCTTCTTATGTCCTGCAATTTTTCACATATATCTTCATCCCTTCAGACAAGCCCCCATCCAAACCCAACTCATTCCCCCATTCATCATACACTTTCTTTAGGCCTTCTATCTCTTTGAGAAGTCCAGCATGAATCAGGATATGTTTCACTGCCATGCCTGGCAAAACATCCACAGAGATGTCATTGACATAAACTTTCATCAGCGAATCTCTATGATCCTCCCCTCAACCTTTGGAGCGATTCTTTTCTTCTCTTTTATATATTCAACCACCACATCCCTCAGCCATTTACTGGAATCGCTGTAAACGACCTTTTCGCCTTTCATCATCCCCCCAATGACTGAGAAATCTCCCGACGATTTCATGGCCTCTCCAAAGGCTTTATATCCATCCCCTCTTACAGCCATAAAATCATTTGTGGCAACGATATATTCTCTATCGGGATCGATCAGCTTACCGGAGATGAAAATTTCCTTGATCCTTGAACCCCTCTTTTCAGATGGGGAATACTTAAAAGTGAGGCCGGATACCTGGGGAAATCGACCTTCTTCATTTTCAACACCGGATACCCCATGCTCCAATGCTTCCTTAATCTGTTTCCCGGTCAGTTTGATGGCAACGATGTAATTATCGAAAGGCAAGGCGGAATAGATATCTTTCGCTCTCACTTCCCCTTTTCTGATGCTGACCCTGATTCCTCCTCCATTGATCATGGCGACATCAGCCCCCGATGAACTCCTTATAATATCTGCAATGAAATTCCCGAGGTTTGTCTCCCTCCTTCTCACGTTCTCTCCGTCGAGGTCCACCTCCGCTTCTCCGATTCTTACATTGAGAACAGCATCCACCCTTTCTTTATATTTATTCACTATGGCCAAAGCAGCCTTGTCCTCTTTACCCTTTTCAGGTTTGATCTCCTCCAGATGGCCTTCGAACTTGATGACTTTTCCATCCTTTACCGTGAGGTCTAAAACGCCAAGAGCTTTTCCGTGCTCCCATGCTTGTACAATCAGTGTGTTCCCGATCGCCACAGGTTTTGTAATCTTGGTATGGGAATGTCCACCCACGATCACATCAATTCCCTTTACTTTCTCCGCGAGCACCCTGTCAGCGGGGTATCCTATATGAGAAAGGACGATGATGACATCCGTCTTGTTTTTTAACTCTCTCATATATTTTCCAACCGTTTCTACCGGAGAGGTAAATTTCAAGCCTGCCACATTTCGGGGATGGGTGGATGCAGGGACATCTTCAGTGACAATACCGATAAGTGCTAATCTAATCCCGTTCAGTTCTCTGATGATATAAGGCTTGAGATAATCCAACCCCTCAACATTGGCTCCGAGGACGGGGAACCTTGCCTCTGAAATTCTCTTCTTAAGGATCTCCTGTCCAAAATCAAATTCATGGTTCCCCAATACCATCGCATCAAACCTCATCACATTCATCAACTCAATCACTGATTCAGCCTGAAAAAGATTTGCCCAGTTATCGCCTTGAATCATGTCACCTGCGGAAAGAAGTAAGGATGGTTTTTCTTTGCGAAGCTCGTTGGCCTTGGCCGCAAGATAAGCGATACCCCCCAGAAGTTCATCCGATCCAAGGGGTTTATAGGGTTCAACAAATCCATGGAAATCGTTAACGTGGAGAATGCGTATTTCAATCTGTTCGCCATGAGCAAACGGTATGGCGAGAAGGAGCAGGAAGAAACAAAAGCAGAAGATTTTCAATCTTTTCATTCGAATTCCGACAAGAAATGAGAAATTCACAAAATCAATAGTTTGGATTGGAGTCTAAAGGATTTAGGGGCTCAAGTCAATAATGGGCAAATAGGTGAAGGAGAGCGAATAAAAAGCCCGATGGGAGCTTAAATCCACCATCGGGCCGGTATCAAAGTGATCAGAGGTATATCGGAATTTCCCTGAAACGATTCATCATTTTCTTCTCGGAGGCCTTTCAGGCATCTGAGGCATTTCAAACTTCTGAGGCGTCTCTGTGATCAAAGTCTTTGCCCCGGTCCCGTACCCGAGAAGAACCATTTCAAGATCTTTCGATACGGATTTGATCATTCCATAAGGGGAGATATCTTTATAAATCCAAGAATCCACCACCTCTCCGTTCTGATATTGCATGTGTTGGGTCTTAAATGTACCGGCAGGAACCTTGATCGTCTCCACCCCTTTATCAACGATCTTTCCCCTCGCTTCCTGTGCCCTGGAAGGCTGCTCCATCATCCCAACGGGCATCTCCATCGCAGGCTCATTTCCTTGTTTGAAGATCATTCTTTTTACATTCTTTGTATCCCCTGGATCTCCGGAGACAAGCATTTTAACAATACTTCTTCCCTGACGTCCTCCTTCCATCACGGTCTCGTACCAGTAGGCATCCCCCTCTTTGCCAACAATGGCAATCTTCATCTTTGAAGGAGATTCACTCTTGGGGGTCATTTGGTACTCTGACCACCCGCCTACGACTGGTTTAAAGTCGGAATAAAATTTGGGTCCTGCGCTCTTTCCGAACTGAGCCTCCGCAAGTTGAACAAGAGTTAAAGTCAAAACGATTGAAACAACCCAAGCCATTTTTCTCATATCCATCCTCCTCCAAAATAGAATTGGTTGATGAGACGATATCCATATCAAAGATATCTAACGAAAGAAAAGGCCGGAAAGGAATCTGCCGGCCTTTGAAATCTTCAAAAAATCTTGAATGGGTTTTCTTACCTTCTGATGAGCCGTTTAACGTCTTGCTCAGGACCAGCGCAACGAACCACAGGTCGAGCAATGGGTTGCATGGGGGAACATCCATCTCATGGACCTCACCTCCTTTTATCACTTAAATTCTAAAGTCTTTCTCTCCCCCTGTCAAGGGAAAACAAAGAGAGCTCCGATAAACTACCGCATGCTCTCTTGATTACGCACCTGCCTACCGCAGGCAGGGATTTCAAAAAATGATTAAACAGATTTT
>Ga0315281_10010526_pt1 | contig 12742 bp, 11 predicted proteins | sample YL17G07_0_MG_FD_204540 | JGI IMG/M metagenome (GOLD analysis project Ga0315281, IMG submission 204540) | Sediment microbial communities from Yellowstone Lake, YNP, Wyoming, USA - YL17G07_0 | ecosystem: Environmental > Aquatic > Freshwater > Lake > Sediment | place: USA: Wyoming | collected... | reverse complement strand
AGAAGGATTGTCGAATAACTCCGTAACCTATACATTATATTGACAAAAATAAAATTACTATGTATACTATAAGATATTATGGTTACGCGTATTGAAAGAGGTCCTAAGTATCCACGATATCCACATTATAATGCAGACAATATAAAAGGTCTGCTTGATTCTCGTGATGCAATAATAGAGGATCATACTAGGGCTTATGAGACTTGGCTTGCTCAAAGAAGAAAACTTGTCCAGCAAATACAACTTGGCGTTAGAACAATGGTGCCGCCCAGCGAGGGAACCTTTGGTCAGGCAGCGTTACCCTTGGTCGGTCATGATCCAAAAAGAGATAAACCTGACTCATTGAAAGATATACTTTTATTTCAAGAGCAAAAACTAACGATTTTTGATGCAAGTGGAGAATTAGAAGCAAGACTTCCCGGTAGATTTATAAGATGGGCTTTTGGATGGCCTGGTGAAAATCAGCTTCCAGAAGAATTACTTAAAAGTCAAGCTTGGGCAAGCGGTGTAGTAATAGAATTTGGATTTAGAAGAAAATTTGGAAAGCCAAATAACCGTTTTGTTCTTACACATGTGAACAATGCTAATATAGACGGAGGAAGAAGAATACTAACTCTTCAGGGAGAATTAAGGGCAATTGGACTTGATATAAAACGTTAATTAATATTCTTTAAAGAGTATCATCTATTCTGAGGCTGATTTGCAGAAAAATTATTTTTCCAAAACTTCAAGACCAGGAAGCTTAATTCCTGCCAGAAATTCAAGCATTGCGCCGCCGCCGGTTGAAACAAAATCAAACTTTTCTAATAGATTTACTTTTTTAAGATAGGCAATCGTATCTCCTCCCCCGACTATTTTATGTGTGTTAGAACTTGCTAAGCCTTTTGCCAGAATTTCTGTTCCCATTTGATAATCTTCATTTTCAACTTGCCCCATCGGCCCGTTCCAGACAACAGTTGAGCAATTTTGGATGATTTGAACAAAGTTTTCCGCACTTTTGACAGTTATATCTTTATTATCTGTAGTTAAATCAGCCACCAAAAGAGCTGATTTTTGCCCCTGAAGTTTTTCATGTTGAACTCTTAATAAGACTTTGTCATTCTCGGCAATTTCTCCGCCCACCAAAACATAATCGGCAAAATGGTGCATTTTTTCAACCAAAGGTAATTTTGTTTCTATTTTTGCCCCGCCAATAATTACACAAAGCGGCCTTTTGGGATTTTCCAAAACTTTTGACAACTCTTCAACTTCTTTTTGCAATCTTAAACCTGCATAAGAAGGTAGATATTTAGCAATACCCACTATTGAAGCATGCGACCTGTGCGATGAAGCAAATGCATCGTTTACATAAATGTCGGCCAATGATGCAAGTTTTTGAGAAAATTCTAAATTATTTTCCTCTTCTTCTTTATGAAATCTTAAATTTTCAAGAAGAACAATGCCCGGAAAAATCTCCCAACCTAAAAATCCATGAACTTCCATCTCCTTTAAATTTCCCTTAAGTTTGTTTGCGTACCATTGTGCCACAACTTTTAAACTTAAATTTTTATCTTCTTTTTCTGGACGCCCAAGGTGCCCAATTATAAATATTGTCCTCGTTTGCTTTAAAAGATAATTAATTGTTTCAAGAGAAGTAATTAAACGAAAATCGTCTGAAATCTCCCCTCCCGTAAGGGGAACGTCCAAATCCGCTCTAAGAAGAACTATTTTACTTCTTACATCCGCATCTTCTATATTTTTTAAATCGTGGATCATAAATCACTTAATCTGAAAATTCCTGGCAAAACATTTCTCCATATACTCCTCCATCAATTACCCCAATACCCACTCTGTTAAAATTGGTAGATAAAATGTTTTCTCTGTGCCCCGGACTTTGCATAAGCCCCTTCATTGCCAATTCCGTATTTGGAGCAAGTGCTAAATTTTCTCCGGCGAAAGTAAAATCAATGTTCGCCTTTGCCATTCTGTCAAAAGGAGATAGCCCTTCAGGGGTATAGTGAGAAAAATATCCCCTTTCCAACATATCCTTGCAATGATCCCTGGCAACATCCGTTAGCGCACTTCGCACTTGGAGCGCAGACAATCCCCGCGAAGTTCTTTCTTGATTTACCATATTAAACATTTTTTCTTCGGAAACCGTATCTATACTTAAACTGCTGGTTTTAAAATTAAGACTAACAACTTGATTGCTTTTTGGCTCAACTGTTAAAAACGCCAAGGTTTCGTTAACAGCACCGCCAAAAACACTATTTAGATCTTTGGCAAAGCCTTGTGTATTTGTAACCAGAATATTTCCCACTTTAGAATTGGAAACCGAATGCTTAAGAAAAGTTGAAACAGGAAGAATAATAATCATTGTTAATATAAAAGATAAAAGCAAAAGTCCTGAAAAAATAGCCGGGATTATTCCCAAAAAACTATTTAGTTTTTTAATATTCGTTGACTTAGATTCAAATTCAGCAAGAAATGAGGCTGTTAAAACCAGATGTTTTAAAATAAAACTGAAAATAATTTCCGTAAAAAACGCAACCACAAAAAATCCTATCGCGTTGGCAAATCCACTTGGCATTGAAAAAATTTTAACCAAAATCTGACCTATTAATCCGTAAAATGACAGACCCAAAGCAAAAGAAACAACAAAACTTATCAAATCCAAAACTGCAGCATAAAAACCAAGCGCATAGCCTTCAAAACAATAAATAATAAGAACAATTAATATTAAGATGTCAACCCAGTTAAATCCTAAGCTTGGTATTGAAACTGAAGAGAGCAAAAGATTAATATCCATCAATACTGTCTATTATATACAATCCATAATTGGTTGTCAGTGAACAGATATAATGGTATGATAAGTTGATGAAAAAGCGCCTCAAAAACCCTTTAAAAATTTACAAAAAACATTTAACAAGAAATAGTTTAATTATTGTTTTTTTTGTCTTGGTTTTGTCTTTATTTCTTTATTTTGCACTCTTAAAGGACTTGCCGCTTCCCACTAAATTAAGTAGTTTATCAGCGCCTCAATCAACTCTAATCTATGACAGAAACGGAAAACTATTGTACAATATTTACGATAAGAAAAATCAGTCTTTTATTCCTCTTTCAAGCATTCCAAAATCAATGCAGCAGGCAACAATTGCGATTGAAGACAAAAACTTTTACAGCCATGGCGCAGTTGACTTAAAAGGCATCATCCGAGCCGGAATATCAACCATCTTTCATAAACAAATACAAGGCGGTTCAACCCTAACCCAACAGCTGGTTAAAAACAGCTTGTTAAGTCAGGAACAAACTGTTCCAAGAAAAATTAAAGAGATAATTTTGGCTTTCGCAACAGAACTTATTTATTCAAAAAACCAAATTTTAGAAATGTATTTAAATCAAAGTCCATACGGAGGAACTGCCTATGGAGTTGAAACAGCCTCGGAAACTTATTTTAATAAACACGCCAAAGATTTAAATTTGGCAGAAAGCGCACTTTTGGCCGGGCTCCCTCAAGCGCCTACTCAATTTTCTCCCTTTGGATCTCATCCTGAATTTGGCAAAGCAAGACAAGTAGAAGTTTTAAAAGCCATGCTTGAGCAAGGTTATATAACTCGCGACCAGGAAAAAAAAGTTGAGAATGAAATTCTAAACTATAAAAGAATTTCAAATAATATCGAGGCCCCACATTTTGTTTTATATGTCAAAGATCTTTTAATAGCAAAATACGGGCAGAAAACGGTTGAAGAAGGAGGGCTAAAAGTAATTACAAGCCTTGATGCATCTATTCAGGAATATGCCGAGGCGTCGGTTTCAGGAGAAGTTAATGATCTTCCCGGCTATTATCATGTTACAAATGGCGCCGCTTTGGTAACAAACCCTGCAACCGGCGAAATTTTGGCCATGGTCGGAAGCAAAGATTATTTTGACACAAAAATTGCCGGAAACTTTAATATTACTACCGCATTAAGACAACCCGGATCATCTATAAAACCGATAAATTACGCCGCAGGCCTAATCAATAAGTATAACGCCGCGACTACATTTATAGACGAAGCTATTTGTTTTCCAAATCAAGGAGGAAAAGAATACTGTCCATTAAATTACGACGGTAAATGGCATGGACTTGTACAAATGCGCTACGCTTTAGGAAATTCCTTAAACATTCCTGCCGTGAAAATGCTTAAATTAAACGGAATTGACAGCATGATCGCAACAGCATCGGCTATGGGAATCACCACCTTTACTCACCCTGAAAATTACGGGCTATCTTTAACCCTGGGAGGAGCGGAAGTAAAAATGGTTGACATGGCCACGGCTTTTGGAGTATTTGCAAACTCCGGTTATCGAATTAATCTTCATCCGATTCTTAAAGTAACCGATAAAGCCGGCAAGGTTTTGGAAGAATATAAACCGCCATCCAGTCCAATTTTTGGCAAAAAAGTACTCCCGGAAGGAATTGCCTATATAATCTCGGATATTTTGGCTGACAACGGGGCAAGAGTTTTAGAATTTGGCGATAATTCCCAACTTAAAATAAGAGGACAAACCGTATCGGTTAAAACAGGAACCACCAATGACTATAGAGACAATTGGACAATTGGATATACCCCTTCGTTTTTAGTAGCGGCCTGGGTTGGTAATAGCGATAACACGCAAATGAGCGGACTGGTATCAGGCATTACAGGAGCCGCTCCAATTTGGAATGATATTATGTCACACCTTCTTAAAGGAAAAACTCCGGAAGCAATTTCAAGACCGCCGTCGGTAATTCAAAAACAGGTTTGTTCCGATACCGGATTTTTTCCATCCATTGCACCCAGCGGAACCACATGTCCCACCAGATTTGAATATTTTATAAAAGGGACGGAAAATTCAACGGGTAAACTTTCATCCGAAGATATTGCTGTTGATAAAACAACCCAAGACTTGCCGGCAAAAGGACAAACGGATAATTTGGAAACCAAAAACGAAACAATATATACAGATCCTACCGGAGACAAATATTGCATTAGTTGCCCGCATCCGACCCCTACTCCGACTCCTGCACCGGGACATTAGTTTTGCCTCTTTCAAAGCTGATATACCTATAGTATAATTCACGCACCCTGACTGCTTAAAAGAATATGAAGCTTTTACTTAATCCTATTGTATTTATTTTAAATTTGCTTATTAAGATAGGCGACTTTGTTCTGTTGGCAATAGTTTCTTTCATAAAAATTATTAAGTTAATCATGAGAACTATTATCTCTTCGTTTAAACAATTACAAAAAATTACGCATAAAGAAACAAAAATCATCTCCGGCCGTTATGCGTTTAGAAAAAAACAAATTTTACAATCAAAACAGAAGATAAAATTTTCTTTCTTAAAAATTAAACTTAAGCTCCCCACTTTTAAACTATGGCCTCTAAAGCCCAAACCAAAACCCAAGCCAAAACTTAAGAAAACAAAAACAACCGTTGTTTATAAAAAACCTCATTTAATAAGATTGCGGATAAAATACTTTATCTTTGGAGGATTTTTCTCCTTTATTCTTATATTCCTGCCTATTTTATTTTTAATATTTTTGCAAAATCTTCCAAATCCTAAAGAGTTATCGCTTAGGGAAATTTCCCAAACAACCAAAATTTATGACAGAAATGGTTTTTTGCTTTATCAGATTTTTGCCAATGAAAATAGAACCCTGGTATCTTTAAATTCAGTACCTCAAGACCTTATTAATGCAACTATCGCTATTGAAGATAAGGATTTTTACAAAAATCCTGGTTTTGACATAAATGCAATTATAAGAGCTGCCATTGCCGATGTTTCCGGAAAACCCATACAAGGAGGTTCAACCATTACGCAACAGCTGATAAAATCAACTCTTTTAACTCCGGAGATAAGCGTTGGAAGAAAAATTAAAGAGATTATTTTAGCCGTCTGGACTGAAAAAACTTACACAAAAAATGAAATTTTACAGATGTATTTTAACCAAGTGCCATATGGCGGAACTGCCTGGGGGGTAGAAGCAGCAGCAGAAGTGTATTTTGGAAAAAACGTTAAAGACTTAGATCTTGCAGAGAGTGCTTTTTTAGCCGGAATGCCGCAGGCTCCAACTACCTATTCTCCTTATGGAGAAAATCCTAATCTCTGGAAAGAAAGACAAAAAACAGTACTGCAAAAAATGCTTGAGCAAGGTTACATAACCCAAGACCAATTGGAAAATTCATTAACTGAAGACTTATCCTTTTTACCTTCCCAAACACCAATATATGCCCCACATTTTGTCATGTATGTTAAGGACTTGCTGATTAAAAAATATGGCTTGCCTTTGGTTGAAAAAGGCGGCTTAAGTGTAGTCACCAGTCTTGATTTAAAACTTCAAGATGAAACTCAAAGTATTGTGAAAACAGAGGTTGATAACAATGCCTATCTGCATCTTACCAATGGAGCAGCCTTAATAACCAATCCCAAAAACGGTGATATTTTAACCATGGTCGGAAGCCGCGATTATAACGACCTAAACGGGGGCAACGTAAACTTAACTACTTCATTAAGACAGCCTGGTTCTTCGATAAAAGTTGTTACCTATGCAGCTGCTTTATCCAACGGATTTACAGCCGCAACTATACTTGATGACTCACCCGTAACCTATACCAGCGCCGGTGCGCCAAATTACTCACCTGTAAATTACGACGGGGCTTTTCATGGAAGAATTCCTTTAAGACTGGCTTTTGCAAATTCATTTAATATTCCTGCTGTTAAAACTCTGCAAAAAATAGGCATTGGCAATATGGTTGAGATGGGCAAAAAAATGGGAATTTCTACTTGGGGCGATCCATCTCAATACGGTTTGTCTATTACACTTGGCGCCGCCGAAGTAAAAATGATTGATCTGGCAGAGGTTTACGGAACAATTGCAAATTCAGGCAAAAATGTTAAGCTTGATCCGATTTTAAAAATAACCGATTATCAAGAAAACCTTGTTTATCAAAAAAATACTCCCGAAGAAAAATCTGTTATTAATGAAGGGGTTGCATTTATAATTGCAAATATTTTATCTGATAATCTTGCCCGGTCCTTAGAATTTGGCATAAATTCACCTTTAAATATTCCTAACCACATCGTTTCCGTTAAAACGGGCACTTCCGATAATAAAAGGGATAATTGGACTATTGGATTTACTCCATCAAAACTGGTGGCGGTTTGGGTAGGAAATAATGACAATACTCCCATGAGTCAGACTTTGGCTTCGGGAATTACAGGAGCAGCTCCCATTTGGAATAAAATTATGACTACGCTTTTGGGAAACGTTTCAGATGCGCCTTTAAAAATACCGGAGGATATTGTTCAAAAACCTTGCCTTGGCAGAATAGAATATTTTGTTAAAGGAACTGAAAATTTGGTTAATTGCAAAACTACCCCTAGCCCCAGCGCATCGCCAACTACCCGCTAGAAGGATGTATTAATGACAATAGTTTTTGATAATTTGCTTTAGGGTCGCCGGAAAAAATAAAACTTGTTGTAATAAAACGTTCAACGCCTGCATTTTTTGCCTGAAGAATTGTTAAATTGGTTATCCCTCCGTCTATTTCAACCGGAATTGGAAACAAATCTTTTATTTTTGTCGCTTTTGGCAAAACTTCGGGCATAAAAATCTGCCCTGATAAACCCGCTTTTACACTCATTATTAAAATAGAGTCTAAGTCTTCGTAATCTATTTTCAGGCTTTCCAGCGGCGTATTCACGTCTAATGCCAAACCGACTTCTCCTAAAAATTCCCCTTTGGCAATAAAATCTTCCTGACTGGACATTTTTTCAACATGCCCAATGAATCTTTTAAAACCGGCATCGGCAAAAGACTGAATATAATTGATCGGCTCTTCAACCATTAAATGCACCTCAAAAATAAAATCTTTTGTATATTTTGCAAACGGCTTAGGGTCTAGAAAAGTAGTGTTGGAAGCAAATTTACCGTCAATAATATCAATGTGAATTGTTTTTGCAAAACCCCTAACCAATTCTATCTTTTTTTCAATTTCAGACCAGTCTTTTTCCAAAATTCCGGGAATAATATCGGTCATAATTTGATGTTGGACGATGGAAACTGGAATCTGGATTTTGAAATTGGATGTTCGAACCTCTATCCTCCAACCTCAAATTCTAATTTCTAGCTTCTACTGTCTATCCTCAATGTTTTTTATCTTCTCTATTCTTCTTTGATGTCTTGGCTCTTTTGAAAAAGATGTATCGAGAAAAATTTTTACTAGTTTTTTTGCTTTTTCAAAATCTACAAATTCCGAACCCAAAGAAAGAATATTTGCATCATTATGTTCCCTTGCAAGTCTGACATTTTCTTCGTCAACTCCCGTAAAGGCTCTGATGTTTTTTATTTTATTGGCAACAATCTCCTCTCCTGTTCCGGATTTACCAAAAACAATTCCTTTTGAATTTTGATCTTCGGAAACTTTTCCTGCTGCCTTACTAATAAGATCCGGATAATCATCATCTTTTTCAAAAGACAAAGCTCCGCAATCTTCAATGTCATAATTTTGAGCAATAAGAAACTTTTTAATCTCTTCTTTTAATTTAAAACCTGCATGATCCGCAGCCAAGTATATTTTCATATAGTTTTGAGTTTTGACATTTGAATTTTGAATTTCGTTTACTTTCCTATTATAACCAATGCATCTTCCGTAGAGCTATCCTGAAGATCGGATGAGGTAGAGCCGATTGTATAATTAAATCCTAAATCTTTTTTCAAAAGAGCGAGATAATCACTTTTGCTGCTCTTTACCTGAATCGTAACATTTGTATAGTTGTAATTATCTGCATTGCCGGTTGAAGATACATCATAACCTAAACCTTTAAGATAATCAGAGGCTTTAGTTGCAACGCCTGCTTCTCCGCTGCCATTTTGAATTAAAACGTTAAGCTTACTTCTATCTAAACCTGTTGCTTTATCAACCGGATTAGCGCTTGGTTTTGGGGTAGGGGTAGGAGTTGGAGCTGGGCTTTGAGTCGGAGAAGGTGAGGTTTCCGGCGATGCCGAGGGAATGCTTGTTTCAATAGGAGAAGGCGTTGTAGAAACTGTCGATGTAGACTGATTTTTCGGCTTACCTGTTACTTTTACAAAAACTACTGAAAGTACAACTAAAACTATAAAAGTGATTAAAACAACAGTTTTTTTAGGAAGAGGTCTTTTTGCTCTTCCGGGAGTAAAAGTTTGAGGTATTTCTTGAAATTGATTCTCTTCCATACCGCTTTTTTGCATAATACCACCTCTTTATCCATTTAGCAACCCGTGTGGGGGTTAATTTGCTATAATAAACTTACTCTTATGAAAAAGGTGTTTACCCTATTATTTTTATGTACATTTTTATTTATTGCCTCATTTGTAATTGTGCCTAAAAGCTCTTCTGATCAATTAGATGATATTACAAAACAAATTAATGATTTAACCAGTGCGCTTAATATGTCTATTAATGCAACAAAGCCTTTACAATCTCAATTAGATAGTTTGAAATCGCAGATTTCCGATATTAAGAATAGAGTAGCTGCTATCGAGCAAGGTATTGCTATAAAAAAGAAAAACATTGATCAGGGATATGCGGACTTGGCAAAAGAAGAAATTGTCCTAAACAGAACAATCAGAGATTATTATATAAAAAGTTATTATAATTCCCCGCTTTTGATGTTTTTATCAGGCGCTTCTGCTTCGGAACTTACTCAAATTTTAGCTTATCAAAAAGCGGCAACCGACCAAGATAAGGTAATTATTACAAATATTGCTATTACAGTCCAAAGCTTAGAAGAAAAAAAGAAAATTCTTGAAAATGAACAAATAAAACTAATCTCAATAAAGGCAACTTTAGATGATCAATCAGCAAAGCTTGATAAAATAGTAACAGGTGCAAAAGCTTACCAATCAAATCTTTCCGGTCAAATTGCTCAGCTAAATGCAATTCAACAACAAATATTGTCACAGAGATTAGGAGCACTTAATATTCCTCTTTACGCAAGTTCCGGGGGGGCATGCTCGAGTGATATAGGCAAAGACCCAGGCTTTGGCGGAGCAAAATTTGGCTTTTTCACGTTTGGGGTCCCCAATAGAGTAGGCTTAAACCAATACGGCGCTTTTGGGAGAGCAAAGGCAGGAAAAAGCTATGAAGAAATCCTCAGGGCTTACTATAACTTCGATTCACTGGAAACAAAAGATGCCCAAATAAGCGTACAGGGCTACAGCACTTATTCATTGGAGGACTATACAAAACGTATTTATGAAGTGCCAGATTCTTGGGGGAGTAGCGGAGGCATGGAAGCATTAAAAGCTCAGGCTATTGCGGCAAGAAGTTATGCACTTGCATATACAAATAACGGAAGTGGTTCAATCTGCACTACGGAACAATGCCAAGTATTCAAACCCGACCCTAAAGGTGGCAATTGGGAACAGGCCGTTAACGATACCGCAGGAAAAGTAATGATCCAAGGCGGAAATCCAATTAAAGCTTGGTTCTCATCAACTCACGGAGGATATGTTTTTAATTCAGGCGACATTGGATGGTCGGGAACCTCCTTCACAAAAAACGCCGTTGATACTCCTTCGGGCTCAGTAGGTAGTTTTTCAGAGCTGCAAAGCAACGCTTACGATAAAGACTCTCCCTGGTTTTACTGCGACTGGGGATCAAGGGCTGATTATAATAAAACTGCTTGGCTTAAGCCCGAAGAAGTAGCAGATATAGTTAATGTCTTATTTCTTGCACAAAAAGACTCAAGTACGGTCAATCATCTTTATCAAACTGATAAACCAAACCCTGCAGGAACAGATACTTGGAACTCAGACAGAGTAAAACAAGAGCTAGGTTCTAAAGCATACAACAGCATCAGTGATATTTCTGTTTCTGCTGATTTTGGTTCAGGAAAAACAACCAATGTAACTGTCTCCGGAGACGGAAAAAGTGATAGTTTCTCAGCTGACATTTTTGTTACCTATTTTGATTTACGTGCACCGGCAACTATTTATATTCCTCAATTAGGTAAAAATTCAGATGGGTCCTTAAAATCACCTTTATTTAATGTTGAGCGATAATTGCCCTTTCGCTGTATAATGGAGCGCAGGGATAAAAATATGCCGGACATTTTTGTTGCGAAAAAGAAAAATACCAATCCAAATAAATCAATTAAACAAATTCTAACAATAGATATGCCTCCTAAGACTACTCATCATTTACATTTAATTTCTGCTTTTTGCGAATATCCCGAGCACATTAAATTTGTGAATCAGGAAACAGACGAGGTAATTCTTTTATTTTTAAGACGTCATTTTATTACAAACCTACGTTGGATAGTAATCGGCGCTATCTTTGCGCTTATCCCTTTTATATTTATTATTTTGGCAAATTTCGGAACTTCACTTATTCAGCTCCCTTTTAAATACAGTCTCATGCTTACCCTTGCTTACTATTTTATTCTTCTGAATTATTTTTTTGTGAATTTTATTACTTGGTATTTTAATATTTCGTTTGTCACAGAAAAAAGAGTTGTTGATATTGACTTTTCCGGACTTGTTTATAAAAATCTTGCAGCCACCAAGCTTAGCTTGGTACAGGATGTCAGTTACTCTCAAACAGGGGTCATACGTTCTATCTTTGACTACGGAGACGTTTTTGTGCAAACGGCAGGCAGCTTTGAAAACTTTGATTTTAGCGCTGTTCCTCATCCTGCAAAAGTTGTAGGAATTATTGAAGATTTAATAGGAAAGAGAGGATTAAATGTTTAACTTTTTCTTTTTTCAGACATTTCAATTGTTAATACTTTTAAAAATTACTCTCTTAATTTTTGATTTATTTTTCATTGTTTTTCTTTTTATTGTTTTTAAACAAGTGGCATCTACGAATAGTCTTATAAATGAAATTCATGATGCATTTATTCTTAAAACGATTGCTATTGTGAATCTTATTATTGCCCTTTCGCTTTTTTTTGTAGCAATTGCTATACTATAGAAAATGCCGGAAACAAACGTTACATTTGCAAAGATTGTTGCCAACCCAACCGCCTACTCTTGGTCACAAGCTTATAATGCGGGTAAGCTTTTTGCTGTTTTATCGCTTGAAAGAAACGAGGAAGAATTAGAAGAAAAAGACGGCTTAAACCTGCTTGGAAAAGAAATTCTAGACAATCTTGAACAAGAATATTTTACTCTTGAAACAAAAGATTTAGATTCAATTAAAAATGCAGTTTTAGTAACATCGAAAAAAATTCCGGAAGATGTTTTTTGCTCTTTTGTAATCTGTGCTCTTGTTGATAATCTCCTGTATGCTTTTATTCTCGGCAAAGGCAAGGTTGATGTAAAAAGAGAAGAAAAATTAGGAACAATTTTACATGTTGAAGAAGGTCTTCCTTCATCTGTTAAAGCCGCTTCCGGATTTTTACAAAATAACGACATTATAATTTTACAAACAAAACAATTTGCAGATATTGTTTCTGCCGATACATTGGCCGCATCTTTAGACAATCAGCCCCCAAGCGAAATTGCAGAAACACTTGCACCAAAAATTCACGGCAACGAAAAAGAGCAATCTGGCGCCGCGGCAATCGTTCTTTCCTACAAAGGTTCCGATGAGGCAGAAGAGGTTTTAGAACCCAAAGAAAAAAAGGAAATAGAAGAAGACATTGTTGAACCAGAAGAAAAATCTACCTTCGGCAAAGAAGAAATGCCGCAAGCTGATATCGAAGTAGCATCTTCAAGTCTTTTTTCAAAATTAAGCAATCCTTTGTCTT
>Ga0315281_10010525_pt1 | contig 12744 bp, 15 predicted proteins | sample YL17G07_0_MG_FD_204540 | JGI IMG/M metagenome (GOLD analysis project Ga0315281, IMG submission 204540) | Sediment microbial communities from Yellowstone Lake, YNP, Wyoming, USA - YL17G07_0 | ecosystem: Environmental > Aquatic > Freshwater > Lake > Sediment | place: USA: Wyoming | collected... | reverse complement strand
AGGAGGTATAGGAATTGGAGCGCGGAATGTTGGATTACGAAAGCGCAGGTCAATGATGTTGAGCAAAACGCATCTCATTAATCTGATATGTGCGCTGGCGAGCATCGTCTTGCTCGCTGGTTGTGTCCTTATTCCTTCGCCAAATCCCAGATCGACGCCGACAACCTTGCCAACAAGTACATCCACATCTGTGCCGAGTCCAATGCAGACAGTTGCATCAACTCGCACGCCTCAGCCGGTCACGCTTTTCAACGGAATGACCCCTTGCGGACGGTGCGCGGCACCACAGCTTGTGATGGATGCGCAAGGGACTCTGCATCTCTTCTGGCGCGCGGGCGGCGATTCCCGCATCGGTTATTCGCAAATGAAACCCAGCGGCAAATGGATGAACCAACCTCTGGAAACGGATTACGCAAACGAATCGTACTATGTATTCAATGTCGATTATAATTTGGTCCGGAATCCCAATGGACAAGCGTGTGTGATCGCGCTGGGCACAAATTTCAAAACGAACGAAAAAGCCGTGCTGGTTCGTTGTTTCGATGGTACCACTTGGCGTGACACATCCAAGACGAGCCCCACGAGTTGCGCGTATGCTTTTGCGCCCGATGGTCAATTGCGCAGTCCCGATCCCCAAAAATTATCGGCAAACCTAGAAGCCATTTGGGGCGGCTGCAAATTTACGATTGACCGCAACGGTGGCTATCATGCATTGTGGCGGACTCAAGATACCAAGAGCGTCCTGTATCGGTTTTCTGCGGACATTGGCAAGACGTGGAGCACCATAGAAAAACTAGCCGAGGAGTATTCGGTCCCCGAGTTGCGCTCCGATACGCAAGGCAACGTGTACTATTGGGCGAAAAACACCTATCATCGTTGGATACCGAACAAGGGATGGCAAGCGCCTGTGGATTTGCGTCGTTACGTGAATTTCAATCAATATGGCATCGAAGAAGTCAAACGAATCGTGCCCGCGCCTGATGGACGATTGCGCGCGCTGATAGGCAAGGGGACGGGTGGTGTTCTCTACTATGCCGAACAGCTTGCCGAAGACAAGTGGAGCGCGCCCATCTTGATAACCCAGTATAGCGTCAACTCTGATCTCGTGATTGACGATCAAGGCGTAGCGCATATCGCCTACGATCAATGGGGCGATGTTTATTACACAACCATGGGGGGAGGGAAATGACCGAGTCGCAAGAATCCATAACCATGCAAGGCGCGGTCTGCCCCATCCCGCTCTCCCACGACGAGCAAATTGTGATGGGGCATGGCAGTGGCGGAAAAATGTCGCACGACCCCATTGCAAGATTCTTTGCGCCGTCGTTCAAGAACCCCCCTTGTGCGCAGGCGACGATGCGGGCGCCGTCGAGACAAAGGTTTGCGCGCGCCTCGCGATCGGTACCGATTCGCACGTGGTCGCGCCGCTTTTCTCCCCAGGTGGCGACATTGGACGGCTCGCGGTGTGTGGCACAGTGAACGATGTCGTGATGACGGACGCAACGCCGATATATCTCACTGCTGGATTCATCCTCACAAAAGGTTTGTAACTCGACACACTCGCGCGCGATTGAATTAATGCGCGCGGCGGGATGGGTTTACATTTGGTGGATTGCTATTTGGAGTACGCGCGGTTGGCGTTGGCGCGGGCACGCGGTACAGACGTTCCGTCGGAACGTCTCTACGATGACGCGCGCGAACATCTCCCCATCACCAAACAAATGACTGAAAAAATGGGGTATCATCGGCGGGACAAGGATGTGCAGGAATTGGAAAGGCAACTGAGCCAATGATTGACGCGCCGTCTGTTGTCATTTCGAGCGAAGCGAGAAATCCCAGTTCCAAGCAGGCAGAGATTTCTCGTCGCTCCGGTCCTCGAAATGACAATGGGGAAGCATCCCGCAAATCGGAATTGTAGGAAATTCTTGAAGAACCAGGGAGGTAGCAGATGCAGGACAAGGTACGTTTCTTCAGTCTAGCCAGTTTGCTGGCAACCATCTTTTTCCTTGGTGGCTGTTCCAATGCCCATTTACCAATTTCTACTTCCTCACCTGCACCAACTTCGACAACTTTGCCAACGTCTACGTCTGTACCTAAGTTGATTCCAACGCCGAGCGCCACGGCATTGCGCACATCCACCCCTAGTCCAATGCCAATCGCCGCGCCTACTCTGACTACGACTGGTACCGCGTCAGCCGCAATGGGCTGGACGGCGAACCAAGGAGGACCGGCTAGCGCCCGTGCGAATCTTGCCGCCAAATTGCGTCTGCCGCTTAAACTGGCGTGGGAATGGAAGGAGCCGAACGACGAGCCGGTGGCGGTTGCAATCTCGAATGGCCAGGTGTTTCTGCTTACCAACAGTGGTCAGTTTTGTATCTTGGATACCAAGGGTGGTGTGAAAAAGATTTGTCGTCCCGTTTGGCAGGAGACCAAAGGAAGCACCACAGGTCAAGTTGTTCTCAGTGGCGATACTGTAGTCGTCTGTGCCTATGAGCTCTACATCAAGCCAGGCGACCGCTACGGAACTGGTCGGACCCGGCTAGTTGCTTTTTCATTGGATGGTCAGCCCCGCTGGGCTTTACCTGTGATAGAAGACCAGGGAAGTGCGGGCATCGTCCCTGGCGGCGGATCGGTTGTATCCGTTACCCGAACGGGAATTGACAAATACTTTCTCACTTCCTTCGACATCGCCAGCGGCGCGCAACGCTGGCAGATTCCTGGCTATTTCAATCATGGCGCAAGCGACGGAACCAATCTTTACACCGACGACAAAAACGTTGCCGCGTGGCGACTCGGCACGGGAGGGCGAGTTTGGGAGCAGACGACCGATGCCAGGCATGTGCTCTATGCCCAGGGGCGTGTCTTTGCTGTGGGAGACCAAACCATCGCAGGTCTGGACGCGGCAACGGGCAAGTTGCTATGGAAGACGGATTTTGGTGTCTTCCCACTCACCTATGACCAGGTCGGTGTCGCCGCCGCGCATGGTCAGTTGTATGTTATACCCGTGCCAGGCAAAACTCGCCACGGCTTTCGACCAGGAGTCATCGCGTTGGATGCGGCGACTGGCGCTGAAGTCTGGTCGGCTCTCCTCGATCCCAGGGATGAGCAAAGCGCAGAACACATCGCCGCCACAAGCGATTCGCTCGTCGTCGTCGGAACAGAATATGGAGCGACCTTCATCGCACAGTTGTGGGTTATCAATCCGCAGAATGGAGCGGAACTTGCGCGCGTGGCGATTAGCAATGACTTGTACTGGTTATCACGTGGGCTTGCGGTGGCGGACGATCAGGTCTATGTGCTCGGGTCAACCTTGCGAGTCTATGGTCCCAGCCAGCCCGGAAGGTGATGAAATGCCCAAACCCAGAGGACGCGATTTAGGAATCCCATTTGAAGGTATGCCAGGAAAAAAGAACGCCATCACCGATGTCGCAGGCGTCGCCGTCGGGCACAGCACGTTGATTGCGGGTCGCGGCAAATTGCGCGTTGGCAAAGGTCCCATCCGCACGGGCGTCACCGCGATTTTGCCGCGCGGCAAAAACGCCGAACCTGTTTTCGCGGCGTGGCATACCCTGAACGGTTGCGGCGAAATGACGGGCACGATTTGGGTTGAGGAATCGGGTTTTCTGTACGGACCCGTGATGATTACGAACACGCTCAGCGTCAGCACCGTGCGCGACGCGACGATCACCTGGGGCGCGAAACACGTCAGTTTTTGGTTCTCGCTGCCCGTTGTCGCTGAAACGTACGATGGCTCGCTGAACGATATTCGTGGTCAGCACGTCAAGCCCAAGCACGTCTGGGCGGCGCTCGATTCCGCGTCAACGGGCGCGGTCGCGGAAGGAAACGTCGGCGGCGGCACGGGCATGATTTGCCACGAATTCAAAGGCGGCATCGGCACATCGTCGCGCGCGTTGCCGAAGAAACACGGCGGCTACACCGTCGGCGTGCTCGTGCAAGCGAATCACGGCTCGCGCAAGGACTTGCGAATCGCGGGTGTTCCCGTTGGGGCGGAGATTTCCGATTTGATGCGAGGGACGCGCGCGAAAAACGCGAACGCGAAATCGAGTTCGATTATCGTCGTCGTCGCAACCGACTGCCCGCTCTTGCCACATCAACTCAAACGATTAGCCAAACGCGTCCCGCTCGGCATCGCGCGCGTGGGCGGCATCGGCGAGAATCTTTCAGGTGATATTTTCATCGCGTTCTCGACCGCGCGTTTTGGCAAAGCAGACAAGTTCGGCGTTCAGCAGGTCGCGATGTATTCGAATTACGAAATGGATGCGCTCTTCGACGCAACGGTTCAGGCGACCGAAGAAGCGATTATCAACGCGCTCGTCGCGGCGGGAACGATGGAGGGCATCAACGGGTACACCGTCCATGCGCTGCCGCATGAGCGACTGCGCGAGGTGATGCGAAAGTGCAATCGGCTGGTGGGATGAATTTTCGAAATCCTGCTTATCTCACGCGCGGCAACGCGCGCCAACAACGCGCCTACCGCGCGCTCCAATCACTTGGCATCTTTCGCATCTTGCGCGACTATACAACAATTCTCACTGGCACGATTCCGCTGAACATTGACATTCACGGCAGTGACCTCGATGTGATTTGCGCGGCGCACGATCTTGAGGCGTTCACACGCGCGGTGACATGCGTTTGGTGCGCGCGCGGGATTTCGCATCGGGTGCGAGATAATCAACGGGGTCGAGTCGGTCATCGCAAATTTCGATTGCGCCGGATTTCCGATTGAAATTTTCGGACAGCCCGCGCTCGTGCGCGCGCAAAACGCGTATCGGCACATGCTCGTCGAGGCGCGGCTGTTGAAAATCGGCGGGGAACACGCGCGCCGCGCAATTCGCAAAATGAAACGCGCGGGACTAAAGACCGAACCCGCGTTCGCGCGCTATTTTTGTCTTGAGGGTAATCCGTACGAGGTGTTGTTGCAGTTGTCGTGGTTGAGTGAGCGGGAATCGCGGAAAATCGTAACCGACCGCTGTCCGCCGACAGCGGACGGAAGACGAAAGACCAAAGACGAAGGAGGGAAGACCGTGACGCAACCCTTTGTCTTCCGTCCTTGGTCATTCGTCCTCCGTCTTGTTTTTCAGCAACTCGAGCAATCCATCGGGGTACAAAATCGCGCGACCTGTCTCGAACTCGCGCAAGGACTTCCACAGCGCGCGCCCGCGTGTTCCGTTTTCATTGATGATGATTTCGTCGCGCGCGTAGAACGATGGGTCAACCAGCGCCGCATCGTGCATCCATACGATTTCGTGTCCCGGCTTGCCGTCGAACACGAACAGATTCTCCATCACTTGAAGCAAGCGCACGTCCTTGATCGCCGCGCCGATTTCCTCGCGCATCTCACGGTGGAGCGCGTCAATCACGCGCTCGCCAAATTCCACCGCGCCGCCGAGCGGACGATAAAACGTTTCCTGCTTGACCGGGTCGTATCCTTCCATCACCAAAATTTCGTCGCCGCGTCGAAACAGCGCGAGCGCGAGCACGCGGATTCTGTCCATCATTCCCTTTCGCGATTCTCGTGGTCTTGCGTGGTTTTCGCGTTCCGAATTTCCTCTCGATACGCGCCCCACATTCGCTCCGGCAACAACCTGCCGATCGCAACCATCACTTGGCGCGCGGCATCCGCATCGCGTTCGTCGCGCGACAACGCGCGCGGCACGCGCAGATCGAACGGCGCGCCGAATCGGATCGTGAGGGTGTTGGCATCGTCCTCGAAAATCCCCGCAGGCAAGATCGGAATGTCATCGTGGGTGAGGAGAAGCAAAAACAATCCGGCGCGCGGCGGTGGCTTGCGTAACCCCAACCCCGCGCCTGTTTGTCCCTCCGGCGCGATCCCCACGAGTTCCGGGTTCTCTTGGCGCGTCAGCGAAAGCGCGCCGCGAATCGCGAGCGTCCCTTGTCCGCTAAATTCGCCGCTGTCCAGCGCGGGCGGCAGACGAATCGCCCCGTATGCTTTGCCGATTTGTCCAAAGAACCAGCGCGTCAATGGTTGCTTGACGTATTTTCCAACTCCGCGCGGATACCACCATTCGCGCGCCATCGCGAAATGCACATGGCGCGGTTCGCGCGTGCGCCGCGCGGCAATTGTCGTCACCAGCACGGCGATACCCCACCACGCGCCCAAACCCGGTCGGTCGTAATGATTGATTGTCAAAGCGAAAGGGGAATCGGGAGGAATGTTTTCTGGAGTCAGAATACGCGGCGAGGGATGCGCGCCCTGGAGAAGCAACGCGGTATCGGCGCACACCGATGATCGAACGCCGAGAAGCACGCGTACCAGAGGAATCAGCAATCGAGGTGAATAACGATAACTCGGCGTCGTCATTTCGGCATATCATCGCGCGTCGCGTGATAGACCAACCACATCCGTTGCACCGCCGTCACATTCGCAAAAACCGCGAGCAAGCCCAGAACGATCAAGAGCGGCGCGTCGCCGAAAAACGCGGTGGCAATCAGTCCGATCACCACCAGTGCGATGCGTTCAAAGCGCGTCAACATTCCTTCCTGGCACTGCACGCCGATCCCTTCGGCGCGCGCGCGTGTGTAACTCACCATCAGCGAACCGAGCAGTGCGAAGAACACCAGATACGCGACGAACGTCATCCCGCGCTGCAGATACGCGTACAACATTCCGAAGAACAGCGCGCCTTCCGCAAATCGATCCGTCGTCGAATCCAAGAACGCGCCGAACTGGGTCACGCGATTCGTCAGCCGCGCGAGCGTGCCGTCCAGCGCGTCGAAAATTCCTGCGACGACAATCAGCGCGCCGCCGAGCGCGAAATTCCCCAGCGCCAGCACCGCGCCGACTCCGCACATCATCAGGAAACCGATGATCGTCAGCGCGTTCGGCGTCAGTCCGATTGATCCCAGCCAGCGCGCGATGACGTTCAAGCTGGCTTGCGCGCGTTGCCGTAATAGATTGCTCAACCCGTCACTCCTTCACGTTTCACGCATCACGCTTTACTCTTTACACTTTGAACCGCGCGATCCCCAACGCGCGCACATCCACCGTCCGCGCTTCGCCGTCCGCAACCAATTCGCTCATGCACTCGCCGACGGCGGGCGCCAGCGCGAACCCGATGCCGCAGAATCCCGCCGCGACAAACAAACCCGCGATGCCCGGCACGCGATCCAGGACCGCGTGACCGTCCGGGCTCATATCGTACACGCCCGCGTGTCCGCGGACGTACCGCGCGTGCGTCATCATCGGAAGGCGCGTGGCGACGCGTTGCTGCAAATCGGCGACGAAGGTTGGCGAGATGGATTCGTCGAAGGAATCGGGATTCGTTTCGTCGGCTGATTTTGGCGCGTTCAGTCCGGCCATCGTCAAGCCGAACGTGTGCGGACGAAAATGCGCGCCCGTGCTCCAATCTTCAAACGCGACATGTCCGGTTTGCAGTTCGGTGGGACGATCATAGAAGGCGACCTCCGCGCGCTGCGCGCGAATTCCGATGGCGGCTTTGAGCGGCTTGAGCAAACGATCCGCCCAGGGTCCCGCGATGATGACGACGTTGAGCGCTTCGATCAAGCCGATGTTCGTCTCCACGCCGACCACGCGCCCGTAATCCACGCGAATGCTTTTGACCGTCGTGCCGGTCTTGAACGTCACGCCCGATTCTTTCGCGCGCGCGGCGAGCGCTTGCGTTGCCAAAACGGGGTCGGCGAAACCGGCGTCCGGCTCGTACGCCGCGAGCGTGACATCGTCCACGCGCGTCGCGGGCTGGAGGTCGCGCAGTTCGCCGCGCGCGATGATCTGGGTGTTTGCGCCGAATGCTTGTAATTGCGCGACCTGCTCGCGCAGTTTCGTCGCCTGTTCTTCTCCTTGCGCGACGACGACGAGTCCGGTCTTGGTAAAGCCACTGCTGCCGCCGACGATTTCTTTCAAATTCTGGAAGAATCGGGTACTCGCCACCGCGAGCCGCGCTTCGACAGGGTGCGCGAACTGTGCGCGAATCAGCGCACCGCTCCGTTTCGTCATTCCGGACGCGACCGGACCTTTTTCGACGACGAGGACGCGCATCCCTTTGCGCCGCGCGAGATGAAACGCCGCGCTGCATCCCACAATTCCCGCGCCGACGATGATAACGTCAGAAATCAGCCGGCTCATCCGGTCGCCTCGCTGGGACGCGCGGATTTTTTCTGGCGGCGTGGTAATCGCAACAAATGGCGTACCCGCGCGATGCGGCGTTTGCCGGCAGAACGCTTCGGTGTGGGGAGCGCGTCGTGTGCGGCGATGAGTTGCTCGTAGTACGCCAGAACGCGCCGCGCGATAATGTCCCAATCGTATTGCGCGGCTTTGTATTCGCCCGCCGCGCTCATCTGCGCGCGGCGGGTTGGATCACGCACTAGATCAATTATGGCACGCGCAATGGCTTGTTCATCTTTGGGTGGCACTAGCACTCCCTCCACGCTGTTTTCGACGACGGAGCAATAGCCGGTAATGTCGCTCGCGACAATCGGCACACCCGCCGCCATCGCTTCGAGCAAGATCATCCCAAAACTTTCAAACCCAGTTGAGGGTGCGCAGAAGACGGTTGCCGTGCGATAATAGCGCGGCAGGTCTTGGCGCGAGACCTGACCGACGAAATTTACGCTGCGAAGTCTGAGCGCGCGCGCGTACCGCACGAACGGGGCTTTCTCTTTATCATTGAACGCGCCGACGACGATCAAGCGCACGTCGGGGATCGCGTGTTTGATGTGCGGAAAGGCACGCATTAAATAGCGAAACCCTTTGCGCTTGTCCATCCGACCGACGTATAAAATGTTCGGGCGACCGTCATCGAATTTTTCGATGGGCTGAATACGGGGATCGCAGAAACGCGCACAATCAATTCCATTGGGGATCAAAGCGTACTCGCCGGGAAAATAACGGGTGACATATTCTCGCACCGCGTCGGACACGAAGATGCGCCCGTCCAGCCGATTGAAGGCGCGCTTGAGTAATTGCTTGCCGACGTCGTACAGCATGTTTTTCTCGCGGTACGCGTGAAACGTGCCGACGTTGACCGCGTGCGAGTGGCGCAGGACGACAAGCGACAGCATCGGCACGGCGGGTTCGTGGACGTGCACCACGTCGAAATTCTCTTGTTTCAAAATCTGTTTGACGCGGCGATACACCGCGGGCGCATAGGCGATGCGCGCCCTCGAGCCGCTGAATGATACAGGGACGATCGCACCGCTTACTTTGATAACGTGATCGCTCAACACATCTTCGTCCGTGCTGGACGCGGCAATGATGCGCGTGTCGTGACCCAGCGCGCGAAAATGCTGATCCAGCGCGGTGATGTGCTCATTCACACCGCCCGAATAGGGATAATCGTAGGGCGAGACCAGAGCGATTTTCATAATTCAAAATCTTGTCCTGAGCGAAGCCGAAGGATCGAAATTCCAAATTCAAAACTCGACGTTCAGCGCGGGTCTTGAATTTTGAATTTAGAATTTTGAATTACGAATTTACCAGCGCGGCGAATGTGCTTGGTCGGCAACTTGACGAGACTCTGCCACATCTGCGCGGGACCGATGCGCGCGAGATATTTCATTTCTTCCGCCGTCCAATAATGTCCTTCAATCGTCGTCTTTTTTTCTTTGAGCGCGCGTAGTAAATCGTCGGCGGTTACGCCGGGATAAACCGTCGCCGCGCTGCCAATCGTCGGCAGGACGTGTGAATCGCTCCCGGCGGTCTCAGCCAGTTGCAGGACGCGCGCGTTCAACTCGCGCGCCTGTTTCGCGACGACGCGTCCGGCGAGGGATGGGTTCAGCGCCTCGAAACCGTCAAAGTAAATCAAATCGTCCGGCGTCTTGTGAATCCTCATCAAACCATTGCGTCCAATTGAGCGGATCATCCAACTCATCGGATGCGGCGCGATGACGACGCCGCCTTGCTCATGCACCTGCGCAATCGTGTTGGCGAGACCTTGTAGCGAGCGCACCGGTTTGTCAATGCCGAGCACGAGCAGGTGACCTTCAATCGTCGTCACCTCCATTCCGGTCAAAACCTGGAAACGATAGTTGCGCCGCGCGGCGAGATTGCGCGCCTCATCCGCGCCGTCGAACATATCGTGATCGGTGATCGCGATCAGGGCGAGGTCGGTTTCGTTCTCGGCGAAATCAAACACTTGCTGCACGGATGCCATTCCGTCGCTGTGGGTGGTGTGAATGTGAATATCGGCTTTGCCCATTCGCTAGTCATCCCAGATTTTCTGAAACATCAACCATTGATCCGGATATTGGCGGATGTACCTTTCCATTACATCCGCCAATTTTTGAACACCTTCACGCAGGTCGCGTTGCGCGTCGCCGGACTTGGCAAATTGGAGTGGCGGCTCGATGAACACTTCGCTGCGATTGTCCGGCAGCCTAACGCAAAAGGCGATAATGACGGGCGCACCATATTTGAGCGCGAGTTGCACTGCCCCATCCGGCATTTGCGTCGGCCTACCGAGAAAGTTGACGAAGGGACCGGTCTTGGTAATGTCGCGGTCAAACGCCAAGCCGACGATTTGCTTGTCGTGCAGCGCTTTGATGAGCGCGCGCGGCGCAACATCAAGCGGCACCATTTCGATGCCTTGGCTCGCGCGCAAGTTGAGAGTGTACTGAAAGAATTTCTCTGGTTTGAGATGTTCGTTCGGGACGACGAAGCGCGTGTCAAGGTACGCCGCGGCTAGGTTGATGAACAAATCCCACGCGCCAAAATGGGCGGATCCGGCAATCACCCCCTTGCCTTGTTTCAGTGCGTTTTCGATGTGCTCGAATCCGTGCAAGCCCGCGAGTTGCGTGCGGATTTCTTCTTTCGAGATGCCGTGCCAGCGAAAGAGATCGAAATAGTTTTTCAGGAGATTTTGAAACGCGCGCCGCGCGACAGCGTTCATTTGCGCGGGGCGCGCGTCATCGCCCAAGACACACTGCAGGTTGTAAAAGTACGTCGTCTGTTCTTTTGCGGTGAAGAAAAACATCAGGTCGCCGAGCCGCGCGAACAGCCAGTACCCAAAGCGGGTGGGCAGGCGCGGGCAAAGCCAACCAGCAAATCGGAAAAGGTAGTAGGTCATTAAGCATTAACATGTGGAACCTTGCGAAGGGTGAGGTGGAAGGCGCGAGATGGAAGCGCAAGCAACCTTCGCAAGGTCGCCAAATGTGCTAGGGATTGGGCGCTTTGCTGAGACTGGGAATTTTGCGTTTAGCGCTGAGGCTATCTTTCCACATCGGTCGAAAGATGTACCACTGCTCTGGATGCGCACGAATGAATTCTTCCATCCGCCGTGCGATTTCCTGCATGGTCGTTTGAATATCGTGATGCCGATTGGTGGAGCGCTGCACAATGATCGGCGGAGTGATAAGCACTTCGATGTGACCGTCGGGCAGGACGTGCGCGTGCCCGACGATGATCGGCGCGCCGGTCAGGAGGGAGAGTTGCGCGGGCCCGGCAGGAAAATTCGTTTCGGTGTTGAAAAAGTGGACGGGCACGGTCGTGATGTCGAAATGATGCGTGACGCCGAAATCGAGCAGGAAGGCGGTCATCTCATTGCGTTTCAACGCTTCGATGATTTTGCGCGGCGCATTTTCGTATGGATACAGAAAAACCTTTCTGGCTTTGCGAATTTCTGTCAAGAGATCCATCAACTGAGGCGGACGCAGGGTCTCGGCGACGAGCGTCAGCGGCACGAACTTGTGCGCGAGGAGTGCGCCCGGCAGATCCATATTCCCAAAGTGCGCGCTGACGACGATTGCGCCCTTGCGGTGCGCTAAGGCTTGCTCGAAATATTCGCTGTGATGGATGGTGATCTGCTCTTCCAAGTCGCGCACGGACAGACTGGGATAGAGCATCACATCGCGCAAAAGCCGCGCAAAGTTCTGAAACGCGACGCGCGCGGTGCGGCGCACCTGGGGATCGTGCGACGGTTTGCCGAGCACGTGCGCAAAGTTGTCATGGGCGACGCGGCGGCGCAGCGGCATCAGATAATACGCGCTGTTGCCCATGAAGCCAGCCGTTGTCAGACTGAGCCAGCGCGGCGCGATCCCGACCAAAAACATGCCGATGCGCCACACCCAATAGAGTGCGATCACTCGCGAACAGACTCCTTATCAGTTATTGGTTTGCGATGAGCGACTGAAATTGTCGTTCGTAATCTTGCACACGCGCATGATCGAGCGAGCAATGGACTTCGCGACCTGCGCGGTGCATTTGAATCAATCCCGCTTGCTTCAAGCGATGCAGATGCCAAGACACGAGCGGCTGGCTCATTCGCAAGCCGCGCGCGAGTTCGGTGACGGTGAGTTCGTGCCGCGCTAACTGCTCCAGAATCCGCAAGCGCGTCGCGTCGCTCAACGTGCGATAATAGCCGCGCAGTTCTTTCAATCCTCGAAGGTCCATGGTGGTTTGCATGAGCGTCCTACCACAATATATAAATACTCGCTTATATATTATCCGAAATCGTTGCCTTGTCAAGCCACGCCGAACGGGGTATAATGAAAAAAGGAGGCACCGAGTTTCAGTGCAGATTCCCTCGTCGTCGCGCTGGGATGTGACCCCGGCGGAGGCAATCGAGATTCAGCGCGAGTTAGCCGCGCGCGTGAGTGAGCAGGATACGCTAGGCGATGTGCGCTTGGTCGCTGGCGTGGACGTTGGCTTTGAAGGCGCGAACAATCAGACGGCGCGCGCGGCTGTCGTCGTCCTCCAATTCCCCGAACTTGTCCCAGTTGATTACGCGACTGCACGTTTGCGAGTCACGT
>Ga0315281_10010524_pt1 | contig 12744 bp, 9 predicted proteins | sample YL17G07_0_MG_FD_204540 | JGI IMG/M metagenome (GOLD analysis project Ga0315281, IMG submission 204540) | Sediment microbial communities from Yellowstone Lake, YNP, Wyoming, USA - YL17G07_0 | ecosystem: Environmental > Aquatic > Freshwater > Lake > Sediment | place: USA: Wyoming | collected... | reverse complement strand
CGCCCAGATGATCGTCGTCTTCGGGTGGCGCTTGAAGAGGTCGCGCAGCTGGTAGATCTGGTACGGCTCCTGCCCGGGCTTCGGGAAGGGCATGTCGATGTCGTTGTGGAGGAGCACCACGAGCCCCGCCTCGGCCGCGAAGTCGAAGATCCGGTCGAGGGCGGGATTCGTGAGGCTCGCCGTCTCGCCCGCGATCTTCGACGAGACGAACTCCTTGTGGATAGAGAACTCGCCGATTCCCGAGAAGACGCCGGGAAACGTCGTGAGGACGCGCTTGATGTGGTCCACGGCGTACATGTCCGCCGGGTTGAAGCCCGTGATCATCGGGTCGATCCGCGCCTGCTCCGCAGGCTTGAGCGACCGGTACGCCATCGCGATGGAGGCGTCTGTGAAGGAGTAGTAGTAGAGCGGCGCGTCCGTCTGGAGGTAGTACGTCGGCGCGAAGTCGCCCGTGTTGCCGTACGACCACATCTGCTGAAGGGGCAGCCCGAAGACGGCGGCCCGGCCCACCTTCGTCCCCATGATCTTCACGAAGTCGTGGATGTCGGTCCCCTGCTGGACGAAGTTCGTGAGGTGGAGGTGGGAGTCGTGGAAGAGGGGAGCCGGCGCGTCGGCGCCCCGCGCCGCGAGGGCGATGAGCGAGACCCCGACGGTCAGGACGAACAGCGTCCGCAGGGGGAGAGGACGTGTTCTGATGGTCAGTACTCTTCGAAGTACTTCTGGATCTGCTTGAGGTCGTTCGTCTGGGTCAGCGCGACGCGCAGGAGGACCCGCGCCTTCTGGGGGTTCAGGTCCATCCCCGCCACGAACCCGAGCTTGTCGTCGTCCAGCTCCACGTTCCGCCGGACCATCCCGAAGCCGACGTGCGAGGCCCGGACGACGACGATGCCGGACTTCGCCGCCTCGGCGAGGGCGTTGATCATGTCGGTCGTGGCGTTCCCGTCGCCGACGCCCGCAAGGACGATCCCCTTCGCCCCCGCGGCGACCGCGCACTTCACCATCGCCCCGTCGACCCCCTCGTGCGCGAAGACGATGTCGACGCGCGGCGGGTAGATGGAACGCGGGGCCGTCGCGAACTCGCTCCGGAGGGTGTGCCGGTACGTCGGGATGTAACCGTACCTGACCTTGCCGTAGTAGACCTTCCCGACCGTTCCGCGCGTGACCGATACGAAGGTGTTGACGGCCGTCGTGTGCGTTTTGTGGACGTCACGCCCCGTGTGGATCTCGTCGTTCACGACGATCATGACGCCGTGCCCCTTCGACTCCGGGTCAGCGGCTACGGCGACGCCGTTGATGAGGTTCAGCGGGCCGTCGGCGCTCGCCGAGGTGGCCGGGCGCATCGAGCCGACGAGGACGACCGGCTTGTCGCTCTTGAGGACGAGCCCGAGGAAGAACCCCGTCTCCTCCATCGTGTCGGTCCCGTGCGTCACGACGATCCCGTCCACGTCGGGCTGCGCAAGAAGCTCGTTGGCCCTCTTCGCGAGCTTGCCCCAGACGACGTCGTTCATGTCCTGGCTGCCGATCGACGCGATCTGCTCGCCGTCGAGGCGCGCGAGCTTCTCGATGCCGGGCGCCCCCTTGATGAGGGCCTCAACGGAGAGGCTCCCTGACTTGTACCCGGCCTCGCCTTCCTTCGGCTGGACGCCGGCGATCGTGCCGCCGGTGGCGAGGATGACGATGTGCGGCAGGGCGGGCTTGGCTGCGGGGGCGGCGGCCGCCTGCGCGAGAGCGCCCGGCGCCGCGAGGACGAGGAGAAGGAGGAGCGTGAAGGAGACGATTCGTTTCGGCGACATACGAGACTCCTATTTCGTGAGCATTACGATGACGGGTCCCCACGCGGTCAGGAGGATGTTTCCGATCGCGTAGGGGACGGTGTAGCCGAGGACGGGGAGCTTGCTTCCCGCCTCGTCCTGGATTCCCCGGAGCGCGGCCGTGACGGTCCCGGCCCCGGCGCAGGCTCCGAAGAGGAGAACGGGGTTCATCTTGAGGACGTACCGACCGAAGAAGAGGGCGGCTATGTGCGGCGTGACGGCGACGACGAGGCCGACGAGGAGGAGGCTCGGCCCGGTCTCCTTCAGTCCCGAGACGAAGCTCGGCCCGGCGGAGAGGCCGACGACGCCGATGAAGACGGCAAGGCCGATGGTGTCGAAGACCCAGAGGGCCGCCTCCGGGATCCGCCCGAACGTCGGGCGGACGGACCGCAGCCACCCGAAAACGAGCCCCATGATCAGGGCGCCGCCGCTGGCCGTCAGGCTGAGCGGCAGGCCGCCGACGGTCACGGAGAGGAGTCCGACGAACCCGCCGAGGAGAATCCCGAGGCCGACGAAGACGACGTCGGTCTCGCTCGACGGCCTCTCGACGTAACCGAGGGCCTTTCCGGCCCGCGCGACGTCCGTCGGGGTCCCCGCGATCTGGAGGAGATCGCCGCGGTTCACGACGGTGCCGGGCGAGAGGGGCATCTCCTCGGTCCCCCGGACGTGCTTCATGAGGACGATGCCGCGCCCGTGCTCCTCCGCGAGGTCAGCCAGCGTCCGTTCGGCCGCCTCCCGGTTCGTCACGACCGCGTCCACGGTCGTGATCGGGAAATCGAGAAGCTCCCGGTCGTCGCACTCACGGCCGAATTCGGACTTCTTAGAAAGGTTAATGTGCCGCCGGCTCGCCACCGCCGCCACGTCCCCGCGCATGAGCACGGTCCCCTCTTCAACTTCTAAGAAATCTCCGGACCGCCTGACCCGTTTGACAAAGACTCGGTCGGGCGCGAAGGAGGATTCGAAATCGCTTACGGTGCGGCCCTTCCAGCGGTCCGGCAGCTCGTACGCCCGCACGTCCCAGTCGCGGTAGGCCGACTGGACGCCGGGCTCGCGGGCGGGGCCGCCGCTCAGGGTGGCCTCGAGCTTCCGGCTCTCCTCCTTCAGGTTCACCTTGAGGAGCCTCGGCGCGAGGCCCGAGAGGAACCAGACGACGAAGCCGGTGCCGACGAGGTAGCTCACGGCATAGGCCACTGGGATCTGGTCGAGGAGGCGCTTGCGCTCCGCTTCCGGGAGCGGGAGGCGGTTGATCGTCTCGCCGGCCGTCCCGATCACCGTCGACTCCGTGAAGGCCCCGGCCATCAGCCCCGCCGCTGTCCCGCAGTCGTACTTGAAGATCTTCGCGGCGGCGACGGTCGTCACGAGGCTCGTGACGCAGAGGACGACGGTCAGCGAGACCTGCGTCAACGCGTTTTTCTTCAGCCCCCGGAAGAACTGCGGCCCCACCTTGTACCCCGTGGCGAAGAGGAAGAGGTCGAAGAAGACGAGCTTGACGACGGGGTCGACCCGGATGTCCAGCTGCCCGACGACGACGCCGGCGAGGAGCGTCCCGACGACGTTTCCGAGCTTGAACGTTCCGAACTTCAGCCGCCCGATCAGGAAGCCGATGGCGAGCGTCAGGAAGATCGCGAGTTCCGGGTTCTGCCTGAGGGCGTTCGTGACGTACGACATGCGGGACGTTCTACCTCACCGGGTAATGAAGAGGATCCAGGGCGTTCCGACGAGCAGGAGGACGAGGACGTTGAAGAGCGTCGTGATCGTCCCGAGCCGGTAGAGCTCTCCTTGCGTCAGATAGCCGCTCCCCACGACGAGGAGGTTTGCGCTCGAGGACTGCGGTGTGATCGTCGAGAAGTAGCTCGTCGAAAAGAGAAGCGCGAAGCCGAGAAGCGGGACCGGAACGCCGAGTTGGGCCCCCACCCCCAGGAAGACGCCGAAGAGGGCGAGGACGTGCGCCGTCTGGCTCACGAAGAGGTAGTGGAGGACGACGTAGGCGACGACGAGGACCGCGTAGGCCGCGAGCCACGGCAGGCCGCCGAGGGCGCCCCCCAGCCGCTGGCCGAGGTATCCCATGAAGCCCATCGCGTTGAGCTGGCCGCTGATGGCGAAGAGGATCGCGAACCAGATGAAGGTCCCGAGGACGTCCCCCTGCTGGCCGATGTCCTTGAGAGTCAGGACGCCCGAAGCGAGAAGGACGCCGAGCCCGAGGAACGCGACGGCCGTCAGGTCGAGCTTCAGGGTCCCCGCGAAGGCCCAGAGAAGGACCATGACGACGAACGTGACGGAGACGATCTTCTCGTGGAGGCTCAGGGGACCCATCGCGGTGAGCGCCTTGCGCGCGGCGGCCGGCGCCTCGGGTGTCGCCTTGACCTCGGGCGGAAAGACCTTGTAGATGAGGAGCGGAAGACCGGCGAGGCAGAGGAGCGTCGGCAGCAGGGAAGCGAGAAGCCACGAGCCGAAGGAGACGTTGAAGCCCATCGACTTGCCGACCTCGGCTCCGAGAGGGTTGCCTGCCATCGCGGTGAGCCAGATCGCCGACGAGAGGCTCAGCGTTGCCATGCCGCAGAACATGAGGTACGCGCCCATCCGCTTTCGCGTCGCGTCGTCCGGCTTCGAGCCTCCTCCTTCGGCGAGGGACAGGACGAGCGGATAGAGAACTCCGGAGCGCGCCGTGTCGCTCGGGAACGCGGGTGCGATGACCGCATCCACGAGAAACACGCTGTAGCCGAGGCCGAGCGTCGACTTTCCAAAGAGGCTCACGACGAGGTGTCCGAGCCTCTGGCCCAGCCCGCACTTCACGATGGCTCGGGCCACGAGGAACGCCACGACGATCAGGAGGATCGTCCCGTTCGCGAACCCCGCGTAGGCCTTCGCGGGCGTGAGGACGCCCGAGAGGACCGCGACCGCGACCGCGAGGACGGAGGCCGTCAGGATCGGGAAGGCGCCGGCGATGACGGAGGCGATCGTCGCGGCGAAGATCGCGAAGAGGTGCCAGGCCGGGGCCGTGAGCCCCTCGGGGACGGGCCAGAACCAGATCGCGGCGCCGAGGGCGAAGACGCCCACCTGCGAGACGAGCGCCTTCATGCCCGGCGTCATCGCGGCACCGCACGGCCCGGAGACGAAGCGGTCCGCGTCCGCCCTTCGATGTTCGCGATCCGGCCGCTGATCTCCCCGGATTCCGGGGCCACGACGTACTGCCAGGAGAACGTGAACGTCCCTTCGAGCCCGGCGTGACGCCCCGTCCCGCCGGTGATCGTCCCTGTGGCCTTGCGCCCCGCCCCGATGGGCTCGGCCTTCATCGCGCAATAGATCTGGTCACCCCGCTCGTCCGTGAGGACGCCGCGGGCGACAAGGAGCGCCCCTCCGTCGTCGAAGAAGATCACCTCGCCGAGGAAGCCCCGCCCGAGCCCCTCGCCGCTCGTGATGGCGAGGGGGCCCGTGACGTGGACGATGGCTGCGGAGCGAGCCCCCTCCGTCGGGAGGAGCTGCCGCGTCCCCGACAGCGTCCACGTCGCCTTGAAAGGGCGCCAGCCGTCCGGCGCCGGCTGCTCGGCCCGTGCCGAAAGGAGCGGCGCCGCGAGAATCGCCGCCAGAGTAACCGCCGCGAGGCGGGCACCGCGTCTCATGCAGGGCGCCCCTGCCCGGTCATCGCGGCGGGGTCGAGGACCTTCGCAATTTGCTTCTCGGTCAGGATCTTTTTCTCGCGGATCAGCTCGAGAATGCCGCGGCCGGTCTTCTGCGCCTCGGCCGCGAGTTCGGTGGCTTTGTCGTAGCCGATGACCGGGTTGAGCGCGGTGACCGTCCCGATCGAGTAGTCGACGTAATGGCGTGCGACGTCGGCGTTCGCCGTGATCCCGTCGACGCAGTGGACGCGGAGCGTCCGGGCCGCGTTCATGAAGAGCGTCTGCGCCTCGAAGATGCAGGCCGCGATCACCGGCTCGAAGACGTTGAGCTGGAGCTGGCCGGCCTCGGCCGCCATCGAGACCGTGAGGTCGCTGCCGATGACCCGGAAGCAGACCATGTTCACGACCTCGGGGATGACCGGGTTGACCTTGCCCGGCATGATCGAGGAGCCTGGCTGCTTGGGCGGAAGGTTGATTTCGCGCAGGCCACAGCGGGGGCCCGACGAGAGGAGCCGGAGGTCGTTGCAGACCTTGGAGAGCTTGATCGCCAGGCTCTTCATGCACGACGAGTAGAGGACGTAGGACTGCGTGTCCTGGGTCGCCTCGATCAGGTCCTCGGCGAGGTAGATCGGGAATCCCGTGACCTTTGCCAGATGCTTCGTGCACTTTTCGGCGTATCCGGCCGGCGCGTTCAGGCCCGTGCCGATCGCGGTCGCCCCCATGTTGATCTCGCAGAGGACGTTCTGGATCCGCTCGAGGGCGAGAACCTCTCCGGCCAGCGTCTGGGCGAAGGCGTTGAACTCCTGCCCCATCGTCATCGGCACGGCGTCCTGGAGCTGCGTCCGCCCCATCTTGAGGATCCCGGCGAACTCTTTCCCCTTCTTCCGGAAGGCTTCGATCAGTTCCTTCATCGCGGCGACGAGACGGACGTTGCCGAGCGCCATCCCGACGTGGAGGGCGGTCGGGTAGGCGTCGTTCGTCGACTGCGAGCAGTTGACGTGATCGTGCGGGCTGCAGTGCGCGTACTCGCCCTTCTTGTGCCCCATCAGCTCGAGGGCGCGGTTGGCAATCACCTCGTTCGCGTTCATGTTCGTTGAGGTGCCCGCGCCTCCCTGGAAGACGTCGAGCTGGAACTCGTCGTGGAGCTTCCCGTCGATCAGCTCCGCGCACGCCCCCTCCATCCCCTTCAGGATCTCCTTCGAGAACTGGCCGCAGTCGAAGTTCGCGCGCGCCGCGGCGAGCTTGACCATGGCAAACGCCTTGATGAGATCGGGGTAGAGCCGGAGCGGGACGCCCGAGATGTGGAAGTTCTCCAGGGCCCGCGCCGTCTGGACGCCGTAGTAGGCGGAGGCGGGAACGTCCTTCTTTCCGAGAAGATCATGCTCGGTTCGGAACTCCTTCGTTTCACCCATGGTCAATCCTCCTGGCTGGTTAATTGGTGAAGGCCGTCTTCCGGACGATCCGACGTTCTCTCTTCATGAGGTTTCCGTGTTTTTCACCCCGGCGCCGGCGATGGCGGTAGCGATCGTGTCGAGCAGGGTCTGGGCGTCGAGGGGCTTTCTGAGGTAGGCGGCGGCGCCCGCCGAGAGAACGCGCTCCCGTGCTTCGGGGATGTCGTACCCCGTGACGAAGACGACGGGCAGAGCGGGAACCGATCTCGTAAGCCGCGTCTGGACCTCGAAGCCGTTCATGTCGGGCATGTGCAGGTCGAGGACGAGACAGTCCGGCGGGTGCTGCGCGGCAGAGGCCAGGAAGGCAGCTCCCGATGCGAACGCTTCGACGTCGTACCCGGCCGTGCACATCAGGCGCGACAGGGCTTTTCGGACGGGTTCCTCGTCGTCCACGACGGCGATGACGTGTCGGACCAGCGTCACGATGATTACGCTGGGCTTTGGGAGGATGTCCGGTCAATTGGACCTTGGTCCAATACGCCGGGAGAGAGCGTCGCGGGCTCCCGGCCGCCCCCTCGAACATAATGGGGGCGTTTGATTCAGATGAGCTGGGTGACGGCGACGTGGGCTGCGGCGATCGCCGCGTGCGTGACGCTTGCCGTCACGAACATGCTCGTCTGGCTGCTGGACCGAACGGCCCGGGCCCACCTTCTGATGGCCATCGCGACGATCGGGACGGCCGGGATCGGTGTCTGCGAGATTCTCATGATGCGGGCGGAGACTCCCGAGCGCTACGGCCTCGTCCTGCGCTGGGTGCATGTCCCCGTGACGATCGTCGTCGTAGGCCTCGTAGGCTTCGTCCGGATCTATCTCGATGCCGGAAGGCCCTGGCTGGCCTGGACGGTGATCTGCACACGGATGTTCGCCAGCCTGGCCCTGAACTTTCTGTTCCCGCTGGGCCTGGTCTATACGACGGTCGTGCGCCTCAGGCCGGTTCCGCTCTTCGGAGAAACGGTCTCGGTCGCGGAGGGGATCCGGAATCCCTGGGGCTTTCTCGGCCCGCTGAGCACGGCGCTCATGCTTGCTTTTTTCGCCGATGCGGCCGTGACGACCTGGCGCCGCGGGGACCGCCGCCGCGCCTGTACGTTGGGCGGGAGCACCCTCCTCTACAGCGCCGTTGGGTTGGTCCACCCGACGCTCATCAATGAGGGTAAGTTGAGGTCGCCCTACTTCCTGACTTTTGCCTTTCTCGGAATCCTGGCCGCGATGAGCTTTGAGCTGGCCCGCGACGTTCTACGCGCGCGGGCTCTCGCGGGACAACTTAAGTCCAGCGAGGCCGACGCACGGGAGAGCGAGCAACGCCTGAGGCTCGCGGTCGGTGCGGCCTCGATCGTGATCTGGGTCTGGGACGTCGAGCGGGACGATTTCTGGTTGTCACCGGAGACGCGCGCTCTGCGGGGGTACCGAGACTCGGAGCGGATCAACTGCGCGCGCTTTCTGCAATCCGTCCATCCGGACGACCGGGAGAGAGTCCGCGAGGCGCTCGAGGCGTCGCTCGCAGGAGAGCGCGAGTATGAGATCGAGTACCGCTTCGTTTCACCGGGGGGCGAACGGTGGGTCTCGTCGAAGGGCGTCGTCGAGCGTGACGCCGCGGGAAACGCGGTCCGGATGCGCGGCGCTTCCGTCGACATCACGGCGCGCAAGGCGGCGGACGCGGAGCTGCTTCTGCAGCGCAACGAGCTCGCGCACCTCTCGCGCGTGACGATACTCGGCGAGCTGTCCGGCTCTCTCGCGCACGAGCTGAACCAGCCTCTGACGGCCATCCTGAGCAACGCGCAAGCCGCCCAGCGGCACCTGGCGGGCCCGGCGCCCGACCTCGGCGAAGTGCAGGAGATCCTCAAGGACATCGTCGCGGAGGACAAGCGTGCCGGAGAGGTGATCCGCCGCCTCCGCCTCCTCCTCCGAAAGGGCGAGGTGATCCATCAGCCACTGGATCTTTCCGGGGCCGTCGAAGACGTCCTGAAGATCACGCGCAGCGATCTCGTGCACCAGGACGTTGCCGTGACCATCGACGCGGCGGCCGGCCTTCCCGCCGTCATCGGTGACCGCGTTCAGCTCCAGCAGGTGCTTCTGAACCTCGTCGTCAACGGCTCCGAGGCGATGGCGGGCGCCACGGCTCCCGGCGAACGGAGGCTGACGATCCGGGTCGGCCGGGACGAAGCCGGCGGCGTTCGAGTCTCCGTGGCAGACTGCGGCCCCGGAATTCCGGCCGAGAGGCTCGCCAACGTCTTCGAGCCGTTCTTCACGACGAAGCCGCACGGGCTGGGGCTCGGGCTCGCGGTCTGCCGCACGATCATCGAGGCCCACGGCGGCAGGATCTGGGCCGAGAACAATCCGGACGCGCCCGGAGCCACGTTTCATTTCAGCATTCCCGTCGCCGCGGAGCGTGCATGAACGAACGCGCTCCGACGGTCTACGCGGTGGACGACGAGCCGGCGACGCTGAAGGCCATCGCCCGCCTCCTGCGCGCGGCCGGATGGAACGTGGCAGCGTTCTCGTCCCCCGGGGAGTTCCTGGAGCGGGTCGATCCCGCGGCGCCGGGCTGCCTCGTCCTCGACATGTCGATGCCGAAGCTCACGGGACTCGAGGTACAGCAGGCGCTGGGGGCCCGGGGCTGCGCGTTGCCGATCGTCTTTCTCACGGGCCGGGCCGACGTCCCGATGAGTGTGCAGGCCATGAAGCGAGGCGCGACGGACTTCCTGACGAAACCGGTGGACGAAGAAGACCTCCTCGCGGCCGTTCGCCGCGCCGTCGAGAGCGACGCCGCCGCGCGGAAGGACCGGGCGGAGATCGCGGCGATCGAGGAGCGTCTCCTCGCACTCACTCCGCGGGAGCGTGAAGTGCTCGAGCACGTGATCTCCGGAAAGCTGAACAAGCAGATCGCCGCGGGCCTCGGCACGGGGGAGAAGACGATCAAGGTCCACCGGGGCCGGGTGATGGCGAAGATGAAGGCGGCGTCCGTCGCCGACCTCGTCCGGCTCGCCGAGCGGGCTGGCGTCCGCCCTTTCTGAGCCCGCGCCGGGCTTAGACTTGCCGCTCGAGGTAACGACCATGGCCGAGATCAAGCTGTCTCGCATCTCGAAGTTCGTCCGTCCCTACTGCGTCACGGACGGGAAGAAATTCCGCCTGAAGGATTGCGACGCCGGCGACACGGGCGGGCTGAAGGAGGGGAAGAAGAAGGCGAAGGAGATTCTCGCCACGGGCGTGAAGCTGCTCGCCGACCTCCAGGACAAGCTCTACGCGCAGGACCGCTGGGGGGTTCTCCTGATCTTCCAGGCGATGGACGCCGCCGGGAAGGACGGGACGATCAAGCACGTCATGTCGGGCGTGAACCCGCAGGGGTGCCAGGTCTACTCGTTCAAGTCCCCCTCGGTCGAGGAGCTGGACCACGACTTCCTCTGGCGGACGACGAAGTGCCTCCCCGAGCAGGGGCGGATCGGCATTTTCAACCGGTCGTACTACGAGGAGGTCCTCGCCGTCCGGATCCACCCCGAGTTTCTCGCGATGCAGCAGCTCCCGCCGAAGCTCGTCACGAAGGAGATCTGGAAGGAGCGGTTCGAGAGCATCGCGGACCTCGAGAAGCACCTCGCGCGGAACGGGATGGTCATCCTGAAGTTCTTCCTGAACGTCTCGCGAAGGGAGCAGAAGAAGCGGTTCCTGGAGCGACTCGAGCTGCCACACAAGAACTGGAAGTTCTCCGAGGCTGACGCGAAGGAGCGCGGCTTCTGGAAAGACTACATGCTGGCCTACGAGGACGCGATCCGGGCGACCGCGAGGCCGTGGGCCCCGTGGTACGTCGTCCCGGCGGACAACAAGTGGTACACGCGCCTCATCGTGGCCGGGGCGATCATCGACGCGATGTCGAAGCTGGGCCTCCACTACCCGGAAGTCGGTCTCGAGAAGAAAAAGGAGCTTTCGAAGGCGCGGGCGCTTCTCGAGTCGGAGTGACCCGGCCGGATCGACGTTGACTCCGGGACGCGGGCGGCCCATATTTAAGGGCGTCGGAGCCTAGGGGTGGTCCTTGCGAGGGACCTGAGATCAAACCCTTGAACCTGATCCGGGTGAAACCGGCGTAGGGAAAGGCGATCAACCTCCGAGGGTTCCGCTTCGAGGACTCCGCGCGGACGCGCGGGGCCGGGAGGCGGGCGATGGCAAGAGGCCACGGGACGAGGACAGGGCGGCTCTTCGGAGCGCTTCTCTTTACTCTTTTCTCTGCTCCTTTCGGAGCGACGGCACGGGCCGAGGACCCGCCGCGCCCGCAGCCGACGCCGACGCCGACGCCCACGACGACGCCCACGCCGCCGCCGGTCCGGCGGGCCGAGAGCGTCACCGTTTCGGCCATCCGGGCCGAGGAGACCGCTCCGGTCGTTCGGACTGACATTCCCCGCGCGGAGATCGAGCAGCGCAACATTGGGCAGGAGGTGCCGGCTCTCCTGTCCGACCTGCCATCCGTCACGATGTATACCGAGTCGGGCGGGCCGAACGGTTACTCGTACCTCTTCATCCGGGGCATCGGGATGACGCGTCTGAACCTGACGTATGACGGCGCGCCGCTTAACGACCCCGAGGACTCGACCTTCTACTTCGCCAACTTCGGCGACTTCGCGGGCGCCCTCGGGAGCGTCCAGGTGCAGCGGGGCGTGGGCACCTCGACGTGGGGCGCGGCGTCGTATGGCGGCTCGATCAGCTTCGAGAGCGCCCCGCCGGCAGAGGCGTTCGGCGTCTCGGCGCGCCTCTCGGCGGGGAGCTTCGGAACCGGGCGCGTGAGCGCGGCCGTCGAGAGCGGGCGTTTCGGGGACGACCTGAAGTTCTGGGTGAGGACGGCGCTTCAGGAGACGGACGGCTATCGGGACAACTCGGACGTGAAGCAGGGGGCGATCTACTGGGGCCTCGCGCGCGAGACGGCCGGCTCGACCTTCCGGCTCTCCGGCTTCTACGGGCACGAGAAGACGCAGCTTTCGTTTCTGGCGTCCGAGCCGTCGGCCCTCGAGACGAATCCGCGCGACAACCCGATGACGCCGGAGGAGAAGGACTCCTTCTGGCAGTCGCTCGTCCAGGCGCAGTACACGCAGGTTCTGAGCGGGCGTTCGAGCCTTTCCGTGCAGGGCTACTTCGGCAACGCGGGCGGGTGGTATCGCGTCTGGCAGGACCAGACGGCGGGGCAGCTCTTCCAGTACGGCCTCGACTGGTGGCGGGCCGGCGGCGCGGTCACCTACCGGTACGAGGGCCCCCGTTTCGGTGTGACGGTCGGCGCGCACGGGAGCGGGTTCGAAAGTACGCACACGGGCGGCCTGACGGACGGCCCCGAGGAGTACACGAACCGCGGCACGAAGGAGGAAGCCAACGGCTTCGCGAAGCTGGCGTGGAACGACGCCGGCTGGCACGTCTGGGGTGACGCGCAAGTGCGCTGGGCCCGCTTCGGCTACTCCGGCAGCGTGGGCGACACGGCGACGAGCTGGACCTTCTTCAATCCGAAACTCGGCGTCCGCCGCGACCTTGCACGGGGGCTCTCGGCGTTCGTCTCGGTCGGGCAGACCTCGCGCGAGCCGACGCGTGGCGACCTCCTCCTCGGCGAAGACAATGCCTCGGCCCTCCCGGACCTCTCCGCGGTGAAGCCCGAAAGGCTCGACGACTTCGAGCTGGGCGTCGATTACGTGCGAGGAGACCTCTCGTTCCACGCGGTTCTCTACGACATGGAGTTCCACGACGAGATCGCCCTCACCGGCGCGCTCGCTCCGACGGGCCTTCCGCTCCGGACGAACGTGCCGCGGAGCACCCGCCGCGGCGTGGAGCTCGACGCGCGGTGGAGGCCGGTGAAGGATCTGCTCCTCGCCGGGGCGCTCAACGTGAGCCGGAACCGGATCA
>Ga0315281_10010523_pt1 | contig 12744 bp, 12 predicted proteins | sample YL17G07_0_MG_FD_204540 | JGI IMG/M metagenome (GOLD analysis project Ga0315281, IMG submission 204540) | Sediment microbial communities from Yellowstone Lake, YNP, Wyoming, USA - YL17G07_0 | ecosystem: Environmental > Aquatic > Freshwater > Lake > Sediment | place: USA: Wyoming | collected... | reverse complement strand
AAAGTTCAGCTAGTGATTACTTAGAAGCCCTGGATATGACCGATAGGGCAGATCCAGGGCTTTTTTGGTGGAGGTCATTCCGGAGGGGGCGGTGCCGGGCGCGGTTGGTAAACCGCCCTTAACTGTTTTCTACATAAAGTGAGCTCTCAAATCCGCCTCCGAATGAGGGCTTAACAGAGCTGCAGGGATATCCAGCATGGTAAAAGCACCTTTTGCTCCGCTTTTTTGCATACGGTAAACAGCCCGCGCACAGGCGACCAGCACGCTGCCGGTAAACTCAGGATTGCTCTTCAACTCGCAGCGGTACTCCAGTATCTGTTTGTTGTTTTTACCGGTCACTCCAGATGTCAACACAAATCCGCCGTGAGGATAGTTAGAATGGTTTTTCTTCATTTCCTCGGCTGTAATGAAATGGACTTCGGTATCATAATCAGAGTAATAATTCGGCATTTCGACGATATCTTTTCGGATTCGTTCGCGGTCAGCGACCTTTTCAGCCACGATGTAAACAACACGTTTGTGCATCTCTCTCTTGGTGAAGTCCTTGATTTTTCCTGACCTCACCTGTTTTAGTGCGGTCTCGATCGGGATGGTATATTGACGCGCATCTATTACTCCTTTGACTTTTCTAGCAGCGTCCGAATGACCCTGGCTGACTCCAGGGCCCCAGAATGTATATCCTTTGCTGCCTGGTAAGAAAGCGTCGCCGAGCACTCTTTCCAATGAAAAAATACCCGGGTCCCATCCAGCCGAAATGACAGCTACATTTCCTTTGGCCTTAGCGATGGTATCCATTTTCTTAAAATAGCGGGGAATATCTGCGTGTGTATCGAAGCTGTCTACCGTGTTGAATTTTTCGATAAACTGAGGACCCTGTATGGGTGTGTCTTCCTTGGAGCCGCCGCATAATATCGCGACGTCTATCCGCAGACTCTGGGGGACAGATGCTTGTGCACCAGAGAAAATTGGCACATCCTGGATATCTTTTTTAACGGATTCCAGTCGACGGGTGAATACAGCAGCGAGTTTCATGTCCGGGTTGCGCTCGATGGCGTTTTTTACGCCCCGCCCCAGATTCCCATATCCGACAATTACAATATTAATCATTGGATAGTACCTCTTTCAAAATGATTTCCATTGATTATACATTATCCAGGTAAATGGAAATATGTTTGGTTGTTGATTCCTTGGCAATCTGTAATCCGGATGTGACTGGGTAGATTTGCCAAATGTTTATTCTAAGTGACTTGTCCTGAACCGAGATGAAGAGAGTGAACATTGCGGTTTAATCTGAACAACATGTAGACCGTAAGTGATAATTACGAGTAACGCCTGTATCCATATGGGAAAAATAAGGATACTGATGAGCAGGCTGTGTTAGAGGAAGTGGTCCTCTAAAATGTATTCCCTCGTAAGAAGCATAACAATTGTGAAAAAGCAGAAGTGGCAAGGGGAGCGCAGCTCCCCTTACTAAAATAATCCCTTCCCTGAAAATCAAGGGAAGGGATAAAGGGATGGGTCGTTGTGACTGTTAACCATAGCTGTAAATATCATTTTAAACCAAGTGCAAGCGGGTACTTTGGAACTGAATAAACGACGTTGTGTAAAATATTTCGACTCTATATAATTGATACAATATATTGTCAAATAGAAGGAGGCATACTGTGGCAGGTTACGTGGGACCGATCGAAAAACAGACCTTGAAAAACAACTATTTCAGGCAGGTATTGTTCACCGGCAAATACGCACAACTCGTAGTAATGAGTTTAAAACCCGGCGAAGAAATCGGCAACGAAGTGCATAAAAAAGTCGACCAGTTCTTCCGCATTGAGCAAGGCGAAGCAGCTTTCGTGTTCAACGGGAAAGAAAAACACGTTGTAAAAGACGGTGAAGCCGTCATCGTTCCAGCAGGCACCTTCCACAATGTTATCAATACCTCCAAGACCGCTAAATTGAAGCTGTATACCATATATTCTCCGCCTAATCATCCAGATAAGACTGTACATAAGACAAAGGCCGAGGCTGAAAAAGCAGAAGCCGAAGAACATCACTAACAGGTTTAAGAACTGAGCGATATAGTCTGTAACTAGATATCTATATTCTTGATACCTTTTTGTTATCTATTCGACAATTTTATTATTTCTGAGTCAAGTAGCGTCCGAATAGTCGTATAAAAGACGGCGGATAAAATTGAGATGAAAAGGTAATGGTTTAAAAGAGATGTGGAGCCGCAGTGCTGAGAGGACAACCGTGGGAGGTACTCCGGGAGAGAGCACTACTTCAAAACATAGAGACTGGACGCAGGGCAGCATTTTGGGCAACCTTTGGGGACTCGCCTGGCCTATGTCAATTAGCGCTCTGGTTGAACAACTCGGTCCAACTGTTGACATGATATGGATGGGAAAGCTGGGACAATCCGCGATGGCGGGTGTGGGCGTCGCCAGCCTGGCTGTGATGACTGTGAACGCCGCCAGGATGGGCTTGAATACCGGTTTAAGAGCCATGATTGCACGAGCGATAGGCGCACACAATCTGGACGAAGCGAACAAGGTTTCACAACAAGGACTGGTAGCTGCCGCAATTTTCGCGGTTATTATGGCGTTGATCGGCATCTTTTTTTCCGATGCTATCCTCAGGGCATTAGGTATCGAACCTGAAGTTGTCGCGACCGGCGCAGCTTATATGAGAATCCAGCTCGTCGGTTCTATTTTCATGTCCCTGGCAATGCTTGCCAACGGTATCATGCAAGCTTCCGGCGATAGTATGACACCAATGAAGCTGATAATCGCCGCGCGACTTTTCCATGTGGTTTTATCTCCGTTCCTCATCTTCGGCTGGTGGATATTCCCACGTATGGAAGTCCAGAGGGCTGCTGTTACGAATATTATTGCCCAGGCTTTTATTGGAGCCGGCATTGGTTTGTGGATTCTCTTCAGTGGTCGCAGTCGTTTAAAACCTACCTTGCGAGGATTTAAATTTGACGGAAAAATACTCTGGCGCATGTTCAAAGTCGGCTTGCCGTCTTCTATTACCGGGATGGAAAGAAACTTCGCTAGCCTGATAATGGTAGCCTTGATTTCGCCCTTCGGTACGGTGGCAGTTGCCGCTCACTCTCTCCTGAATAGAATCGATCCATTCCTGCACATGCCTGCGCAGGGATTTGGACAGGCGGGAGGTGTACTGGCAGGACAAAATCTCGGTGCCAAGCAGCCGGAGCGAGCCGAGAAAACAGGTTGGATAGCTGCTTTTATTTTTACTGGAGCTATGATAATTGCTTCGGCTATCGTCCTTATTATTCCAGGTCAGTTAGTACGCATTTTTAATTCCGACTCTGATCTGGTGGATCTGGCGACTATTTTCTTACGAATAGAAGTCGTCAATTATATGGTCTTCGGCTTTGTAACAGTCTTGATGAACTGCTTGAACGGTGTAGGCGACACATGGATACCGATGATTACGAACCTGGTTTCTATCTGGGTGGTACAGGTTCCCCTGGCTTATGTTATCTCCAAGAATACTGGTCTCGGGGTACTTGGTGTTCGTTGGGCGATGGCTATCGCGATAGTAATTAGAGCAGTTGTTTACGTCATCTATTGGAAAATGGGTCGATGGAAGACAAAAAGAGTCTGAAAACACAGGAAATAGATTTTACTTAATACCTGACTTTACTCTTACCGGCTCTTTTCTTCTTTTATCAACCAGGTGCGCTATAGCCATTACAGGATGTAAATAAATCATTCGTGGTCCTGAATACCCCATTACTGTTCTGATTTGTTCTCTCATTTCTGGTTTATAACAATGGACTTCACATTTAGAGCAGACTGTTTTACCTTCTTGAAAGGGACAATTCCCCAATCGTTCTCGTGTATATGCGGCAAGTTGACCGCAATCGTGGCAAAGCTTGAGTTTGCCATGGTGATGGCGGCAGTATAAATGAATCATCGCCTCCACCGTTTTTTCTTCCCTTCTCATTCTCGAACTTTGAAACATATTAATCTTATTGTACATGACTTGATTTAAATTCTTCTGCGTGGTTTTAGTAAACAGTCATATAAAATAATTGAGAGGGGATTCTGGGTAATATCCCCTCTCATGTTATCTATTTTGAAGTCGGCTAGTATTTCTTATTGCGCCGGATTCATCACACGTCCGATGAAAATGATTGCTCCGGTTTGAATATCCCGGATAAGGAAAACGAAAGGCTGGTCGAGAGTTACGACTGCCTGCTCCACTGGCATTGAGGTCGTCCCGATAATTACTGCCGTCGCTGCAGCTGCCTCGGTGCCCGCCTCATCGACTGATATAAAAGCCTTGTGAATGACGTCATCGATATGCAGATCGCTTTGTGTGGAGATACCGGTGAAATCTGCATTATCCTGGAAAGGTAATGCCATTCCCATACCCTGTAAAGTTTCTTTCAGACCGAATTTGGATTCAAATTCGAATTTAGGCATCGTAAACCGTACCTCAGAATACCGGATGCCGTCAATTAGCTCATTAACCTTAGAAAATGTCAGCCCTTTTTCAAAATCGGTAAATGTACCGACGGCATTTGTCAGGATGACCATTGATAATTCGTTACCGTCATATGGTAATTCCACGCCGACTACATTCCCGGACTTGACGTAACCGTAACTGTCGGTCTTTCTCATCATCGGAACTGTTACTTCAGTGCCGTTAACAAGATGAAATTGGCCGTTCTGGGTTGCTGATTCTTCAAACTTTTCTCTCCAGGCTGCGTTGAAGTAAACCGCATTCGTAAGGACAAGACGAGTGAGCGGCGTGATAGCGCCTTCAGGGATAAGGTCCTTTATGCGTCCTTCCGTCTGTTCGCTTACCCAATTGTTTATAGTTTCTCGGGAAGCATTGGTGTCCTTGATAAAGTCGAGGACTCTTAAGCCAGCACCGTAGTTTTCAGCCAGCAAATCCAGGAAAGTAGAAATAAACTTGTAGTCTTTCTGTCCCCAGATTGCGTTGACGATATTAAGTCGGAAACCCTTCTCATCTTTCCCCTGTGCCCCTTGACCGCGGCTTGCGAGTTCAAGCGCCAGGCTGTTAAAAGCTGGATGCAGCGCAGTCTGCGATAGATCGTAGTGTAGAGTATCTGCCATTTGTTTTGCAGTGTCACCTTTAGCGCCGGCGTAGGTCATTGCCAGTGCTAATGAGATGCTATAGGGTGAATAGAAGAGGTTGCCATCCTCGGCTTTGACAACCTGGTACAGGTCCCACGCAAATTCGCTGTTGCCGTTAACGAGCGTTGTTTCATCAGCAGTGCTTACATTTGGAGAGGTGTCCCTTGGTTTATCCGATTTTACTTCACTCGCCGATGCCGGCTGGCCGCAGCTGGCGAGTCCGAAAATCATGATTGCAGAGAGTAAAACAAAGATTATTGTTTTCATTGGACCTCCTGGTTTAAAATATTCCTACTTACTAAATAACGTAATTGCAAGGCATGTGGTTAGTTTATGGTTCCTGATGACCCGAATGCTTTAAGGACTATTTCCCTTTAAAATGAGGCTCGCGCTTCTCAATAAAAGCCTTGATCGCTTCCTGTCTGTCCTGACTCTGTTCCTGTGGCAGCACAAAATCTACATACTCCCTTTCGGTCTTGCGCGCCGACCGTTCAGTGCCCGCATAGTAACCGTATTTTACCGATCTAATGTACATAGGCGGCACCCCTTTTAACATCTCTGCCCACTCAACAGCTTCGCCTATCAACTCCTCGTCAGGTACAACTTTATTGACCAAACCCACCTCGTATGCCCGCTGGGCACTCATCATCCTCCCTCCTTTCCATGAGAGCAGCATGAATTCCAGAGCTATCTTGAATGGCATATAAGGGACATATTGGGGTGGTATCTGGGAGACTCCCGCCTTCCCTTCTGGATATCCGAAAGTGGCGTTCTCTGATGCAATAGTAATATCGCATCCCCACACCCCTATTAAATAACCTTGCCCTAGTACGTAGCCGCGGACTGCTCCGACAACCGGTTTAAACAGAGAAATACCATTCAAGGGATATGCTTCGTGGTATTGCCATGGTTTTCCGGTTTTTCTATCCTCATCTGTAAGATCGACTCCTACAGAAAAAGATTTGCCATTGCCGGATAAGATAGCCACTAGTGCGTCATTGTCGTCCTCAAAACGTTTCCAAGTATCCCGTAGGGCGCAGCTCATCTCCAGGTTGAAAGCATTCGATTTTTTCGGGCGGTTCAGGGTAATGAAGGCGATTTGATTCTTTACTTCATAATTAACAGTAGGTTCGCTCATATTAGCCCCCTTGATCAAGCTGTTGTCGATGACAATGTTACTACGAGCTTGTATAGAGAGCAATAGGGCATGCACTTATTTTGACGAAAGATGGCAGTCTCTTAATAAGAAATTAATATTCGATTGTTATTATCTTTATAACGACGTAAGAAGGGAGGTGGGACACAATCAATTCTATGCAAACAGATCCATTCAAAGAAAAGGAGGTTGGAGGAGGAAGAATGTGGTTCCGTAGGAAAATAATCCTGATTCCACTAGTCATCGCCTTGGTTGTAGCCGGTAGCATAACTGGAGTCGTGCTCGCGCAGAGCGGCACCAGCGAGAGTTCCGGGAACACGTTACTTGCCAGAGTCGCTACTATTTTGGGTATTGACCAGACCAAGCTGGAAAATGCTTTCACGCAAGCTCAAAAAGAAATGCGTGATGAAGCGTTAACCGATTACCTGGACAAATTGGTTGAAGAAGGCAAGATTACCCAATCGGAAGCTGACCAGTACGGTAGCTGGTGGGATTCAAAACCTGATGCACTCGATAAACTCGCACCCGGATTTGGTTTAGGTGGGAGGGGTGGAGGTTTCGGTCCTGGATGTGGAATGCGGATGGCGCCGTTCCAGTCGACTCAATCAACCGGGAATACTCAATAAAGAGCAGAGAGATACCGGATGGTGGCGCGCGGAGAGAGGGCAGGAAAACTTCCTGCCCTCTCTCCCTTTTGTTAATATTATATTAACATTGTCTTAACATTGTCTTAACAATTGAAGACTATTATGAAGATATCTGATTAGAAGAATTGCGTATGACATCCAGGACAATTTTAGTTGTTGACGACGATGTAAAGACGGTAGAGCTGGTGAAACTCTACCTGAACCGTGATGGTTATAAAGTTATCACATCCGGTGATGGACTTGAGGCTTTGAATCTGGCTCGTAAGAGCCATCCGGATCTAATTGTGCTTGATTTAATGCTACCCGGGTGTAACGGATTAGAAATCTGCCGCACCTTAAAGAATGAATCAGACGTTCCAGTTATTATGCTTACTGCCCGGACGACTGAGGATGATAAGCTCAGGGGACTGAATTTAGGCGCGGATGATTATGTGACCAAGCCATTTAGTCCACGAGAACTTGCTGCCAGGGTGCGCGCAGTGATAAGACGCCTGCCCGAAGAGACTTTGCAGCGCGGTCCAGTTGAAATCAAGCGTGGAGCAATCACCCTGAATTTTCTTAATCGGGAGGCATCAGTCTCTGGAAAAACTCTACAACTTACTCCCAGCGAGTTCAAACTCCTCGGGGTACTTGCACGCGAACCTGGTAGAGTTTTCAGCCGGCAGCAGCTTATCGAGATGGTTTTTGGATACGATTTTGAAGGATTTGACCGTACCGTTGATGTCCATATTCTTAACCTGCGCCGCAAAGTAGAACCGGACCCTGACCATCCCAGGTATATCAAAACGATTTATGGAGCCGGCTACAAATTTGCCGGGAAAGCCGAATGATTCACACCCTGCAGTTCCGTCTTTTTCTTGCATTTGTCCTGGTGATCGTGGTTGTGATTGGCACGGTTTCAATTTTCGTACTCCGAAATACCGGCAGCGAACTCGAGCAATTCGATGTCCGCACTCAGCAGGCTCAAACTGACCGCACTGGATTCTTATTATCTTATTACTTCTATATGAACAATTTAAGCTGGGATGGGGTGCAGACGGTGGTTGAACAGCTGGGCACTTCCGAAGGATTGCACATAGTTGTTACCGATGCGAATGGGATACTTGTCGCTAATTCTCAGGGGGGCACGCTCGGGAAGCAATACAAAACCAGTGCTACTGGAACGAAGTTGAATATGCCTAGACCCCCGATGATGGGAGGGGGAATGATGTCACAGCCCCAGCAAGAAACGGTGATCGGCATCCTGTATATTAATCCTGAAAATGTCCCCACTTTAACCAGGAACCTGGCAGGTACGATCAACCGCTTTCTATTATGGGGTGGATTACTTGCGATTGCTATTGCGCTGGTACTTACGCTCGTATTATCACGCAGGATATCATCACCTGTGAAGGTTCTTACCAAATCCGCCAGGAAACTGGGACGCGGCGATTTCTCCCAACGCGTATCTATCAAAGGAAAGGGTGAAATAGCCGAACTGGCTCAAGCGTTTAATTCTATGGCAGATGACCTTGAGCGCGATGAAAAATTGCGGCAGGACCTGGTAGCAGACACTGCCCACGAGTTAAGAACTCCTCTCACTAATCTTAGTGGTTATTTGGAAGCAATAAAAGACGATGTAATAAAACCGGATGCTGCTACGATTAGCTCGTTGTACCAAGAAGCGACGTTGTTGACGCGGCTGGTTGATGACTTGCAGGAACTTGCTCTAGCCGATGCGAACGAGTTGAAGTTGATAAGACAGCCTGAAGCCATGCCGGCGATTATTGAACAGGCAATAATCTCTTTTCAATCCCAGGCGGCAGACAAAGGTTTATCATTGCGCACCGATGTTCCTGATGGACTTCCGCTAGTTAACATTGATTCACAGCGGATAGGCCAGGTGCTGCATAATCTGATTGCTAACGCAGTCACGCACACGCCGCAGGGAGGCACAGTCACCGTGTCGACTAAGCAAGCAGGCGATAATATTGAAATTTCAGTCACCGATACCGGAGAAGGTATCCCTCCCGACGAACTCCCTAATATTTTCGAGCGTTTTTATCGCGTTGACAGGTCAAGATCGCGCCGTACCGGAGGTAGCGGTCTTGGTCTTACCATCGCTAAACGTCTTGTCGAAGCTCACGGAGGAAAAATTAATGCCGTGAGTGAGCCTGGAAAAGGCAGCAGCTTCACCTTCACAATTCCGGTTTCAGAAGATTAATTAATTCTTAACAATTGCCTGTAATACTTTTCTTAGGTATGGAGGTGCGTACGTGAAGGGTCTCAAATTGTGGCAAAAGTTTCTGCTGTTTTTGATTGTCGTTGTTGTTGCTGGCGGTTCATACGGAATATATTACTGGGTCACCAAACCTGATACTTCCTCTCAATCTACCGATTATCAACTAACCCAGGCACGTTTAGGTAATATAACAAATACTGTTAGTGCCAGTGGCAGCCTGGTGTTCTCGTCAAAAGAGTCATTGTCTTTTAAAAGCGCTGGCACGGTTGCCGAGATCGCGGTAAGCGAGGGCGACACTGTAAAAACCGGGCAAATAATAGCCAAATTCGATGATGCTTCGCTTGTACCTCTCCAGCAGGCCGTCGTCCAGACGAAAATTAATCTGGAAAATGCCATGGATACTACCCAGGCAGAGATCAATGTTACGGCTGCAAAAATAGCGCTGGAAACAGCTCGGAAAAACCTTGAAAACGCTCAAAATCCTTATTCGGAAGCGGATGTTCTACAGGCTGAGGTTGCCGTGGCAAATGCAAAAATTGCATTAAGCAAAGCGCAAGATGATTACGATAAATCAAAGGCAAAATATGATAGCAATTGGACTGTCCCCGAATGGATTCTGGACTACGAGCTAAAAACGGCTCAGCTGGCTCTGGCAAAATCTAATCTCGAGAAAGCAGAAGAAACTCTGGCTGAAACAAAGGGCGATGGCGACCCGCTCCAGATAGAGTTAAAGCAGAAAGACCTGGTGTGGGCACAGGCAAACTTGAGCAAGGCAGAAGCTGAATTAGCCGGATTAAAAGGTGTCATCATTTCAAACGAAGGTGAACTGAAACAATTGCAAATTGCGGCCGCGCAAATCTCCCTGGATACAGCGCTTGAGCGGCTTGATAACGCAACTGTAAAATCGCCATGCGACGGTATAGTGACCGCTGTTAATATAGATGCCGGCCAATCGGTCGCTGCCAATACAGTAGTTGTTGAAATAACAGATCCCTCCGTTATCGAAGTCAGTGCGGTACTAGACGAAATAGATGTCCCCCAGGTCGAAATAGGACAAAAGGCAGTAGTCACTTTAAGCAGCTTGTCGGATTTAGAACTTGTTGGTGTAGTATCGTCCATTTCTTCAACAAGTAAAAGCCAGTCTGGAGTAGTGACCTACACGGTCACTATCCGCATTACACCTCCTGAAGATGTCCAATTAAGAGAAGGCATGAGTGCTACAGCTGATATCGTCGTTGAAGAAGCGAACAATGTACTTGTAGTTCCTGCACAGGCGGTACTCAGTTCCGGAAACGTTTCTTACGTCGAGGTCATGGTAAACGGTGTGATAGAACAGAAACAGGTATCTCTTGGAATTAGCGATGGTTCATACTACGAAGTCAAAAGTGGGCTGACTGCTGGTGATCAGGTTGTTATGCAAAAAACCTCGTCAAGCTCAAGCATAGCAACCCAGCAAAATTCTCAAGGTACCATGTTCCCCGGGGGAGCAACCTTCCCCGGTAGCGGTGGGATTATTATTCGGGAAGAAATGCGATGATTGACTTGAAGAACATTATCAAGGATTACAAAGTTGGTGAAATAGAAGTTAAGGTGCTTCATGGACTGAGTTTCTTTGTTGAACGCGGTGAGATGGTCGCGATTATGGGACCTTCAGGCTGTGGAAAATCTACCCTGATGAATATTATCGGTTGCCTGGATATCCCAACCTCCGGAAGCTATCTGTTAGACGATGTGGAGGTCGCGCAGTTAAATGATTCACAGCTCGCCGAGCTGCGGAATAAGAAAATTGGCTTCGTCTTCCAAACTTATAATTTACTGCCCAGGACGACGGCGGTGACCAATGTAGAACTCCCATTACTTTATGCAAATGCAACTAATCGCACGAAACGAGCGATGGAGGCGCTGGAGAAGGTGGGGCTGCAAGATCGCGCTCAGCATAAACCGAGTCAACTCTCCGGTGGTGAACAGCAGCGAGTTGCGATCGCCCGTGCCCTGGTGAATAATCCACAAATTATCCTCGCTGATGAACCGACCGGTAACCTGGATAGTAAAGCAAGCCTGGAAATTATCCAGATTATGAAACGTTTGAATAAAGAAGACGGGATTACCGTGGTCATGGTCACGCACGAGCGTGATATAGCGATTGAGGCGCAGCGCATTGTTTCGATGCGGGATGGCCAGATTATAGGTGAAGACAGGATCTCCCCTCCAGGTCTGAAACAGAAGTGGGCACCCGGAGAATCGAAACCATGAATATTATTGAAACCTTAAGGACTTCCATCAGGTCGATTTTAGCCAACAAGATGCGCTCTTCGCTAACAGTGCTTGGTATCATCATCGGCGTCGCCGCGGTAATCTCTTTAATGTCCATCGGGAGAGGTTCTCAATCCGCGATAACAGCCAATATAGAGTCGCTGGGAACAAACCTTCTATTTGTCCGGTCGGGTGCGGCTACAGTCAGCGGGGTAAGGCAAGCCCAGGGAAGTATGACCAGCTTAACACTTGATGATGCGGAGGCACTGGCAGACCCATTGTTGGCGCCAGCGGTTAAAGCTGTTGCTCCGCAGGTGCAGACATTCGCCCAGGTCGTAGCAGGAAGACAGAATGCTTTTACTCAGGTTCTAGGCGTAACACCAGAATATGAATCCGTGCGTAATTTCCCGGTAGCCGAGGGAAGATTTATAACTGATACTGATGTGAAAAACCGTTCATTGGTTGTAGTCCTCGGCAGCAGCGTGGCAGAGACTTTGTATGGCGATACTTCAGCTATCGGGCAGTCGATAAAAATAAGCGGACGGCAGTTCAAAGTAGTTGGTGTGCTGGAGAGTAAAGGCAGCACCGGTTTCGGCAGCTCGGATGATGTCATCATTGCACCTGTAACTACGGTGCAAACGCGCCTATACTCTCAGCGGACCACCTCGGGGAGTGAAAGCGTTCAGACAATTAATGTTCAGGTTACGAGTGCAAAAAATACGGATGCAGCGATTGAGCAAATTACTGCCATTCTGCGTGAGCGTCACAAGATTACAGGCGAAGACGACTTTACTATAAGCAGTCAGCAGGAGACAATCGATACCTTAAAAGAATCGACGCAGGTGTGGGTGCTTTTCCTTGGCGCAATCGCGGGCATATCCCTCCTTGTCGGAGGAATTGGGATTATGAATATTATGCTGGTCTCGGTAACCGAGCGTACCAGGGAAATAGGGATTCGGAAAGCTATTGGCGCGAAAAAGCGTGATATTCTACTCCAGTTCCTGGTTGAATCTGCAGTATTGAGCCTCGTCGGCGGTGGGATTGGTGTACTGATAGGCTGGGGTGTTTCCACCCTTGTCTCAGGGATTAATCTTGGCGGTACTGCGATTACGACTGTAATGTCTGCTGACATATTAATTCTTGCCGTCTCTGTGTCGGCAGCAATCGGTATCATATTTGGAATTTATCCGGCATACCGGGCAGCGCGACTTAATCCTATCGAAGCGTTGCGTTACGAATAAGGAGAGGAACTAATGAAACGTTTTGTTATTCTGATTATAGCGGCGGTATTAGTAGGAGGGGCGATTGGCGGTGCATTCATTGGTGGTGTTGCTA
>Ga0315281_10010522_pt1 | contig 12745 bp, 12 predicted proteins | sample YL17G07_0_MG_FD_204540 | JGI IMG/M metagenome (GOLD analysis project Ga0315281, IMG submission 204540) | Sediment microbial communities from Yellowstone Lake, YNP, Wyoming, USA - YL17G07_0 | ecosystem: Environmental > Aquatic > Freshwater > Lake > Sediment | place: USA: Wyoming | collected... | reverse complement strand
TCTGTTTTCATGAGATAAAAGATTGCAGCAATCACAAGTCCAGTAAGGGCTATCGTTGTCGATAGACCCATGATTCCCCATTCCTGTGCATGGGTTCCGTGAAACTCCGGATGTCCAACAACAGGTTTTAGAAATTCAGCAAAGTGTGAACCTCCTCCGAGTATCGTTGGAATGCCAACCCATCCTACACCAACAGCGCCAAGAGCCAAGATAATCAAGGGGATGGTCATAGCTGCCGGCGACTCGTGAAGGTGATGTTCCTCATGATGGGTTCCACGGAATTTGCTGTGAAAAGCAAGGAATATCATCCTGAAGGAGTAGAAGGGTGTAAAGAATGCAACACCAGTAACGAGAATCCATACAAATTTTCCCACAGGGCTTCCAGATGCAAAGGCTGACCAGATAATCTCATCCTTGCTGAAAAATCCTGCAAGACCGGGGACACCTCCTGCGCTCAATGCTGCTATGAACATTGTAATGTATGTAATCGGCATATATTTTTTAAGACCACCCATTCTCTGGATATCATTATGGTGAACGGCATGGATGACACTTCCTGCAGCCAGGAAGAGCAGGGCCTTGAAAAATGCATGGGTATAAAGGTGGAATATCCCTGCAGCGTATGCACCAACACCGCATGCGAGGAACATCATTCCAAGATGGCTTAACGTAGAATAAGCGATTATCCTCTTGATGTCATTCTGAGTAATGGCAATGGTAGCAGCAAACAGTGAGGTAACTCCTCCAACAATTGCTACTACATTCATTGCAACCTGTGAGAGGTTGAAGATAGCATTACACCTTGCTACCATGAAAACCCCTGCAGTGACCATAGTTGCTGCATGGATGAGGGCACTGACAGGTGTCGGGCCTTCCATTGCATCAGGAAGCCACACATGGAGGGGTATCTGAGCTGATTTGCCAATAGCTCCGCAGAAAAGAAGAAGTGCTATCAATGTTATAAGGTCAACTTCATATCCAAGAAAATTTACCGTGTGACCAATGTAGTTCTTCACCGCTGCGAACACAGGAGCATAATGTACGCTTCCGAATGTAAGGAAGATCATAAACACACCGAGGGCAAACCCGAAGTCTCCAAATCTATTGGTAATAAATGCCTTTTTCCCTGCGTCAGCAGCAGCCTTCTTTTCATACCAGAAACCTATCAAGAAGTACGAACAGAGACCAACACCTTCCCAGCCGAGGTAAAGCTGAATGAAATTATTTGACATAACAAGCATGAGCATAAAGAACACAAAAAGACTCAGATAAGAGAAAAACCTGTAATATCCTTTATCGCCATGCATATAGCCGATAGAGTAGATAAAAATAAGAGACCCTACGCCTGTAACAACAAAGAGCATAACCGTAGTAAGCTGGTCAATGAGAAAACCGAAAGAGACACTAAAATTTCCTGCAATTATCCAGGTATAAAGATCTTCATTTATTATCTTTCCTCCAAGAACATCTAAGCCTGTTATGACTGATGCAATAAATGAACCGATAATCGCAAGACACGAGATCCAGTGTGCTTTATCTCTTATAAGACCCCTTCCAAAAAGGATATTAATTACAAAAGCTGCAAGAGGTAAAAAGGGTATAAGTAAATAAACTTTCATATTTCACTCTTTTTAAAACTTTTCACTTTGGTTACCCCTTCATCTCGTGAATTTCGTCTACATGGGCTGTAGCCTTGTTTCTGAATAAGGCAATAACTATTGCGAGTCCTATTGCTGCTTCAGCAGCTGCAACTGCAATGACAAAGAAGGCAAGAATCTGTCCCCTCAGATCCTGGAGGTAGTGGCTTAAAGAGATGAGGTTGATATTCACAGCGTTGAGCATGAGTTCGATGGACATGAATATGATGATGATATTTTTCCTCGAGAGGAACCCAAATACCCCGATGGTAAAGACCACCGTGCTGAGAATCATATACCAGCTAAGCGGAACCATATTAACCTTTAAGCCTCCTCTTTGCAAGGACTATTGCACCAATGATTGCAACAAGAAGTATCAGTGATGCTATTTCAAAAGGATAGAGAAAGTCTGTATAAAGTAACTTTCCCAAAGCCTTTACATGAGATTCTTTCTTGATGAGGTCAATGGTATATATGCCTTGCTGGCCAAGAACAAAAGATTTTATTGATATCAGGATGACTATGAATAACCCGAGTGCAAAGGTCAGCCCTGTTGGCCAGGCACCAATAAATCTGCTGATTCTAAGCTCTTCCCGTATATTTACCAGTAAAACAGCAAAAAGGAACAATACGAGAATTCCACCAGCATAAACAATTACCTGTATTGCGGCCAAAAACTCGGCATTTAAAAACAGGTATAAACTTGCAATATGGAAAAAGAGCAGAAGCATCCAGAGAACACTGTGAATAGGATTCTTTCTTGTTATCACAAGGATTGAGAGCAAGACTATGGCAAATGCAAAATACGCGAAGAATAACTCAGGGAGCATTAATGTTTACCTCTCCATATTGCCTGGCCAGAGGGAGTTCCGAAATCCTCGGACATGGGTCTCCAGAATCTCTTGAAGTATTCCTCTCCTTTTTTGCCAGCCATAAATTTATCCCAATTTGACGAAAGCTTATCTTTTGTCATGAGGAGATTTTCTTTCTTATAATCAGAATACTCATAATTCTCTGTTAGTGAGATTGCTCCATACGGGCATGCCTCAACACAGAAACCACAGTATATACATCTCAATACTTCAATTTCGTATTTTGTAACAGCCCCTTTTTCCCTGGTGACATGGATACACTGTGATGGGCAGATGGTCGCACAAAGCCCGCAGCCAACGCATTTTATCTTACCTTCTGGATTTTTTGCGAGGGCATGGAGACCTCTGAAACCAGGGGCTATTTTTCTTCTTTCCTTTGGATACTGGATGGTTACTGCATGGGAGAACAGCCTCCTCAAGGTGAGGGCAAGACCTTTTAGAATTTCTAAGAAGAGAAACCTTTTTAGAATTTTTTTAACAGTTTCTTTAGCTGTCACTCCGACTTCCTTTCATCTCATAACAAGAATTTTTACCAGACCCGTGACTGTTAAATTTACCAGTGCAACTGGTATTAATATCTTCCATCCGATAGCCATCAATTGGTCATATCTGTATCTTGGAAGTGTTGCCCTTATCCAGTAATAGAAGAAGATAAATGCATATACCTTAATAAGAAACCAGACAATGCCTGGCACATATGTCAAAAATGGCAATGCTTTTGTTATATACCATGGGATTGTCCATCCGCCGAGGAAACAGACTGTTGCCAATGAAGCCATGATAAACATTGCAATATACTCTCCGAGGAAAAACAGTGCGAATCTGAAACCAGTATATTCTACAAAGTACCCTGCAACAAGCTCGCTCTCTGCCTCAGGGAGGTCAAAAGGTGTCCTGTTTGTCTCGGCCACAGCAGCGATTGTGAATACAACGAAAGCCACTATCTGGGGGATTGCATAGATCCCGAACAGGGATTCCTGCTGAGCCTTTACAATATCCGTGAGATTCAGGGAACCTGCCATAATCATTACACCAACGAGGCTTAAACCCAGTGCTATTTCATAACTTAGTACCTGTGCTGATGACCTCAGACCGCCAAGGAATGCATACTTGGAGTTTGATGCCCAACCTGATATGAATATTCCATAAACACCAAGACCTGCTATGGCAAAGATGAATAAGAGCCCTAAATTGATGTTTGCGATTACAAAATTAGATGCGAAGGGTATAACAGCCAGATTTACCATAGCTGCAGCCATAAAGATGACAGGACCGAGGTAAAACACAGCCTTATCCGCATTTGCAGGTATAACATCTTCTTTGAAGAAGAGCTTTAAGCCATCAGCAAAGGGCTGTAGTAACCCATGTGGACCAACCCTCATTGGGCCGAGTCTCACCTGCATATGTCCGATAACCTTCCGTTCAAAGTATGTCGCATAAGCAACATGTAGTAATCCCACACCGAGGACGACAGCAATCTTTATGATTATTATTGCTATATTAATTCCAAATTTGGCTAAGGCATCAAGTGTTTCAGGTGATATGAAATTTGTAAGCTCCATTTTATCTATCGCACTCGCCGAGCACTATATCAATTGTTCCTATATTAGCTATTACGTCTGCAACAAGATGTCCGACACACAGCCTTGGCAGAACTCCGGCATGCACAAAAGAAGGAGCCCTTACCCTCATCCTGTAAGGTTTCCCTGAACCATCACTTACAAAATAGAAACCAAGCTCGCCTTTCGGGACTTCTGTCGCAACATAGAGCTCTCCTTCAGGTGCCCTTGCCCCCCTTTTAACAAAAGTGAAGTGTTCAACAAGGTGCACTGAGGCTTTTGTGATCTCTTCAGGTAAAGGAGCTGCAGCTAATTCTTTAAGTTTGTCCTCGCTGAGGCCTTTACCACCAGGTACTATTTTCAATCCCTTGAATTTGCATACCGCTAAACAGTTAGCGCAACTCAGGCATAACTCCTGATTGATTTTATGAGGCTCTTTCTTTACCCCGGTTATTGCTTTTGCAGGACATGCCCTCAGACACATACCACATCCCTTGCAGACCTTTTCATCAATATAAAATGCATGTTCCTTAGTAGGGTGGGTAATGGGAAACATTGCATCCTTTGGATGAAGAGTAAATTTGGGGGCATCTGCCATGACTGGGCCAGGAGGCAACTTCTCGATACATTGCCTGATGATGTTATTCGATTGCCTCATTTCCATCATCCTGCAACGGTACCTGTCGTAAGTATCACCCTCTGTACCAAGAGGAACCTCAAAATCCACTTTATCGTATGCATCGTATGGCATATGTTTTCTTATGTCATAAGGAACACCAGAGCCTCTCAATGTTGGTCCTGTGAGTCCCCAGTTAATTGCCTCTTCTGCTGAGATTACCCCGATGCCTTTTGTTCTCTTGAGCCATATCCTGTTCTGGTCAATGAGGGTTTCGTATTCAGGAATACGTGTTGGAAATTCTTCTGTAAATTTCCAGAGACTTTCAAGGAATTGTTGTGAAATATCGTTTCTAACGCCGCCAATCCGCGGATATGTTACTGTAAGTCTCGCCCCGCAGATCATCTCGAAGAGCTCGAGAATCCATTCCCTTTCTCTGAAGCAATAGAGGAATACTGTCATCGCACCGATATCGAGGGCGTGGGTTGCGAGCCAGAGGAGGTGGTTTGATATCCTTGACATCTCACCAACTATTGTCCGTATGAACTTGGCCCTTTCAGGGGCCTCTATCCCGAACAGTCTTTCAACGGCAACACAGTAACCGATATTATTTGACATTGCAGAGACATAATCCATTCTGTCTGTAAGGGGCAGTGCCTGGAAGTAACTCAAACTCTCACCGAGCTTTTCTATTCCCCTGTGCAAATACCCTATATAAGGTGTAACTTTAACAATTGTTTCACCATCTATATCAAGAACAAGCCTCAGGACTCCATGGGTGGCAGGGTGCTGAGGCCCCATATTGACATTCAGTTCTCTCGTTTCGAATATCTTCTCTACCGGCTCCATTTATCCTTCCCACTCAAACTCTTTTAATTCTTTTGACCTGTTGAGCACCTCGACAAAACCGTGCCAATCTTTATCAAGTTCAGGACCTTTAAGAGGATAGTCTTTCCTTAACGGGTGTCCTTCCCAGTCTTCTGGCAGGAGGATTCTTCTGTGATCAGGATGCCCTTTGAATACGATTCCGAACATGTCATAACATTCCCTTTCATGCCAGTTTGCACCTGCCCAGATGGAAGTGACAGACTGGATGGATGGGTCATTGTCTGGAACTTGTGCCCTTATTCTTATCTGATGGTGATTAATTATTGAATAAAGGTTATATACCACTTCAAACCGGGGATCCTTTTTCCCGTGATAGTCAGCACCGCAGAGGTCCTGGAGATGGGCAAAAAATAAAGAGGGGTCATCATGGAGGTATCTGCATATATTTAAAATTTTGCCCCTTTTTACAATAACAGAGACCTGGTCCCTGAAATCTGTTACCTCTACGACTTCTTCAGGGAACCGCTCTTTTACCTTCTCTGCTATTTCTGTTGGGCTTAGCCCTTTGAAAGGAATAGAGATTCTTGTCAGTACTACCGCCACGGGCTCCACCTCGCTTGTTCTTTTCTTATCTTTTCCTGGAGCTTCATCATCCCCTCCATCAAAGCCTCAGGCCTTGGGGGGCAACCAGGAACAAATACATCTACGGGAAGAAAGGTATCGCATCCCTGCACTGTGCTGTAAGTTCTAAAAATTCCACCGGTGCAGGCACAGCTTCCCATTGCAACTACATACCGCGGCTCGGGAATCTGGTCATAAACCCTTCGTATAACAGGGGCCATCTTCTTTGTGACGGTGCCAGCTACAATCATACAATCTGATTGCCTTGGTGAACCCCTGAATATGATTCCAAACCTGTCAAAGTCATAATGGGCTGCCCCTGCTGCCATCATCTCTATTGCACAGCATGCAAGTCCAAAGGTCGTGGGCCAGATTGAAGATAACCTTGACCAATTAACAATTTTATCAAGAGAGGTGATTATTATATTTGGAGGTAATATCTTTGTCCCTTCTTCTACCTCAACAAGCCCAATTGTCGATGTGTCTATTAACATCTCCTAACCCTCGCCTCTCTTCAATCCCACTGAAATGCCTCTTTCCTCCAGGCGTAAATATACCCAATGAAAAGAATAACAATAAAAATAATCATTTCTATAAAGGCATACATTCCGATCTTGTCAAAAACCACAGCCCATGGATAAATGAATATTGCCTCAACATCGAATATTACAAAGAGCATGGCAATAACATAGAACCTGATAGAAAACCTGTAGCGTGGTTCTCCTTTTGGAGTAATGCCTGATTCATAGGGCATTAGCTTTTCAAAGTATGGCTTTTTTGGCCGGAAGATCGTACCAATGAGTAAAGCACCAATGCCAAAAGCAGTTGCTATCATAATAAAAATAAGAACAGGTAAATATTCTGATGGTAAATAGGTTCCGGGCATAAGCGTTTATTTTATACTCAAAAGCATCAGCCATTGTCAAGATAAAATTTGTATTTGTAAAAAAGAGCTGAAATTTGTTGATAGAAGACTTAACTTGTTGATTTACTTGTCATTGCGAGGTCGTTTCGACCGTGGCAATCTCCTATAGAAAAATGAGATTGCTTCGTTTCACTCGCAATGACAACTTTATATCAGAAGATTTGGAAAGCATAAAATTCTGGAAATCTCGAAAATCAAAATGCTATAATGATTGTCCATTATGTCCTTTAGCATCGCCATTATTAGAGAAATAACACCGGATGAAAACCGGGTGGCTCTGGTTCCCGAGTCTGTAAAAAAGCTTACAGACAAAGGCTTCAATGTATACCTTGAAAAAGGAGCAGGTGAAAATGCACGCTACCCTGATTCATTGTATAGAGAATCAGGTGCAGAAATTCTGGATAATGCCAGAGATGTTTTATCCCGCTCACAGATTATTCTGAAGGTTCAGCCCCCAACACCTGAAGAAATAGATGCTATTACCCCTAATAGTTTCCTCATCGGGTTTTTGCAGCACTACAAATATCCGGAAAGAATAAAGAAAATGGCTGAAAGAAAGATCAATGCCTTTGCAATGGAACTTATTCCAAGGATCTCCAGGGCACAATCCATTGATGCCCTTTCCTCTCAAGCAGCAGTTGCTGGATATAAAGCGGCAATTATCGCTGCAAACATGTCGAGCAGGTTTTTCCCCATGCTCACAACCGCAGCAGGAACAATAAGACCTTCAAAGGTCCTGGTTATAGGAGCTGGAGTTGCTGGTCTTCAGGCTATAGCGACTGCCAGAAGGCTTGGTGCTATAGTGGAGGCTTATGATGTGAGAAAGGCTGTAAAAGAGGAAATCCAGAGCCTTGGGGCTAAATTTCTTGAGTCTCCCCTTGTTGCTGAAGGAACAGGCGGATATGCAAGAGAACTTACGCAGGAAGAAAAAGATATGCAGCACAAATTCATGGCTGACAGTATCGGAAGGACTGATGTTGTGATTACTACAGCCCAGGTGCCCGGGAAAAAGGCCCCGCTGATTATTACCATAGACATGGTCGAGAAGATGAGACCTTCTTCCGTCATAATTGATATAGCAGCAGAGAATGGAGGAAACTGTGAACTTACAAAACCTGGTGAGACTGTGGAGCATAAAGGAGTTCTAATATACGGGCCTTTGAACCTTCCAAGTACCTTGCCTACCCATGCGAGTGAGATGTATTCAAAAAATCTTCTAAATTTCCTGAACCTCCTCACAAAAGACGGAAAAACACTGGATGTGGATTTTAATGATGAAGTACTCCAGAAATCCTGCTTAACGTATAAAGGCGAGACAAAAATATAGGAGGCTTTTGAGATGAGCGAAATCTGGGTTGCACTATACATTTTTATCCTCTCTGGTTTTACAGGTTTTGAGGTTATATCAAGGGTGCCTGTAATACTCCATACCCCCCTTATGTCTGCGACAAACTTTATTCATGGGATAGTTCTGGTAGGCGCCATGGTTGTGATGGGTAGGGCTGAAACCACTGTAGAATTAATCATCGGCGCCCTTGGGGTGTGGCTTGGTGCCCTTAACGTAGTAGGAGGGTTTGCAGTAACGGACAGAATGCTGGAGATGTTTAAGAAAGGGAAATAATATTATGGAAAACATCGTTCAGGCCTCTTATCTTATCAGCGCAATATTATTTATTATGGGATTGAAGATGCTCTCTTCTCCAGCCACTGCCAGGCGGGGCAACCTTCTTGCCGGCCTCGGAATGATTCTGGCAATAACATTTACATTTTTAATACCTGGCATGAAACACCACCTACTTATGATTGTAGTAATCCTCATAGGTACTGCCATTGGATGGGTTTCGGCCAAAAAAGTTCCCCTTACTGATATGCCTCAGATGGTCGCTCTTTTCAACGGCATGGGAGGAGGTGCTGCTGCTGTCATCTCTTATCTTGAGCTTTCCAGAGGTGAAGTCGCTTCAGGGTTAAAACTCCTGGCCATTCTTGGAGGTTTGATAGGGAGTGTCTCCTTCAGTGGCAGCTTTGGGGCGTTTATGAAACTTCAACGTCTTATGGGAGACAGACCCATAACCTACCCATTACAAAAGGCTTTCCACGCTATTTTACTTTTGTTGTCTTTATTCCTGGGTTATTCTGTTTTTATTCAATTCGCACCATCTCTATCAGGCATACTAAATATGTTAAATTTCTTTTTTGTAGTCCCCCTGTTACTGGGTTTCCTTTTAACTCTACCTATTGGCGGTGCTGATATGCCTGTTGTAATAGCGCTTTTTAACGCTGCAACAGGTCTGGCTGTTGGGTTTGATGGTTTTGCCATAGGCAATCAGGCTATGATGGTAAGTGGTGTCATAGTAGGTGCCTCAGGTAGCTTTCTTACATACCTTATGGCAAAGGCGATGAACAGGTCTATCACAAATGTTTTCTTTGGGGCGTTTGGGAAATTGCGTAGCCAGGAAGTTGTAAAGGAAATGAAGGCGAGGGAAGTAGAAGATGCGAGTATAATGCTTGGATTTGCGAGAAAGGTTATAGTGGTTCCAGGTTATGGACTGGCCGTGGCCCAGGCACAACACAAATTACGGGAGTTTATGGATGTACTGGAAGATAAAGGTGTGGAGATAAAGTTTGCCATACACCCGGTAGCTGGAAGGATGCCCGGTCATATGAATGTCCTCCTTGCAGAGGCTAATATTCCTTATGATAAACTCTATGACCTTGAAGAGATTAACCCTGAATTCACAACAGCCGACGTTGCTTTAATTGTCGGTGCAAACGATGTGGTGAACCCTGCTGCTGAAACCGATCCCTCAAGCCCTCTTTACGGAATGCCCATACTTAAGGCTTACCAGTCAAAAAATGCTCTGGTAATAAAGAGAGGCAGGGGTAAAGGTTTTGCGGGAATTGAAAACGACCTTTTTTTCATGGACCAAACCTATATGGTTTTTGGAGATGCCCAGGATGTGCTTGGCAAGTTGGTCCAGGCCATAAAGAAGACTTAACCCGAATAATGCAGACATTGTTTTCTCCTCTGCGAATCCGCCGAGGCGGACAAAAATTTATTTACCGAAATTATCTATAAACTATGACATACAGGCAGGACACAGTATCTTCGCTCATTCTCGCCCCGAGAAGATCGGGACTCCGAGGCTTTTGCCTCTTTATATTAGAAATATTTCAATGGAATATCAGCAAAAAAATCCGCTCAAATACTATGCCCTGCCTTCTTGTTTGAATTTGTTAATAATGTACAATAAGGTACAAAAATAAATTTTTTCACAACATCTGCATTATTGAATCGCATTATTTGGGTTAAAGGATGAGATTCTTCGCTACGCTCGGAATGACATTTTCGGGATAAATACTACATCCGCTTTTGAAAGAGGTTAACTTTTTTTCTGTTCAGTGACCGTGGCCGTGTTCTTCTTCCTCTTCATACCCTGTAAACATTGCTATTATATGGGCGAATGTTGTGTGGCCGAGGGTTGCCAGATAGAAATGGACAATCATAAAGGCGCTGAAGAATATCCAAAGAAAGATATGAATAGAATCAATGACCTGTATCCCAACAATGTTTACAATTGGAGAAAACAATTTTGGGTCCCACAAAAATAGACCCGTGATAATCTGAACAGGAATTAGGAGTGCCATAATCATGAGATAAGATACTTGCTGCATGGGATTAAATTTATGGTCTGGAGTGGAATGATGAGGGTTCTGATCTCCAACCATTATTCCCCACCCGTAAAATTTGGCTTGAGTCAGGGCCTTCTTGGCAAACTCAATAGGGTGGTGAAGCGGAGGTATATAGATTTTTATGTTTAGTGTAAGAAGATAGTAGAAAAGCCATATGCAGTAATTAGCAAGGAGGATAAAACCAAGCCAGCTATGTATTTGAACAGCCGTTTCAACAGAGAAAATATTTACTATATTCCTGATATTAGCTCCGGTGAGAATCAAAATGATAAAACCAAGGGCATTTACCCAATGCCAGATTCTAATTGGTAATGGATGAAGATATATCTTTTTCATCTACTTCTTACCTCCTTTTCCCATCCTTCGTAATGACCTTATGGGCGAGGTGATTACTCGCAAAGTAATATGTCCGATAGGGACGGCTATGCCACCGAGAAGAGCAACGTAAAAAAGGATGTCAAAGAGACTTATATTGGTCCCTCCAATGGCATAAAATTTACGCACTGGTAGTATTGAATATACTGAACTAAGTATTCCTTTCTGGGCAGGTAGCAATGTAGTCTCTCCACTATCCTTGCTTATAACAATAAATACATTTTCGAAATATGGAGATTCAGGATGATGACACTTTACACACTCTCTTGTTGCCTCTGCTTTTGTACCGATCTTATGTGCTTCAGAAGCACTGCTAACGTCCATCTTTCCCATGAACGTTGTCCTTTCACCCTTTTTCGTTAATAGCCAGAAGAGATTCCATACCTCTTTTCCTTCTATAGTACCGTCGCTGTTTGTGTCTATCTTCTCCTTCAAGCCAGCAGCTCCGGTATCAATAACTTTCATAATCTCTTCCTCTGTCAGAGGTTTTCCTGTTTTTGTATCGAACAGGCTGAGATAAATCCTGCGAGTAGAATCAGTGGAATGGCATGCTGCACAGGATACAACATCAAAATGGGCTCCTGTAAAGGTGGATAATGTTATAGGAGGATTTTTAAGCCATTTGTTATGGACCTTGCCCATATCTTTATGACATTTAAAACATCCCTCTTTTATCTTTGTAGTCATTTTAGTTGACGCGATATTATGAGCATTGTGACATGAAGAGCAGACAGGAGCATCTGCTTTTCCTTGAAGTCTTGCCTTATTGTGAACACTTGCCTCGTATGAGCTGTTCAACTCTCCATGACACCTGTTACATGATCTCAGACCGATAGTTTTATCAGTCTTTGTACTTACCAATGAGTGGGCACTACCGTGACAGCCTGCGCAATGAGGCGCCTGAGGATTTCCGCTCTTGAATAAGGTATAGTGGATGCTACTTTCATATTTTGTGTAAGCATCTGAATGACATTTCTTGCATAGTTCTGCCCCCGCCAGGGTATATGCATGAATACTGTTAAAGACCCTCACAGGGTGTTGAGTTTTCGAAAAATTTGAATGGCAGTCAGTACATTGCAGATGTCCATGGGCAGAACTTCTCAGAGATGCCGCATCTACATAAACAGACAGTGATTCCCCATCCTTCATGGTCATATGCAGTCTGCCTCTATGGCATGTGAGACAGTATTGGGATTGCGTAAGTTCGCCCTTCTGTACCTTCATCCCTCTTATAGCATGAGAGCCATGACACTCAACACAGGTGGCTGCAGCCATTAGAGTACCATGAATTGGGCTTTTTCTGAGCTGGTTATCGGGATGGCACATTGAGCATGACTTTGTAGAAAGAGAGGTGTATTCTTTTTTACTTTTGAAAGTTCTTGCCGGGTGTTTTGTTACAGAAAACTCTGTATGACAGGAACTGCATAAAAGATTCCCGTGTACAGAGCTTTTATAGACTGCTTCATGAATGGAAAGGGACAAGACTTCACCACTGTTCAGGGTCATGCTAAGATCATGTCCATGGCATAAAAGGCAGTATTGGACTTCACTGATGCCTTTTTTCCATTCTGCCATGCTTTTTATATAGTGCGAACCATGGCATTCTATACAAGCAGCTTTTT
>Ga0315281_10010521_pt1 | contig 12745 bp, 11 predicted proteins | sample YL17G07_0_MG_FD_204540 | JGI IMG/M metagenome (GOLD analysis project Ga0315281, IMG submission 204540) | Sediment microbial communities from Yellowstone Lake, YNP, Wyoming, USA - YL17G07_0 | ecosystem: Environmental > Aquatic > Freshwater > Lake > Sediment | place: USA: Wyoming | collected... | reverse complement strand
GCGCCGAGGCCGTGGCCGATGAGGCTCTTGGTGGCGCTCACGGGGATGCGGTAGGCACCTTCGCCGAAGACCTTCTTGAGGGCGTTTGTCTCCGCGGTGTCGCCGAGGGGGGTGCTGGTTGCGTGGGCGTTCACGTAGTCGACCGCGTCGCGGGAGATGCCCGAATCGAGGAGGGCGAGGACCATCGCGCGGGCGGCGCCTTCACCGTCTTCGGGCGGAGCGACGACGTGGAAAGCGTCGTTGGTGCAGCCGAAGCCCGCCAATTCGGCGTAGATGCGCGCACCTCGTGCGGTGGCATGCGCTTCGCTTTCGAGGATCAGGGCGCCGGCGCCTTCGCAGGGGACGAAGCCGTCTCGTTTGTTATCGAAGGGGCGGCTCGCTTTCGTCGGCTCGTCGTTCTGGGAGGTGACGGCGCGCATGACGCTGAACCCGGCAAGGCCGAGTTCGCTGATGCCCGCCTCGCAGCCACCGGTGACGATGACATCGGCGCGGCCGCTGCGGATGATCATCCCGGCTTCGCCAATTGCCTGCGTGCCGGCGGCGCAGGCGGTGACGATGGTGCCGTTGTAGCCGCGGAGGTTGTACTGGAGGGCGACCTGTGCGGCAGCCATGTTGCCCAGGCTGCGGGCGAGGTAGAGCGGGTCGAGCTTCATGCCGCCCCGATCGAAGAGGGTCTTCGCACCGTCCTGGATGTCGGGGTAGCCGCCGCCGCCGTTACCGATGAGCACACCGATGCGGTCGCGGTCTTCGCCTTCGAGGTTGAGGCCGGCATCTTCGATGGCCTGCGCGGCGGTAGAGACCATGAACTGGGAGAAGCGGGCCATGCGGCGCGCGGCCTTGTGTTCGATGAAGAGGCGCGGGTCCCAGTCCTTGACTTCGCCCGCGACCTTGCAGGGGAACTGGCTGGAGTCGATGAGGGTGATAGGGCCGATGCCGGAGCGCCCGTTGACGAGGCTGTCCCAGAAGTCGGCGACCGTCTGGCCGGCGGGTGTGACGGCTCCCAGCCCGGTAACGACAACGCGGGTGCGTGAACGCAAGGTGCTGTTCATCTGCGGTTAGGGTACAGGGTCACGGGGTGGAGGTTATAGAGGCTGCGGCGGGGTGGCGGTACGCTGGGCTACGTGCAGGACCTCCCGGGACATGTGGTGGAACAACGGCGCGATGGCCGCCGCTACATCCTGCTGCACCGTTCCGTGGCCGTGCTTGAAGGTGACAAGGTCGAAGTCAAGCGTGCGCGCAGTACGATCATCCTGCCGTTGGTCGGGCTGGGGCTCTCGGCGATCACGGGGAGCCTCCTGGTGTCGCGTGGGAGCGGGCTGGGCCTCTGGGCACTGGTGCTGTTGTTGTTGTTCTGCCTGTTGGTGGTGCCGATCTCCGTGATGGGGCTGGTGAGTTCGTTCGTGGGCGCTTCGGTGGTGGTCGACCGGAAGAAGGGGTCGGTGACGTGGCAGCAGGGTGCCCTCGGGATGGGCATCGGCGCGCGGGACGTGGTGCCATTCGACCGAATCGACCACCTGGAGGTGACGATCGAGGGCGACCAGCCGGACCGCTGGCAGGGCGAGACGGATTCGCTCCGGCAGTTTGCCCTGGTGCTGGTGAAGGACAACGCAAAGCGATTAGAGGTGGCGCGGGTGCCAGTGCCCCCGAGCGCCCAGGCGGACGGCATGGACCGCACGCTCGCGCTGGCCAACGCCATCGCGGGGCTTGCCGGGACGACGGTGCATATCCCTGAGGGGTGGGAACTGGTGACGATCGATACGGAGACGGGCGAGGTGAAGGCGCCGCGCGCGGGGAAGTCGAAGCGCCGGTCCGGCCGGTAACCTGCCGTCTTCGCCGAGCGTTTTCACGTGGGCAGGAGAACGTGATGCTCACAGGGGAACGGGTGCGCCTGCGGGCGCTGGATGTCGATGACGCCGCTGTGGTCTGGCCGTGGTACCACGACCACGAGTTCAGCCAGCTTGATGGGTGGCGCTACCCTTCATCGCTTTCCCAGAAAGTGGACTGGATCCGGGGCGTGAGCGCGCCCGGCTACGGCGGCGTCTTTCTCGGGATTGAAACCGAGACGGGTACGCTGATCGGGCTGGTGAGCTTGAAGCGGCCGGTCCCGGAGGATCGGTGCGCGGAATTCGGGATCGCGATCGAGCGAGGACATTGGGACAAGGGCTACGGGACGGACGCCACGAAGACGATCCTGCGTTTCGCGTTCGGCGAGATGAATCTCCATCGCGTCTGGCTTCGGGTTTCGGACTACAATCCCCGGGCGCAGCACGTCTACGAGCAGTGCGGGTTCGTCGTCGAAGGGCGTGAACGGGAAGCCCGTTTTCATGGCGGCCGATGGACCGACAAGATCGTGATGGGGATCCTGGAACGTGAGTTCTTCGCACGCGAACCGGTGGGGTAGCTGATGGACGCGGCGCTGGATGCATTGCTCAGCGCGAAGACGATTGCGGTCGTTGGGCTGGACAACCGCAGCGGGCGGACGGCGTACCAGATCGCCGAGTATTTGCAGCGGGCGGGCTACCGGATCATCCCGGTGCCGGTGCAACAAGCCGCTGAGGAAGTGCTGGGGGAGAAGGCGTATCCGTCGCTGAGGGATATCCCTGAACACGTTGACCTGGTGGACGTGTTTGTGCGGTCTGAATACACGACGCCGATCGTTGAGGATGCAATCGCCATAGGAGCGGGCGCCGTGTGGCTGCAGCAGGGGATCGTGAACGACGAAGCGCTTGCGCGGGCGGAAGCGGCGGGGCTGGCCGCGACGCAGGATCGCTGCACGATGGTGGAACACCGGGCGTGGAAGGACTGAGGACTGAGGATTCAGGACTGAGTATGCAGCCTGTCGAGGCGCTGAAACGGATCGCGTATCTGCTGGAACGAGCGGACGAGCCGACCTACCGGGTACGCGCGTTCCGCAAGGCGGCCGAGACGGTTGCCACCCTCGACCCGGCGGACCTCCGCCACCGCGCGAACAGCGGTGGCCTGAAGGAGCTGCGCGGGATCGGCGATGTTACGGCGGCGGTCATCGCCGAAGCGCTGCGCGGGGGGCCAATCGGGTATTTGCAGAAGCTGGAGGCGGAGGCGCCGCCGGCAGTTGCCGGGGGTGAGGCGATCCGCGCGGCGCTCAAAGGTGACTGCCACGTCCATTCGGACTGGTCCGATGGCGGCAGTCCTATCCGCGAGATGGCGGAAGCGGCGATCGCGCTGGGCCATGAGTACCTGGTTCTTACCGACCATTCGCCGCGGCTGAAGGTGGCCAACGGGCTCACGCCGGAGCGGCTGCGGCAGCAACTGGGGTTGGTCGCGGAGCTCAACGACGAACTGGCGCCGTTCCGCATTCTCACGGGGATCGAGGTGGACATCCTCGACGATGGGCGGCTGGACCAGGAGCCAGAGCTGCTGGCCCAGCTCGACGTTGTGGTCGCGAGCGTGCACAGCAAGCTGGCGATGGAGAGTGCGGCGATGACCCGGCGGATGGTGGTGGCGGTCGCGAACCCGAACATGGATATCCTCGGGCACTGTACGGGGCGGCTTATCGGCGGCGGGAAGCAACGGCCGGAATCGACGTTCAACGCGGAGCTCGTGTTTGCGGCCTGCGAGCGGTTCGGGAAGGCGGTGGAGATCAACTCGCGGCCGGATCGGATAGACCCGCCCGAGCCGCTACTCAACCTGGCACTGGGGATGGGTTGTTTGTTTACGGTGGACAGCGATGCGCACGCGCCCGGCCAGCTCGAATGGCAGGCGAATGGCTGTGTGAAGGCCGAGCAATCGGGCGTGCCTATCGACCGGATCGTGAACACGCGGCCACTGGCGAGCCTGGTGGAATGGGCGGCGGCACACTCGCGAAAGCGATGACCGGGATCTCGACGCAGGTACCACAGGGGCGCCCGCCGCTCCCTGCCGGTCGCGGTACTGCTGACCGACGGCTGAAGTCGAGTCGTTGCCGTCCGGGCGGGCGTGACCGGCGGGGTCCCGGAGTAGCTGCCCGCGGTACTGGTGGCGGTGGCTACGGCCAGCCTTACGAGGGACCGGGCTGGCCAGGCCACGCGGGCACTCCGGATTGAACACGTTCGCCCGGACGGCGACTCAACTGATATATGGCCTGGACGCCAGGGAAGGTGACGGCCGGGCTCCGCGAACGGATGCCCCGCCACGTCACGGCTTGCCCGCGTCCGATGGGGTAGACTTCCGGCGAAATGACCGATGGGAGCCGCACAGCAGGGCCGCTTGACGGGATCCGCGTCCTCGATTTCGCCACCGAGCGTGCCGAACTCGCCGGCCGTCTTCTCGCCGACCTCGGCGCGGAGGTCCTGAAGATCGAGCCACAGGGCGGCTCGGCGGCCCGGCGAATGCCGCCGTTCATCCTCGGCCGCGAGACAGATCCGGAGGGCTCGCTTTACTGGGCTGCCGTTGCGCTCGGCAAGCGCAGCGCCGTCCTCGCGCTGGATACCGCGGAGGGCCGGGCCCAGGCGGCGCGCCTCGCGGCAGGGGCCGACATCCTCATCGAGTCGGATGACCCCGGCGTCATGGATGCCCTGGGGCTGGGATACGAAGCGCTGCGTGAACGGAATCCCGGTCTCATCTACGTCTCGGTGACTCCGTATGGCCAGGCTGGCCCGCATGCACTGCGGCCGGCCTCAGAGCTGACCCTCGAAGCGGCCGGGGGCCTCCTCGGATTGCAGGGCGATGGCGACCGCCCTCCCGTGCCCGTCGGCTACCCGCAGGCCGCCTTCCACGCGGGCGCGCAAGCGGCGGCCGACGCGGTGATCGCGCTGAATGCGCGCGACCGAACCGGTTTCGGGCAGCATCTCGACGTCTCCACGCAGGCGGCCGTGGTCTGGACCTTGATGAACGCAACCGGCTATCCCCCCAACACCGGCGGTGACCCGCCACACACCAGCGAAACGCGCCGGGATGCCCCGCCGGAGCTTGCTCCCGGAGTTGCCTTCCCCGGGATCTGGCCCTGCAAGGATGGCTACGTCCAGATGACGACCACCCTCAGCGGCCTTGGCGGGCGGACGCTTGGCAACCTGTTCCAGCTGATGGAGGCGGAAGGCGCGCTTTCGCCGGGGCTGCAAGGTACCGGTTGGAGCGCATGGGTGGAGACCATCGCGCCCGGGCAGGTGGCGGCCGAGGTGCTCGCAGCGGCCCGCGACGAGATTGCCCGCTACTTCTTGTCGCGCACCAAAGAGGAGCTGATGGAGCGGGCGGTCGCCCACAAGCTTCTCCTTGCGCCGATCCGCACGCTCGAAGAACTGCCCCGCGAACCCCAACTCCAGGCGCGGGGCTATTGGCGCGAGTTGGGCGGCCGGATGTATCCCGGGCCCGCGGTTCGGTTCAGCCGTACGCCGATGGAGCCGGCGGGCCCGTCGCCGACCCTCGGCGAGCATCAGCGCCTGGCGAACGCTTCCCCGTGGCCTGCCGCTCCCGCGCGGAACCCCCGCGGCGCCCCCGGATCACGCGCTTTCGAGGGCCTGAAAGTCGCCGATTTCGCCTGGGTGGGCGTCGGTCCGATCATCGCGAAGGCGCTCGCTGACCACGGCGCGACGGTCGTCCACGTGGAGAGCGCGAGCCGCCCCGACGTACTCCGGCTGGGCCCCCCGTTCAAGAACAATGAAGCCGGGCTGGACCGCTCCCAGTTCCAGGCGAACTTCAACAGCTCCAAGCTGGGCCTCGCGCTCAACTTCACGATGCCCGGCGCCCGCGACGTGGCCCTCCGGCTGATCGAATGGGCCGATGTGGTGGTCGAAAGCTTCACGCCGGGCGTGCTCGTGGCCCTCGGCCTCGACTACGAGCAGGTCTCCCGTGGCCGGCCCGACCTCATCATGCTCAGCACTTGCCTGTGCGGACAGACCGGACCGTACGCGACCTATCGGGGCTTCGGCACGCAGGGCTCAGCGCTCTCGGGCCTGCATGGGCTGACGGGCTGGCCCGATAGGGCACCACGCGGCACCTGGGGCGCCTACACCGATTTCATCGCCCCTCGCTACGGCGTCGTTGCCCTGGCCGCCGCGATCTTCGAGCACCACCGGAGCGGACTTGGCCAGTACATCGACCTTGGCCAGGTCGAAGCCGCCATCCATTTCGCCGAACCGGCCCTCCTCGACTTCACCGTGAACGGGCGGACGCGTTCGGCGGCTGGGCACACTTCCGAGCGGTCGTGCCCCCACGGCGTGTACCAGGCCGCGGGCAAGGAGCGCTACGTTGCGGTCTCGACTGAAACGCAGGTGCAGTGGGAGGCGCTCGCCCGGATGGCCGGCCTGGATGCCGTTGTGCCGCTCACGGCGGACCTTGTGGAACGGTTCGCTGTGACCGACCGCATCGACGCGGCGCTGGCCGACTGGTGCCGCGGCCAGGACCCGTGGGCGTTGGCGGCGCGCCTGGCTGAGGCGGGAGTCCCGGCGGCCGTGGTCCAACGGCCCTCGGATCTCTACAACGACCCGCAGCTCGCCGCGCGCGGGTTCTTCGTGACCTGCGAACACGGGGTCATGGGGCCGACGCCATACGATGGCCCTGCGACGCTCTTCTCAGCGACTCCCCCACGGCTCACGGCTGCTCCCGTTCTCGGGGAGCATACGGGCGAAGTGTTGCGCGACATCCTCGGCTTCAGCGACGACGAGATCGCGGAACTGGCGGCGGCTGACGTCCTGGTGTAATGCGGCCGGTGGCTACGGCGCGGCGACCCGCCACTGGACGAGCGTATAGCCGCGCTCCCCTTCGCCATGGTCTTCAAAGACCGCGTTGACGGGCGCCCCGATCACGACTTCCTGCTCCGGATCGCCCAGCAAGTTGCCCACCATGCGGATGTTCCCGGCGTGTGGCAGTTCGACGAGCACCACGATATATGGCACGCCGCGCTGTAGCGCCGGGTGCACGGGGTACCAGTTGCGCTCCCAACTGTAGATCGTGCCCTGGGGGGCAACGGGTTCGTACCCGAGGTCATCTGACAGGCACTGGTGGCAGATGACCTCAGGGCCCCACTGCCACCCGCGGCAGGCATTGCAGCGCTGCACGAGGAGTTCGTGACGGCGGGCTGCCACCCAGTACTCGGCCGCGAGTCCATCGGGGTAAGGCGCCGGCCGGGGCAGGCCCTCGGGCAGGTACGGATTGCGTTCTCCAGTGCTCATGAGTTTGGCTCCCGTCCGAGGATCATGCAGCTGACAGGCTGGACCATCGGCCCTGACGCGATCATCGAGATGTTCACTTCGTCTTTCACCTGGCTGGGCGAAGTGCCGCGGATCTGCTTGACCGCTTCGGTGATCAGCTCCAGACCGTGCATGTAACACTCGGCAAGGTTGCCGCCGCTGGTGTTGAGCGGCAGCTTCCCTCCGTCGAAGCGAAGGTTGTCGAGTTGGAAGAACTCGTTGACTTCATCGGGCTTACAAAACCCGTGTTCGACGATGCTCATCAGGACCCCGCCCGTGAAGTTTTCGTAGCTCTGCAGCACCTCCACCTCCTTGGGTCCGACCCCGGCCATGGCGAACAGGCGGGGGGCAAGCGTTTTGAAGTTCGAGGTGGCGTAGTCGGGGGCGTTGTGGGCGGTCGCGGCCTGGCGGTAATCGGTGCCCTGCGCTGCGGCGAGGATGTAGGCCGGCTTCTGCTTCAGGTCTCGTGCGCGTTCGGCTGAGGTCACGATGATCGCTGCGGCGCCGTCGTTCTCCTGGCAGCAGTCGTAGAGGTGGAACGGCTCCACAATCCAGCGAGAGGCGTCGTAGTCCTCCTCGGTCAGGGGCCGCCCGTACATGACCGCGCGCGGGTTTCGCTGGGCATGGTGGTAGCTCGCAAGCGCGATTGAGCGCAACGCCTCCTGCTGCACGCCGTGTTCCCACATAAAGCGGCGGACGCGCATCGCGAAGGTCTGGGCGGGCGACATGAGTCCATACGGTTGGGTGAAGGCCGCGGCCCCGGCGACGGTCGACGCGGTGGACCCCTGGCCGAAGCGGCCGAACTGTCCCTGGGCAAGGCCGCGGTAGGCCACCGCCACATCGCAGTAGCCGGCCGCCACTGCCGCGGCGGCGTTCGCTACGGCGCCCGAACCTCCGCCGCCTCCGCCACCCCAGAACATGTTGCTGAAGCCGATGTGCTTGATTCCCAGCGCCGCGGCGAGCCGGGGCGGGTCGTTCCGGTCATTGCTGAACGAGGCGAAGCCATCGATGTCGCGGACGTCGATGCCGGCGTCTTCTGCGGCCAGGATGATCGCTTCGAGCGTCATCTTGAACTCGGGGTCGGGCGCGGCGCCCCGTTTGTAGTAGCGCGTCTCGCCGATGCCGGCGATGGCGGTCTTGCCACGGATGGTGCGTTCGGTCATGGCGGTCCCCGGGATGGTTAGCTAGCGGCGAATCATACGTGGTCGCCGGGGGTGAGGGGTGCGGCGGCGCGGAGCGAGGGCCTTAAAGTCCGCGCAATTCCACGCGCCGGCCGGTACCGGCGGTCACCCGGCCGATTTCGCGCGCTTCGGGCATCGCGGCGCGGACGGCATCGGCGTCGGCGGGGTCGACCATGAAGACGATGCCGATGCCCATGTTGAAGACTTCGTACATCTCTTCATTGCTGATTTCGCCGCGCTGCTGGATGAGACGGAAGACCGGGAGCACGGGCCATGCTCGCGTATCGAAGACGGCGGTGGTGCCTTCGGGCAGCACCCTTGGCACGTTCTCCGGATAGCCGCCCCCGGTGATGTGGGCAATGCCGTGGACGCGGTCGAAGAAGGGCGAGAGTTCCGCGTAGTAGGGGCGGTGCACGGCGAGGATTGCCTCGCCGACGGTTTGGCCGCCGAGGAGCGCGGGACGTTCCTCCAGGCGGCGCTGCGTCTCAGCGGGGGCCTCGCCGTCGGCGATGCCGAGTACCTTGCGGGCGAGCGAGTAGCCGTTGGTGTGTGCACCGGAACTCGGGAGGCCGAAGATGAGGTCGCCGGCCTTCACCTTCGAGCCATCGATGATCTTTTCGCGTTCGACCACGCCGACGATGAAGCCGGCGAGGTCGAATTCGCCGGGGGCGTAAACATCGGGCATATCCGCCGTTTCGCCGCCGAGCAAGGCGCAGTTGGCTTCGGCGCAAGCGCGGGCGACGCCTTCGACGAGGGTTGTCTTCTGGTCGTTGGTGAGGCCGTTCCCGGCGATGTAGTCGAGAAAGAAGATGGGTTCGGCGCCGCAAGCGAGGACATCGTTGATGCTGGCGCCGAGGATGTCGGGGCCGCAGAGGTCCAGGCGGTTGGCCGCCAGGTGGAGCTTCACCTTGGTGCCGATGCCATCGGCGCTGGCGGCGAGGACGGGATCCTTGTAGCGGTCACCGAGCCGGAAGAGGCCGCTGAAGGGACCCGCGTCGCTGAGGACTTCGGGGCGGCGGGCTTGCTTGAGGATGCCGGGCAGGCCCTTCGCGAAGACGCCCCGGGCGGCGATATCGACCCCGGCAGCGGCGTAGGCGCGTGGCTCGTTGGTCACGCGTTCAGTGTAGTGCCAGTTGCATTGCCCTGCCCCGGGTCGGTTTGCTCTGCGAGGTCCGCCGCGTCCATTTCGGCGAGTGCCTCGTCGGCTGAAATCTTCACAATTCGGTTTTCCTTCCAGACGACCACGGGGAGGTTTGCTCGCTTATGCCGGACGATTGCATCACGAATGCCTCGCTGCATTGCGAGGGTGACTTCGTTACCGGACGACATCAGTGCCGTTATGTCGGGCTTAGGGCTGGCTGCCACGGACCGCCTCTCTTAGGGACGAGAAGATTAACTCATCGTACACCTCGGTTTGCATCTGCTCGCCGCCCGCCGCAATCAGCTGGGGTCGACGCGGCGTCGAGTTGTCGTAGACACGCCACGTCTGGGCGAGCGGGATGTACAGTTCAAACAGATTCCTGAGACTCCGCCCATAGCGCCTTCGTACAATTTCTACCGGGATGTCGTGGCCCCCAAGTGCGACCCGATCGGCGACGCGGGCAATCGCCATTTCCGGACTTGGCAGGGACACGAAGATGACGTGGAACTGGTAGTTCTGTCGCCCCCTGAGGGTGCTGATCCAGGGCGCGAAGCTACGGCTCGCGAGCGTGCTTTCGAATGCGAAGTCCGCGCCGCTGGCTGCGAGCCGGCGCATCCGTTGAAGAACACTCCTTCCGGCTGAGATAGCAACCCGATCCGAGGAGGCGTCGCCGAGTTCAGCGGCGACCTCGTCGGCATTCACGAAGGCGCGGATGCCGAACAGTTCGTCAAGCAGGGCGGGCGCGGCCGATGACTTGCCGGCGCCGTTCGGGCCGCCAATTGCCACGATGTGAGGCACGGATCTAGCTCGGCACTCTGGGGAGAGCGGAGGAGGCTACGAGCCGCCCGCCCGGTTGAGGCTTTCGGCGGCGGCGCGCTCGGCCGAACGGCGGGGGGCGACGAGTTCGAGCTTATCGAGGTGCATCTGGACATCGACCGGGTAGACGCCGGTGAAGCAGGCGTTACAGAGGTCTTCGTTCGGCTGGCGTGTGGACCGGACAAGTCCTTCGAGGCTGAGGTAGCCGAGCGAATCGGCGCCGATATGCTGGCGGATCTCGTCGACGGTCTTGTTCGCCGCGATCAGTTCCCACTTGGTGGCCAGGTCTACGCCGAAAAAGCAGGGAGAGACCATCGGCGGCGCGGTGATGCGGACGTGCACTTCCTTCGCGCCGGCCTTGCGGATGAGGCTGACGACGCGCGGGGTTGTCGTGCCCCGGACGATGCTGTCATCGACAACGACCACGCGCTGGCCGCCGAGGACTTCGTTGAGGGCGTTGAACTTGAGACTGACGCCGGCTTCGCGGATGCGCTGGTCGGGCTGGATGAACGTGCGCCCAACGTAGCGGTTCTTAACGAGCCCTTCGCGGAAGGGGATGCCGGACTCGCGGGCGTAGCCGATGGCAGCGGCGGTCGCGCTATCGGGGACACCGATGACGACATCGGCATCGACCGGGTATTCGTTCGCGAGGGCGGCGCCCATCTCTTCGCGGGCGGTATAAAGCAATCGCCCGGCCAGTTTCGAATCGGGCCGGGCGAAGTAGAGGTATTCGAAGGTGCAAGCGGCCTGCTTGCGGGCCGGAGCAACGGGGAAAAAGCTCCGGATCCCGCTCGCATCGATCTGGACCACCTCGCCGGGCGCTACCTCCCGTTCCATCTCCACACCGAGGTGTTCGAGGGCGCAGGATTCGGAAGCGACGATCCAGCCGGTGCCGTTGAGTTTGCCGATGCAGAGCGGGCGGACGCCCATGGGGTCGCGGACCGCGAAGAGCGTATCCGCGGTCATGATGGCGAGGCTGTAGGCGCCTTCGATCCGCCGCATGACGTAGTGAAAGCGCTCTTCCCAGGTGCCGGCGGGGGCGAGAGCGAGGAGGTGGGCGATGAGCTCCGAATCCGCGGAGCTCTCGAGCTGGACGCCCTGTGCCACGAGGTCGGCGCGGAGGACATCGGCGTTGGTGAGATTACCGTTGTGGGCGAGGGCGATGGCAGCGCCGGATTCGGGGTCCCGCACGAGGATTGGCTGGGCGTTGCACTCCATGGAGCCGCCGGCGGTGCTGTAGCGGGTGTGCCCGATGGCGATGTGCCCGCGGAGGAAGGCGAGATCTTCTTCATCGAAGACCTGCGAGACGAGGCCCATGCCGGTGCGGATGGAGAAATCCTGCGTACCGTTGCTGGTGGCAATGCCCGCACTTTCCTGGCCACGGTGCTGTAGCGCGTACAGGCCGTAGAAGGTGAGGCGGGCTACGTCTTCGCCTGGTCCGTAGACCCCGAAGACTCCACAGGCTTCATGCGGGCTGTCCGATTCGGGGAACACGAGGTGGGGGAGACCCTCCACTAATCGGCGGCGACGGCATGTTCAGTATACCGGCAGGCAGGGGAGCCGGGCAAAACAGGGCCCATTGGCGCAGGCCCGAGAGGGCGCATTCGCGTATCCTTGGCCGGATGGTCCGCTTGCCGGTTGAGATTGGGGCTCTGCGCAGGCCGAAGCCCGTGGATTTGGCGGAGCGCCGCCCGACGCGCCAGCCACGGCTGCTTGTGGTCTCAGACACGCTCGGGCCGGACCCGAACGGGGTCGCGCTGATCGCGCTGAAGACCTCGGAGTTGCTGAGCGAACAGGCAGCGGTGCTCCTGTTCGGGCCGGCCGGGGCGGTGCCGCCAGCTTCGATTACCTACACGGGGGTGCCGCGTTCACGGATCGGTACCGCCGACTTCCGCGTACCGCAACTGAGTCTCCGGGAACTCTCCCTGGCTGTGAGGCACGCCGACAAGGTGGTAGTGCACACGCTCGGGCCGCTGGGTTGCGCGGCGCTCGTGCTGGCAAGGCGCCACCACAAGCATTCGACACTCTTTCTGCACAACAACTTCCCACGATTGATGCGGCATTCGCTCGGTTTCGGCCTTGGACAGGCCTCGGCTATTGCCGCGGCACGGATCGAACGGTGGGCTATCGCGCGGGCGACGCGCGTGATCGCGCCCAGCAGCCTTGGCATGGACGGCTGCGAAACGCTGCGTCTCGGCCCTCCGTTGGTGACGGAACGCAGCGATAGCGTGACTACGGACCACCGGCCCCTGGTGGTGGCGTACCACGGGCGGGTTTCGCGGGAGAAGGCCGTGGACGCGACCGTGCGGGCGATCGCCCGTGCCGATCCCGGGCACACGCGCTTCCGCTTCCGGATCATCGGCGATGGTGGGCAGCTGGCGCCGACGCTGAGGCTGGCGTGGGAGCTGGGAGTGCCCGTTGAGCATGTGCCGTGGTGCGAGGACCCGCTGGTGGCGCTCGCCGAC
>Ga0315281_10010520_pt1 | contig 12745 bp, 11 predicted proteins | sample YL17G07_0_MG_FD_204540 | JGI IMG/M metagenome (GOLD analysis project Ga0315281, IMG submission 204540) | Sediment microbial communities from Yellowstone Lake, YNP, Wyoming, USA - YL17G07_0 | ecosystem: Environmental > Aquatic > Freshwater > Lake > Sediment | place: USA: Wyoming | collected... | reverse complement strand
GAATGATGGAATTAGAAATGAGGAAGAATGAGAGGATAAAGTAGTTGAATATACTTATCTTAAAAGAAAATTTAGAATTTTTGAGAGTTTGAGAATGTATTTGTTTTCGTAACTGAAATTCGAAAAAATTCGTTCTGCAAATAGGAATACGACCTTGTCAAAGGAGTTCCCTGAACCTGCGTAAACTGTTGAGCCAGTAAGAGAAAAAAAATAATAAATATTTTATCTTTTTCGTCGCTGGACTTCTGTCTTTAAGGTGGTCACTTTCCGAGCCATTGCTGTGCCTGCCAAGTCCGAAGGAGGCGGGTCAGGCACGATCTTAGCAACTCAGCGCAGGAAAGCAATGCGCTGATATTGAGCGAGTCTCTTTTAAACTAAAACTCTTTGGCTAGCGACATCTTTAAACTACCGATGTTCTTTTTCTTTTGAGCCGTGCCCTCTAAGAATAAAAAAAGCAGGCGGTCAGCCTGCCAATGAGTTACAATCGCACGGCGAATAACAAATCCTTTTAAACATTCTTTTGGTAGATTAATCTCTCCTTGCTTTTCCAATTCCTGGCTGTTAAGTTTTGTATCTCCAGATCCTCTCCCAATCTTTTTCAAATCTTCTCCTCATTTTCTTTTTCAATAAGCCACTGAATAGAGCGTGGCTTACAGAGAAATAAAGGCAGGGATTTATATCAACATCACTCCACTTTGCAAACCTTGCTATATAGGATTCGATGTTTATTTTGGTTTTATATCACTTGCGGGGATCTTTAGCTCATATGTGCTTATCTGCGCCTCTGTCTTATGCGAATAATCACTTATGAGTTCCCGCAAGTAAGTAAAATTTCTTTTATTCAATAAATGATTTGCGTGGGTGATGCACGATATTATTTTTTGCTTTGAGCGTAGCGATAAAAAATACTATGGTGAACTCCTATCACCCGCTACTAAACCTTTAGTCCTGAACTTGTTTCAGGATTTCTTTTGTCTTTCCCTGATCTTCTCCCAATCTTCTCCCTATCTTTTCCTCTTTTCCTTTCTCTATGTCCTTTTCTTTATCAAACTATTATTACGGTGTGCAAGGCCTCTATCAGGCTATGAGCTTGCGAATAGTCTGACTTGCGTAACACCAACTAAAATTCTTTTGTTGTTAAATCATTTAAAAATAATCATTTTAAAACATTTCACAGATATGCTGGTGTGCAATGCTTCTTAAACGGTCTTTGAACCCTGAACTTGTTTCAGGGGAAAAGTCCGTTTGCATTGCCAAACACCTGCATATCATCTTAATATAATTGTTCAAGCTGTATGCACTTTTTTTGCATACAGCTTGTAGTAACTTCCTTTGATAGGGTGGGGGGTTGGTCTTTAATTCATTTGCTCTTTACGAAGTAATTCTTTCTTTCAAAAGCACTTCTCGAGATTTTATAACGTTTTGAAGGTATCTGAAGCCCACCAAGGCGGGTTCGGACGAAGTACCGAAGGCACGAAACCAGATACGCTCTGTTAGGCAAAGTTCAATATAGTTTGAACCCATGTCAAACCTGACCGAATAGTCTAAGTTGTTGCACCTGTTCTTCTGATAGTGGAATTATGTTGTTACTTTGATTTGGATATATTTCTGCCTCATCCCATAGCTTTGAAACAACGCTTGTGGCGATTTCTATTTTAACGTCACGATTCTTCAATTCGTTCATTAATTTCTGAGAGTTAAAGAGATAAACACTTGAAATAAGCCAAGGTCTTGTAGCACCTCGTGATGAAACAGGACCAGATTTTGGACCAGTTATGACAAGATAATAATCGGGTAAGTAGTCAGGGTTTATATCCAATAAATTTTCTCTTTTAGCATAGAATTTAATATTCACAGTTTGCCCTTTAAGGGGACCTTGGATAAAACGACCGTCAATGCCTTTTTCAACAGCTGATTGTTCAAGTTCTATCTTAAAGATTTCTGACGCAATATATTCACCTATGTGACCGATTAATGATGGTCGTCCAATTACTTCTGCAATTTCATCATCGATTTTATTTTTAGCTTGGATGAGTTTTGCAAGTCTTTCAAGCTTTTTCATATTTTCCCTCACTCTTCTCGTTATGGATTTTGCTTAACGTTTTAGGTGTATGCGAAGTTGCGGAGCGAAGCGGAGCAATTTGGGTGAGTGCCGTAAGGCACAAACCTTTTATGCTGTGTTAGACGATAGGTTATTGCCCAAAGTCTCCTCATTTATTTCATACCTTTCCAAAAATTTGCTCTATTTTTGCACTTTCTGGATGATAGAGAGGATGTGCAAGACAAAACCTCACACCCTTCAGCAATTCCTCTTTATTCCATGTGGGAATCTTTGTTTTTCCCTCTATCGGCAACCACATCAAGTAGATCTTAAATACAGTTCCTTTGTATTTCTCTTTATGTATAATCTTCAATTCAAGTGAATCAATTGCGTAAAAACCTAATTTCTCCATCTGCTCTTTTTTTAACCAAGGACTTGGATAATTTTCTAAAGATATTGTGGCTAATCCTTTTGCATTCATATTTTTTATTTCTTGAATTGTATCGTTTATCAAAACTTTCCCAAAGTTATGTCCCTTTGCCTTCCTTAATACCCAAATGCAGTTTATTACATAAATACCATTTCCAAAAATTGGCAAACCTGAAGATCCAGCAGGTGCATATTCTATTGTGCCAACGACTTCTTTGTTCCAGATTAATATTTTCTTTCGAAATCCTTTGGGAATATTGCATTGTAAATATTCAAGTCTGGTCTTATATTTTCGATAAGGCATCGGAGCGAGACATTTGTAAAGATACTTTTCATATTCTTTTTTCCCTGTTATATCAATTATTTTAGATGCCATCTATTTCCCCTTTCGGCTAACGTCTTACGGATAAAAGAAGTTGCCGAAGGCAATTTTGGGAAATCTTTAATTTCCCTTTTATCTGCTGTTACACGCTGTATGCTGTTCATAATGCCAACTCGAATTTCACAAATGGCGCACCATAGCCAACCCAAACGTAGTCGCTTTGTGGCGTCGGTTTCCCACAACCTGCAACGCAAAGTGACCACTCACTTGAGACTTCGGTAATTGCTTTCAAATAGTCAATGGCATTGCCTTCTATCTCTGAAATTAGTATTGCTTTTTTCAATTCGCCATTTATTATCTCGTACGCAATGTTTGGCTTAAAGTGAAAATTCCCTGTTTTCTCGTCACTTCCTCCTTCCCTCATACCTTTGATTAGCAGTCCGTCTTTTGTCTCACGTAGGATACTCTCGAACCTTCTTACTCCCGGTAGCATGATGAAATTGCTCATCCTGACCTTGGGCGTGGCGTCATACCAGAAGGATCGGGAGTTGCCCGTGGACTTTGTCTTCAAATTGACACTCGCGTTTCGATCCATGAGATATCCACGAATAACCCCCTTTTCTACCAGAGGGGTAGTCTGAGCCAGTGTCCCTTCGTCATCAAAAGGGTAACTTGCGAGGCTGGAGAAATCCATTGGGGAGTCTACAATCGTGACACTTGACGGAGCTATTTGTTGGCCACAAAGTCCTGGCAGGTAACTGTTACCCCCCAGAACATGATCTCCTTCAATACTATGCCCGATTGCCTCATGTATGAATATAGCCATCGCTTCCGGGTCCAAGATTAGCACCCTCGGAATGGATTCCTTTTTCTTTGCAATCTTGGCTTGCTGTACATCCTGCAAGAAATCCTCCACTAACATGCGCGGGGGATTCTCGAAAAACTCCACTCCTTCCCGCGCCCCTGCTCTCTTGATCAACTTGCTCTGGGCCATCTGGACGCTGATTTTCAACTTACTGAGCGGAAAAACACTCGTCATTATTGACCCAAGCGAGTTGTAGTACCCCCGAAATTCCCAGCCAGACCAAACCTTGACTTGATAGCACTCTCCTCTCAATCTCTTGATGATCCATTCTAGCCGGGCGAGAATCTGCTCACACAACCTCTCTGTAGAGATCCCATTGGGGTCTATCTTTGGCTCCACCACCTCTCGAAATGTATGCACCTCTTCAGGAGGAGGGAAATCACCAGATAGAGTCGCATTCACACTCTTTCCACGCCAGATTTGTTCTTTCGCATCCAAATTACCCTCGACACTGAATCTCTCGTTTCTATCGAAAGCAGTTATGCGAGCCCCCAACCTGCTAATAGGGGTGAGTTTCAGTCTTGATTCGGCAGAGTGTATGTTGCCGTATTCGACGTGAATGGCTGTGCGTCCCTGGATATATGCTTCCCAGAGACGAGATTGAGGTATGAAGGACAGGAAGCTGTCCAAGTCTACATTTGGCTTCATTTTTCTCACCGACCACACTGCATTACACTAAAAGGGCCTCCTATGTATTTCAAGCCTATCAACCGCAACATATAGCGTATAACGGCTGCGGACATACGAAGTGCAAGGCGTAACCGAGCATTTGGACGGAGCGAAGTGCAGTTGTATGTCCACTGTTATACGCCGTTGCCTTCACATATCTATTCTTAATGTTTGTCCCCAAAAATTCGCATCGTTCTCTATAAATTACCCTTTATCTCCCGATGAATCTCATCTCTTGAAGCACCCAATATCCAAAAATTCGGTTTACCGTTTATATAGACACCATAACCATATCCATACTTTTTGATCGCATCTAGCGGTAAATCATTCGTTGCTACCTCTTTTATGAGTACTTTATTCCCGAATTCACTCAGCACATCCTTCAATAATTCAACGCTTAATAAGTTATGTGGACACACACCGCTCCAGAAAATTTCTACTACAATCTTACCAGATATAGGTTTGGGTTTATAGTCATACTTTTGCTTTACGAATTTTGGCGATTCAACAGGGTGAAATGCTTTTAGCATTAGCATTTCTTTAATTTCACCGTCTTGCTCATCAACTACTTTATAGCCCCTCTTTGTAAAGAAAGAAGCGGGCATCCATCTCGGATGGTTATGAGCTATCACTGCAACCCCTTTACTCAATTTCTTCACATCAATCTCCGCTTCTTCAAGCAAAAGCTTCCCATAACCTTTGCCTCTATAACTGGAATTTGGAATAATATTAATGCAATTAATCAAAGTAATATCTTGCCCAGAGATTCCTTTTTGTGTTTCGATAGGCAAGTAATCAATGAATCCGATTGGTCTTTCTTGTTGATATGCAATTTTTGCTCTATAACCTACAGATAACCATTTCTTTATCCAATCAATCCTTAATTCTGCTCCCTTGAAGAAACCTTCTCTAACTCTTCCAATATTTACATCGTTATTCTCTGCGAATTTTTTAACCCATTCTTCACAAACACAGGGTTCAACTATGTCTTTCAAATTTTCATCGTTGAGATTCTTAATTTCCATGTCTTTTCACCACCTCCATTGCCCCTACTAAATTTTGCAATGGCGTATAACGTTCTCGGTGTAAAAGAAGTCCGGGCGAAGGTAATTTAGATGTGTACCGTAAGACACGAACTTTTTATGCTGTGCTATGTGCAGTGCCGTATATTCGAAGCCTTCCATGATTCTTTATTCTTTTTTTTATCAAAAGATGGAATTGCATCAAAAGTAACTTCATTTCCATCTGTTATATCAGGTGGCAAATCTGACTTATAACAGAAAAAGGATTGCTCGTCTTTTGCAATAATAAAACAGAATGGACGGTCGCTCCGACCTAAACTTACATTACCAACAAGCCCTTTTTTAACTTTGCGGTTCTCGTATGACAAGTTCTTTAAGTTATTCTCTTTACCCAATAGTTTGCTCCACTCACTTCGGCAAGTACTCAATGCTTCTTTTAGAGAGGATGGTTCCTTGTTATTACCAATGATTTTATTTAAATCATTAACAGTATTTATTATAGACTCAGGTACAGGCCATCCTTTTTCATTTCTAACGTATTTACATAGGACAAGGTGAGCTCTTGCTTCCTCGTATTTCCCCAGCTCCTTGCAGAGCATTCCAATATCTACAAATAGTGATACCATAGATTCAAGTTTCAAATGACCACTAGCAGCTTGGTACATTAGTTTTAAAGCATCTTCTCTGCGGCCTATATCTCTAACTACTTTTGCATACTCATGAAGCATCCACCAGTCAGACTTATAACCACTACATAGATTTTGATAAATCTTTTCTGATTCAGAAAGGTTGCCAAGGAGATGGTTTGCTAAGGCCTTAAGTCGCAGGAAAAATTTTCGTTGTTTGGGGAATCGTTCTAAAATTTCATCGACTGTATTTATCGCTTCTTTTGTATCCCCTTTTTCAACAAGTCCATTTATGCGGTAATTATACCAGAGTGATTGGTCACTCCATCCTTCCCTACCTGAATCATCCATCATAGGTTTCGCACTAAGAGAATCTGGATCAATTTTAACCACCCATTCATTAACAGTCTCCCAATGATTAGAAGACTTGGCTGATTTTAACACTTTAAAAACTATCATCTTTACAGCTAAACCGCTAGGATTCAAACTCATTATTCTTTTGGCTATCTCTACTACCTTTTCAAGAGGTTCTTCCTCATTAAATTTATCAAGTATCCCCTGGATGTAAGTCCATATAACTTCATTTCGACACCAATCGAAGTCAGGACATTTGCCAATCAGTTCATCAGCAAGAATGATTGCCTCGTCAAATAATTCTAGTTTTCTGAGACACTGAAGAAGCCCAGCGCCATCAAACTTATCCCCTGTTTCTTTCCATAAATTTCTGTAGAGTAGGAGAGCTTCCTTGAAATTCCCTGCCTTTCTAAGTGCATTAGCTTTCTGTTTCTGTTCTGTTAAATTAGACATCCTCTACACCTCAACTATTTATTAACAACCGCAGTAGTTGTCTTGAAATGCAATTTTGCAACTTTTCGAAGTGTTTCTTTCCCATACATATCGACAACCTTTTTCGCTTTTTCTATAACTGCCTGCGATGCACCTTTAGGCAAGTCAATTTTATATTCATTTGATAATTTAGACAGTTTTTCTAAAAATCTTGCTCGCGCTAGAATCGATGCTGCTGCTACAGCTATGTTCTGTTCAGCCTTATGCATCTGTATCAGTTCTATCTTTTTGCCCTTTTCCTGAAGTTTACCAAGGATAAAGCTTTCGTCTGCAAATTGGTCAGCAATTGCAACTTTACAATCCACTTTAGAAAGAATTTCTTCTATTGCTTTTGCATGTCCCCAAGCAAGCAATGTGTTTAAATTCTTCTTTTCCTTTTTAAATTGCTCGTATAAGTTATTATATTTTTCTGGAGATATTTCAATAATCGCAAAACGCCCCTTACATATTTTAGCTACTTTCTGAGCAAGTTCTGAGTTCTTACTATCACTAAGTTTCTTGCTATCCTTGACGCCACATGCAATCAGATCTTTCGCAGATCGCTCATCTACATAGACACCAGCGCTAACCAAGGGCCCAAAATAATCCCCTTTACCGGATTCATCTGTACCAATTATAGGAAATCCTAATACAACATTCCTCTTACTTGATTGTTTTGAATCAGATGATATTTTTTTACCTTCTATCAAATTTTGAATTTTTATAGCATTTACTCCACCTTTAAGTTGCGAATAATCAATCTTCAAAGTACCTTTTTTGCTCTGATAGACCCTAATTACTCCTGACCAGTCAAGAATAGATACATTGAACTGCAAACCATAATCGATCAATTGATAATCTGAAATATTGATATTATCGACTGCCAGAATCGATTTTATATGTTCATAAATTTCTAGAAGTCTGTCACCCTGCTTCATGTCATTCATTCCTTACTCCGGGAGCAAATTGAAAAGGTCGTTGAAATAGTCAAATATTTCTTTTGTATCTTTAAATATGGTGTTGACCTTTTCCTCTGCCTCTTCTTGGGAATCAACTTTAGTAATTTTACTTTCATCGCTATGCATCATAAAGTTCCTGTTCGTATCGAGGCACACACCAATCTTCTTAAGTATTGTGTCTGCATATTTTTCTTTATTGCAAATAGTCTTTCTTTTTGGGTTGTTGCTATCATGTAAAGGAGAAAAATTTGCATTCTTTGTCCTGAAATAGTCTGCTTCGAAAAGTCCTATACCAACAAGAAGTTTTTTTGCAAACCCCTCAAAAGCTTTAGAAGCAGGCATTACTAAAGGGGAAAATTCAGGTAAAGGGATAGCAGTTAAGCAAAGGCATTCCGAAGCTACAAACCATTTTTTGTCATAAGGTTCAAGATAATCATAGACAGCTCCTATTTTTTTCTTTACACTATTCTCAGCCAACTCTATGAGTTGAGGAGTATATTTAGCTGCAAAAAGCTTCAAGTTCTTTTCATCGCTTGATATAAATCTGGCTATTACTTCTTTATCTGATGGATTGGCGATTTTTTCGATTAGGTCACAGCTATCATGAAAAAGCTTATCCGTTTTACCTTGAAGCAGTAGAGTGCCATTGTTAAACTGTGTCAATGTTAACGAAGAATCATTTCTGGTGATTTTGGCTCTATATTCGACATTAGACTTTGGATTTTCGACGAATCCCAATTTTGCCTCAAGCCCATCTAAAGATGCTTTTATTTTTGTTCTGAGTTCAAGTAGCATAATGTCATATCTTGTTGCACATGCTTTAATTTCTGTTATCTCATGTCCGAGAAAAGACTGCGGATTAGCTTCAAAATCTTTTTTTAATCCCTCAATCTCGGCTTTCAATGAGTTTTGCTTGCCTTGAACTTGCACCGTACCTGTATTGTAATAAATTTTGACTATTGTTCTTTTAGATAAATTTGATATATCAATTCTCAGATTGTTCGATTCTTCAGATTGTTTGAATTGGTAGTTTTTGCTATCACAGTAACTTGTAAACACTTTTGCTATGTTGGAAGCATTTGAAGTAGATTTAGACACCTCTTAAACCTCCTATAAGTATTTCTATGATATGACCTCTTTCATTACTTACTTCCAAAGGCATTGCACATAACTTGTTCATATACGCATTGTAGATATATTCCTCATTTAGCAGTATAAACGCAATGCATTCATACTTACAATTTGGTGGTTTGTAAAATTGCAAATTTCTCTTCATTATCGTTTTTGATTCCATCTATTAACTCCCACTCTTTTCATTTTATCCTCATAACAAATATTTCAAAACTTTACTCTTTTGTAATTCACGTTCACTTAAGTGAATTATTTTACTAATCTTTTGCTTGTTTTAAAATGACTTCTTTCAGTCTCTCTAATGCCTTCTTCTATATCTCACAGTAAATGGGAGAGTTCTTAGTCTTTAATTCATTTGTCTCTTTAATTCTTTAATAATAATTCTTTCTTTTAAAGAGAGAGTTCAAAATATCATCTACAGTTTTCAGTATATATACGGCGTTGCGACAGAAATGAGCAATTTGGGAAAAATACTTGGCTCGCGTTTTTCCTTTTATTCGCTGTTAAATAACCCGAACGGAACTAGAATGCAACGTGGTTCGAACAAAGTGAGAAAGTCCGCCGTAGCCCACAAAATCATCCTTCAATGTCTAGTTCATCTAAAGCGTCTTTAAACTTATTAATATAACCGTTTACCTTTCTTTTATAAGGATTTTCACTAGATTCCCAAAATTTCACGAATTCTGTGTTTAGATTTATTCGTTGGAAAAAGTCAGACTCGGTTTTTGCTTCTTCACCTTCTCCACGATTTAATCTATAAAATTTCAAAGCAGATTTAAAAATAAAATCAATGGATTTATTTAAAGGAGACTTCACTTTTAATATTCGCCGCTCACAAGCGTATCTAAATTTCTTTTCGGAGTATCCTGAATTAATATCTTTACCAATCTGATTCCAAATAAAGCTTAAAACTACCCATTTAGCATATGCTCTTTGAGGATACCCTTTTGCAGCATATTGAACTTCTTTCATAAGTCGCCATTTTGAGAGATAGAACGAAATATTTTTAGAATCAAAAATTTTTATATAATATGGGTCTTCAAATAAACCTTCCTTACCTTTTCTTACTATGACTGGATCAAACAAACAAGCAGCTACTGCTTGTGCCATTTCTCTTTTATCTATCTGGTAATATCCTTGACCCAAATCAGTTCTGGCTTCTAACCTACTACTCTTTTTTCTAATATATTGGTAACCTACTTTTCTAAGTTCTTTTTGCAAAAATACTTGAATGTAATCGTTAGAAACCAAATCTGAAGGACTTATATAATTTTGCCAGTTTGTAGCTCTAACTATAGAATTAATGAGTTTATCATAATCAATTTCTGCAACATCTCGTGGTATTTTAATAATTTTTACCAAGACATTTGTGTTTTTTGATTCTTTTTCATTTGCATTTAAGGTTCTTGTAGTTTGTTGACCATTAATAACTTGTGCTCCGTCGACTATAATAAAGTCTTCACCACCCTGTTGCTCTTTCTTTGCATCATCACAAACAATAGTAACTCCGTTGTTATAATACCAAAAATTGTCTGGTTCTTTCTTAATAGTTTCTGCAATAGAATCGTTGATATCCGTGTCTCCTAGCCACCCCCTAATATTTTTTGCAAATAACCTTCTTCCCACCTTAGAATACATTTCAGAAATATCTGATCCACAAGCAGAAACTACCCAAGATTCAATTTTTGTTTTTGGATCAAATCTATGAAGTGAACCCTCGTGTTGTATAACGCCTTCGGACACTACTTTTAATTTAAGAGGTTGAATATGCGGAATTATGTCATCTAAATAATCTCTAAGTAGTCTAAGTAATCTTTCATGAGTTATTATGAATATGTCAGAAGTACCCTCAGATTGTTTAACTTTTGATTTTGCCTCATTAATAATAGTTTCTGTGCATGTTCCTGTAGTTACATAGTATAGATTAATACTATACTTTTTGTTTTTAACATAATTAACTACTTCTTTAAATTTTTCAAGAGCAATAGGGTCAAGATTTGCATAAAATGTATCTAAAATTGATTTGCTCTCCCAAGGCTTAAATACCAAATCTGCAAATGTAAGAACGTCATTTCTTTTTTCAACAAAGCCTTCAGAACTATGGAATTTTCCTTGAATTATATTACATTGGTTATTCTTTTCATCGATATAAATTGCATCTATATTTTTCTCTCCGCCTCTTCCTCCTTCTTTCCCAGTTAAAGAAGATTTGGCAACTTCTTCTTTATCTACTAAATACGCATACAAAAACCAGAATACAAATGCAGAATCATCTTTAAATGTAGGATATCTTTTCTTGATTAAATCCATCTCGGTTTTCAGTTCAGTGAGCGAAACTTCGGGTTTTTCATATTTAGAAATAAATTCTTTTAGAGACTCTTCTTTTTTCATTTTCCCTCCATATTCATTTTCCATCTTCCTACTCATTAATATAATTCTCTGATATTAAAGTAGCCTGTTCTAAAACCAATTTCGTTGCTTCTTCTTGCTTATCTGGTGGGTAACTATATTTTCTCAATAGCCGCTTAACAATAACTCTTAAATTTGCTTTTACACTGTCTCTCAAAGTCCAATCAATAGTCGTATTTTTTCTTATAAGGACGGTTAATTCACGGGCAATTTTTTTCAATATTTCATCTCCTAAAACTTCTATTGCGCTTTCATTGTTAGCAAGTGCATCATAAAAAGCTAATTCATCTTCCGATAAATTCAACTTTTCTCCTCTTTTTTGTGCCTCTCTAAAATCTTTTGCTAAGTCAATAAGCTGAGCAATAACCTGTGCAGTTTCCATAGTTCTATTTTGGTATTTTTTAATGGTTTCTTCCAGCATTTTAGCAAATGATCTTGCCTGGACAATATTTCTCTTGAAACTTACTTTAATTTCATCATTTAATAATTTTTTTAATGCCTCCAAAGCAAGATTTTTCTGTTTCATTCCTTTAATTTCTTCAAGAAATTCATCTGAAAGTATTGATATATCAGGTTTTTTAATCCCTGCAACTGCAAATATATCAATCACCTTATCCGTAGATATTGCTTTAGAAACAATCTGTTTGATGGCGGAGTCTAAGTCATCAATAGTTTTTCCAGACGGAGTCGTCATCTTGGCTATCGCAGATCTTATAGTTTGAAAGAAAGCAACATCATCTCTTATTTTGATTGCTTCATCATTTGGCACTGATAAAGCGAAGGCTTGTGAAAGCTCAGTTACGTATTTTAACAACCTTTCTTTTCCATCTTTTTGTTCTAATATATGCTCAATTGCTGCAGGAATTACTGCCATTTTCTCTTGCGGAGTACCTGTAAAGAATTTCTTATAGTCGAATCCGTAAAACATTGCAGAAACTATTTCGTACTTTTCCTTCATTACTTTCACCGCTGCTTCCTGATCTAATACAGGTTCTCCTCTTCCTCCACTTTCAGTGTAAGTGGAAAGTGCTTCTTTTAATTCGTAAGCCAGCCCCAAATAGTCAACGATTAATCCGCCTGGTTTATCTTTAAAAACTCTGTTGACTCGTGCAATAGCCTGCATTAAGCCATGTCCACGCATAGGTTTATCAATATACATCGTGTGCAAACTGGGAACATCAAATCCCGTAAGCCACATATCCCTTACTATTGCAATTTTGAACTTATCATTTGGGTCTTTAAATCTTATTGCAAGTTCTTGTCTTTTAAGCTTATTCCGTATGTGTTGCTGCCAATCTATTGGATCCTCAGGAGCACCAGTCATAATTACTTTCATTATTCCTTCATTGTCGCTATTACTATCCCATTGAGGCCTGAGTTTTGAAATTGCATTGTATATATCAACACAAATTCTTCTGCTCATGCAAACAATCATTATTTTACCTTC
>Ga0315281_10010519_pt1 | contig 12745 bp, 13 predicted proteins | sample YL17G07_0_MG_FD_204540 | JGI IMG/M metagenome (GOLD analysis project Ga0315281, IMG submission 204540) | Sediment microbial communities from Yellowstone Lake, YNP, Wyoming, USA - YL17G07_0 | ecosystem: Environmental > Aquatic > Freshwater > Lake > Sediment | place: USA: Wyoming | collected... | reverse complement strand
ACCCCGCTGCTGCCTTCCTGGACTTTGTTTCCTGAATACCGGAACCTATCACTTGTGTCCTACTCTTCCCACCGGGCGGAGACTTTTCCACTGAGCTGGCTGAGCTTTCCACAGGTTTTTTGGGTTTTCTACAGGAATTCCACAGGGAAGACCAACATTTGACTTGAGGAAGCGGCGCAAATAAGATGATTATCCAGGTGCCATGCTCACGAGCGCTGTCAGCGATCGAACCTTCCCTCACAACCTGGAAGCCGAGCGCGCCTTGCTGGGCTCCATCCTGCTGGACAACGGAGCGCTGAACGTCGCCCTGGAAGTCGTCGCTAAGGACGACTTCTACTCGGAAGCCAACCGGCTCACCTTCGAGAAGATGCTGGAGATTTCCGAGAAGAGCCGCACCATCGATCTGGTGACGCTTTCCGAGGAACTCGCGAAAGAAGGGCTGCTGGAGAAAGTGGGCGGGGCGGGCTACCTGGCGGCGCTCACCGACGGCGTACCGGTGGGCAGTGCCCCCAGCATCACCGAGTATTCGCGCATCATCAAGGAGAAGTCACTGGTCCGGCGCCTCATCAACGCTTCGAACAACGTCATCTCGCGCTGCCTGGAGGCCACGGACGATCCCGAAACGCTGATCGACCTCGCGCAAAGCCAAGTCTTCGAAATCGCCGAACAGAAGGTGAAGTCCGGCTTTCTGGGTGTGCGCGACATCGTCAAGGCGAGCTTCGGCACCATCGACGTGCTCTTCGATCGCGGCCAGCGGGTGACGGGGGTCGAAACCGGTTTCGTGGACCTCGACAACCTCACCGCGGGGCTGCAGCCGGGGGAACTGATTATCATCGCCTCCCGCCCCTCGCTGGGAAAGACCGCCCTGGCCCTCAACATCGCCGCGCATGCCGCCACGAAGGGGAATGTGGTCGGGGTGTTTTCCCTCGAGATGAGCAAGGAGTCGCTCCTCATCCGCCTGCTCTGCTCCGAGGCGCGGATCGACAGCCACAAGCTCCGCACTGGCTTTTCCAGCCGCGAGGATTGGGCCAAGATGACTCAGGCGCTGGGCCGTCTGGCCGAAGCCCCGTTGTTTGTCGACGACACTCCCGCCGCGAGCATCATGCAGATCCGGGCCAAAGCGCGGCGGCTGAAAGCGGAGAAGGGGCTGAACCTGCTAATCGTGGATTACCTGCAACTGGTGGCCGGGCACGGCCGGTTTGAGAACCGTACGCAGGAAGTCAGCTTCATCTCGCGCAGCCTCAAGAGCATTGCCAAGGAACTCCACGTGCCTGTCCTGGCGCTCTCGCAGTTGAGTCGCGCCCCCGAACAGCGGCCCGGACAGCGCCCGCAGCTTTCCGATTTGCGTGAGTCTGGAACCATCGAGCAGGATGCGGATGTGGTAGTCTTCATCTTCCGGGAGAGACGAACAGCCGAAGAAGTCGAAACGGACAGGCTGGGCGTCGAAACCAAGCTCATCATCGGGAAGCAGCGCAACGGGCCTACCGGAGAAGTGCCCGTGGTCTTCCAGAGAATCTATGTCCGCTTTGAGAACATCGCTCGCGAGCAGCCGCCCGAAGCAGCGCCAGAGGCCCTGGCATAATGCGCTCCGGGGAGCGATCAGGCTGCTTCTCTGGCGTGCCTCCCGGGGCCGCGGGAGAGAGTCTTTAACGAGAGCCAGTGAATACCCACGCTGACAAGCTCCTGCGTCCTACCTGGGTTGAAATTTCCCTCTCCAAGCTGCGCCGGAACTGCGCCCGAGTCCGGGCGCTTGCCGGCTCGCGCAAGGTCATGGCCGTGGTAAAGGCCGATGCCTACGGGCACGGTGCTGTCCCGGTGGCCCAGTGCCTGGCCGAGTGCGGCGTGGACTGGTTTGGCGTGGCCACGGTCGAGGAAGCCCTGGAGTTGCGCGCGGCGGGCATCGCGCGACCCATCCTCCTGCTCGGCGGACTCTATATGAGCGATCCCGCGCACCTCATCGAATACCGCCTGACCCCTTCGGTCTCTTCTACGGCCCGCCTCGATACTTACGCCCAGTGCGCACGCCGCTACGGCCAGCCCATCGAGTTTCACCTCAAGGTGGATACGGGCATAGGCCGGTTGGGGTTGCCTCTGGACCGCCTGGCGTCGTTCCTGCGCCACTACCGCGAACTGGAAGGCCTGCGGCTGACGGGCTTCTTCACCCACCTGGCCTCCGCAGAAGACCTGGTCGCCACGCAGACCCAAGACCAGTCCAGCCGCTTCCGCGCGGCGCTTGCTGAATTGGGGGGCGCCGGAATCGCACCGGAGTGGATCCACGTCTCCAACAGCGCGGCACTGCTGGCGGGGCTGGCCTTCCCAGAGAATCTGGTGCGCGTGGGCGCGCTGCTGTTCGGCTACTGCCTGCCGCTCGTCATGCCGCCGGACCGGGAAGCGCGCGAGCTCGAGACCTTCGAGCCCATCCTGAATTTCAAGTCGCGCGTGGTTTACCTTAAAGATGTGCCGAGTGGCACGCCGCTGGGTTATGCCGCTGCCTTTCACACGCGGCGGCCCTCGCGCATTGCCACCGTGCCCGTGGGCTACGCCGACGGCTTGAGCCGCGCGCTTTCCAATCGCGGCCGCGCCATCGTCCGCGACCGCTATGCACCCATCGTCGGCAACATCAGCATGGACCTGACACTGCTCGATGTTACCGACATTCCCGGCGTGGACGTGGGCGATGAGGTGATGCTGCTCGGCAGGTCCGACCACTGCTCGATCACCGCCGTCCAAACCGCCCAGTCGCTCGGCACCGTCCCCTACGAGGTTCTCTGCTCCATCGGCAAGCGCGTCCCACGCCTTTACGTGGATTGAGCATTGGTAGGGGAGGGCTTTGCCCTCCCGGATGACAGGGCAAAACACAATATGGCGCGTTCCGGCGGGCATCATACCGTGCGTGCAAGCGGTCGGGAGGGCCGAGCCCTCCCCTACCGGCTGAACAACTCCGGGAACACCTTGCGATAAATGGCCATGCCGAGGGCGGCGTCCATGCCGAGTTCTTCGAGGGCGCGGATTTCTTCGTCAGTAGTGATGCCGCCCGCAGCGGTGATGCGAAGGCTGGTCAGCGAACGGAGTTGGCGGAACCAGTCGATATTGGTCCCCTGGAGTTTCCCTTCCGCCTCGATATAGGTGCAGAGAAATCCTGAACAGAAAGGTTCGAGCTGTGGCAACGCGTCGCGCGACGTGAGTGGCAGGACTGTGCGCCAACCGTGGATGGCGACGTGGTCGCCCAGGCAATCGACGGCGATCATGAGCTTGTCGCGGTGAATGGCTGCGACCAGAGACCGCAGAAAGTCGTGGTTAATGCCCTGGGCGGTGAAAGCCGCACTGCCCACGATAACCTTGTGGGCGCCATCGTTTACCACTTCCAGCGCGCGCGCGACGCTTCGGATGCCGCCGCCCACGCGGCAAGGTTTTCGCTGGCAGAGCTGGCGGACGATGTCGGCGTTTCCCGCGCTCCCGCGGCCCATCGCGGCGTCGAGATCAATCACCTGGATTTCCGGGAACTCGGCGAACTTCGCGAGCACGGCGAGCGGGTCAGGCAGCTCCAGGGCCTTTTCGCGCCCCTGGACGAGCTGGACGACCTTGCGGTCCATGAGGTCAATGCAGGGGATGATCATTGAAAGAAGTTCACAGTCAACAGTCGACAGTCAACAGTTGAAGAAAAAGAGCCCGACTCTCGACTGTTGACTGTGAACTGTGCGCCCGTCTTCACGTCAGCCGCACCGGAACGCCCCGCGCCCGCAGATACTCCTTCAGGCTGCGGATGGAGTGCGTCTCGAAGTGAAAGATGGAGGCAGCCAGCGCGGCATCCGCGGTGCCGCGCAAGAAGACCTCCGCGAAGTGCTCCGGGCCGCCGGCGCCCCCCGAGGCGATCACCGGGATGGGCACGGCCCGGGAGATGGTAGCCGTAAGCTCACAATCGAAGCCCGCCTGCGTCCCGTCGGCGTCCATGGAGGTCAGCAGGATTTCACCTGCGCCGAGCGTTGCGACACGCTGCGCCCATTGCTCTGCGTCCAGGTGGCTGTCATGTGTGCCACCGTAAGTAACAACTGTCCACCGTGGACGAGCGAGCCCTTCCGGGAGGCTTTCCGAAACTCGAAAATCGAAATTCGAAAATCGAACTTCCCCTTCCTCCACTTTTCGGTGTTCCAGTTTCGATTTTCCAGTTTCGCTTTTCGAATTTCGAATCCCCCGCGCGTCGATGGCCACTACCACAGCCTGGCTGCCAAAGCGCCCGGCAAGTTCGCTGATAAGGTCGGGGGTCTCGACCGCCGCGGTGTTAATGGCGACCTTGTCGGCACCGGCGGCAAGCAGTCGGCGAGCGTCGTCGAGGGTGCGCACGCCCCCGCCTACGGTGAGGGGGATGAAGAGTTTTCGCGCCACACGGTTCACCGTATCCATCAGGGTGGCGCGGCCCTCGCGCGCGGCAGAGATGTCGAGCATCACCAGCTCGTCAGCGCCTGCGCGGTTGTAGGCCTCTGCCAATTCCCCCGGATCGCCGGCGTCGCGCAAGTTCACGAACTGGACGCCCTTCACAACTCGTCCGTCCTTGCAGTCCAGACACGGAATGATGCGCTTGGCGAACATAGTCAGAAATAACCGGGTTCTGGGTGCTCGGTGCTAGGTTCTAGGTGTTCGGGTTGTCGGGCTTCCGGTGCTCCAGCGACCGCATCAAAGCGTGGAGCATCCTCCCTACTTGCTCTGCCTTCACCAGGGTCTCCTTCGCCAACGCCTCTGAAACGAGCTTCAGCCGGCGCGATAGTTCAATCTGCGTTTCCAACTCCGACTGTGAACCCAAGGCAATCGAGAGATGGTTCAGATATGCCTGAAGGGTCCGACGGCTGTGCCCCTCAGCGATGTTGGAAGCTACTGAAACCGCAGCCCGACGAATCTGGCTTGCCAGGCCATACGTTTCCCTTGTAGGAAAGGCAGCGGTCGCTTCATAGCAGACCTCGGCCAACTTCATGGCTTCCCGCCAGACCTCCAAGTCCCGGTATGATTGAATCTTTTGTGTGGCGCCCATTCTCAGCTCCTAGCACCTAGCACCCAGCACCCAGCACCAAACACCTGGGTTCACGATTCCAGAAAGTTCTGGAGCACCTTCAGTCCGACTTCCCCGGACTTCTCCGGATGAAACTGCACCGCCCACACGTTTCCCTTTTCGACGGCGGCGGCGTACGTCTCGCCGTATTCGGTGACCGCCACGGTTTCTTCTGTCACGGGTCCGTAATACGAGTGGCAGTAATAGACGAAGCTGCCCTCGCGCACGCCCTGGAAAAGGCCCGTCTCCCGTAGCATTTGAATCTGGTTCCAGCCGACCTGCGGAACTTTCGCAACCGCCTCGAAGCGTCTCACCCGGCCCGCGAGAAGGCCCAGGCCGCAAATCTCTGGAGCTTCGTCGCTTCCCTCGTAGAGCGTCTGGAGACCGAGGCAGATGCCGAGGTAGGGCACGCCCGCCGCGAGCTTCGTGCGCAGAAGGTCGAGTAGCCGCCGCTCTTCCAGCGCCTTCATCATCGCGCCGAAGTGCCCCTGCCCGGGCAAGATGATTTTCTCCGCGTCATTGAGCAACTCGGCGCGATCGATGGGCTGGGCGGGATACCCGAGGTACTGCACGGCCTTGAGGACTGAGCCCACGTTGCCCGCACCGTAGTCAATGAGGGCGATCACAGCAGCCCCTTGGTCGAAGGCAGTTGACGCTTCAAGCGGGAGTCGCGCGAGCAGGCTACACGCAGGGCGCGCGCAAAGGCCTTGAACAGCGCCTCCACGGCATGATGGCTGGAGCGACCATAGGCGACTTTCAGGTGGACATTGGCCGCGGCGGCCGTGGCAAAGGCGCGAAAGAAGTCCTCCAGCAACTCCACCTGGAGGTCGCCGACGCGGCGCGCCTTGATGGGCGCTTTCAGCACCAGGTACGGGCGCCCGCCCAAGTCAATCGCGGCCAGCGCCAGAGTTTCGTCCATGGGCATCACGAAGTAGCCGGCGCGGTTGATGCCTCTCTTCGCGCCTAAGGCCTCGCGCACGGCCTCTCCCAACACGAGGCCGACATCTTCCACCGTGTGGTGCTGGTCGACGTCCAGGTCACCGCGCGCCGTGAGCTCCAGGTCAAAGCCGCTGTGCCGGGCGAAAAGCTCCAGCATGTGGTCGAGGAAACGCACGCCCGTCGAAATCACATAACGGCCGCGTCCGTCCAGATTCAGGCGGACACGGATATCCGTCTCTCTGGTCTTACGATGCAGCTTGGCGGTACGCGCTTTCATGCGACCCATCCTGTCGCGGAAAATGTCGCGAACTTACTCCAGTCCTTGCGGCTGGTGCGAGCCTCGATCAGGCCGCGCATCTGCCGGAGTTCTCTCATCAAGCGGCGTGTCTGCGCCGTCGAGCCGATGGTGAAACGCAAGAAGCCTCGCAAGCGCGGATCATAGTTCCAGTCGCGCACCAGGATGCCTCTGGCACGCAGCCGCCGGGCGATTGCGGGGGCGTGCGGGCCGAGGCGCGTCAGAACGAAGTTCGCCTGGCTTGGCACATAAGGTATTTCCTGGTCCTCGAGCCACCGGCAGAGGGTGGCGCGATTGGCGCAGACCTCCGCGGCGTAACGGCGAGCAAAACCCGCGTGCTGGATGGCAACCAGCCCGCCCACCAGGGCAAGCGAATTCACCGGAAACGGATTCTGCCCGCGGCGCAGGTCATCGGCGAGCTTCGCATTGGTGAGAATGCATCCCAGGCGGAGGGCCGCCAGGCCGAAAGCCTTGGAGAAAGTGCGCGTCACAATCAGGTTCGGGTATTTCCGTATCCAGGGGAGAACCGTCTCGCCGGAGAACTCGTAATAAGCTTCGTCCACCACAAAGACGGTGTTCGGTGCTGCCTCCAGCATGATCCGCAGATCGCGCTTCGAGATAATCGTTCCCGTCGGGTTGTTGGGATTCGCCAAAGCCACCCAGCGGATTCTCTTCTTCAGGATCTTCAGGACATCTCGCACTGGCAGCCGGAAGTTCTCGTCGTAATAAACGCGCTCCACTGCTCCCCCGGCGACTTCGTGGAAGAATTGGTAGACGGGAAACGTCGGCGCAGGGACGAGCAGCAAATCCCCGGGTTCTACGAAGGCTTGGCAGATGACGTTGATGGCATCGTCGGTCCCGTTGGCGAGCACCAGTTCCTCGGGCCTAACGCCGAAAAACTTGGCCAGCCTTTTGCGACCCGCTTCGTATTCCGGGTAGCAGGAAAGGCGGTCCGCGCTCAGCGCCCGCCGCAAGGCACGCACAACTTCCGGCGCGCAGCCAGTTGTGTTCTCATTGAAGTCGAGCCGCATCTTTCCGCCTCGCCCTTCGAGCGGCGGCCGATACTTGTGCAGGCGTGCGACCGACTTACGGGGTCGGACCATGAATCTGCAACCTTGTTTCGCGATCTGTAGCGGCGGTCTATGATCCCGCAAGGCGGGACGCGCGCAGAGCACCGCTACAGCCCGAATCTTGTTTCCACCGAGTAGGCGTGAGCCTTCAACCCCTCTGTATTCGCCAGAGTCACAATGGCGCGCCGCAGGCGCGCGAGACCTCTATGGCTGAGGTGCTGCACGGAGATGGCCTTGACGAAATCCGCAGCGCCCAGTCCACCACGCAGGCGCGCCGCGCCGCCCGTGGGCAGAATGTGGTTCGTCCCAGAAGCGTAATCCCCCGCGGCGACTGGGCTGTAACTGCCTAGAAAGATCGAACCCGCGGACTGCATCCGGTCAAGCAGCTTAGTCGCGTCGTTGAGCAGCATCAGATGCTCGGGAGCGAGCCGGTTGGCGAGCTCCGCGGCTTCCGCCAGATCCCGAGTCAGGATGATGGCTCCCTGGCGCGATAAAGCCTTGGCTGCTACGGGCAGGCGGAGTTCGGCGAGTACCTTTTGCACTGCCGCTTGCACCTGGAGCGCCAGACGGCGTGAGGGGGTGATGAAGACCGCCACAGCGTCCGGGTCGTGCTCAGCCTGGGCCACGAGGTCCGCGGCAATCCATCGGGGGTTTCCGCAAGAGCTGATTACTACCAGCTCGCTTGGCCCGGCTACGAAATCGATGCCGCACTCGCCGGCCAGCAGTTTCTTCGCTGCGGCGACATAACGGTTCCCCGGCCCCACGATCTTGTCCGCACGTGGAACGCTCTGGGTGCCGAAAGCGAAAGCAGCAACAGCCTGGGCACCACCCAGGCGGAAGATTCTTTTGACACCCAGCACGTCCGCGGCCACCAGGACCGCAGGCGCCGGCCGCGGTGAGGTGATGATGACTTCCCGTACGCCTGCCACCTGCGCGGGGATGACGCTCATCAGGACGGTGGAGGGCAAGGGGAATCGTCCGCCGGGAACGTAGCAGGCGACGCGCTCCAGCGGCCGAATGATCTGCCCGACCTTCACGCCAGCGTCGCTTGCGACTTGCCACCCCCGCGGCAGTTGCCGCCGAGCCACGGCCTGGATGTTCTTGGCTGCAACGCGCAGCGCCCCGACGAAGTCGGGGGAGACTTCACCATAAGCGCGACGGACTTCCTCCGCGCTGACCGTGAAGCCCTCTTTTCGCAGGTCGAGATGGTCAAGTCGTCTCGAATAGCGGATGAGCGCGCGGTCGCCTCCCCGGCGAACATCATCCAGAATGCGCCGCGCCACGCGTTCTGCCTCGGCCAAGCTCGACTGCCGGGCGCGTTCAAACCGGGCGATTGCCGCTTTGTCCGTGCTTCGTATGATTCGGAGCATACAAATTCTGAATTATCAATGATGAATTAGGACCTGCTCAGCGCCGATCATTCAGCATTCATAATTCACCATTCAAATCACGATCTTGTTGAGCGGATATTCCACAATCCCCTGGGCGTTGGCTGCTTTCAGGCGCGGAATAATCTCCCGCACCGTTTTTTCTTCAATCACCGTATTCACTGCCACCCAATCGGGGTCGCTCAAGTTCGAGATGGTGGGGCGCTTCAGGGCCGGCAGGACGGCTAACACCTTATCCAGGTCGGCGCGATGGACGTTCAGCATCAGGCCGACTTTGCCGGAAGCCTCGATGGCGCCTTTCAGCAGCATCACCACCGTTTCCATTTTCTGGCGCTTCCAGGCGTCCTCCCAGGCGCTGGCGTTGGCGATGAACTTGGTGTTCGACTCCAGCACCGTCTCAACAATGCGCAGGCCGTTGGCGCGCAGCGAGGAGCCCGTCTCGGTGACTTCCACGATGGCGTCGGCCAGGATCGGAGGCTTCACCTCTGTAGCGCCCCAGGAGAATTCCACGTTGGCCTTCACCGCGTTACGCGCCAGGTAGCGTTCCGTCACCTTGACGAGTTCCGTGGCGATGATCTTCCCTTGGAGATCTTTGACGCTCTGGTAGGGAGCCTTTTCCGGCACGGCCAGGACCCAGCGCACCTTGCCGAAGGTCTGCTTGGCATAGACCAAGTCCGCGACCTCGATAACGCTGGCCTCGTTCTCGAGAATCCAGTCTTTGCCGGTCAGGCCGGCGTCGAGGATGCCGTCCTCGACGTAGCGTGCCATTTCCTGGGCGCGGATCAACATGCACTCGATTTCCTCATCATCGATGCCCGGGAAGTAGGACCGGGGATTCACGGTAATCTCATACCCGGCGCGGCGAAACAGTTCCAGCGTGGCGTCTTGAAGGCTTCCCTTGGGCAACCCTAACTTCAACTTCATGTTTGGCTCTCCTGCTTGGCATCGCCGTAGACAGCGGCGGGATCGAACTCGCGCTGAAGAAAGATCTCTTCGCCTTCCGGGGTGAGCTTGCGAAAGAAGCACGATTTGTAGCCCAGGTGGCAGCATCCCGGGCCGGTCAGATCGGCCTGGATAAGCAAGGCGTCGTGGTCACAATCCACGCGAAGCTCGCGTACTCGCAGCCGGTGCCCGGAGGTCTCCCCCTTGGTCCAGAGCTTCTGCCGGCTGCGGCTGAAAAAAGTCACGTAACCGGAACTCAGGGTCTGGCGGTAAGCAGCGTCGTTCATGTACCCCAGCATGAGCACCTTGCCACTGTGCCGCTCCTGAATGATGGCTGGCACTAATCCATCCGTATATTTCGGCTCCATCCCTTCACCCTCCTGCGGAGTACTGATGGGCTCTGAACCTGCCGCCTTCCGTATCAGGGGGCGACACAGCTCAGGTTAAAAACGAAAAAGCCCGCCGAATTTCATCGTCAGCGGGCCATCTTCCCCTCCGGCTTCGCCTATAGGTCATGCAGGCGCCCACCGACACGTCACCCCACAGTTGTGGTGATGGTGATGATGTGCCAGCGTGCCTACCATAGGTTAGTGCGGAAGTTTACACCCCCGCACCCGCCATGTCAAGACAGTCTGTCGAGCTTGTCAAGGCAAAGTAGAAAGTTCCGGTTTTGAGCAAAGTAGAAAGTTCCTCTGGGGCGCTAGCGGAAGGAGTTCGTAGGGCGACTGGAGTTAGCGCCCCCAGCCGCCTGCTTCTGCCGCGAGTGCCCTTTCTGCACTTCGTGCAAAAACTTCAGACGATCCCGTTCCCTCTGGCTCATCCCCATCACCTCCGCTTCGCTCATCCATCCAACTTGCCCTACCTGAACCGGAACTTTCTACTTTGCTGGAAGAGGAACTTCTCACGTTGCTGCGACATAAAAAGAGCTCGCTTGTTTGGGAGATTTAGGTGCGGTAGAATTTGCGCTCCACTTCCCATGAAAGCCGACCTCAGCAACGCAGGCTGGTCAATTCCCCAAGCGAAATCTGACCGGGGTCGCGGCGCGCGGCTCCTGGGGCTCGCCGTCTTAGTGGCGATGGCCTGGGCGGCGCAGGCGCGGGGGCAGTATTTGGCACGGCAGGTCAACCTCTCCTATCTCGCCCAGCGCGCGGGCGTCATCGTGGAAGGGCGGGTCATCGCGGCGCGCTACGAAGGTGATCCCGACTACCCGCACGTGCCGACGGTCCTGGTCACCCTCCAGGTCGAGCAGATGTTGCGCGGGCCGGAGGGCGGGCGCTACACGTTCCGCCAGTTCATCCTGCCGCGCGAGGTGCGGGGCGGCAAGCGAGGCTACGCGGTCGGCCAGCGACTGCTCCTGTTCCTGCCTGAGCCCTCCCGCTACGGCCTGAGCAGCCCCATCGGTCACGAGCAGGGACGCTTCCACATCCTGCGCGACCAGCGCGGCCGGGACGTGATTGAGAACGAATTCCACAACCTGGGCCTCTTCCACAACGTGGCCCAAGACGCCGAACAGGGCGGCGCGGCCCTCAGCGACCAGCAGTTGAGCGTGACGGCCTCGACCGGCGGGCCGGTGCCCCTGGAAGATTTCACGCGTCTGGTTCGTCACCTGATGCTGTTGCCGAGGATTGAATGACGCTTCGCCGCGTTTTTCGCCGTCTGGCGCTGCTCCTGGTGTTGGTCGGGATCCCCGCGCAGGGCGAAGGGCCGCTCTACGTCGGCGGGGCCCCCGCCGTGGCGGACTCCGCCGTCCTGGGAACTCCCGTTCCTGGCCTGCCCTTCCATTGGCCCATCGACGCGGTGACACACACGGCCAGCGTTACCTACTGGACCGACCAGGGTATGCTGGGGACACTGTCAAAGGCTCAGGCGGACCAGTTGGTCGCGACGGCTTTTGGCGCCTGGGCGGGCGCACCGACAGCAAACATCACCTTCAGCAAGGCCGGAGACCTCAGCACAGACATACAGACCGGCGCACAGCTCAAATCCCTGGAAAATGACCTCGCGAACTGCTCCGTTGCCTTGCCGCCGGGAAGCCTAGCCAAAGACCGCAGCATTGTCTATGACAAGGACGGGGGGATCCTCACCGACCTTGGCGACGATCCGAACACGATCCTGGGCTTCGCCGACGCCATCTGCCTCGAGGGCGATGGCATTACCAACTTCTTCAACCGCGGGTTCGCCCTGCTGAACGGCAAGGGAGTGACCAGCAGCTCGGACGCGGAACTCCAGGCCGTCATGACGCATGAGTTCGGGCACATGATTGGTCTGGATCATTCGCAAATCAATCTGGATTGCCTCACGGGCACCTGCTCGTCCGCCGAACTGAACGGCGTGCCCATCATGTTCCCCGTTCTGCTGAGCACGCAGACCAACTTACGCACCGACGATATCGCGGGAGTCTCCACCCTCTATCCGGGCGCGAGCTTCAGTTCCAGCCGGGGGCGCATTACCGGCCGCGTCTTGTTTACCGATGGCGTGACGCCGGCGCAGGGCTTCAACGTCATCGCGCGCCTGGTGAGCGACCCGCAGACCACGGCCGTCTCGAACGTTTCCGGTTATCTGTTTACGGCCGATGCGGGCAATCCGCTGGTGCAGTGGCCGGGACTCACGCCGAGCCCGTACGGCTCGCGCGACCAGACACTCATCGGCTACTACGACCTGCCGGGATTGCCGCCCGGAGACTACACCGTCGAAGTCGAGGCCATCCACAATAGCGAGCCGATTCCCTTCGTCTACGACTCGGGCTTGGGGCCAATTGGCGACTTGGGGTTCCAGTTTCCGCTGCCGAGCCTGTTGCCGCCGCCCTGCACGCCGGAGTACTTGGTGAGTGGCACGACGGCCACGTGCATCAGCGCCGACGCAACCACGATCCTAGTTACCGCTGGCTCGACAGTAAGCACTGGCACGGATGTGACCTTGATTGGCACGCCGCCGCGTTACGACGCCTGGGAGGCTGGGCCGTAAGAGATTCTGTAGCGGCGATCCCGACAGGTCGGGACGAGCCGTCCCCATCGCCGTCTAGATGCCGGCGCTCATAGAGCGCCGCTACAGCGGATTGAATGGTGAACGC
>Ga0315281_10010518_pt1 | contig 12746 bp, 11 predicted proteins | sample YL17G07_0_MG_FD_204540 | JGI IMG/M metagenome (GOLD analysis project Ga0315281, IMG submission 204540) | Sediment microbial communities from Yellowstone Lake, YNP, Wyoming, USA - YL17G07_0 | ecosystem: Environmental > Aquatic > Freshwater > Lake > Sediment | place: USA: Wyoming | collected... | reverse complement strand
CACATTCCCGCCAAAGGCGGACAAGCAGATTACGGGACCGTTCCTTAAATCTTGGCTTAACAACGATAAAGGCGAGCCTGGGGTCCTGACGCTATTGTTGGGATGAGGGGCGAGCCGGGGAGAGAATGGCAATGAGTAGGAAGAACGTGTCAGAAATCGAAAAAGGCGCAGGCTTGTTTGAGGGCCTGGTTACTGCGACCATGGGTTTGGTCCGCGAAAAGGGGTATCCTTTCGCAGCCATTCACCGGCTCGCGACCGAAGGCGGCCGGATCACGCTCGGTAAGATCGTGGATCTGGCCTTCGCCGACTGGCAGGCCGAACAACCCAAGCCCGTCGAGCAGCAACCGCAGGGCGAGCCCCAAGGCGCACATCCCTACCGGAACGCGCCGACGAACGGCAACACGTTGCCCGCGGATCACTATCGAGTGCACGTGAACCGCGGTTCGCTTCCGTCCAAAGCGACCCTCAAGAAACAGTTCTCGAATGACGGCGTCTCGGATCTCTTCAACGGGAAGCACGAGTGGAAGAAGCACTCGTCGCGGATGGGCGCGAGCGATGTGACGGCCGAGGAGGTCGTCATGGTCGTGAAGCAGTTCACCCCCGAGGAAATCGAGGAGATGGGCGGCCCCGAAAGCGAGAACATAATCGCCTGGGGACTCAAGAACGGCCTCGTGTCTGCCGATGAGAAAGAGACCTACGCCTTCGGAATCAATTCCGAGACGTGCGATCTCCAGCGCAAATTCTGGCTAGTAGGTCTCGGCTCGTTCGCGGTGCGCGGTGGCCGCCGTTGCGTCGCGTTGCTGCGCAGCGGTTCCGGCGGGCGCTTCCTCGGCCACGGCTGGTTCGGCAGCGGGTGGCATGCGAGCTACCGGTTCCTGTTCGTCCGCAAGGCATCTTCATAGCACTCGGTCACTTGTCCCGACGCCCCGACGTTGCGTCGGGGGTCGGGATCCCGATCGCCATATGATTTGGATGGCGCATCGGGAGACGCTTGGCCCTAAAATTGGCCCTGGGACACTTGGTCCCTCGGCGCTTCAGGCCCCCTCATCTATCTGAAAGATGTGGGGGCCTTTTCAATTCTGTCATTCGATAACAATTGTGATATAATCCTGCATGGATAGTAGGCGAAACAGTCCGCGGCCAAGGCTTCGGGCGGTCGAAATCTGAACGAGTCAGTTTGCCGGAATGTCGGGCGGTACGCCGGTCGACAGAGCGCGTCGGCTTGTTCCAAAATGAAGATACTTGGTGTCGAAAGCTGGTGGGCTAAATCGCGTTTAACGCGACAGAGCCCCAAATAAAATTCAACCGCGATGCATTCTCAGCCAGAGGCTGATGCGCCTTTGGCGCAAAGTGGTGGTGATCCAGATGGCTTTTGACACGGACAGGACGGCTCGTTCGCGATGAGCGGTGACGACCGGTACGTCGCGGTGCTGAACAGCGATTCCGACAGGCGCATTCTCGACAACAACTGGTTCGACAACAGGTGGAATGCGAACAACCGGTTCCTGTTCGTCCGCAAATCTCTTCATGTTTTTTCAAACACCCCCCCGACATCACGTCGGAGGGTGTTTTGTATGGAGGTAATTCTGCCAATTGCCGATATCTTTGCCGATTTCGTTTAGGGGAGCGGAGAGGGCCGCGTATTTTTTATGGTCCAAACATTTCATTTCCCAAGCGGCTTGCATGAAGAATTTGAGCAGGTCGAGTTTCGTGGAAGCCCGCGCGACGAACGCACTTTTTTGATCGACTCCGGCATATCCGGCCAGGAAGATCAGTTCGATAACGTCCGTGAACAGCAAATCTATCTTAACGCCCAGGGAAAACTTGGAAAGGCGCGGAAAATTCGAATAATGCGCGTGCCAGATTTTATAGACGTCAACAATTTTTTGCAACACGGGCAGGTTTGACGTGATTAATTGCGGGGGGGGTATACTCATAGGAATTCTGCGCCTGAGGCGCATCCGCCTTTGGCGGAAAAATTATAATTCAAAATGCAAAATAATATGAAGATGTGCGCTGTTTCGTTTGAAGAAGTTGTGTCCATGGAAAATTTGTGCGAAGCATGGCAAGAGTTTATACGAGGGAAGCGAAAGAGGAAAGACGTACAGGAGTTCATGCTCCGTTTGGGCGACGAAATCGCCAATCTTCATGAGGATTTGATGAGTGGCAGATACGCGCATGGCGACTATCAACATTTTCGAATCAATGATCCGAAACCGCGCGACATCCACAAGGCTACGGTACGGGACCGCTTGTTGCATCACGCCATCCATCGGAAGCTTTACCCGTTTTTCGCTGCGCTTTTCGTTCCGGATTCTTTTTCATGCCAGACGGGCAAGGGTTTGCATCGGGCGTTGGGACGTTTCGAGATTCTCGCGAGGAAAGTGAGCCGAAACGATGCCAGGACCTGCTGGATCCTGAAATGCGATATCCGAAAATTCTTCGCGAGCATAGACCATGGTATCCTGATGGAAACTTTACGCGGTCGTATCTCAAATTCTCGTTTGCTTGATCTGCTTGAACGGGTTATCAGGAGTTTTGAAACGCGGCCAGGCAAGGGGATACCGCTCGGCAATCTGACATCGCAGCTTTTCGCGAATATCTACCTGAACGAGCTCGACCAGTTCGTGAAGCACGTTCTCCACATGAAATATTACGCCCGCTATGCCGATGATTTCGTTTTTATGTCATGTGACCGGTCCGAGTTATTGAATTGTCTGCCAAGGGTCGCCGCTTTTTTATCCGGACCGCTCGCGTTAAGCCCCCATCCCGATAAGGTATTCATCAAAACGCTGGCCTCGGGAGTCGACTTTCTGGGTTGGGTGCATTTCCCGCATCATCGGGTGCCGCGCACAAAGACGAAACGGCGCATGGCCAATCGCGTTTGCCAAAATCCGAATCGTCAATCCGTCGAATCGTATCTCGGCCTTTTATCGCACGGCGACGCGTATCGAATATCGAGAAGATTGCAGAATCTTTGGTGGCTATTGGCGATTAAATAATACAAAAAGAAATAATTCGCTCACAAAAAACCGCCCTCACGGACGGTTTCTTGTATTTTGTTATTCGTTATTCGTTTTGCGTTATTAGTTATTTCTTGCTGATGGTCTGATAACCGGTCCAAGTGCGGTTGCCTTGCGAGTCGTACAGGTTGGCGCCGTACGTCACGTAATTGGACGTGTACGGGCCGCCGGTGAACGAGCAGGTACCGACGCCGGTGCAGGTCTGGACGATTTGCGCATTGACCAGAATCTCGATTCTGCCGATGCCGTCAGGATCGCTGCCCGCGGCCGTAAAGGTGACGCGCTGGTCTGCAGTGTAACCGTTTGCCGCATCGGTCGTCACGGCAATCGTGCCCGGATGGTCGACCGTGTTGTTGGTGTCCGTGAATTGCACGGTGCGCGTGGATGACCAGGTCACGTTGTTCTGGTTGTCAGTAACCTTGGCCTGCAGGGCGATGGACGTCTGGCCCGAGTAGCTCGAACCCGAGATCGAGTAGCCACAACTGGTATTGCTGCATGATGTGAGCAACGAACCATTGGCATACAAATCGATTGTTTTCACGCCTTCCGGATCGCTGGCACTGACCGAGAGCTGAAAAGTATCAGCGCGTGGGTACGAAGTCTTGTCCGGAGACAGGGTCATGTTGATTGTGGAAGGTGTATTGGACGTCTGGCCCGCGATGGTAGCGGTCAGGGTATTGGTCCACGTGACGTTGCTGTTGCTGTCAATGGCCTTGCCCTGGAAAGTCACGGTCGCGCCGTAACTCAGGTTGCTCAGATCTGCCTGCGAGCTGCAGGTCAGCGTGGTGCTGCCCGAACCCGAGCAGTATTTCCATTCCACGCCGTTCTTGTACAGCTGGATGCCTTGCAAACCGTCGTTGTCGCTGGCCTGGACCGTGAAGGTCGGCATGTCGGAGCGCTGGAACGTGGTCTGGTTGGGCGAGAGCCAGGCTGACAGGCTGGTGCCGTTATTGTTGCTGGCGCTGATCTGCAGATAGCTGGTCGTGGTCCAATAGACGTTGTAATTCACGTCCGTGACCTTGGCCTGGACCAGCACTTGGCTGTATGAAGGATAATTGCCCAGATAAATGTTGGAACTGCAGTTATAGCTCGTGTTGCTCGATGCGCTGCAAGTGTTGACTATCGAACCATTGGCATAGATGTCGATGGTCCGAATGCCGTCGCTGTCCGAAGCGGTCACGTAAGCATTAACCGTGTCGGTCGGGTTGTACGTGGTTTTGGACGGGCTGTAAGTGATGCTAGCCGTGCCGTTCTGGTTGGTGCCGTTGCTCATCTGGTAGGTGAGCGTCGAGCTGTCGGTCGTGTTGCCGTAACGGTCGGTCAGGCGTGAATAAACGCCCACGCTGTTGCCGGCCGCAAAGTCCGTGCCGTTGACCGTCACGCTGCAGGATTCGGTGTCATACACGTTGCTGAACGTGCAGGAGTGGTAATTGGCGCCATTGACGTAGATGTCGAGGCGGCTCATGCCGTCGCTGTCCGAACCGTAGGCCGTGATGTAGCGGCTGGTGCTGCGGTTCCAGGAGCTGTCGCTGGGCGAAACCGTGACATAGGTCGAGGCATTGCCCGAACCGCTGCCTCCGCCCAACGAATTGATGGTCATGTAGATGGTCGAGGACCATGTGGTGTTGCCGTATTGATCCGTGGCGCGCGCATTAATGTTGATGTTCGAGCCGTCGGAATAATTGCTGCCGTAAAGCGTGGTTTCGCAAACCGACTGGGTGTTGACGATGTTGGCAACCGTGCATTGCTGCACCAGGTTGTTGTTCACGAAGATTTCCAGCTTGCTCAAACCCTTGTCGCTTTGTCCGTAAATGCGCACGGTCTTTGTCAGATCGCGGCGCAGCGTGCTGTTGTTGGCTACGTCGGCATTGAACCAAACGGACAAGCCGTTGGTCGAACCCGTGTTGTTGCCGTTGTAATTGTTGTTATTGCTCGTGCCGTTGCCCGTAAAACCAAGGTTGATGGTGCCGGTCGTAAACTGGTGTCCCGAAGAATCGGTGACAATGGCATAGATCGGAACTGTCGTCTGATAGGTGAACGAACTGGCCCAAACCGTGTTGGAGCAAGTCAGCGTTCCGTATGTCTGGCTGTAAGTGCATGTGCGGTACAGCGAACCGTTGGCGTACAAGTCGATGCGGTTCAAACCGTTGGGCGATGAACCCGTGACTTTAACATTGGCGCCCAAACTCGAACCCGAGCCGGTCCAACTGTCCACGTAAAGGCTGCCCGTCACGTCGTTGCTGTTGTTTGTCGTGCCGTTGTAACCGTAATCAGCAATGTCGTAAGTGCCGAGCCAGGTCCAGCCGTCGCGGCCGTTCATATCAACTGCGCGAACGTTGAAAGCGATGGAGCTGCCGGCCGGATAATCCGTGCCCAAAGTGAAATTGCAGGTATTGTAAGTGCCGCTCACGCTGCACGTGCTTTTGACCGAACCGTTGACGTAAAGTTCCATGCGGTTCAAACCGGCCGGCGCGCTGGCCGTGGCGTTGATCGCGACATTGGTGCCGCGTGCCAAAGTATGCGCTGTGTTGGATACGGTCATGCTGGCGGTCACCGGACCTTCGTTGCCGGTCGCGGTCGCGGCCGAGGAATGGTTCACCGTGCCGTTATGGAACTGGATGTCGCGCACCGGAACCCAGGTTACCAATCCTTTGGAGCTGGTGAGCTTGGCGTAAACTGATACATCTTCGTCATAAACATAACCCGTGCTCTCGATGAACATGGCGCAGGTCACGTTGTTTTTGCTGTTCTTGCCGTCGCACACCTTTTGGCGCACGTCATTGATATACAATTCGATGCGTTTGAGACCGTCGCTGGATTTTGCAACAACCGTATATTTGGGATCGGAGATATTGTCCTGCAAAGCCCAATCCGGGGTGAAAAACGCGCGGTAAGTGATGCGGTTCTTGGTACCCGCAGCCGTGGTAATTTTTTCGTCGCTTGAAACCGTGTTGGACGAATTAGTAACGACGTTCGTCGGAGCGACGTAACCAGTTCCTTCGTCAACGCGAACCAATTTTGCAGTCAGGGGAGGCGTGGGGCCGATGTAACCGGCTGTGGAAACCGCGCCGCCAACCAAAAATGTTCCATTGCTGTTGCCGGCCATGGTTGTCAGGGCGTCGTTTGTTTGTCCGTAGTTCTGGAAGTTGGTGCCGTCAAAACGCACCAAATCTTTATCGCTTAAAATCATCCAGGATTTTCCGTTATAGCTAACGACCGCCTTAGACCAGTTGATGCCCGGAATGTTGTTAACGGACCTGACCGTAGAATTTTCAATCACCCAAGCCATCCTGTCTGAAGCATTAGAATTATAGGCTGACACCAAAAAAACTTGTGATCCGTTGGAGGCGGCCGTGGCGATGTAATACGGATTAGACGGACTGAAGTTACTTGTGAGATTTACAAAACTGCCATTGGAATATTGGTAGATCTGCCAGTTGGTTGAAGACCAGCCGTGTCCGTTTGTTCCATTTACGTTCGGAATAACAAATATCCAGCCGTTACCTGTAGGCAACACCTGCGTCACGCGGAATGACGTATCACCATCGACAGGTGATGTGTGGCGGATCGCATAGCTGGACAGGTTGTCCGTGGCGTTGACGTTGGTGTAAGGCATGCTGAACGGCAGGCTGATTTGCGTCATGGTGTTGGCGCTCAGGTTCCAGTTGAACACGCGATTCTGCGAGGTCACGATCATCCATGTGCCGTTGCTGCCGTTGATTGAAGTGATGCCTTCGTTGGAATTGATGTAGCTGCGCAATATGCTGGTGCGATCCGTATAGCTTCCGTTATATGACACGACTTGGAACTGGTTGTTCGTGCGTGCAATATCTTTGAGAAAAAGCACGGTTTGTCCGTCGCTCACCATGTCGTCTACGCGAGAGAGTCCGGCATTGCGAACGTTCAAGGTGATGTCGCTGACGCTTGAACCGTCGGTCTTCCAGACATGTCCGCCTGACCAGAGCTCCTGGCCGTCGGTCATGTACCAATACGGTTCGGCGCGAATCACGGTCCAAACCGGGCGGTTAGTGCGGTCCGAAAGCTTGTCCGACAAGTCGGACCAGGTCCAGGGACCGGTTTGGGCCTTGGCCGGCAATGCCAGACCCGCCCAAATTGTCGCAAATGCAGCCAAAGCTGCGAGCGAGCGGTAGATAGATGATTTCATAAATGGTGGTATATGGAATTTAGGTCTACGAAAATACGAATGGCTGCATACGAAACTACAAATAGTTTATCCGTCAACTGATTCGTATATTCGTACAAAATTTGTATTTTCGTAGACCTAAGTTTGATTAATGTGGCTAAAATTGGCTAAATTATTGGCTCTATTCGAATTACTGCTAATTCAAACGATACAATGCCCCAGCATATCAAAAAATGACGTTTTTGTCAAAGGTAGATATGGTCTACGAAATTACGAATGGCTCATACGAAATTACGAATATTTGCACGAAACCATTCGTATTTTCGTAACAAATTCGTATTTTCGTAGATCTAGACCGTATTGTATCACGTTTTGTTGCAGATGAGCTCAATTGCCGCCAGCCACTCGTGCGGTTTGGCCGGATTGCAGAAAAGTGTGTCGGGTGGCGCGGTCTCGGGCAAGGCTCCTGCGGTGGAGGCGACACATGGCGTGCCGAATGCCCGAGCTTCGTGCAGCGGCAGGCCGAAACCTTCGTACCAGGAAGGGTAGAGCAGGGCAGCGGCGTGTTTGTATAAATATGCCAGTTCGTTGTCCGTGACAGTGTTTTTGTTCACTATGCACGGTAACGACGTCTGTCCGTGCGTCGGACACTTTTTAGCGCCGAGCACGACCGGCACCAGGTATTTTTCAGGATTTGTAAAATTGTACGCCGAAATCGCAGCCAAGGCGGTTCCTGTGTTTTTTCTCGCGTCAGATCCGCCGAGCATCAGGATGAAACGGTTCACATTCGGTGACAGCCATGCTGGACGTTGAGCTTCGGTCTCAGGCAGTGTCGGATCAAAAACGAAACGCGAAGTGCGATTTGCGTCCGCGCCGCATAAACGAATCGCATCGCGCCTTGTTCTTTCTGAAACGCAGTCCAGATGATCGGCTTGGCGTATCAGTCGTTTGACCGGCATGAGCTTGTGCCAAAGACGGCGCTTCCAGCTAAACCAGCGCGGCTCGAGCAGAAAAGACAGGTCGTGCAACAATAAATCGTATGGACGATACAGTTTTCCAGTGAATCCAAGATTCGGCAACAAAACTTTATCGATTTTGCCAATGCGGCGTTCAGCCGAACGAGTCAGCGATGCAATGCCCAACAAACATCCCAATGTCCAAAGTTTGTTGGGAATCCGCAAATGCAAATATTTTAAATTGTTTTGTTCGCAAAAATCTTTCACGATCGCCGACGGTTTCATGCCGGTCGTCACACAAGCAAACTCGTCCGGCGTCGCTCGTCCGGCGTCCCACGTTTTTTGACCGAGTGGATCGTCGTTATTCGTTATGCGTTTTACGTCGTTCGTTTCCGTTGTTTGTTGTTTTATCCAAATCCTCGCCACTCTTGGTATGCCCCCGCCAGTCGCATCTGCCAACGAACGCGCGTCAATCAAAATACGTGCCATACGCGTCGTCTAGCAACGTCGGTTCTTCGTCATCTTCGAGCTCCATGACTTTAACCACCTGGCGCAATATCTTTTTTTCGAAGTTATTAAACGAGAAAGTTTCGGCATGCGCCCGGATTTCCTTGGGATCATACGACTCTGCGCGGTGGCGGATGACCGCGTCGCCGATGTCTTCCCAGGCCTGACTCTCAATGTAAACGCCGGTTCTTCCCGGAATTACGGTCTCAGCCGCTCCGCCTTGGCCGTAGGCGATGACCGGACGTCCCGCAGCCATGGCTTCCACCGCCGTGATACCGAAGTCTTCTATCTGCGGATGGATGAAGCCGTAGGCATATCGGTAAAGCCGGGTCTTCTCCTCATCTTTTACCAGTCCGACGAATTTTGTTTTCGGCCCGGCCAGACGCTTGAGTTTTTTTAGTTCCGGACCCACGCCGAAAATAATCAACGGAACATTTAGTTTGGAAAAAGCTTTGACCACCAGGTCGAATCTTTTATAAGCCACAAGCCGTCCTCCGGCCAGCCAATACTCGCCGGGATGGCGAGACAGGGGAATATGGTCCGTGTCCACAGGCGGATGAATCACCTGCGCTTCGCGTCGATAATGTCGCCAGATGCGTTTGCGGCTGGTTTCCGAATTGGTGAGCATGGTGTCCGGCCGGTCAGCAGCCATGCGGTCCCAGATGCGCATCTGATGAAGGATGAAGGGTAGTGCTGCGCGTATGAAAGACGGATATTGCAAATCGGCCAGATAGCCGATGCGGTTTTCCCACAAAAATCTGGTCGGCGTATGCAGGTAACAGACATGCTTTGCCCTAGCCGGCACGATGATGCCTTTGGCGAATGAGCTCGAGGACGAGAGCACAAGATCGTAGCCGGAAAAATCCAGATGTTCTGCCGCGACCGGAAGCAGAGGCAGGTACCATTGGTAATAATTTTTCGCCAAAGGCCAGGAATTCAAAAAAGACGTGCGGATGTTTTGCCTGGCAAAATCAGGGTGCGAGCGCTTTGGGTTGTGGATGATGACGTGGGTGTGGGCTTGTGGAAAAATGCGCTGAAAAGCGGCCAGCACGCGTTCGGCGCCGCCGTCCTGAACCAAATAGTCATGCGCCAAAGCGATGCGCAGCCCGGAAAGCTTATGTTTTAGTTCCACGATATCCACCGGCATGCCGCCATTTTAAACTCGCCACCGCGATTTGTCGGCTGAATGTCAAGACTCCTGTCATTTCGACGGAGGAGTTAGACGACGATTGGAGAAATCCCTTTAACTAATTAACATGAACGACATGATGCATGAAGGCGTTCAACTTGTCTTGAGCGACGAATCAATTCATCGATCGGTATCCCTCCTTTGCGAAAAGTCGTAAAGTCGATGATAATTTTCCAGCCCGCGTGATTTATGGGATTTTTAGTCGGTTTGAATTGCTTCATAGTGGCCGGAGATGCTATTTGTATTTATATCTGACAGGATTCAAATTTTTATTCAGCCGCAGAGGATGTTTTGGCTGTCCCGATTTGTTGGTACCAAGGCAACGTAAAGGATGGATACCGCTTAGTATCTTTATAGCTGCCATGTCTCTTTGCATAAAGCTTCCGTGGTTACTCCAGGCGAGAACAATAAGTTTGGATTTTTTAGCAATTAATTTAATATATTTATTGTTTTCTTTACCGATAGGATCGGAAGCCTTTTTTATGCATTTCGGATCCGTGGCTCTGAAAGCGAACAGATTAGTAACATAAATACCATCGAATCCCCATTTTTTTGCATATTTGACGCATCGTCTTATGGTGTTATCGTCAACCTCCGCATCTGCCTTGCTTGGGTTTAGCATTACGAAATTAACGAAATTACCAGGTTTATTGTTCCATTGCCGTAAGAGCCAGTATCGATATTTTCCCGTTGGATCGATTAATGCATCTTTCTTTTTCATAATTTTTTAACTCTATAAATAACATCGTATCGTCCGAATTTGGCATTTGTAATTCGTAATTGTTTCAGTACGCTCCCTTTTTCTGTATCACGGCAAAGCACGCTTCGTTGCCTGCTTGTAGATTATTGAGCGGTGCAAGATCGCCAAAACCAACACGGTTTTGCGTTCGATGCGAAAAACGATCCGATAATCACCCACGCGTAGTTTGCGATGCCCTTTTAAGGATTTGCGCAGGGGAATGCCGAAAATCTCCGGCGCCACGGCGATTTTATTCTCAATGGCGTTTTTTATGCGCGCACGCCAAGCCGCATCCAATGCCGGTATGTCGTCATGAACGACCGACGGATGGTATTTAAGCTGGTAAATCATTTCCAGGCGTTGGCGTGAGAAAGGTAGGAGGCGCGTTTCTTTTCGCGTTCGTTGACGTTATCAAGCAAAGCCCCGTCCTCTTCTGTTTCCAGGGCCCGCCGGAGCAGGTCGAGCGCCACTGCAGCCAAAGAACTCGCGTCGCGTTTGGCGATGCGCTGCAGATCGCGCTCGACTGCGGCCGGAACGGTCAGGTTGATGCGGGTTTTGGTGGTTGGCATATACTGCAAAAAGTGTAACACGGGAGTAACGAATAGACAACCTTAGTACACCCCCTTCTTCTGTATTACCGCGAACGGCGTCTTCAGCAATATATAAAGGTCGAGCAGGGGAGACCAGTTTTCGATGTACCAGGTGTCGAGGCGCGCTTCGTCCTCAAATAAAAGGTCGCTGCGGCCGGAGATTTGCGCCATGCCTGTGATACCGGGTTTGATGGTGAGAACTCGACGTTGCTCATCCGTGTACTTTTCGACTTCGCGCGGTTGGTGAGGTCTTGGACCTACGAGCGACATGTCGCCTTTGATTACGTTTAAGAAGTTGGGCAATTCGTCGATGGACCAGCGGCGCAGAAAGCTGCCTGTGCGCATTACGCGGGGATCGTTCGCGATTTTGTAAACCGGACCGTTTTTGATGCTTTTTTCTTTGATCAACTTTCGTTCAAGTTCCAAGTTTTTGTTCGTATTAGAAAATTGCGGGCCGATGGAGAATTTTTTGTACATGCTCCGAAGTTTGTACGCCAAGAAAGTTTTTCCGCGTTCACCCACGCGTTCGTTTTTGAACAGGATGGGAAAGCCGTCTTCGATCAGAATCAACAAAGCGCCCAAAATCCAGAGCGGGGAAGTCAGGATGATGAGCAGGACGGCGAAGACAATGTCTTCCGTGCGTTTGGCAATGCGGCCCCAGCCGTCCAGCGGCGTGGGTTTGACTTCGATGAGAGGGATGCCGCCCGGCGTGCTGACTTCGATGTTGGTGAAGCGCGCGGCATATACGTCTGCCGCGTACCAGAAGTGCAGATGGTATTTGGCCGCGAAACTGATGATGTGCAAGGCCTGGTCTTTTGAAATGTTTGAGTCTGATAGAACGATGCCGCTCAGACGGTCTTTGGCGATCAGGGCTTTGAGTTGTTCTTTAGCAGATTCGTTCCAAGTCGGACAAAATTTGGACACTGAAAAACCCAGGATCGGACTCTCTTTGAAAGTCCTGACCAGACTGTCGGCCTGTGGATCCGTGCCGATAACTGCGATGTGGTCGTGGCCCAGACCCATGCGCAGCAATTGATGCTGAATAACGCGCAGGAAAAGTCGACCGAAAAAAACGAAGAAGATGGACAGTATCCAGATGGCGATCACGATAAAACGGGATTGGGTCAGTTCGCGTTGGAAGAATACCGAAGCGATCAGTACCATGACACCGGCCGTGCAGGCCAGGATGACGCGGCCGAATTCGTTCCAAGCCCGCCTTTGGCGGGTGGAGTAAAGACCGGCAATGATGAAGATAAGAATGTAAACTCCGATAAACGTCAGCGACGTCTGGATGTAAGCCTGGTAGGGAATGTCCTGCAAAATAGGCCTGACGTCCGTGGCAAAACGCGAATAGCGCAACAGATATGCCATGGCAGATGCGCAAGCCAGGGCCACGCCGTCGACAGGCAACTTGAGTGCGGTGAACGTCAGATTGAATTTGTTCATACGGTTATAAGTCATTATAACAAAAAACGCCTCGGTTTGCACCGTGGCGTTTTTATATCAGGCCGAACGATAAGCCGAATTCTGTACCCGGTACGGTCGGGCCGTTGCATTGTAGGGACGTTGCATGCAACGTCCCTACAATGCAACGGCCC
>Ga0315281_10010517_pt1 | contig 12746 bp, 13 predicted proteins | sample YL17G07_0_MG_FD_204540 | JGI IMG/M metagenome (GOLD analysis project Ga0315281, IMG submission 204540) | Sediment microbial communities from Yellowstone Lake, YNP, Wyoming, USA - YL17G07_0 | ecosystem: Environmental > Aquatic > Freshwater > Lake > Sediment | place: USA: Wyoming | collected... | reverse complement strand
AAAGGGACAAGGAATTGGTCGCCTCTACCACTGGCTTCGATTGGATCATTAATTGTCGATAGACTGCAACTTGGTATAAGACGCACCCTACACCTCTCGTAAATCATGAAAAGTACGGTAGGGCGGGCGTCCTCGCCCGCCGCCCTTTGGGGCGCAGTGCGCAGTTTAGAAGAAAGCACAGGCGAGACGCCTGTGCCACCAAGAGCACAAGAGAAAAACACGCCCAGGAATTACAAGACTGGAAGTCAGAGAACAGAGAACAGAAAACAGAAAACTGCCCCCTGGCCCCTGCCCCCTGACCGCTAATCCCCGCTTTTAACGCTCGCTTCCACCCGGAGGTGGTATTTGTCGATCTTGGAGAGGAGCGTGGGGCGGGATAGGCCCAGCATCTTGGCCGCCCGGCTGCGGTTGCCGCCGCTCAGGTCCAGGGCTTCGCTCACCAGGATGCTGCCGAAGCGGTCCATGAAGGTGTCGAACATGTTGTCGCCGCCGCTGAAGAGCAGGGTCTGGCGCACCCAGTGGCGCACGGTCTCATAGGTCTGGTTGTCGTCGGCCAGACGCACCGCGCCCGCGGCGCCGATGGCCTGGGAGATATCCTCCGGACGGATGGGATAGCCCCGGCTGAAGATCAAGGCCTTTTGCATGGCGTTGGCCAATTCCCGGACGTTGCCCGGCCAGTGGTAATTGGTGAGCATGGCCTTGGCCTCCGGGGTCATGCCCGGGTTGTCCAGGCCCATCTCCTTGGCGAACCGGGCCAGGAAATATTCGGCCAGCAAGGGGATGTCGCCGGGCCGGTCCTTGAGGGGCGGGAGCCACAGGGTGACCACCTTCAGGCGGAAATAGAGGTCTTCCCGGAAGCGCCCTTCGGCCAGGGCCGCCTCCAGGTCCCGGTTGGTGGCGGCGATGATGCGCACGTCCACGGGAATGGGTTCCCGGCCCCCCAGGCGTTCGATGCTCTTTTCCTGGAGGAGGCGCAAGATTTTGGCCTGGATGCTGAAGGGCATGTCGCCGATCTCGTCCAGGAACACGGTGCCGCCGTTGGCCTGTTCGATCTTCCCCACCCGACGGTTGACGGCCCCGGTGAACGCGCCTTTCTCGTAACCGAAGAGTTCGCTTTCCAGCAGCGTCTCGGGGATGGCCACGCAGTTGATCACCAGGAAGGGTTTGTTAGCCCGGAGACTGTGCTGGTAAACGGCCCGGGCCACCAATTCCTTGCCGGTGCCGGAGTCGCCCCGGAGCAGCACGGTGGCGTCCGTGGGGGCCACCCGGCCGATGGCCTTGTACACCTCCTGCATGGGTTTGCTTCGGCCGATGAGGGCGTCGGCCGAGGCGGTATCCGGGACCGCATCCATTTCCACCCGGGAGCGCATGAAGCGGCCCGCCTCCAGGGCCTGCTCGATGAGGGCCAGGATGTCCGGGATATCAAAGGGTTTGAGCACATAGTCGAAGGCCCCCAGTTTGGTGGCCTCAATGGCCGTCTCGGTGGTGCCGTAGGCGGTCATGATAATTACCGGGAGCTTCGCGTCGGTTTCGTGCATGCGCCGGAAAGTCTCCAGACCGCTCATCCCCGGCATGCGCACGTCCATGATGACCAGGTCCGGGACCCGGGCCTTCACCGTGGCCAGGGCCGCTTCGCCGTTGGCGGCCATCCACACGGCATGGCCCTCCTGGCTCAGCAGCTTCTCGAAACTTTGGCGCAACTGGGGATCGTCGTCCACTACGAGGATGGTGCCCATTCCTTCTCTTCCTTATACGGCAGGATGATGGTAAAAGTGGTCCCCTGGCCTTCTTTGGATTGGAGCCGGATGGAACCGCCGTGGTCTTCCACGATGCGGGAGGCGATGCTCAGCCCCAGCCCGGTGCCCTCTTCCTTGGTGCTGAAAAAGGGCTGAAAGACCTTGTCCCGGATGGATTCCGGCATCCCGGGGCCATTGTCGGCGACCTCGATGACTGCGGTCCGGCCCGTCTGGTCCGCCGTGCCCAGGCCCTCCCGGACCTTGATCAGGCCGCCGCTGCCCATGGCTTCGCAGGCATTGATGAGGAGATTCACCAGGACTTCTTTCAGTTGCTCGGGGTCGGCCGGGATCTCGGGCAGCTGGCCGTCCCGGGAGAGCTCCACCTTGACGTCGTAGGACTCCAGGCGGTGGCGCAGGAGTTGGAGGGCGCTGTCCACCACATCCGAGGGGCTGGTTTTCTGCATCTTCAACTTAGGAGGCCGGGAAAAACCCAGGAAATCTTCGACAATCCGGTCGATATGCTTAATCTCCTCGGAAATGACCTCGAAATCTTCCTGCTGGTTGGGGGTCATGTTGAGACTGCGTCTCAGGACGAACAGGCGCATGTTCACCGAAGCCAGGGGGTTGCGGATGCTGTGGGCGACGCCGGCCGCAAGTTTCCCCACCAGGGCCAGTTTTTCGGCCTGGAGGAGATGCTCCTGGCTCCGTTCCAACTGACTCTGGGCCTGCCCCATGTCGGCGATGAGGCTGTGCACCCCCCGGCTCAGGGCCTTCACTTCGTCGGGCAGAGGGGCGTCCCGGTCGGCCGGACCGGTTTTCAGGGCCAGGCTGCGGATGGGCTGCAGGATCTGCTTGATGAGAATGTAAGCCAGGGCCAAACCCAGCACCGCCACGCTGGGCATGACTACCAGGGCCAGGGTGTTGATGAACCGGGCCCGGGCCTGGCTTTCCGTGCGGGCCCGGGCAATGGCGTATTCCTGGATCAGCTTGGCCCGCTCACAGAGATTGTAAATGTCGTAGAACTGTTTGCGCACCTCCTGGTGCAGCCTGGCCCCGGCTTCCCGCTCCCCGTCCTTATACAGGGTAATGACCTGATCCCGGATCTCCAGGAGATTATGGTAATGGGTGTCGATCTCGTCCAGGATCTCCCCCATGGCCACCGTGTACGCCAGTTTCCGGGCCTTGAGGAGGGAGGCCTGGAAGGCCCGGTGATACCTGGCCAGTTCCTTTAGCCAGTCTGGGTTGCCGTCCAGGAAAAAATAAGTCAGGAAGCCTTTTTGCATGATGAGATTATTTTCCAGGTCATCCGCGGTCTGGAAGGAGGCGACATTCTGATCGATCAGGGAGGTGAAGAGATTGTCACTGGCCCGGGAATACCACATGGTGACCACACCGCCGGTCAAGGTGGTCAACATCAAGGCAGCCAGGATCAGAAAGATGCGGGCCCTCAGGCTAAGACGTTTCCACATAATTGGACCTTTTGGGGAAGGACTTGTAGGGGCGCAATTTATTGCGCCCGTTTCGCTGGGCGTGATAAATCACGCCCCTACATGCGGTTCTCGCTTCAAGTCTCATCCCTCCCGGCAGACCATATCCCCCGGTTTGACGGATGGTTCTCCGGTGATAATGCCCTTGGAGTCGGTCAAGGTGGATTCCAGCACCTCCACGGTGCCCAAGGGCCGGCCGGTTTGCCCCAGGATGCGCAGGTGCGCCCCGGGCCCAACGCCGTGGCGGCTGCCCAAGCCAAAGGCCACCTCAAAGCCGCCGTCCCGTTTCGTCACCCGGTAAATCTCGGCCCGTCCCATCCCCGCCAGGAGCGCCTCCCGTTTCAGAGACAGGAAAAACACGACGCCGAAGGCCAGACCGATCCCGGGCACGAGCCCGGCAGCCAGCCACCAGGGCGAGAGCCCGGCGTAGCGTCGGAGGAAAGATTTGGAGTTTTGGTGCAGGCTCTGTTCGTCCGCAAACACCAGGATGCGAAAGCCCGGGTTCGGCCGGGGCGAGACCGGGTCTTTGACCACCACCCAGAGGCGGTACTCCCCGGGCTGGAGGCCCGGGCTCACCGTCAGCCGGCCCCGCCACATATCCCCTCCCAGGAAATACCCTTTATGCACCGCGGTGATGGCGAGGTGCAGCCTTTCGGTGTCGCAGGTATAGCCCAGATCCTGGACGCCCTTGACCTCTCTATCCAGGGGGCCGTTGAGGTCAACGGTGGTTCCCGGCAGCACTCTGAGGACGTTGAGGGGCTCCCGGAATTGGACGATCAGGCCGTCCAGCAGGGCGAGAAGCGCCAGAAAGCAAAGAGCCCCCCCCGCCTTGCCGATCAGGTGGCGCCATCTCGAGGCCTGTTCCAGGTTCAATTTGCTGCTCCTGTAAGCGCCTTTGACGGAAGGAAAAACCTCACGCAAAGACGCAAAGGCGCAAAGAAGAAGGTTTTGCTGACTGCTATCTTGTTCATTTTACCACAAAAAAAGAGAGCCGCCTCTGATTTCCTTGATAACCAGAGGCGGCTCTCCACCGGAGGGATCTGACCGGCTTATTTTTTAAAGATGTCGGTTTTACTGACGTTCATAAACCTGAGAGCCTTGCCGGGTTCCTTGTAATAGACCCGGACCTCGTCCCCGGAATCCCAGGTGTCGTCCGGAGCCGAGAAGTATTCGTCGGGCAGCGAAAAGGTGGTTAGAATCTGCTGCCGGCCCGAGTAAATTGTGATGGTCTTTTTATCCCGGTCAATGGCGGGGAACTGTTTTCCCGCCACCAGGGGGCTATCCTTGGGCACTTTATCCTGCTGATCGATGAGGGTATAGGGAATCTGCTTGAAGCCATGGCTGGCGGTGTCAAAGATGGTGATCACCCGTTTCTGGGTATCGAGATTCATCCTTTTGCCGGCCTTGGGCAGCGGCCCGGTTTCCTGGGGATCCTTGGGCAGCGTATAAGTCACCGGGGGCAGCTGGCTGTAATCGGGCTTATTGGGGTCCGCTTTCACATCCCGAATGAAGGTCACCGTCTGTTTCGCCGGGTCAAAGGAGATGACCCGGCCCTGGGTCACCTTGCCCATTTCACCGCAACCGACACCCAGGGCCAGGCACAGGAGGGGGAGCAGTGTCCAGCAGCATACTTTCTTGGCCATATGAGATCTCCTTTTCAAGGATCGCACCTGCTCACCCGGCCACGCCGATTTCGGGCCTGGCCTTTTTGGCGGCAATTTCGGCCTTGGCCCCCTGCATCATCCGGACGAAGATATAGAGAGACATGCAGCTCACCAGGCCCAGGATGAGGACGGTGGCGGCCCCATCAAAGACACCGCCATACCCGGGAATCCCCTTGGCCAGCATCTTCAGGATGATGGACAGGGCGCAGCCGATGACGCACAGACCGAAGGCGATGCGGATGCCGTAGCCCTTGATGTACTTAGTGGCCACGGTGCCGACCTGGGCGCCCACCGCCGCGCCGCATAGCATGATCAAGGCCGCCACCAGTTCGGTCCGGCCCTTATAGGTGTAGGTGCCCGTGCCGTACAGGCCCGAGATCATCACCTCAAAGAGGTCGGTGCCCACGGCCACGTGGGTGGGGCAGCCGACAAAGTAGATCAGGGCCGGCATACGGATCAGGCCGCCGCCGATGCCCAGAATGCCGGCCAGCCAGCCGGTCAGGAGGCTGACGGAGATGGGCAGCCAGGCCGAGCAGTAAACCTGCGCCACGTTGAAATGGACCATGGGCGGAATCTTGATCTTGTGCAGGGTCTTGTGCCATTCGATCCCGGTGGCCAGTTTATCCACCTCTTTGCCGGCCGCCGCCGCCTCCCTTTCCTTGCGCCTCTTCTTGGCCACGTCGGCGAAGACCATCCAGGCGATAAGGGCCAGCAAAACCAGGTAGAGATAGCGCACTACTTTCTCCACCGACCCCAGGCGCTCCAGCCACATCACCATCTGCGCCCCCAATTCGAAGCCGACGATGGTGCCTACGAGCATGATGAGGCCGAGTTTGTAATCGACATTGCCGAATTTACCGTGGCGCATGGTGGAAATCAGGGATTTGCCGGCCATGTGGGCAATGTCCGTACCGATGGCAAAGGCCATGGGGAAACCCAAAATATTCAAGCCGGGGGTAACCATCCAGGCGCCCCCCATGCCGAAGAATCCCCCGATGATGCCTACGCCGATGCCTAAGATGATGAGGCCGGGCCAGAATATCTTGATGCCGGCGATGGGCATGAGAACGTATAGCCAGTCCATACGCTACCTCCTCTAAGACTTATTCAACATAGCAGGAAGGAAGTTACTTCCTTTTACTCCCTCCCCCTTGAGGGGGGAGGGTTGGGGTGGGGGTGAATGGAACTTGCTTTCTGCTCTGAGTAATAAACAACCCTCAATGTTCCGCCAGTTCCCGGGACCTGAGGTCAAGGCCGATGTGGCCCATGATCAGGTCGGCCAACACCCCGAAGATCAGGCCCACCACGGGAATGATGATCACCGTCACCAGGGCGAAGAGCAGATGGCTTTCATTGTAAAGGTTGGCCCACCAACCCAGCCAACCGGTAGCTATCCGGGTGTCCGCGACGATGACCAGGGGCGCGGCGGCGGGACCGGCCGCGCCGGCGATTCCCGGGAGGCACAGGCAGGCCAGGGCGCTTAGGCCGACGATTCTTGCCAGCAATTTTTGCATGTGTTTGACCTCCTCTTCTTAGCGCACGATGGTTACTTCGCAAGGCGCATGGGCCACCACCTTGGCGGCGGTGCTGCCCATCAGGACCCTGGCCAGGCCGGTGCGGCCGGTGCTGCCCAGGATGATCCGGTCATATTTCCCGTCCTCGGCCTTCCGGATAATATTGTTGGCGGGCACCAGGCCGGTTTCCAGGTCGGTCTCCACCCTGAGGTTTTTGGCCTCGAAGAGGGCTTTGGCCTTGGCAAGGTTGGCCGCGGCTTCGGCCTCCACCTTCTCCTGGATGTTAGGCGGCATGTCGTCATAGATATCCTTGGCGTCGTAAGCCACCGACATCAGCGTCACCCGCGCCCCCTGTTTTTCCGCCAGTTCCAGGGCCCGCTGTACGGCCTTCATGGCATGTTCCGAGCCGTCCGTCGCCACCAAGACTTTCATAAAAGGGCCTCCTTAGTTGTCGTGCCATCCTTCAGTGGGGGGAATATGCTCTCCTGATACTTTTCAAGACCTGGGCAACATTCTTGAGGTCAAAATACTGGGCCGCAGGCCGCTGTAACTCCAACTGCAGCCTCTTTTCTTGAAAGGAGGGAAGTCGGCGCCTTCGGCAGACCTCAAAGTTAAAGGCGGGGGCCCGCCCCTCCCCTTGCGGGAAATACCCGAGGGCCCTGGCGGCCTGGACTCTCGCTGAACTGTTGCCATTAAAAATGGAAGCCATCTCACCTCACCGCCCGGTAATCACTCGGACCTTCCCCGGTTGGCGATCCGCGGTCAACTGCATAAACAACCCCGCCCTGTAGATCTGAGCAACGGCCGTGCCAGGATGAGAGACCGGAGAACAATAGCTAACTTATTGATTATGTTGCGGTTAAATGGCAGCGAGTGGGCGCCGGGCCCAGGTCGGAGGGCAAGCTCTGTCAGTATTTTTTACAGAGTGTAAAGCGGCAAAACCCGGATTCCGGAAAGGGTTGCTCGAGCCAGGGGCCAGCTATGGCCGGCAAGAATATTGCTTTCTCTGGCACTCTTCTTGCTTATTATCAGGAGAGGATTCTGCTATATTTTAAATGAGTTGGGAAATCAACGGAATAAAGTCCAGCAAATGCCGCGTTGAACCGGGTGAGGCGGCGGCAAGATTGACGGTATCTTTCTATATTACTAAGCAGCCATTCATGAGCCCTCGGCACACCCGGAAAACATGAAAACTCCGGTAGGGCGGGCGTCCTCGCCCGCCTCCGGAGCGCTCCGACGCTTCAACTTTTCTGGGCAGAGCCAAATATGGTAGAAACCCTCAACTTATTTAAAAACCTCTATCGGCAATGGAAATCTCGCCGGCCAACCACCCCCAGGCCCGAGGTTTCCGAGATCTTCCGCTTCAAATATGCCTGCTTCCGGGACTTGCTCGATTCCAACGCCCAATTGTTGAACATTATTTCCGACGTTGAGGTAAAACTTCAGGGCCAACAGATCTTCGGCATGTCCTACGTGCGCTCCCAGGCCACCAGGGCCGCCTTCCACGCCTTCCGCATGGTGAAAAACCTGGACGTCCTCTCCGGCCACCAATATCGAGCTCTGTACGAGGTGCTGGAGAACGTCAACGCCAACATCAAAGCGGAACTGGGGAAAAGAAAAGAGTTGGCCGTAACTGAACTGGTCTTGCCCTATTCCCGGATTACCAAAGAAATGATGGATTGGGTGGGCGGCAAAAACGCCAACCTCGGAGAAGTGCTGAATCGAGTGGACCTCCCCATCCCGCCCGGATTCGCCATCACCACCCTGGCCTATACCTCTTTCCTGGCCCACAACGACCTGGTGGACGAAATCAATAAGCGAAAAATGGCGCTAGACCCCCGGGACCCGGCCACCATTCAACAGGTGGCCGAAGAAATCCAGGCCCTGATCCGCAACGCCGAACTCCCCCCCGCCCTGGCTGGGGCGATTGGGGAGGCTTATAGGTGTTTGGAGGAGCAGGTTGAGGGGAGGGCCGGGGGAGCGCAGCTCCCCCGCCCTCCCCTCAAACTCCTCTCCCAACCCCCTTTATGGGGTTGGGGGAGAGGGTTTGGGAGAGGGGGCAGGGGCCTGTGGCCCCTGGCCCCCTCTCCCAAAATTCTATTCCTCTTCCCTAAAATACCGCATGGTGGTCTTCTTCAATTCGGCGGTGCTGAAGAGGATTTCGTAGTCGGCGATGCCGATATCCCTGGAGATGCGTGCCGCCAGCTTGGTGATCTCCTCAGGGGTGCGACCGTGTAACATGGTATAGAGGTTATAAGGGAACTCGGGGGCCGGGGTCCGGGCGTAGCAGTGGGTGACCGTGCGGTAGCGCGCCACTTTCTGGCCCAGGCGGCGCAGGTCCGCCTCCGGGACCTTCCAGGCCACCAGGGCGTTGGCGGCGAAACCCGATTTCTGGTGCCGCAGGGTGGCTCCGAAGCGCCGGATGTAGCCCTTGGCCATCAGGCTGCGGATGGCGCTGAGCAACTCCTCTTCGGGCACTCCCAGTTGCGCCGCCAGCTCCAGAAAGGGCTCCGGGGTGATCTCCAGGTCCCGTTGTAAGGCCAGGACCACTTGCTTTTCCAGTTCGGATAACATCAACAGGCATGCTTTCGGTCAGCCAGGTATGCGAAACTATAGAATAATTACTCTCGGTTTGGCAAGGTTCAGCAGGTCTAATCGGTGAGATAGTTTAATGATTTGCTGACTGCTGACTGCTGACCGCTGCTTACCAGCTCACCCGGTCCCCCGCCTTGATACCGTGTCGGTCACTGAACCCGGCCGGGACCTCCAGCACGTAATCCACCGGCCCCGGGGAACAATAATCCCTGGCCTGATCCAGATGGGAGACGTTCTCCTCCAGCCCCAGCACCCGTCCCTGGGCAATCCAGATGATGTCGATGGGGAATGCCATGGCCCGCATGCAAAATACCTGTCTCTCCCTCCCGGACAGGGCAAAGAGCATACCCCGGCCATCGGGCAATCCCTTCCTAAAGCCAAGCCCTTGATAGAGCTTCTCCGGCGTGGCCACCACCTCGGCTTTAACTATCGCCTGGCCGATGCTCACCGTGGTCAAAGGGTTGCCGTACTCGGACAATTCCTGCCCCCGGGCCGGAACCCCAAGATCAGCCCACCAGAAAATCAGGCTTAGCAATAAGCCGGTGATCGCCAGCCTACCGATCTTCAGCATGCGCCCCCAGGAGCAGTAGTGTCCGGCAGGGTTATTGCATCATTAAATCTCGTTCCCAAGCTCCTGCTTGGGAACGGGGTTCTGAGCCCCAGCTCCGCTTGGGGACCTTAATGATTATTACCATGATTCATTACTTAGCCGATCATAGCAAAGCAGAAGCTTTGCCTCCAAGTGGGTTCCCAAGCAGGAGCTTGGGAACCAGAAAAACCTATCCATCCAGTAAGGGATTCTTGGTGGCACCAGGCTTTCCAGCCTGTGATGGCGCAGGCTAAAGCCTGCGCTACATTTTTCATTTTTCCAGTCAAGCCGCTCATGCAAAATGCCTGCCGGACACTACTGCCCCAGGAGACTTTTTGCGCCAACCAAGTTCTCATTTGCATAACGAAACGCATCCATTAGCCGTAGGGCGAGGTTCCCTCGCCTCCAGACCGGGCGGGGGGACCCCGCCCCTACACGGATCAGGCCCTTCTCTTCATGGTTTTGGGTAATCCGACGGGACTTTTTGGGAGAGCGCGGCCCGCGTCAGTCAGTCAATCCTTTTCATACTCCACCAGCATTTCGGCTTCGTTCCCGCACCGGGTGCAGACCGATGGTGCGCTTCAGCCGCGGCGGCTGAGGCGGGCCTTTGGCAGACTCCCCCAGCACCGCCTCCTCGCATTTGATGGTCATCTCCGCCTCATTGCCGCAATTTTCGCACATGCAGACCATGGTTTTTTTGGGTCCCATTGGCTTCCTCCTTTGCAGCCTGGCATCACCCCAAAATTAAGACTGCTTTCCCGAATAGCAAATTTCCCCTGGAGATGTCCCTTTTAGGGACCATGGGGCGGCGCTCCCCACCGCGCCGGGGCGGGTCCCCAGAGCGCGAGTTTTACGCCGAAATTTTTTTTTAGACAGAGTCCCCGGTCCCCCTTGTTTTTTCCGGAAGCATGATTAAATTAAGATTGCCAGGGAGATTCAGCCCGAGTACCGAGATGGTGCCGGGGAAACGATCCTCGGGCGGGACCCAATCAGGTTCCCTTCAGGCTGAACTTCAGGCGTAACTGCTTTGGCCCTGGGCCGAGGCGGCCTTCTGGATAAGGCAAATTTCAGAAGGACCGATGGGGCGCTAGATGCGGAAGGTGGCAATAGCAGCCCGTAGCCACTGCCAAGGCAGTTATTACAGGCCACGAACCGTTTAGGAACTGGGCAAAACCCCTTCTCCTGCGGGAGAACCGATAACGATTTCGTGGTCCTGGTGGAAGCCGGGGAATTATCAGACGTCTGCCCTCGTTTGAGGAGAGCATCTGGTTCCCCGGCTTCTTTTTGGCGCCGGGTAGCGCAGGCTTTCCAGATTGTGCCGGCGCAGGCTAAAGCCTGCGGCTAACTGATTCCCCAGCAAAAAGGCGGGCCTGGCGCCCGCCTTTTTTGCCTGGGGTCCCTGCCCCGGCAGCAATCCGCCTCAAGGCCTTATTTCTTTTCCTCCTCCAATTTCCCCCGGGTTTTAGTGCCGCACAGGGGACAAAGGATGTCGATCTCGTTTTCATCGCCGATGAACTTTTCCCGAAGCTTCTCCGGTCCCAGAAAAGTCACATCCCCACAGGCGCACTGGGGGCACTCGGCCCGCACCGTGTATTTCCGCTTGGACATTTCCCATCTCCTTTAAAAGAGTAATTGCCTGGCTCGCCATTCAGCCGTCAGCGGTCAGCAGTCAGCTTTCAGCCATGGATAGAGGGTCGCCCGCAGATAGGGCGGGGAGACCCGCCCCTACGTAAGACCTGCCGACCTCTTTCATTGTGTCGGATGTTCATGGTGGCTCGTTCCAAAGCTCCAGCTTGGGAACGCAGTTGTGAACCCAATCTCCGCTTGGGCACCTTAATAATTATTACCATAAATTCATTCCATTAGCCAATCATGGCAAAGCAGGAGCTTTGCTTCCAAGGGGGTTCCCAAGCAGGAGCCTGGGAACCAGAAAAACAGCCGACGGCTGAAGGCTGATAGCTGACCGCTGACGGCTATTGGCCGTCGTTCACAGCCTCACCCCGATGTTGATCATACAGGGCCAGGTATTCCCTGAGCCTGTCCGGAATGGGCAGCCCGTAGGGACAGCGCTCCACGCACTCGGCGCACTCGATGCAGTTGCGCACCGTCTCCATGTATTTGGCCGAGAAGCCGGCGGCCTTGGCCGCACCCATGCGGTGGGCGACCACGCCGTAAAGCATGGCCGGGGTGATCATCACCCCCTGGGGACAGGGCTGGCAATATTCACAGCGGCGGCAGAATTTATCCCCCAACTCCGCCCGGTAGCGGGCCATCTCCGCCAGGTCCGCCGGGGTGACCACGTTTTCGGCGGCGTACAAGTCCACCACCTCATCCACCCGCTCCACGGCATCCCAGCCGGGCAAAGGGATGATGTCGGGAAACTGCCGCAGAAACTTGAAGCACAGGCGGGCGTTATCCAGCAGGCCGCCGCCGAAGGGCTTCATGGCCAGGATCCCCATGCCCCGGTCCCGGGCCAGGGGGTGCAGCTCCTTTTGGGCCGCTTCTTCCGTGAAGTTGAAAGGAAATTGGATAACGCTGAACAGGCCGGTTTTGACCAGTTTAATGGCCATTTCCAGGTTGTGGGAGGTGACGCCCAGGTGGCGGATTTTTCCCGCTGCCCTGGCCCGGACCACCCCTTCCAGGGCGCCGTCCGGCCCGATGATGGCCTGGTAGTCGGTTTCCTGGGAGACCTGGTGGCACTGGAAAATATCCAGGTAATCGGTGCCGAGCCGGCGCAGGCTCAGGTCGATATCCTGTTCCACCCCTGGCCGGTCCCGCTTCAGGCTCTTGGTGGCCAGGACCAGGCCGGGGCGCGCCAGCCCCTTGAAGGCCCGCCCCATCTTCTCCTCGCTGTCCAGGTAGACGTTGGCCGTATCAAAGAAGGTCACGCCCCGATCAAAAGCCCGGCGGAGCACCGGCACCGCCTCTTCCATGGTGAGGCGAATGATGGGGATGCCCCCGAAGCCTACCTCGGAGACCTGCAATCCGGTGTCACCCAGCATCAGATAGCGCATAAAACCGCTTCCCCTATCCTTTCTTCTTCCCTTCCCGGAGGCAGGAAAAGATTGTCAGATAACTTGCCCCTGTGCTACATTTTTAACCAGTTTTAATATGAGACTGTTTCGAAAGTGTTTTTGAGAGGAGGGCCGGGGGGCCGCAAG
>Ga0315281_10010516_pt1 | contig 12746 bp, 24 predicted proteins | sample YL17G07_0_MG_FD_204540 | JGI IMG/M metagenome (GOLD analysis project Ga0315281, IMG submission 204540) | Sediment microbial communities from Yellowstone Lake, YNP, Wyoming, USA - YL17G07_0 | ecosystem: Environmental > Aquatic > Freshwater > Lake > Sediment | place: USA: Wyoming | collected... | reverse complement strand
AGCCCACAAACTCCACGCAACTTGGTAGCGTACGGACCTCCAGAAGAGGGTACAAGGCTGTGGACCCCGCAGGGTGGGTTCAAAACGTCGCGAAGAACGACGTGAAAATCCCACCGGCGGCCCTCAAATTCACTTATCTCTTCATTTCTGTTGGAATTGGATTGTATAACATAGTCTATACAATCCTCTCGTGATCCCAAGTGTCTATGATCGAATTGAAACGCGTTCAGGAGATGCTGGTTTTCGTTTGAGGCGCTCGTCGTGGTGGCCATGGAGGGAAACACCCTTACGCTGAAGGTGTATGAGGGCCTTTCCGGAGAGGTTTACGTTGATAGATCGAATGCAACGTCAAGTCGGCGCGGGCACTTGCGAGGTGTGTGAGAAGCGTCCGGCAACTAGGAAAGCCAAGTTCACCGCCAACTATGTTCAGTCAAGCGCAGCCGCTATCTTCGAAGAAGAAGGATTGGCAGATGTCATTCTTGAGAAGAAGGTGTGCGAGGATTGCCTCGCTTCTTTGCAGAACGCTAAGAACGTGAAGGACTTAACATTCCAACGCCTGTGATTTCAGTGATCCGCGCGGCTAATTCTGATCGTGGCCTAGGCTGGTAATGGTTAAAGGTTTGAGGTACTGCGTCTAAAGGAAAGTGGGCCGGTAGTTCAGCCTGGTATACCGAAAGATATGAGAGGGCCAAAGAACGCCCGGTTTGCAGGTTCTCACCAAAACTCCGGGAGGTCGCGGGTCCGAATCCCGCCCGGTCCACCAAACCTCAGGTCAGGTCTGGAACCCGAAAAATCGCGGAATTTCCGCGAGCCCGTGCTTAAAAGCGCGAAACAGAACAGAGTCTCAACCTAGTTCCTGCTTAATCAAGTTTGGGGGATTTGCTGACAGGTTCCTTCTGCTTAGGAGAAAGAGAGAGGATAGAGTTCAAAGTGAAGTTCGTATCAATCCGAACTTCTTCATGACTCGATTTGGAACCGGTGACGCGACAAGGTCTAAATGTGGTCTGACATGATTGTTGCGTGGAAAATCCGTGTCTTGCTTATATAACGAAAGGGAGGACGTATATGCAAGCACAAAGCGAGTTGTAGGGACGGGTTCCAAGCGGGTTGGCAATGTTCGGGAGTATGCTGACTGATCTCGTTGTTTTTGCGGCTGTGGGAACGACGGTTGCAACAAGCGGTTTTGCCGCATACAGTTCACATAGAATGTCGATATTGGACGACATGATTGGAGACAGAAAGCTTGCTATCCTACTTCAGCAACATGGCATTCTTGAGAACTTCCTCAGGGGAGGTCTCGCCTGCGTAGTTTGTGGCGAGATTCTTCATCGTTCCAACCTTCGTCTGATTGTATTACAGGAACGAGACCTTACGTTTACATGCGACAAGATTCAATGTACTAGTCAACTGATTGCAGAACAAGCTCGCATGTTAGATCACGGCGTGTGGGGCTAATGCCCCTTATTGATACAGTGTTACAAGTCCTTGGTTATCTGAGTCTTCTTGGACTCTCTGTTTTTGGCATCATTCGGTTTGTTCTACGAAGGATCCAGTCTCATAATAGGCAGAAGCGAAAGGAATCGCTAGAGTCTTCACTTGAGGATGTGGAAAGGGCCGTTCAGGTGAAGATAGGGAGGGATTTCGGAGTTATCCCCGACAACCTTCCCGTCCGGGTGATACCCACAATCCAGCAGACAAGCATTCTCGCTGCACCCGTTGAGGAAAGCGTGCAAGAAAGGATTACAAGGAGAGTTAGACGGAAAAAGGCTGAAAGGGAAAGAACGATAGTACTTCACGTTCAGGATTATGAGATAGATTTTGGGCAGCCAAGCCCGGAAACACAAGAGGACATTATCAAATGGACCGTCGTTGCCAATACCCAACGCAAGTCAAGAGAATACATGCCATTTGAAATTGCAAATGCCATAGTGAAAAGGAAAACCCAAGAGTACAGCTTTGAACTTGCGAATGAGAGGAAAGTCTCCTCCGAATGCATTGAAGTCGCTGAACACGAAGATGTGGAACCAAGAACTTATCGTAAGGTGTCAGCACTCAGCAGTGAAGAAATCAGCAATCTGCAGCGTATTGCTCAAGACGGGTCCAGTACAGGTCCAAGCGTGGTCCATGAATGCAGGGAAAAGGTGCGAGAGGTCCTCGACAAATGCTTTACTCAGGCCGTGAGTCGCAGGATCATAGAAACCCGTACTAAGGTGAAGAAGGCTGGAGAAGTAAGTGGAAACAAGCAACTGAGACTAGTTGAGGAACTCCTCGAACAGGCTGAGTCCGCACTGGACGCCGATGCCCAAACTGCCTTTGATTACGCGGACAGGGCCGAAGGAACTTTGAAAACCACCCTTGAAAGCATGCATCAGATAATTCTGGAGAGGGTGGAGGAGTTTCCGCCCAGAAAGAAACGTGAGCTTGACATCATCAACTGGAGTGGTGTCACTCTGGGAAAGAGCTCAAGCGTAGGCAGATATGCAAAGCCTGAACTTGATCAAATCAGGGACAAATTCGGCGGATTGTCCGCAATCGAAATTGCCGAATTAAGCTATCGGTTCGGCGTGATCTTGGTTTACATTTACAATTTTCCTGGAAGAACACCCCCCGAAATAGCGGAGGAAACGACGCTCCTACCAACAACAGTAGCCGCAGAAGTTCATTTTCTAGAGAAACTTGGGTACGTGCGATCAATTCGGAGGGAACGCATGGCACGTCGGTGCTACCCACAAGTAAGTATTTCATCTCTCCATGCCAATGGCAGATTTTTCCTCGGGAAACATGTTCTCATTGTAGCCGACCATGTTTCACCTGCAAATGTCAATGGACGGAAAGTATTTGATATGTCCGGAGAAGGGAGCGGACTGCGATTTGTTCTCTCAGAACTGGCTCCCCAATCCGTGGAAGAAAAGATCCGCAACGGAAAATTCGCAGTCGGAATTGTTCGCGAACTGAAACCTGAGGAAGCTAGCTTATCCACCAACACTTTCATTGTGGAAGTCGATGATCAGGCAGCGCTAGTGATTCAAGAAGCGATCGGTTTCGAAACAGGGAAACAAGAGGTTCTGGAGAGTTTCTTCGCAAGTAGACAAAGTGGCTACTGATGGAAGTTCAGGGCACAGGTCGTCTTGACAGAACTTGCCATAGGAAGGCTTCGATAAGACTTGAGAAGCGGGCGCACAGATTTGTTGATCCCTCGTTCTTGAGGTCGCTAGCTGATGTTTGAGCCAAAGGGTTACAAGAATACTTGGCAAAAGTTTGAGAACAATGTCTATTTTGTTACCAAAAAAATACTGGGCGACCGATTCATAGTCAAGTGGAACAGAGTTGTCGGTAATGGTCTAACACCCGACGTTGTCGTTTTGGAATCGTGGGTGGACGACATGGGACCCGGAGACATTCCATTCTTGTTAATTGAGGCACACAATAATCTGCGAACCGACGACGAAGAAGTGAACCGTGAAAAAGACGAACAGATGACGAAGTATTCGCAGATATGTGATTCAGTTCTCGTCACACCTTCAGGTTTCGCGAATAGGCCGTATGTGATCAGATCTGAGGGGAAGTATCGCATAATAAGCTTCAGCGTTTTGCCGCTTTTCCTGCGTTGCGTGAAGAGCATGAAGATCACGACAGAGGAAGATGTTACCGGCAATGTGCCAGTCTTCAACTTTAAACCGGTCCACGAGCGCTTTGAATTGGAACTCGGGAAAAGCGTAGATAGGTGCCCGAACTGTAAGTCTGAGGCGTATCCAATCTCGCTAATCTACTGCTCTCACTGGAACTTGAATTTTCATACTGACTATCTTGATGTAGAGACGTTAGAGCACAAGGTTGTCGTTAATAGCTATGCAGAATGTGATGGATGCAACTGGCACAATCACCATGGTTTCAATTACGAGGAGTGTCCCTTTGCAGAGGTATCCTACAAATACCAATGCAAAGAGTGCGGAGCCATTTTCGAACCCGAATCGTCTGACTACGTGACCAACTTTGTGGATTCTCATCTATATGATCTAATGGCTGAGTGCGATTTCTACTGTAAAATGGAGCGGCAGGGTAAATAAGAGGCTTCGAAATGATTGTTCAAGCAAGCGATGAGAAGAAAACGTCGGTCGCAAGAACACCAAAGATTGAAATAAGAACCTTCTCGGCTGGCTCCGGGTTCTTCCTACGCCCTCGGCGTCCTCTTCCTAATATGAGTCTATAGTGTGCAAGAATCGCAAACACATATCCGATCAGGAGTATAACTGAACTGGAGCAAGCTGCCGCCGGGAATTTTGTGAGTTGAAACCAGCGTATTGATAATGGTAATGCTAGGCCGAGTGACCCTGCCATTATCATTGCGACGATCACAAGCCAGTCCGAGTAAGCGATCCAAGAGGTTTCATTTTTATCACGCATCTGAAGCTCTCTCTGGATGCGAAACATGAGGATGACCGATCCAAAGCCAACCACCGTTGACGCAACGTTGGCTACGATACTCATGTCGTCTTGCGTCTGGCAAACCTCACTGAGAGCAGCTATTCTCTCTGATGACTATGGATGAGGCCATAAGTCTTGGTATGGAAGTAAATTGCCAACTGAGGTGGTGGTCACCAAATAATCGAGAATGTCAAAAGTGAAAGAAAGTCTGTCGTCGAAGGTATTACTTTGTGAACGGGTAGTTGTTCACGAGACTGATGAGCCATCAGAAGTGTCTTCTAACGGTGTCGCCTCGCCTTAGTCTAGGATTTAGTTGTCGTCCTCACCTTTCAGTAGATAGTGACAGCTATACTTGCGGAATCCTCAAAGAGCCGCCCTCTGCCCATGCATTTCCAAGAGTCACCGTTCAGGACCCTTTTGGATGGGGCAAGGTATTGAACGCCTGTAGAACTCCATATGCATTGAAATCGATCCCTGCTTCCTCGCGATAGTCAAGAAAGGGCGAATTTGCGATGTGGATGCCTGATTCCTGGCCCTCAACAGTTAGCGTAATTAAGGTTCTAAAGTATAACAAGTAAACCATCATTATCCTCTGAGCGATATGGAGAATGTTACTTGTCAGAGAACGAGCTTCTTGCGAAAATTCTCACAAAGGTTGAATCGACGGACGAGACAATGCGAGAGATGCTCAAATGGACCAGATTTGCCAACTTCAGCAAGTTGCGGGAAACTCTGGAAACTGAACTGGATACAGATGAAAAGAAAATAGCTTATGATGATTCTGACGGAGCCAACGGACTGAAAGAGTTAGCTGCCCTCTCGCACGCTCCGCAGGACACAATCTACTCGTGGTGGCAAAGGTGGTTTCGGCTCGGTTTGGTCACAGAGAGTGAAACTCGTAAAGGTAGAATGAAGAAGATTGTGTCGTTAGATGACGTCGGATTGAGCGCTACGAAGACAAGAGTGCGCGCTCAACCTGTGAAAGCTAAGAAAGCCTCTGAAGCAAATGGAGAACATGAGGTTCGATGAGCTCGACTGAACGAACAGATGTTTACGAAGATATCCAGCGGTACATTAGGATAGTTGCCATTTCATCTATTTCCGACAGGGCGAAGAAAGTCATAAACACCTACAAGAAAGCTGAGGTATATCGTGCACTTGATGGCAACACTCCTGATGAAAAGATGCATGCAATGACAAAAGGTCCGACACGTACAGTAACATTCTGGGTGCAAGAATTCGTTACACATGGTCTGGCAGCGAAGGTAGGTCGCCTCGAGAAAGCTCTATTCACGCTGGAAGAACTAGGCATAGATGCTTCCTCACTCAAGAGAGAAGGGGCGAAACAAGACAGGGGCGAGTGAAGACATATGGACGAAGACGTGGCTAAAATCATAAAACAGAACGAAACGATTATCATGCTACTTGGGAGAATTGCTTTCAAGAAAGAAGAAGTAAAGGAAATTGTAACAAAGAAGAAGCAGAATCCAGATAGGTACGTTGATGGATACAACGCTTGCGACGGAAATCATACCGTAACTCAAATAGCAGCCATTGTCGGTGTTAAGGCACCGACACTGGTCCCAATCCTTCAACAATGGGAAGAACTTGGAATCATATCCGAAATTGAAAAACCGGGAGGAAAATTCTACAAGAGGATATTCCCGATTTGAGGTAGCAAGGCTTGAGCGAAACAAAATCTGCTTTGAAAGAACTCCGGGCAATCAAGAAACTGCTCATACTCCTTCTGATCAAGTCTAATGCTACGTCTGAGGAAATAGGCGAAACTACTGACGTTGATTCAAGCCTGATCAGAAAGATGTTCCCTATGAGGAGGCTAAAGAAATCTGGGGTATGAGCCAGGTTCTAATCGGCCTGCGCTAGATTCCAAAACGAAGCCGTGAATTTGGAATGCCCCGAGACGTCCTCTCCGACAAGATACTTCAAAGAATTCTATCACACCCTAATGTCAAAGGAATGAACAAACAGTCAGTAAGAAATGCAATTTCGAAGATACACAAGGACAACTACGGCGTAACGATGGACGCCGCAGGCTGTGAGTATGCCAAAAGAAAAAGCTTCAGCATTTATAGGAGCTTGGGTCCAGCGGATAAGCAGAGCCTGCAATTCATAAGACAGAGGGAAGTCACTGAAACTCTGATTCGTAAACAAGAGATGCGCCCAAAGACCATATCTGAGAAGCTCGATATTCAGACCCCCTTCATCAGAGAAGCTAATGATAATGCGGCAGCATACTTCTACATCTATGTACTGGAAAATTCTCTGCGAAAAATAATTCTTGAAAAACTTGGACAGGGACAGGACTGGTGGACTGATAAGGGGAAGGTCTTAGAGGACATCCAAATTTACGCGGCTAGAATACAGCAGGCAGAGAAGAAATATCCCTGGATGAAGGAGCGAGGAGACCACCCATTATACTACGTTGGTCTCTACGAACTGTTCAAAATCATAGAGACAAATTGGAAATTGGGCTTCAAAGATGTTTTCGATGATTTAGAGCTCCTGCGCGCATGGATGAAAGAGAGCGTGCCCATAAGGAATCTCATCGCTCATAATGTGAAAACAAGGTTACAGGAGCGACAAAACATCAAGATGAAAACGGACTATATCTCAAGACTCATCGAAAGATGGTATAAGGAGCATTCACCTAACCAAGTCAACACGGCGAATTGAGAGCAAACGGGTTTATCTAAGCGAGAAAACGTTGCGTAAAGTGAGCCAAGCTTAGGAAGACATGACTTTGATCTTGAAAAACGCTGAAGAGGCAACAAGGATTGTCGAGAGTTTCCTAGAAGACAGATTTTCCGCCAGTATGGAAACTTTGGAGGAACGGGGAGTAGATTTTGACGGCACTTCCTTTGAGGTTTCGGGTCATTGGACAGAACCTTCAGAAAAATCGAAGACAGGCGAAGGACGAGGCTCGTGAAGCTACACCTTGAAGAAATTCGAAGTCTGAGAGTTCATAGCAGGTAATCGAGGGCTGATGTTCTGACCGGCAGCTCACGAGTCAATAGATCATTAGCGCTTGGGAATTGCTCAGGTTCATAGATGGTGCTAGGTAATCCGATGGACAATTTCTCAATGTCAAGAGTGCGGAAACAGAATTGAGAACTTATTATTTTTCGCTCCAGAAACTGTTTTTTCTGCCGTCGCAATAATTCGGTCGTTTCAGGGTAGCAGGCCACGTACAAGCAAAAGAGCTCCGCCCACTCCACAGACGATAGCGTCAACAAAACGTAACCATACTGGAAGAGCGACCAGAGCCTGAGCTGGCAATCCGTAGAAAACAAAGGCTTCGGGAATCATAAGGACGATTGGAACGAAATAAAGTATCAAACCGATTGCTATGAAAGGTAACCGTTTCCTAAACGGGCGACGTCTGAGCGGCCCTAACGATATGGACGTGGCATCGAAGGTCAATTGCACTATTAGAAATTGGATATTTAACAAATGCAGGGTGCACAAATCGTGATCCACTAGTTCACCGAATGACACTCGAACATGGACTCGTAAGAATGCAAGGCAAAGACCAACGGACACACACGATGGAGTCTCAAACGTAAAACCGACGGCGATGATCCCTCATAAGTCATATATCTTGACCTGCGCTCTTGAAGCTTGGTGTAGCACCCTGAGCCAAGAAAACCATGCTTTAGTGAAACGACTTGATGCTCTAATTAACGTCATTCTTGAAACGGCAAAACTGAACGATAAAGAACTCAAAGTCATAGACAAGGTGCGAATACTCTCAGCCGCTGGACTTCGACCAGTGGAAATTGCCAGCATTTTGGGCATCACAGTTAACCAAGTGAATGTAGGTCTTCACGAACTGAGGAAGAAGAAACAATCGAAGAAGTCAGGTAAGTGAGTCTACATCATCTAAAAGAGACTTGTCTAGTCAACAACGCTCTTTCTAGCTCTCAGAATGGCTCCAATGGCGGCATCTGGGGCTTTCGCCAAAAGCATCCGTCTATTCTCGATACCTTCGCGTACGATGTCCGCTGCTTTGCAAGCTAAGTCGCTCAAGATAATGTCAATTAGCTCAGTTTGGTCGTGAGCCTCAACGCGTCCATAGTTCCCTCTTATGTGGACTTGGTCGTTTTTTACGGTGTTTTGGAGGAATCGAACGACTTTGCAATGGGAACCCTTAGCGATCCTAGGTGATTCAGTAAAATAGTATACTAATAGTGGAAACCCTAACTTCCGCGCATACTCGTATTCCTTTCGAGTCGGTTCAGAGTAGTGATTACCGAATATGCCAACGTAAATCTGGGAGAGTTTAATGTCCTTCTTCATCGCCTCTTCGAAGGATCCTTCGCTACCCTTTTCCACAAGTAGAGCTCTCATAATCTTACCCTGGTGCACGAGTTCCGCTTTCTTTGGCGAATCTTCTTCGAGAGTACGTTTGCTATTGTACATATATCCAGAATCAATGCACTCTTCGAGACGGATTCGAAGTTCGGCAAATTCATCAGAATTAGAGCTAATGAACACTAGAATCGGATTAGGAATACTGGGGGGTTATATCCCATTGGGCGCGTTACACGAGGGGGTAATATTGACCCCAGTACAGGCTCAGTCCTTCTTTGAGTGAGCCAACACGGAAGTAACGTATGGTTGGGTCTTCCCTAATATGCGAGCAATTTCAGATGGTCTCAGACCTGACTCATGCAGTAGGTTGATTCTTTTTCTAATCGTAGGTTTCGTTCCCTCAACTTGCATTGATTCCAGCAGAATGTTCAGTATAGCATCGAGTCGTCTCACGATTTCTTGGCAACTTTTGTCCGTGATGCCAGACAAGAAACACACCATTGATTGATGGAACTAGTTACTATAAGAAATTACCTACCGTTAGACGGAAAATGAGATATCTACCTAATGGTATGAAGAAGTGGGAAAGTAGATTGAGCGGTGGCGGGGACGAACAGATCCGTCTGCTCCGTGAGATACTGAAATGGATCCGATTCTCTGGAATGACCGAAGTAAGAGCACTCTTGGAGAAAACACTAGATGACCCTCAGAAACTCCTTGCCTACCATCTAAGTGATGGAACACGAGGTTCGGTCGAAATCTCCAAGATCACGGGAATCAAAAGCACCGGCACTGTGACTAAGTACTGGCAAACATGGCAGAAACAAAGCTTAGGTGAAAACGTCCCAGTACAAGGCGGGGTCAGATTCAAACGATTCTTCGATGTCGAAGAACTAGGATTAACTGTTCCAGACGCCCCCACGATAGGACGCGCAAAAAGAGGTTAATCAGATGACAGAGGACAACGAAAAACTGCTAGCTGAACTGATAGCCATCAAGAAACTACTCATTCTAATTGCTTCAAAACTCGAGGCAACCCAACCCGAAATCGGAAAAGCATTAGGTATTAATGAACGCACAGTTAGGAAAATCCTAAAGAAAAAGAAGTGAGAGAAATGGATGTCGACCAGTTTGACAAACTAACCAGAAAATTGGACACTCTGATCAAACTCATGGCACTAAGCGCCTGCAAGGAACTTCCACGCGATGAACAAGCACTAGTGCTTTCACTTGCAGGTCTAACCTCTCCAGAGATCGCAGAGTTACTTGGATCGACGGATATGGCTATTCGACAAGCTATACACCGCGCAAAAACGAAGGATCGAACTAGCGCTAGGGGTGAACGCGAGAAAAATGTCTAGCTCGATGGAGAGAGACGTCAGAGAAATAAAGTGGCGAGTAGAAGGATCGGAAAAATCAATAGACTTGCTCGTCAGAGCGAATCGAAAACAAATCACCGATGATTTGTTGGAGTTCTTCGGTAAGTCTCAAGAACGCGTACGAGTATTCTTAGCGATAGATGGAGAAAAAACGGTTGACGCAATTGCCAAGAGCCTAAACACTGTACCAGCCCATGTCTCACGACGCATAACTGAACTCAAAGATGAAGGACTGATAGGGATCAAACGCGCAACTCGTGAAGGCATCGTCTACGAAAAAACGGATAAAGTCAAGATTCTAGACCTAGATAAGAAACTTAGGAAGAAGTTCAAACTCTAGTTTATCCCATGCCAACGCTTTCCGAAGTCGAAGCACGCGCTCAACTTCTTTCCAGGATTTTGGATGTATTCCACAGCAATCGTTGGAACGACATTGATGACTTTTCAATAAGGCTAACAACTGAGTTCATGACAAGACGGGCAACAACGAAGGATCAAGTCGAAGAATCCTTGAAGGCAGTATCTACAACCTTCTTTCAGATCAATCATGCATCTTTGAAGTACGTAGCGACCGCGTTAATCGACACGTTGGGTAACGATCTTCCAACTTACACATACGCAGCCTTTGATAGGGTTACGCTCACCCAAATCCTCCCAGAAATAACGAGAATATCCGACAGAGACGCTGAGCTTCGCCTGAACGACTTTCAAGGGGACGAAAGGATTCTTCAAAACAACCTGCGCCAAATCTTCCGAAAGAAGGAAGCAAGTCTCCCAAAGAGAACTCACGACTCCTCTAAGGAAGTTGCAGACATCGAGAAGTTCCTGCTCAACATTAACGGCAAGATTACATCCTTCACCGTCGTCGTCAAGGGATACAAGAGTACCGGAGGAAAATCAAAACTAACTTGGGCGGACATCGCCCATCAGGTCACAAAGGCAAGACGAGCTAACCCAGATCACATTCTGGTTGTGAGCGCCATGGAGCCGGTAGATGAACTCATCACCAACGTAGAAGAATACAACATTGACATTGGTCGCCCAGGATGCGTTATCTTCGTGCCACCAATAGATATGACACGCATCATGATTTCAAACGGATATTAGCCGTGACAATCGAAGGATACAGACGCCGTCGCATCGTTCTGTCTTAAGGGCAATTTTCATTGTTTGATTACCTGTATAGCTCCCTCGAGTGTGTGAGTTTCAAATCAAGTTGTTTGAGCAGTTCGTTTAACAAAAGAGAAATCCCTTACCGTATTGAAACAGCGTACGCGACTCTCAGGGACGTTTTTGGAGTTCAAGGGTCAAGAACCGTCAGCAAAAGCATTTTTCCAATTTGCGAGCAAAATATCGTGGGTGACTGAGTTCCCGGAACCGATTTTATCGGTCTTTCTCTACCTCATTATCGTCGGAGCCGTAGTCCTCGTTGTCAGATTCTTTGTTGGATTCTATTACACAACCAGGGCGAAACCATGGCTGAAGGAGACGACAGTGATCGTATTCCTTTTGATAGTGTTGCCAGTGTTCAGCGTATTTCTCATCATTCTCCAGTATGTGGAAATCGAGTTGTGTCGACTGTAGCGATTGTACGATGGATGAACTCCTGCCTCAGCCAACTTTGTCGGTTGTGGCAGTCTTGACTAAGCCTTCTCTCGTGCCAGTGAAGATTACTGTGCTGTGCGCAGCCACTAGGTCAAAGATGAGATCAAGTCCGCCTTGCTCTGGAAATGCTTCAGAATCATAAGCGCATATCGCATTCAAAAGTACATCCAATGATCCGTGCAAGGATTTTTCGTACTCCACAAGTTCTTTGATCATGTTGTTGTTGAAGAAACACCATGCCTCACCGACAACTCTAAGTCCTTTGCAACCTCTCGCCATCGCTGTATCCAGACTATCCTTCCAGAGCTTCGTAGTCTTGGCTTGGTCGAATCTTCCGTCAATTATGTACCAGTCGCGATAATCTATGACCTTCAAGTCGCCTGATCGCTCAAGGCGATCAACACTAACTCCAAAGCGCCTCATTTGCTCTCTGACCTCATCTACCGATTCCTGACTAGCAACGTAGATCGCGGCTTCACCAGCATCGAGTCCTGCTCTCAAGTAAGTGAAGAGGACTAGACGCTTGTCTTCCGGTTTCGAGTAGAAGAAGATGACAGGCTCCCTTGTCTTCATCCGTTTGACAAAGTCGAGAATCTTATTCGTCTCCATTTTCTTTCCATACCTTTCGGTGGAATTGAAGACCAGACGTAGGACTCCTTTGGAGTGTCAGCAACGTATTGGGTTGTGAATCTTGCGTGCATATAGTAACTACGTCAAATTCAGTATCCGTTCAAAATACACAATTGACGCGGTGGCTCAAATCAGTGGGGGTCCATGTAGTCTCATCCTCAACGTGTTGCCTGATGTGAAATCGTGAAATGGAGAAATAATGATGAGCAGCAGAATGCAGGGGAGCGGGATCGTGGAATCTGAGCGGGAGTCCCATGAAACTTTAATCTTAGAGGATGGCCGGTGGGGGCGTCGAGTAAAGTAGCGGTATTGGAAACCTGAAGGTCATGTTCTTGATGGGATAGTAGATCATGGGTGGATAACTCGGAGGGGCAC
>Ga0315281_10010515_pt1 | contig 12748 bp, 13 predicted proteins | sample YL17G07_0_MG_FD_204540 | JGI IMG/M metagenome (GOLD analysis project Ga0315281, IMG submission 204540) | Sediment microbial communities from Yellowstone Lake, YNP, Wyoming, USA - YL17G07_0 | ecosystem: Environmental > Aquatic > Freshwater > Lake > Sediment | place: USA: Wyoming | collected... | reverse complement strand
GACGGCAACCGAGTGCGGGTACGAGCCGACCGTGATCGTGTCGGTCACGTTGCCGGTCGCAACGTCGATCACGGACACTGTGTTGTCGCCGGAGTTAGCGCAGTAGACGGACGCGCCATCAGGGGTGACGGCAACCGAGTACGGGGACGAGCCGACCGTGATCGTGTCCGTCACGTTGCCGGTCGCAACGTCGATCACGGACACGGTGCCGTCGTCGGTGTTGGCGCAGTAGACGGACGCGCCGTCAGGGGTCACGGCAACCGAGTACGGGTACGAGCCGACCGTGATCCGATTCAACGCCCCCGACTTGACGTAACCCAGGGGCTGCGAACCGCCGGCCGCGGGCTCCAAAGCGAACGACCCGTCACCCTGCTGCGTCAACACATCCCCCGTCGAACCGCCAGCCGTATCAACGTCCGACAGGTCGTCAAGCGCGACAGGGCCACCGGGGCCGGGGACGTCGACCACGCCGGGCACCACCACCACCGATCCGATCGCCGCCTCCCGCAACCCACCCGCCACCGCCCATGAGACCCGCAACTGATCCGGTGGCGAATCCAAAGACGCGGAAGCACTGCCGCCGGAACGGCCAAACGTGAACGGGCCCGCCTCCGTAGACCACGAAACACCGTCCGCCGATCCCTGCACCGACACCAATAGCGAAGGCGACCTGTTCCCGCGCACGAACGCCACCTTGACCGTCAGCTCCAACCGGGCCATATCCGCGAACCCGGAGAACGCGCCGCCCACTCCGGCCGCAGACACGAACGTCTGCCCGAGCAGCGACACGGCAGGGCCAGACAGGGCGTCCAATGCTGCCACGTCAACCACCGTTGTCACAAGATCACGTCCTCAGCCTTTTGACGTCGCCTCGGGCCCGGCACAAGCGCCGACGCCAACGGCTCCGTGTCGAACGTGATCTCGAGCGGCTCGAAATAATGCCCGTGAGTATGCAGGATCGGATGGCCGCGCCTCGCCGTCTGCTTCCCCTTCACCAGCCTGATTCGGCGGCCGTCGAAATCGAACGTCGCCGCCCTCGTCACAACCATAATCTCGCCGCTCATCGTCTCTGCTCCTCTCGGAAGTGTGGTGGCCGCCGGGCCTTCGTGCGCCCGGCGGCCCAAGACCGTCCTGCCTTACGACGTGACCGCGATCCGAAGCATTCGGAACGCCTTCTCCGTCATTAGCAATGACGTGTTGCGGAAGTACACGTACAGGCCCATCGCCCCAGTGGGCCGACGGTTCGCGCCCAGCACCATCGGATTGATCTGCGTCGTGATCCCGACCCTGTCGACGATCACGAAGCCCTTCCCGAAGTCGCCCAGCACGAGCACGTCCTCGCCGCCCGTCGTCACCAGCGCCGACATGCCGGACGCGATGTTGACGGGATAGTCGAGCAGCGTGTACCTGCTCGTCCCGCCCGGAATGTTCTTGAAGCCCTGCGAAACGGGCACCCAGAAGTCCGTCCGGTCGGCCGCCAGCGTCCGCAGCGCCGAGAACGTCGAGCGGTTCCCGATCCACTGCGCACCCGTGTCGAACTTCGGCGGCAGATCCGCGATCAGCAGATCCAGGTCGTCGATCGCAAGCGTGTTCGCCGTGTCCGTGTTGATCTCGCTGGCGGTACCGTCGAGCGCCGTCACGATCCCGAGCGGCTCATCGTTGCCGGAGCCGAACAGGAACTTGTCGGCCTCGGTCGCGTCCTTCGCCTCCTGGAACATCCGCGCCAACGTCGCACGGAAACCGCCCCAGTCGTCGTCGGCCTCGATCGAGAACTCGACGTAGCCGTGTGCCTTGACGACGTCGGCCTCTGGCGTATCGAACGTCGGTGTCTGATCGCCCGCCTGCGCCAACTCGGCCTCGTACACGACGGTCACGCCTTCCGACGTGATCCCCCGCCAGTGCAGACCCGTGATCGTCTCGACCCGCGAGATCGCCCGCAGCGGATTGGCCGCGTCGTCGGAGGTGAGCAGGACGGTCGGGTCGATCGTAATCGGCACCGGCGTTTCCGCCCCCAGCCCCGTGTGGCTCACGGCAGCCTGGATCGCCTGCTGCTCCTGCGTGTTCAGCTGCCGGCCCATGACGAGCTTGCCGTAGGAGCGGTCGTACAGATCCGATCCCGTTAGCAGCAGTGACTTCGCGAAGGCGCCGTCCTTGTCGTCCTTGCCGAGCAGCCGCTCCACATGCGCCTTGGCCTTGTCGGGTGTGTCGGACTCGTAGGCAGTCTGCTCGTTCGCCCGCCTTGCACCCTCACGGTAGATGCCGGCGAGGTCGTCCATGTTCTGCGCGAAGCCGCGGTAGGCGGCGACGTCGTAGATGTTGTCCGGCACGCTCGAGGGATTCCGCAGGTTGCTCTTCGTCCCTGCCTGCCCGATCTCGATGATGTTCTTCTTGTCTCTCGCCTTCGCCTCGAGGTTGGCTCGGCGGCTCTCAAGGTCGGCGACAGTTTCCTCGATCAACTTCCATTCGTCGTCGAGCGCCTTGAACTCCGCCCGGGCGTCGTCATCCATCAGACGTCCGGCGTAGTCGGTGTCGAGCTCGGTCTGTCGCGCCTTGACCTCGTCCTGGCGGGCGCGCAGCTCCTCGATCGTCTTGGGTCGTTCGTCCATTGTGATCAGCGTTCCTTTCGCTTTCGTGTGAGCGCCCCTTGGGGCGGATTCGGCGCGGGCGGTTGTGACCGCTCCGCGTACTGCGTGTGTGAGTCCTGCGCCGCGTTCAAGCTCGGCGAATGCGACGGAAACCGTCGTCGGCATGAATGCCGTTCCTGTGGCTCCTGCGCCAACCAGGGCAGCGACCTGCTCGACCTCTACGGCTTCGTCTTCGTCGACTATCACTCCGGTGGCACCTGTTGGCCCCGTGAGCACGAGCAACTCGGCCCGTGCCCTTTTCGTAGCCGGACGGCCCTTCAGCAGCCTGGCGATCGTCTCGTCAAGCGACTGGATCCCGTCGACCATTCCGGCCGCCAACGCGTCCTTCGCCGTCAGCATCCGGCCCTGCCCGTAGCTCGCCTCGACCTGTGCTGTGCTGACGCCGCGTCCTTTCGCGACCGCCTGCACGAACATGTCGTAGTACGAACGTACGGTTGCCTGCATCGTCGCTTTGGCTTCGTCTGACAGCGGCTCGTCAGGGTTCCCGTCGACCTTGTGCTCGCCCGCAAACACGTATGTGTAGTCGATCCCCTCCTGCTCGTTCATGCCGCTGAAGTCGGTGTGGATGTTGAAGACGCCGATCGAGCCGACCATCCCGGACGGGCTCACATAAAGTTCTCCCGCCTGGCTCGCGAGGTAGTAGGCGGCCGAAGCCGCCATCGTGTTCGCGACCGCCACGATCGTCTTGCTGCCGCGTGCGGCCCGGATCTCCGTCGCGACCTCGTCCACGAGTGCGACGGAGCCGCCTGGCGAGTCGACGTCGAGCACGATCGTGGAGACCGCCTCGTCCGCGACCGCAGCCCGAAACATCTCCACCCACGTGTCGAGCGCGACGCCGCCGCTCATGTCGCTCATCAGCCCCGCATGCGGCATGATCACGCCGTGAATCGGGAGCACGGCAATCGCCCCGCCCGGCTTCGGTGCCGGTGGCCTGCCCGGCCCGATCCGCTCGCGAATCTCTACCTCGGTGAGGCGTCCGCCGGACGCGTGGAACGCGACGATGTCGCGCAGGGTCAGAAGCGCCGAGGGCGTCAACGCCCAAGGCGTCTCAGACACGAACCGGATCAACTGTCGATCCCTCATGCTGCTACCACCTTTCGTTTCAGCCCACAAAAAAGCCCGCTCGCGGCGGGCAGGAATGTCGGAGTGGAATAGGTACTCACGCTGGTATCAGCGCCTTCTGAGCCTTGCCGTTCTTGCGAGGATCAGCCTCCGCAGCAGAAACCGTTGTCCACCCGGCTTCGAGCAGCTCCATGATCTGTGGCAGGTCGCTCTTCGTCGAGAACGTCAACGCGGCCCCAGGGTCAGGCGTTCCTTGGTTGGATGTTCCGGGCGGCAGCAGTTGCACGGACACGAGGCCCGTGTGCTTCAGCCGTGTCAGGTCGTTCGTGTCAACAGCATCGACGACGGAGGCAGGGTCGTAGCCGGCGCGAATGAAGGACTCGACGGCCTGCGCATGCACCTGCATGATGTCGGCTGCCTTCTTGTCATCCTCCTTCAACGCCGGGATGTCGCGGTCGTCGTACCAGAGCTCGGAGTCGGCGGGTGTGACGATGATCCGTTCAAACGATCCGGCCAGATTTCGCCATGCGGGACGCGCCCAGCCGTTCGCGAACTGCCGCCACACCTCCTGCAAGTTGCCGGCGTTCAGCGATGATCCCTGCAAGCCGGCGGACACGGATACGATCGCAGGCGGAACCATCGCCGCCGCGGCGATCCGCACTTCACCGGCACTCTGCACAGACGAGAAGTCGGCCTCCTGCAAATTGGAGCCGATCACCGTCACATCAGCTCCGGCTGCGAGGAACAGCGTCCGGTAGGGGTTGCCCAGCACGCCCTCGCGTGTCTCACGGAACTTCGCGACGTATTCCTCGAACTCCTTCGCGTTCTTGACGTCGAGCTTGACCGCCATGTTCGGAGTCCCACCACCCTCGAAATACTTGAGCTTGTGCGATGTTGATTGTTTGTCGGCACGGATCTCTTCGATCAGAGGTGTCAGCCAAGACATGCCGCGGAAAGGTGCCAGCGGGTCCGGGAGCGGCGCATAGTGCGCGACCGTGTCGGCGTTCAGGATCTCGATGTCTCGGCCGGAGCCGGGGCCGCCGGGCTTGTAGATGTAGCCGATCGGCACGGCCGCGAGGTCGTACCATTCGACGTCCGGGTCTTGGTCGGAGCCAAGGACAATGCCTGTCCAGTCTGGCCGCATTCGACGCAGCGTCTGGTCGGGCTGCATATGGATGAAGCAGTTGCCGGCGATCGAGACGTCGACTTCGGCGAGCGCGAGCAGGTCTCCGGTTGTGCCGCCCGGCCACGGTTTCTCCAATGGCGCCAGGTCGCGGTTGCCGTACATGCGGCCGGGGCGTCCGCCGCGACGTTCGCGGAACTGGAACCGTGCTTCGCTGAACAGCGCCATCCGATTCGAGATGCACGCGAACACGATCGGGTTCCGGTAGTAGCAGGCGTTGACGAGGCTAAGGAAGTCGGGGGCGATCACCTCGGACGTGCCAGCCAGGGTTTGCTGGAACATCAGCTCGAGCCCTTGTAGGTCGGCCCACGGCAGCGTGTCCACAGACGCCTTCGGCGTCGGCGCCAGGGCAGGCGAGATCATGCGGCGGAACCAGTTGCCCTTCGGCTTCTCAGGCATATGCGAACATCGGTTCCCTCGAGCCGCCGTGCACGAAGTGCCACTTGGCGCGGTGCAGCGCGATGATGGCGCCCACGGCCAGGTCGATCTTATCGGGCGAGTCAGCCGACGACTTCGTCACGACGCGGTAGCCGCGTCGGTCGACGGGAACGCAGTTGGCGAAATGGACGAACAGCTGGCGGTGGTCCTCGAACCTGACGGCGGCGTCACGGATCGCCTGCTCCATGTCGTCACAGGCCGGCCCCATCCTGGCCGGCTTGTTCGTCGCGAACACCTCCGTCGAGTCGTACGTCTCCTCCCATTCCTCCACCTCGATGCCCCAGCCGTATGGGTCTGGTGCGAACTCGACGACGTCGAAGTGTTCCATCGCGTCGGCGACGGCGTCCATCACCTCGCCGCGCGGCGTGCGCCACCGTGCCGCCTCGTTCAGCAGACCCGGCCGTTGCCAGTGGCGCCACACGAACACATGCGGCTTCTCCTCGACGGTGCAGCCGACAAGCACGGTCGAATCTCTTGTCTGGGAGCCGTCGAAGGCGAGCACGATCTCCGCGCCTTGCTCAACGACCCGATCGGAAACCAAGTCCTCGAGCACGTCGTCGGCCACCCATTTTGTCGAGCGGCGGCGGCGCTGGTTGAGCCAGTAGCGGCGAAACTCGTTGCGGTCGCCGTTCGGATCATGGTACTGGGCGGCGATCGACTCTACGTCGGCGAACTCGATTGCATCTCCTGACGCCTCGACGATGGCGGCGCGCAACCCCGACTTCGTGTCGAGGTCATGTAGCTCCGATGCTTGCCGGTGGTCGAACAGAAGTGTCGGATCCTCCACCTTGCCGTCGAGGACGGCGAGAGCATAGGCGTGTGTCGCCTCCGCAACGGATTCCTCGCCGGGCGCGTACATCGTGGAAATCTCAAACGACCAGGCGTCAGCGTCGCGGCGCTTCGGGATGTTCCGCAGCATCGTCGCCCACGTCTGTTTCAGCCTTGCCGACACGAACAGGTGCGTCTCGTCTCCGACCTGGAACGAGGTGCGCGAGCCATCTCTTGCGTTCGGAGCTGACGCCAGCGCCTTCATCTCGCCGGGAGCGTTCAGGTGCATGATCCGTTCTAGCCCGATCACGTAGTTGCTGCCGAGGTCGCAGTGTTCGAGGATCGCGCGCGCGGCACCGTATGCGAGCTCGTCTGACTGGTCTTCGGTCGTCGCGACCAGCGGGATGTAGGGGTCGCGGACGGGTCGGCCGACTGGCACCCAGACGCCTCCTTCCACACGGAAGCCGTCGCAGCGCACCGGCGCCGTGGGATCCATCTCCGCTATCGCGATCATCGCCGCCAACTCAGTTTTCGCGGCCCCCTTGCGGCGGAACAGCGCCACCCGTTTGAAGCGGCGGCGTCCTTCGCGCTCATGGCCGCGCGGGAACACCTCGTAGGCGCGGTAGATCAGTAGCCGAAACTCGTCCAGGAGTTCCAGAGGGCGGCCGAGCACGTCTCCCGGCCCATGCACAAGGTTAGCCTCGAACCAGTCACAAATCTCCGGGCCCAAGGACGGCCAGGGCTCCTTGTCTGGTGTCGGCACGATCAGGCGCGGGGCGGAACGCGGGTCAATCATCCAGTGCCCTCCACGAGTGTCAGCCTCGGATCCTTCCGCGACCTCGCAGGCTGCCCCTTCTTCTGGGCATCCTCGTCGTCGGTCTTGTTCTGGTCGAGTTGCCAGCGCAACCTGAGCCTGTCCTCGGGGGTGGCGCCGAAGCGTTGCTCGTTCATCCGAATCTCGGCGAGCAGCTGGATCTTTGGCTCCTGGAAGTAGGCGTCGACGATCGGGGCGAGCATGTGTAGACGCTGCCAGTCTGTTGCGACGAACTGGTGTGCCTGCGGCGCCTTCGTCCAGGTCTCATACCACGTTCGTGTCTGCGGCAGGTATGTGTCGGCGTTCGGCAGGTCGGGTGCCGCGGGCGGTGGGCCGCTCGGGATCTGCGTCATCGCGATCGTCGCCTTGTGGCCGCGTCGCTTGCTCTGGTCGGCCATCGGCGGAGGCCCGCTTCTTCCTGCCATCAGACGGACACCTTCGCGGAGCGTCCGCCGTCCGTGACGCCGTGACAATGCGCGCACGCTGACAGGCAGTCGTGTCCGGTCGCGTGCGAATGGTCGCCTTCGAGGCTCGCGTCCAGGTGAACGGTTGTAGCCTCGAACGTGCAGCCGCGCAGCCCCAACTGGCACAGGTGGCGGTCGCGTTCGAGTACTCGGGCGCGCAGCCCTCGAGGCCCCCGCCAGGCGGCGTCGTAGAGGCCGTGCGCCCGAGATTTCTGATGACGGCGCTCGTCGTCGCGGTCGTGCTCGGGGCAGTAGGTGGCGCCCCGCGTCCGGCGCCCGCATGTGAGGCAGGGCATCAGCGCAGCCTTTCGACGCGGAGCACACCGCGGCGGCGGTAGTAGCGGCCCTGCGTACGATCCCGCGCCTTGCCGCGACCATACCGCTCGTTCACAATGTGGATCAGGCCGGACAGGTCGAGTGTAGGCTCACGCTGCACATGCCGGGCGGGTCCGTGCAGCCAGCGGCCGTCCGCTGTCTGGTATCCGTTGTGCCAGTGCTGCACCGTCACTTCGGTTGAGGCGCGGTAGATGCGACGCCATGGATGAGGGCCGCGGTCTGGGTTTGTGTTCGTGCCCATCACCTCGGCTACGTCGAGCGCGGTGCCCTGGAGTTCGGCGTGGAGTTGTTCGGTGTGGCAGCGGGTGATCTCCTCGTCCCCGTCGATGACGAGGATCCAGTCGCAGCCTGTTTCGGTGGCGCGCTGCATCAGGAACGAGCGTTTCTCGACCTGCGAGTTCCAGGGGGCGACTGGCGTGAGAGTCTGCACTGCGATTCCGACTGCGGCGGCGGCATCTCGGATCGTGTCGTATTCATCCTCTGCCGACACGAATGGGTCGTCGTCTTCGCCGTGTAGGTTCCAGCGGCCGTCGACCGCTATCAGTGTGTCGGCGATGCCTGCGAGCGAGCGGATGCAGCGGTTGAGGAACGGGAGCGGCTCGTCGTACCAGGCCATCGCAGCGCATATCTTCACGCGCGGATCGCCTCCGATTCCGCTAGCTCCCGCGCCGTCTTCTTCTCCGTCGCTGCGATCCGCGCGTCCAACAGCGCGTCCACGATCCGGTTGCCCTGCCACTCGCGAATCCCACCGTCGTGCATGGCATCCCGCACCAGGATGATCGAGTCGTCAACCGCGGTCGTGATCTTGGCGAGCAGTTCGCGTCTCACGCTGGCTTCCTCAAGACGAAGCCGCGGATGCGCGACAGATGCTCGAAGTAGTCCGGGTTCCATGCCTGCGACAGCTCGGCTGCGGAGTCTGGGCCGATGCCAGCGACGCGCGTCAGGTAATCGAATGCGCCGAGATGGAATGTTCGCTCGACCGTGAAGAGTCGCTCGATCTCCGGTCGCAGGTCCGCGAGCGTCGAGTAGAAGTTGATCGGCGAAGGCTCCAGCGGTGGCAGTTCGATCAGGGTACGCAGTAGGTCGAGCGCCGCGAAGCCGTCCGCGAACCCCTCGACCAGGATCAGCATGCCGCCGGGGTTGAGGCGGAAGGCGAGCGACTCGAGCGCCTGCCGTTGTTCGTCGAGGTCGGCGAGGTTGATCAGGACGCGGATGCAGACGATCGCGTCCCAACCGCCTTCCCTGCGGACGCCGCGATAGCGGATATCGCCGTAGTGGAAGACGTTGTTCGTCTCGCCATAGGTTGATCGGGCTCGCGCGAGCATCGCTTCGGAGCGGTCGATCGCGAAGACGGAGCCGACTCGTTCTCTGAGCCATGAGGTTGTGTGGCCGTTGCCGCAGCCGACCTCGAGCACGTCCATGTCGGCGGTCAGGTAGGGCTCGATCGCTGCGAGCTCCAGTTGGCGTTGCGCCATGTTGGGGGTGTTCACGGCGGCGTCGTCGGCGATTGTGCGGGCGCGGTCGCTCCAATGGTCGAGGACGACGTCGGTGGCGCTCACGCCGCCACTTTCTCGCGCACCATCGCGGACACCGTCGCTGCGTAAAGTTCGTGCCCGGCTTCCGTCAGATGAATGCCGTCGACCATCAGCATCTCGTCGAGGTCGCCCTCAAGGAACACCGAGCGCACGTCGACGAGCGACACCTTCTCGGCGTGCGCCACCCGTCCCACCTCCGTGTTGTAGTAGTGGACGTCGCGGTCGTAGTCGCGGTTCTTCCGTGTCGGCGTGATCGTGCAAAGGACGGGTGCGGTGCCGACGGCGCGGCAACGTCGTATCATCTCGACGAGATTGGCGTGGAACGCTTCGATCGACACGCGCGGCAATCCGGCGTCGGTCGCCCAGCGGTTCGCGTCGTTCAGGCCCCACTGCAAGATCGTGACATCGGCCGGATTCTCCTGCACGTCATGGGGGAACCGCCCCAGCGCCTGCCTGGTGGTTTCGCCGCAAACGCCGCGGCCGACCGCGCCGATCCGCTCGGGCCATGCAGGCACACCCGCCGGGAGATGCTGCCCGAACGTTATCGAGTCTCCGCACGCAACGATTCTCACGCGAACACCATCTCGAGGTCGTCCTCCTGCTTCGTCGCTTCGACGATGGCGACACGGTCGGCGGCGAACTCGCGGCCAGCCAGAATGTTCCTGGTGCGCCGGTACAGGCAACGATGCTCAACCAGGAACGGCGCCGAAAGCGTATGCACTTTCACGCTCGGGTAGCTTTTCTTGTCGCCGCCGTACAACCAGACGCGCTCGCCGTCCTTGAGACCTGAGTTCCACCAGTGGTAGCGCTCGACGCGCATGCCCGGCATCGCACGCAGGAACAGCCGGATCTTCTGCGTTCCCCCCGAATGAAACGAATGCCAGTCGGTCGCGGCCGTCTCCTCGATCGGCCGCTCGTAGTTCGGTGTCGTGTAGAAGTCGACCTCGACACCGTCCTCGTCGACGACTCCCTCGATCTCGTGGCGGATGGCCTCGCGAACACCGTGCAGGATGTGGTCGGCGTCAAGTGTCAGCACCCAGTCCGACCCTTCCGCTGCTGCGGCCATCATGTAGCTGCGTTTCTCGAGTTGGCCGCGCCAGACTCGGTCTGGGATGCGGATGTCGGCGGGCAATCCGATGTCTTTGGCGGCTTCGCGGATCGCCGCCTCCTCCGCCTTCGCGCTCCTGGCTGTCGCCCCGGGGTAGCGGGCGTAGCCTCCGTCGACAGCCACGAGACGGTCGGCTGCGACGGGCAGCGCCCGCACGTAGCGGTCCAAGTCCTCGGGTGCCTCGTCGAACCAGGGGCAGGCTACCGTGATGATCACCGCAGCCTCAACGCGTAGCAGGCACTCAGACCAGGGCCTTCCGGCTCAACAGACGATCGGTAGGAACCGAGGTACTCGGTTCTCAGACCGGCGGCGGCAGCGAGCGCTCTCACTTCCAGTTTCGTCCAGGCGTGTGCTATCGGGGCGCCACCGTCGGCGAGCGAGCGAAACACTTCGGGGTCGCCTTCGGCCTTCACCTTGTAGAACCAGGACTCGGCCGAGTAGACCATGATCTCGATCCGGTCGCTGTGGTGGTCACGCAGGCCGAGCGCGAGCCGACGCAGGGTCGCGACCGGGTCGGAGCAGTGGTGCAGCACGCCGGCGGCGAGCACATGGTCGACGGGCGGCGGCCGCCAGTCTCCGTTCTCGGGTACCAGCATCAGCGTGCAACGGTCGAGCAGATCATGCGCAAGCAGCCGTACCCGCAGCATCGAGAGCCCATACCAGGAGACGTCGGCAGCGTAGACGTGGCTGGCGCCGTTGAGGAGGAACATGAGCGTGTCATGGCCGGGGCCACAGCCGAAATCCAAGACGGCGCGGCCTGGTTGCGTGCAGGGCAGCAGGTCGAGCACTCCGGGGTAGAGGCCGTTGCGGTGCTCGAGTGCGTCGAGCGATTCTTTGGCTGTGATGCCTGGTGCGAAGTCGGAGACCTGGTGGTCGGCCCAGTAGTCTGCCGTCGCCCGGCTCAGAGTCGTGCTCATGCCGGCGGCTTCCTGATGGCGACGACGATCTCCCGGCCTGACGTGCCCTCGGATGCTGCGGACAGTTCCGCGATCATCAGGATCTCCGCCACGAAAACACGGCCGAAGAGAAGCCTCAGTGTCGGCACGTCGAATCGGCGCAGGTGGACGAAGCGGTATGGGAAGTCGTCAGCGAGGTAGGCTGCCAGGTCGTCCTCTTGCGGTACCCGCACGACGAGCGTGCCGCCGGGCCGCAGCACCCGCAGACACTCCGACACGCTCTGGTGCAGGTCGAGCACATGTTCGAGCACGTCAGTGCAGGCGACGATGTTGAAGAAGCCGTCGGGGTAGGGGAGGTCTTCGGCGCGGGCGAGCGCAACCTCGATGCCTTCGCTGCGGGCGGCCTGTAGGTAGGGGACGCTGATGTCGATGCCGTAGCGGTCGAGGTCGGGTAGAAGCGCGAGCAGCCGGCCCAGGCAGACGCCGACGTCGAGGATGCGGTCGCCCGGCAGGGCGTACTTGCCGATGATGCTGGCGGTGGCGCCTTCCATCGCGAGCAGGTACGCCTCCGGCTGCCATGGGTTGCAGCCGCCGGTGGCGATGTGGTCGAGGTGGTCGGCCGCGATCTGCTCATAGTTGGCGATGTAGCCGTCGAAGTCGTGTTCGCAGAAGACGGGGATGCTGTCCTCTGTGTGGAGCACGTCGCGCGTGTAGAGCTGGGACCAGGCTAGCGCCTGTGCGAGCGGCGCGAAGGGAAGCGTGACGCTCACACGGTCACCAGCGACGCCTCGCAGAGGTCGTTCCACCAGCCGCGATCGAACGGCTTCGCAGGGTCAGGCACGTAGCCGATCCGATCGTGCACGAACTCGCGCAACGGCCCCTGCGCCCACGCCACGAACGGAGCCGGAAACCCCATCTTGTCCTCCCGGTCCAAGATCGCGTCAGGCACGAGACCGCGCATAGCCTCTTTCAACATGCGCTTCCCGACCCGCTCCTCCGCAGGCTGCGCCAGCACCCACTCGACCACCGTCGCGTCCGTCATCGGCGCCCGCGCCTCCACCCCAAAAGCGCCGCACGCCTGATCGTCAACGGCGAGCAGGTCATCGAGCCGGTCTAAGTCCCAGGCAAGGGCAGCCTCGACCGTGCTCGGATAGTCGATAGGCAGCACGTAGTCCTCGTATCCGGGTCGGCGCGGCTCACCCGCCACGATCTGCAAGCGCACGTAGCCGCCGAAGAGCTCGTCGCCACCCTCACCAGACAGCAGCATCCCGACATGCTCCGACGCATACCGCGCCACCATCCACTGCCCGAACATGCCTGGCCCCTGAAACGGCGCCTTGAAACAGCGGACGGCCGTGTCCCAGTGCTCGAGGAAGTCGTCGGGGCCGATCAGGATCTCATGGTGATCACGGCCTTTGACGAGACGGGCGTACTCGATCTCGGAGAAGCCGTCGTCGGCGTAGTAGCCCGTGAACGTCGGCATCTCAGGATCGGCTGCC
>Ga0315281_10010514_pt1 | contig 12751 bp, 8 predicted proteins | sample YL17G07_0_MG_FD_204540 | JGI IMG/M metagenome (GOLD analysis project Ga0315281, IMG submission 204540) | Sediment microbial communities from Yellowstone Lake, YNP, Wyoming, USA - YL17G07_0 | ecosystem: Environmental > Aquatic > Freshwater > Lake > Sediment | place: USA: Wyoming | collected... | reverse complement strand
CCGCGAGGGTGGCCGCACCGTCGGCGCCGGCGTCGTGGCGAAAATTATCGAGTAACGCGCCGGGCGCGCCGGAACCAGGGCGGGGCTCATCCCCCGCCACCGTTCCCAGCGCCTCGCGCCTCACGGGGCAATAGGCCAATAGCTCAACTGGCAGAGCGTCGGTCTCCAAAACCGAAGGTTGGGGGTTCGATTCCCTCTTGGCCTGCCATTTAATTACTGCCACCGGAGATCGAATTCGACTCGACATGGCTGACAAGATAAAACTCATCATCGCGGGGGCATTGCTCGTCGCGGGCGTCGCCGGATTTTATTACCTGGCCGAAAGCGCGCTGATATTCCGGCTGCTGGCGCTGGCCGCGGGATTTTTCGCGGGCTGTGCCGTGGCGTGGTTTACGCAGCCGGGACAGGAATTTTTCGCTTTTTCCAAGGAAGCCTGGACTGAAACCAAGAAAGTGGTCTGGCCGACTCGCAAGGAAACGCTGCAGACCACCGCGGTGGTGTTCGGCTTTGTAGTCGTGATGGCCGCATTTCTGTGGATCACCGACAAGACGCTCGAGGTCGCGCTCTACGATTTGATCCTCGGATGGAAGAAATCATGAATACCGCAGTGGGAACGAAGCGCTGGTACGTGGTGCATGCCTATTCGGGATTCGAGAAGAGCGTGTCGCGCGCGCTGGCCGAGCGCATTCAGCGCGAGGGCATGCAGGACAAGTTCGGCAAGATCCTGGTCCCGGTGGAGGAAGTTGTCGAGATGAAGGCGGGCCAGAAGAACATTTCGGAACGGAAATTTTTCCCGGGTTACGTGCTGGTCGAGATGGAGATGACCGACCAGACCTGGCATCTGGTGAAAAACACCAACAAGGTGACGGGTTTCGTCGGCGGCACGGCGATGAAGCCGACGCCGATTTCGCAGAAGGAAGTCGACAAGATCCTGCAGCAGGTGCAGGAAGGCGTCGAGAAGCCGCGGCCCAAGGTTCTGTTCGAGATCGGCGAGGTGGTGCGGGTGAAGGAAGGACCGTTCACCGATTTCCACGGCAACGTCGAGGACGTGAACTACGAGAAAAGCAAGCTCAGGGTCTCGGTCACCATATTCGGCCGCGCGACGCCGGTGGAATTGGAGTTTGCCCAGGTCGAAAAGGCGTAGCGACAGGTTTCAGGGAGTCATTGCAGCGAGCGCAGCCAGGCTGCGTTCAATTGAACGGGGAGGATGTGAACACATCCGCTTGCACCCGACAGGAGAGCAGGGATGGCAAAGAAAATCGTCGGTTTCATCAAGCTTCAGGTCCCCGCGGGCAAGGCGAATCCAAGCCCGCCGATCGGACCGGCATTGGGCCAGCGCGGCCTCAACATCATGGAGTTCTGCAAGGCCTTCAATGCGCAGACCCAGGGCATGGAAGCGGGCCTGCCGATCCCGGTGGTGATTACCGCGTACGGCGACAAGAGCTTTACCTTCATCATGAAGACGCCCCCGGCGTCGGTTCTGATCAAGAAGGCCGCGAAGGTCGAAAAGGGCAGCCCGAAGCCGCACTCGGACAAGGTGGGGAAGCTGACGCGCAAGCAGGCAGAAGACATCGCCAAGCTGAAAATGCCTGACCTCACCGCTTCCGATCTCGATGCGGCCGTGCGCACCATTGCCGGCAGCGCCCGCAGCATGGGCATTACGGTGGAGGGCGTCTGACATGGCGAATATCAGCAAACGCCGCAAGGCAGTCGTCGGCAAAGTCGACCGCAGCAGGAATTATCCGGCGCTCGACGCGCTGAAGCTGGTGAAGGAATGTGCGACCGCGAAGTTCGATGAATCGATCGACGTCGCGGTTAATCTTGGCATCGATGCCAAGAAGTCCGATCAATCGGTGCGCGGTTCCGTAGTGCTGCCGGCTGGCACCGGCAAGACCGTGCGTGTCGCGGTGTTCACCCAGGGCGAGAAGGCGCTGCAGGCGAAAGCGGCGGGCGCCGACATTGTCGGCTTTGAGGATCTCGCGGAACAAGTGAAGGCCGGGAAGATCGATTTCGATGTCGCCATCGCAACCCCGGACGCGATGCGGGTGGTGGGCCAGCTCGGCCAGATTCTCGGCCCGCGCGGCTTGATGCCGAACCCGAAGGTCGGGACCGTGACGGCGGACGTGGCGACAGCGGTGAAGAACGCCAAGGCCGGCCAGGTCCAATACCGTGCTGACAAGGCGGGCATCGTGCAGTGCACGATCGGCCGCGCCTCGTTTGCCACGGAAGCGCTGCAACAGAATCTTGTCGCGCTGATCGAAGCCTTGAACAAGGCGAAGCCGGCCTCGAGCAAGGGGATCTATCTGAGGAAGATCTCGGTGTCCAGCACCATGGGTGTCGGCGTGCGGGTCGACCAGTCGGGCCTGGGCGGCCAGCAGCAACAGTAGTAAAAGTCCCGTCGCCGGGTTGGCGGCGGGCAGGACTTTGGGCCGGCAGGGAGGGAGGACATTCCGCCCTGCTGGGTTATCAAAGACCGTAGGTACCCGCGAGGGTTTAATCCTCGGAGGGCGCAGCCAGGCGAATGCGGATGCTTTTGTCCTCCGCCCCTGGCTTCCGTCCGCTGAGACCTACGCAGATGGCGCACCCAGATGCAGGAATCGCGAGACTCCTGAATGAAAGGTCGCCGGTTTGGAAGGGGGAAGCATGGATTTTCCGTTCTTTCTCCTTCGATTTTAATGGAGGTGGACCTTGGGTCTCAGTCTTGACGAGAAAAAAGCGATGGTTATCGAAGTCGCGGCGAAAGTTGCAGCGGCGCAGGCGATCATCGTAGCCGAGTACCGTGGTCTGGAAGTGGGTGACATGACGAAACTGCGGGTGCAAGCCCGCAATTCCGGCGTTTACCTGCGCGTGCTGAAGAACACCCTGGCTCGCCGCGCTGTCGCGGAAACGCCGTTTGCCGGTCTGACCGCGCATCTGGCGGGACCGCTGGTCTATGGGATCTCCACGGATCCCGTGTCGGCGGCGAAGGTGTTGAACGATTTTGCGAAGGCCAACGACAAGTTCGTGATCAAGGCCGGTGCGATGGCGAATTATGTGATGTCCGCAAAGGACGTCAAGAATCTCGCCACCATGCCAAGCCGTGAGGAACTGCTGGCCACGCTGCTCGGCACCATGCAGGCGCCAATTGCCAGGTTCGTGCAGACGCTCAATGAAGTACCGGGCAGGTTCGTGCGGACGCTCGCGGCAGTGCGCGACCAGAAACAGCAGTCCGCCGCCGCGTAAGCGGGGCGCAGCTTCAAACCACGATTCAATTCGACGATTCGATTCAACGATTTTTCATTCAGGAGTTTTAATCATGGCTATTGCCAAAGCAGACATTCTTGACGCGATTGGAAACATGACGGTGCTGGACCTGTCCAGCCTGATCAAGGAAATGGAACAGAAATTCGGCGTTTCCGCCGCGGCGGCCGCGGTTGCGGTTGCGGGGCCGGCAGCCGCTGCAGCGCCGGCCGTCGAAGAGCAGACCGAATTCACGGTCATGCTCAACGCGGCAGGCGAGAGGAAAGTCGAGGTCATCAAAGTGGTCCGCGCGATCACCGGCCTCGGCCTCAAGGAAGCCAAGGACCTCGTCGACGGCGCACCCAAGCCTGTGAAGGAAGCCGTCAACAAGGCGGACGCGGAGAATTTCCGCAAGCAGCTTGCCGATGCCGGCGCGTCGGTCGAGGTGAAATAGGAAATAAGGAATCGCGGGATGCGGAATCCGGCGGTGCCGGGTTTCGCTTCCCGCGTTTCAGGCTTCAAGATTGAGCGGCTGCGGCACCCGCCGGGCCGCTGATTCGTGAATCCTGATTGATGCAATGCGACAGCCACAGCCGTGCTGCCGTCGACTGACACCGGAGAGCCCATGTCCTACTCGTATACCGAGAAGAAACGCATCCGCAAGAGTTTCGCCAAACGCGCGAGCGTTCTCCAGGTGCCGTTCCTGCTGGCCACCCAGCTCGACTCGTACACCGCGTTCCTGCAGGCAAATCACGACGCCGACCTGCGCCACAAACAGGGTCTGCAGGCCGCGTTCCACTCGATCTTCCCGATCTCGAGCCACTCCGGCAACGCGCGGCTCGAGTTCGTCAGCTATTCGCTCGGTGAACCGCCGTTCGACGTCAAGGAATGCCAGCAGCGCGGCCTGACCTTTGCCTCGCCGTTGCGCGCCAAGGTGCGGCTCACGCTTCTCGACAAGGAGGCCGCCAAGCCGACGATCAAGGAAGTCAAGGAGCAGGAAGTCTATATGGGCGAGATACCCCTGATGACGACCACCGGCTCGTTCGTCATCAACGGCACCGAGCGGGTGATCGTGTCGCAGCTGCATCGCTCGCCTGGCGTGTTTTTTGAACACGACCGCGGCAAGACCCATTCGTCCGGGAAGCTCCTGTTCTCCGCGCGGATCATTCCGTACCGCGGCTCGTGGCTCGATTTGGAATTCGACCCCAAGGACTACCTGTACTTCCGCGTCGACCGGCGCCGCAAGATGCCGGTCACCACGCTGTTGAAGGCGATCGGGCTGACGCCGGAGCAGATCCTCGCGCAGTTTTTCGACTTCGACAATTTTCATCTGTCGAAAAAAGGCATCCAGTTCGACGTGGTTCCCGAGCGGCTGCGCGGTGAAGTGGCGAAGTTCGACATCACCGACAAGGCCGGCAAGGTGATCGTCGCCAAGGACAAGAAAATCACGGTGAAGCATATCCGCGACATGGACGCCGCGGGAATCAGGAAAATCACTGTTCCCGACGAGTTCCTGCTCGGCCGTACGCTTGCGCACAATGTGGTGGTGACCGACACCGGGGAGGTGTTGGCGCTTGCCAACGAAGAGATCAACGAGACCACGCTCGCCAGGTTCCGCGAGGGGGAGGTGGGCAAGTTCTCGACGCTGTATACCAACGATCTGGACCAGGGCGCCTATATTTCGTCGACGCTGAGGATCGACGAAACTGCGGATCAGACGGCGTCCCGCGTCGCGATCTATCGCATGATGCGGCCTGGCGAACCGCCGACCGAAGACGCCGTCGAGACACTGTTCAACGGCTTGTTCTACTCCGGCGAGCGCTACGACCTGTCGGCGGTCGGACGCATGAAATTCAATCGCCGCGTCGGCCGCGCCGCGCTCGACGGCGCGGGAACGCTGTCGAACGACGACATCATCGCGGTGATCGGCATCCTGGTCGAACTGAGGAACGGCCGCGGTGAAGTCGACGACATCGACCATCTCGGCAACCGCCGCGTGCGGTCCGTGGGCGAGCTTGCGGAGAACCAGTTCCGCGCGGGTCTGGTGCGCGTCGAGCGCGCAGTGAAGGAACGATTGAGCCAGGCCGAGTCGGAAAACCTGATGCCGCACGACCTCATCAATGCGAAGCCGATTTCGGCGGCAATCCGCGAGTTTTTCGGTTCCAGCCAGCTGTCGCAGTTCATGGACCAGACCAATCCGCTTTCCGAGATCACGCACAAGCGCCGTGTCTCGGCACTGGGGCCCGGCGGCCTTACCCGTGAGCGTGCCGGCTTCGAGGTCCGCGACGTTCACCCGACCCACTACGGGCGAGTCTGCCCGATCGAGACGCCGGAAGGCCCGAACATCGGCCTCATCAACTCGCTCGCGCTGTACGCGCGCACCAACGGATACGGCTTCATGGAAACGCCGTACCGCAAGGTGCATGACGGCCGCGTCACCAACGAGATCGATTACCTGTCGGCGATCGAAGAGGGCAATTTCATCGTCGCGCAGGCCAATGCGCAGCTCGACAAGAAAGGCAAACTGCAGGACGAACTGGTGTCGTGCCGCGCCAAGAACGAATTCATGCTGGCGACCCCCGACCGGGTGCAGTACATGGATGTGGCGCCCTCGCAGATCGTGTCCGTCGCGGCATCGCTGATCCCGTTTCTCGAGCACGACGACGCGAACCGCGCGCTGATGGGATCGAACATGCAGCGCCAGGCCGTGCCCTGCCTGCGCGCTGAGAAATCGCTGGTCGGCACCGGCATCGAACGTACCGTCGCGGTCGATTCCGGAACCGCGGTGCAGGCACTGCGCGGCGGCGCCGTCGACTACGTCGATGCCGGCCGCATCGTGGTGCGCGTGCACGACGACGAGACGGTGTCGGGCGAAGTCGGCGTCGACATCTACAACCTGATCAAGTACACGCGTTCCAACCAGAACACCAACATCAACCAGCGTCCGCTGGTGAAAGTCGGCGACGCGATTGCCAAGGGCGACGTGATCGCGGACGGCGCGTCGACTGACATGGGCGAATTGGCGCTGGGGCAGAATCTGCTGGTCGCGTTCATGCCGTGGAACGGCTATAACTTCGAAGACTCGATCCTGATCTCCGAACGCATCGTTGCCGAAGACCGGTTTACCTCGATCCACATCGAGGAACTGCAGGTCGTCGCGCGCGACACCAAGCTCGGCGCGGAGGAAATCACCCGCGACATCAGCAACCTGTCGGAAGCGCAGTTGTCGCGCCTCGACGAGGCCGGCATCGTCTACATCGGTGCCGAAGTCGAGGCGGGGGACGTGCTGGTGGGCAAGGTGACGCCGAAGGGCGAAACCCAGCTCACGCCGGAGGAAAAGCTGCTGCGCGCGATTTTCGGCGAGAAGGCCTCCGACGTGAAGGACACGTCGCTGCGCGTGCCGTCGGGCATTTCGGGCATCGTGATCGACGTGCAGGTGTTCACGCGCGAAGGCATCGAGCGCGACAAGCGCGCGCAGCAGATCATTGATGACGAACTCAAGCGCTACAAGCTCGATCTCGCCGACCAGATGCGCATCGTCGAAGTCGACACCTTCGAGCGCCTGGAACGCCTGCTCATCGGCAAGACTGCGAACGGCGGACCGAAAAAAATCACCAAGGGCAGCAAGCTGACCAAAACCTATCTCGACAGCATCGAGAAGCACCACTGGTTCGAGATCCGCCTCGCCAACGAGGACGTGAGCCAGCAGATGGAGGCGTTGCAGCAGTCGATCGAGCAGAAGCGCCGCGACTTCGACGACGCGTTCGATGCGAAGAAGAAAAAGCTGACGCAGGGCGACGAACTGCCGCCGGGCGTGCAGAAAATGGTGAAAGTCTACGTCGCAGTGAAGCGCCGCCTGCAGCCCGGCGACAAAATGGCCGGACGCCACGGCAACAAGGGCGTGATCTCCAAGATTGTGCCGATCGAGGACATGCCGCACATGGCGGACGGCACCCCGGTCGACATTGTCCTGAATCCGCTCGGTGTGCCGTCGCGCATGAACGTCGGCCAGATTCTGGAAACGCACCTTGGCTGGGCGGCGAAGGGACTCGGTCTCAAGATCGGCGAAATGCTCGACGCGCACAAGAAGACGCTCGACATCCGCAAGTACCTGACCAAGATCTACAACAGCAGCGGCACACCCGAGAACCTCGAGAGCCTGGGCGATGACGAGATTCTGGAACTCGCGACCAACCTGCGTGGCGGCGTTCCGTTCGCGACGCCGGTGTTCGACGGCGCGTCGGAAACCGAGATCAAGGACATGCTCGAGCTCGCGGGATTGCCGCGCACCGGGCAGGTCACGCTGTTCGACGGCCGCACCGGCGAACGCTTCGAGCGCCAGGTGACGGTGGGCTATATGCATATCCTCAAGCTGCATCACCTGGTCGATGACAAGATGCACGCCCGCTCGACCGGACCATACAGCCTGGTGACGCAGCAGCCGCTGGGCGGCAAGGCGCAGTTCGGCGGACAGCGGTTTGGCGAGATGGAAGTGTGGGCGCTGGAGGCCTACGGCGCCGCGTACACGCTGCAGGAAATGTTGACGGTGAAATCCGACGACGTGTCGGGCCGCACCAAGGTCTACGAGAACATTGTCAAGGGCGACCACAAGATCGAGGCCGGCATGCCGGAATCGTTCAATGTGCTGGTCAAGGAAATACGGTCGCTCGCCATCGACATCGATCTCGAGCGCTATTGAGCAGAGGACAACCAGGCTGCGGACCGGACAACCGGTCCGCTACCGCGGGCGAATAGCCGTGGCCCAGGCAGTTTTGATTTGAAGTGTCACCCCTAACTGGAGTGAAGAAGAGATGAAAGCATTACTGGATCTGTTCAAACAGGTAACGCAGGAAGAGGAATTCGACTCGATCAAGATCGGGCTCGCCTCTCCCGAGAAAATCCGCTCGTGGTCATACGGCGAAGTGAAGAAGCCGGAGACGATCAACTACCGCACCTTCAAGCCGGAGCGCGATGGCCTGTTCTGCGCCAAGATTTTCGGACCGATCAAGGACTACGAGTGCCTGTGCGGCAAATACAAGCGCCTGAAGCACCGCGGTGTGATTTGCGAGAAATGCGGCGTCGAAGTGACGCTGTCGAAGGTGCGCCGTGAGCGCATGGGGCACATCGAACTTGCCTCGCCGGTGGCGCACATCTGGTTCCTGAAGAGCCTGCCGAGCCGCCTCGGCATGGTGCTCGACATGACCCTCAGGGACATCGAGCGCGTGCTGTATTTCGAAGCCTACGTGGTGACCGATCCCGGCATGACGCCGCTGACCCGGGCCCAACTTCTGACCGAGGACGATTATCTCGCCAAGGTCGAGGAGTACGGCGACGACTTTTCGGCCAGCATGGGCGCCGAGGGTATCCGCGAACTGCTGCGCTCGCTGGAACTCAACCTCGAGATCGAAACGCTGCGGACGGACCTCGCTGCGACGGGCTCGGAAACCAAGATCAAGAAAATCGCGAAGCGCCTCAAGGTTCTCGAGGGTTTTCAGCATTCGGGCATCAAGCCGGACTGGATGATCCTGGAGGTGCTGCCGGTGCTGCCGCCCGAATTGCGCCCGCTGGTGCCGCTGGACGGCGGCCGCTTTGCGACTTCCGATCTCAACGATCTCTACCGGCGCGTGATCAACCGCAATAACCGGCTGAAACGCCTGCTCGAACTGAAGGCACCGGAAATCATCGTCCGCAACGAAAAGCGCATGCTGCAGGAAGCCGTCGATTCCTTGCTCGACAACGGCCGCCGCGGCAAGGCGATGACCGGCGCCAACAAGCGCCCGCTGAAGTCGCTCGCCGACATGATCAAGGGCAAGGGCGGTCGTTTTCGCCAGAACCTGCTGGGAAAACGCGTCGACTATTCCGGCCGTTCTGTAATCGTGGTCGGCCCCCAGTTGAAGTTGCACCAGTGCGGGCTGCCGAAGAAAATGGCGCTCGAGCTGTTCAAGCCGTTCATTTTCAACAAGCTCGAGCTGATGGGCATTGCCAGCACCATCAAGGCCGCCAAACGCGAGGTCGAGTCCGAGAATCCGGTGGTCTGGGACATTCTCGAGGACGTGATCCGTGAGCACCCGGTGCTGCTGAACCGCGCGCCGACGCTGCACCGCCTCGGCATCCAGGCGTTCGAGCCGGTCCTCATCGAGGGCAAGGCGATTCAGCTGCATCCGCTGGTCTGCGCCGCTTTCAACGCCGACTTCGACGGCGACCAGATGGCGGTACACGTGCCGCTTTCGCTCGAAGCGCAGATGGAGGCGCGGACCCTGATGCTCGCCTCCAACAACGTGCTGTCGCCCGCCAACGGCGAGCCGATCATCGTGCCGTCGCAGGACATCGTGCTTGGCCTTTACTATGCGACCCGCGAGCGGATCAACGCGCGCGGCGAGGGAATGATGTTCACCAACGTCAGTGAGGCGCTGCGCGCCTATGAGTCGGGGAAAGTCGAACTCAACGCCCGGGTCACCGTGCGCATCAAGGAAATCGATCTCGATGAGGCGGGCGAGAAGGTCGAGCGGATTTCGCGTTACGAAACTACCGTCGGCCGCGCGTTGCTGTCGGAGATTCTTCCTGCAGGGCTGCCGTTTCCATTGATCGACAAGCCGCTCAAGAAGAAGGAAATCTCGAAGCTCATCAACGCTGCGTTCCGCCGTTGCGGCCTTCGCGAATCGGTTATTTTCGCCGACAAGCTGATGGGCGCCGGGTTCGCGCTCGCCACCCGCGCCGGCATCTCGATCTGCATCGACGACATGCTGGTGCCGAAGGAGAAGCACGATCTCATCGCCGCCGCCGAGCGCGAAGTTAAGGAGATCGAGGCGCAGTACACCTCGGGCCTGGTGACCCAGGGCGAGCGTTACAACAAGGTAGTCGACATCTGGGGCCGCGCCGGCGATGAAGTCGGCAAGGCGATGATGAAACAGCTGGGAACCGAGATCACGCGCGACCGCAAGGGCAAGGAAGTGCAGCAGGAAGCGTTCAACGCGATCTACATGATGGCAGACTCGGGCGCGCGCGGTTCCGCTGCGCAGATCCGGCAGCTTGCCGGCATGCGCGGCCTGATGGCGAAGCCCGACGGCTCGATCATCGAGACGCCGATCACCTCGAATTTCCGCGAAGGTCTCAATGTGCTGCAGTACTTCATTTCGACGCACGGCGCCCGCAAGGGCCTTGCCGACACCGCGCTGAAGACTGCGAACTCGGGCTATCTCACGCGCCGCCTGGTCGACGTGACTCAGGATCTGGTGGTCACCGAAGACGATTGCGGCACCTCGAACGGCGTCGCCATGAAGGCCTTGATCGAGGGCGGTGAGGTGGTCGAGCCGCTGCGCGACCGCATCCTGGGGCGGGTGCTTGCAGAGGACATCATCAGCCCGCAAACCGCGGAGATGTTTTATGCCGCCGGCACGCTGCTGGATGAGGAGGAAGTCGAGCAGATCGAGGGCTTCGGCATCGACGAGGTCAAGGTACGCACGCCGCTCACCTGCGATACGCGTTACGGCTTGTGCGCCAAGTGCTACGGCCGTGACCTCGGGCGTGGCAGCCTGGTCAATGTCGGCGAAGCGATCGGCGTGATCGCGGCGCAGTCGATCGGCGAGCCCGGCACGCAGCTGACGATGCGCACGTTCCACATCGGCGGGGCGGCATCGCGGACTGCGGTGCAGTCCCAGGTCGAGGCGAAATCGAGCGGCACGGTACGGTTCACCGGCACCATGCGCTATGTCACCAGCGAAAAGGGCGAGAAAATCGTGATTTCGCGTTCGGGCGAAGTGCTTATTCTCGACGACAGCGGTCGCGAGCGGGAGCGCCACAAGGTACCGTATGGCGCAACCCTGCCGGTGTCCGATGGCAAGTTGGCCAAGGCAGGGCATGTTCTCGCGGCATGGGACCCGCACACCCGCCCGATCATTACCGAGTATGCGGGCACCATTCGGTTCGAGCACGTCGAGGAAGGCGTCACCGTCGCCAAGCAGATCGACGAGGTGACCGGCCTTTCCACGCTGGTGGTGATCGATCACAAACGGCGCGGCGCGGCGGAAAAGAAGGGCATCCGCCCGCAGGTGAAACTGATGAACGAAGCCGGCGAGGAGGTCAAGATCGCGGGTACCGACCATGCGGTGGCGATCACCTTCCAGGTCGGCTCGATCATTACCGTGCGAGACGGGCAGCACGTGAGCGTCGGTGAAGTGCTGGCGCGCATCCCGCAGGAATCGTCGAAGACGCGTGACATCACGGGCGGTTTGCCGCGCGTGGCGGAGCTGTTCGAGGCGCGTTCGCCCAAGGATGCAGGCATGCTCGCAGAAGTCACCGGTACCGTTTCGTTCGGCAAGGACACCAAGGGCAAGCAGCGGCTGGTCATCACCGACCTCGACAACGTCTCCCACGAGTTCCTGATCCCGAAGGACAAGCACGTGCTGGTGCATGACGGCCAGGTCGTCAACAAAGGCGAGATGATCGTCGACGGGCCGGCCGAACCGCATGACATCCTGCGCCTTCTCGGCGTGGAGGCGCTCGCGCGCTATATCACCGACGAAGTACAGGATGTGTACCGCCTGCAAGGCGTGAAGATCAACGACAAGCACATCGAGGTGATCGTGCGCCAGATGTTGCGCCGGGTGACCGTTACCGATCCCGGCGATGCGCACTACATCATCGGCGAACAGGTGGAGCGTTCCGAGTTGCTCGACGAGAACGATCGCGTAATCGCCGAGGATAAGAGGCCGGCTGCCTTCGAGCACATGCTGCTCGGCATTACCAAGGCCTCGCTGGCGACGGATTCCTTCATCTCCGCGGCCTCGTTCCAGGAAACGACCAGGGTGCTCACCGAGGCAGCCATCATGGGCAAGAAGGACACACTGCGCGGCCTCAAGGAGAACGTGATTGTCGGCCGGCTGATCCCGGCGGGCACCGGCCTTGCCTACCACAACACCCGCCGCAAGCAGCGCGCCGGCGGCGGCGCAGCCGCGCTCACGGCGGCGGCGGAAGAACTGTTTGCGCCGGTCGATGCCCCGGCCGCGGAGGAAAGCGCATAGGGCCGGCAGGGACCGCTTCGGGAGCCTCCGTCCTTGACGGTACCCCCGAAAACACGTAAAATTTACAGTCTTTTTTCCAGGTACTTGGCTGATCCGAATCCGGGGACGCCGCGGGGCCCGGACTATTGCCAACGATCAGGGAAACGCTCGAGGATGCCAACGATCAATCAGTTAGTGCGCAAGCCGCGCTCGCAGGAACCGGCGAAGAGCAAGGTGCCGGCGCTCGGCAATTCGCCGCAGAAACGCGGCGTCTGCACCAGGGTCTACACGACGACTCCAAAGAAGCCGAATTCGGCGCTGCGGAAGGTGGCCAAAGTGCGGCTCACCAACGGGTTCGAGGTGATCAGCTATATCGGCGGCGAGGGACACAACCTGCAGGAGCACTCAGTGGTGCTGATTCGCGGCGGGCGGGTGAAAGATCTTCCGGGGGTGCGCTACCACATGGTGCGCGGCAGCCTCGACACGCAGGGTGTCAAGGACCGCAAGCAGAGCCGCTCGAAATACGGCGCTAA